>Ga0316204_10006600_pt1 | contig 17719 bp, 14 predicted proteins | sample 6monrhotite_MG_2_FD_205661 | JGI IMG/M metagenome (GOLD analysis project Ga0316204, IMG submission 205661) | Microbial mat bacterial communities from mineral coupon in-situ incubated in ocean water Damariscotta River, Maine, United States -... | ecosystem: Environmental > Aquatic > Marine >... | reverse complement strand
TGAACACTCATTCCGGGAAATCAGCTAAAAGTGTTCATCTTCAGCCCGGAATGGGTGTTCATCTTGAATCGGAATAGGTGTTCATCTTCGTTCGGAATGGGTGTTCAACATGGGCCGCTATACGCAACGCCGAAAGGAGCGCATGCCAGCGGTATATTTTATAGTCTCATCGAAACAGCTAAAGCAAATGGGATAGAGTCTTACGAATATCTTTATCATATATTTCGAGAGTTACCCTATGCAGATACGGTTGAAAGGGTTGAAGCATTATTACCTTGGAATGTGAAAGACCAGCTAACGCCATTCAACTAAGATCACAATATTCAATCGAGTGATACCACGTGGTTACTTTGGCGGATACCAATAATGCTTTCGCAGCATCACATGAAGAACTATGATAAAACCGTAAGCGCACCATCTCACCATCTGTTCAATTAATCGAATTATCGTTAAGATCTTTAACATCAATATTCCACGGTAACAAAGATTCATATTGTTCAACGGTTTTGACTTTGGGAAGCTCTTTAAAAATATAACGAAGATAGTGATAAGGTTCCAGGTTATTAGCTTTTGCCGTTTCGATTAAACTATAGAAGGCCGCTGACGCTTTTGCACCTTTGACGGTATCAGAAAACAACCAGTTCTTACGTCCAATAACAAAAGGACGTATGGCATTTTCAGTCAGATTATTATCAATCCGAAGTCGACCGTCGTTCACATAAACGATTAATGCTTGCCACTGGTTATGCAAATAATTGAGCGCTGCACCGGTTTTCGACTTTTCTGGTATCCGTGGTAATGACTTATCTAGCCAAGCACGTATTTTCTCTAGCATTGGCAGTGCTTTTTCTTGGCGAATCTCGTATCGTTGTTCGGTCGTATTTAACTCTACAATTTCATGCTCGAACCGATAAAGAGCATTGATGTAACTCAATCCCTGCATCGCTGCCCCTGTTTTTTTTCCTTGCGCAATAGTGGCTTCTTTGAATTTACGACGTGCATGCGCCCAGCAACCAACCGCCGTCACGGCTTCATGTCTATCTGCAAAACTGCCATAAGCTGCATAGCCATCACTTTGCAAATAGCCGTTGAAATCCATTAATAGATCATCAACAAATGACTGTTCCTTTCTTGGCGAATAATCGAAAAGAGTAACGGGTTTATCCGGAGGACCGCCTTGCCGGACAAACATATAGGATTTTGAAGTGGCTGATTTTCCATCTTCCTTTAACACTTGCAGTGATGTCTCATCGACAGCCATGATATCGTGCGATATTGCCGTATCGTTTATCAGATTAAGTAATGGCTGAACGGAATCTAACGACTGGATTACCCAACGCGCCATTGTTGTTCGTGAAACCTCAGCACCAAGACGATTGAAGATCTTTTCTTGTCGATAAAACGGCAATCCATCTTGAAACTTTGCAGTGATGATGTAGGCAAGCAAGCCCGCTGTCACATTGCTACGAGGAATGGGGCTTAATACCGGGTTGGCGCGTTGAACCCCAGCATCCTCACACTGTTGGCAGCTATATTTAGGGAATATGTTTCGTATCACACGGATTTGAGCCGGGATGATTTCCAATTGCTCGCTACTCTCTTCACCAATGCAGATTTTTTCACAACCACAGGTACATATTTTTTCTTCTTGGGATAAATCGTGAATCATTTCAATGCGAGGAAGATCTTTTGACAGTCCTTTTCTGTGACCTCTTCTACGCGTATGTTCAGCAACCGTTTTTGTTTCAGGTTGCTCTTCCGTAGAATCAAATTCAAGTTCCGCTTCATTGAAAAGGGAGAGTTGATCAACTGGAATTTTTTCACTACTGGATCCGAAACGATGGTGCTTTAGCAGACGAACTTGTTCTGTTAATGCATTGATCAATACCTGCTGTTCCTTGGCAAGAACTTGCAGTGATTCGATATCATTGGGTAGCGAATTGGTTTTCAAACTCATTGAAAAATGATACCACACCGCACGCAAAAGGTCGGCTATTTTCTGCATAAAACGCTTATAAAACTGAGTCATAATTCAATTTCGCGTGAGCTTTCATTTGACGTAAGTCATAACCATCCAACAGCCAGTTGAGTTGTTGTCCGGTGAGTTTTATTACTGTCTCCTCACAGTGACGAGGCCATTTAAATTTCTCTTTTTCCAATCGTTTTTGCCACAGACAAAAACCGCTTCTTTCCCAATAAAGAATTTTAATTTTGTCGCGAGTTTTGTTGATGAAAACAAACAAGTGTTCGGAAAATGGAGAGAGTTCAAGTGTACTCTCAACGAGTATTGACAAGCCATTGATCCCCTTCCTGAAGTCAACAGCTACTTTGCAGAGATAGACCACTTCAATTGTTGAGTCCGGTCGCATCATAATCGCGCTCCCAAACGTGTAATAAGATCAGTTAAGCAATCAAGATTATCGAGTGAAGAAAATTCAATGCATATCTGGTTGGGCAGAATAATTTTACAAGCATTTACGGAATGGGAAGTTCTTGTTACAGGGACTTTCTCAAAAAGCGAACTATTCGAATCGCCAGGCGCACCATTTTTTAATTGACCTGATTTGATCAGCTTAGATTTCCAGAGGTAAAGTTGATTGATATCGATATTTTCTATTTTCGCGTACTCAGTCATCGACTTGGCTTTACTACTCGCAATCACATGAGCCAGCCAGTCGGCTTCGCTTTTCCGGACAGGTTTGTTTTTCATTCTTTTCTCGTCAAATTAGTGATGATGAGATAAGAATGAAGGAATTTAAATGGTGTTTAAAGATGGGGAGTTGGGGCGCTTACTTTTCTTCTAGCTCATCATTGGTGGGAATAGAAAGATACACAGAATTAATTACAGGCTCAAATCAATCTATTTCTTTAATTGTTGGCTTCGGACATGATTCTAGAAATTCGCCATATCTAAAACAGCCTCGTATTACTGAACCACTACTTGAGGTGTATACTCCTTTGCCATGGAACTCACCTTCGTAAAAATGTCCCTCATACTTTGCTCCAGTATGCTTTACATATACTCCATAACCATTGGGGTTATCATTATTAAATTCACCTTCGTACCTATCATCATTTGTATAAATAAACACTCCTTTCCCTTGCTTAAAACCATTAACAAAATTTCCTTGGAAAGAACCTCCGACACCAAACTTTATTTGGGCTTCACCATGCAATGCACCATTCACAAAATGACCTTCAGCGACATCTCCATTAGGCGAAATTAATTTGCCATATCCATTTTCATAACTGTTCTCCAAACGCCCTTGATACTTACCTCCATCATAATAAAAAATCTCTCCAACGCCTTCTAAGAGACCATTAACAAAACTACCCTTAAATTCAGTTCCGTTTGCCTCTTTAATGACTCCCTTTATAATTACTCCTTGTTTAAATTCACCTTTATGAACTGCCCCGTCAGCCTTAGTTAGAACTCCTTTGCCATGCATCATTCCATTGAAAAATTCACCAAAGTAAGTAGCCTTGTTTGACCATGTCAAAACACCCTGTCCAGAAAACAGGCCATTTTTGTCAACACCTCCCTCATAGATAGATCCGTCTGGTAATTTGAATATCAAGTTGCCGTTTACTTTGTCTGCAAAACTTGCGCCTGAGAGACTGGCGCACAAAAAAAGAATGACGTATTTCAGCACCCATAATCTGAAATTGTACACAGGCATTATTTGCATATTTGGTTCTCTCGCTTCTTCGGAAATTCTTTATATTTATCAGCCCAATATTCTGGAGGTCCAGTTCTATCTCTTCGTAGGTTATTTTGGGGTAGATTATTAATATAATCTCTCAGTATATTAGGATTGTGCTTTGAGTTTGGCCTAAAAGGAGACTGTGAAGTAGGTTCTGAGCGAACCGGGGGGGTCCGTGGACGCAAAACAGGAATACCATGCGGATTGCCAAAAGACGCGCGTGACTGCCCACGCATACCTGTACCTGCACTTATACCTGTACCTTTCAATCCATTTTCATCAATCCAATTAATTGGATCATTAAGTACATAACCGTATAAGTTTGTATCACCGCCCGCAAACCGAATCGGATCTTTATTCGTCCATCGCCCGGTTTCTGGATCATAATCTCGCGCACCGAAACGTATCAGCTTAGCATGTTGATCATAAATCCCACCTGCAAATCCAAACGGTTGAAAACCAGGATTAGAATCTTGAATAACATTACCAAACTCATCGTATTCCATATGTTGCTCTATAACGCCAGTTTGTACATTGGTAATTAGTATTGGGCTACCCAAATGGTCTGAAGCTATGTGATAAGTAATACCATTCTTAATCATATAGTCAGGAATATTCGCCTTACTGCCATACACAAAACGTGCTATTACATTACTATAACCATCCAATTCAGCTACAGGACTAAGCTGGTCTTGGTAAAGGAAACCTTGAATCAAGATCCCATCGACTTTTTTACCCACGCGTCGATTCTTACTATCAATAATATATTCGATGCTGGAGCCATCAGCGAGTGAAACGGCTCGAAGATTACCTAGCTCGTCGTAATCATAATTGCTGACTGTAGTCGCTCCATCCCGCTTAGTTAACAACTCGCCGTTAAGGGTGTAATCGTAGTTTATCGTTCTATAGTTGGTTAGGCGATCTTGCGTATCATAAATACCATTTATTGCACCGTCTTTATTGAAACCTCCAATTCGGTTTCCGTTATCATCATAAATATATTGTGAAATTGAGATATTGTCTTTCGTCACATTTACTAGTCTCCCCGCCAAGTCATAATCATAGATAAAGTGATGAGTAACACCGTTAGTAGTTTCCATTTTTGTTACAATTCGTCCCAGGGCGTCACGAGTAAACTGAGTGGAATAAATTTCTGCACCACCGTAATTAGCAGTAAAGCTATCCACCTCGGCAAAACCATTGTAAGCATAATTGGTAGACATATTTCCCAATATAGTCCTCAGCAGTAGACCACTGGATTGGTCATGCTCCAAAACAAGGTTACCAGTTTGAGTTAGAAGACCATCATTATCATAAGCATAGTCAATGCTGACACCATTAACACTCAAAGCGGTTACCCAATAATCACTATTATAGTTACGACTAATTGTTCCAGTTATGGCACCTATCCACGATTCGCTAATAGGCAAAAAACCGTCATAAGTGAAGCTCAATCCATCACCCTCTGGAGATGTAATTGAGGACAATTGTGCAGTGTTATTACCATAACTATAGACATATTTACCTCGAGCTATGTCCAAAGAGCTCAAGCGCCCAGCGAAATCATAGCTAAAATCGATACTGCTTCCATCAGGGCGAAGCACTTGAGTGATATCCTTGTCCAAATTATAATAATAACGCGTAAAAAGGTTTGAAGTTCCAATAGCTGGCGGTGTGTATTGGTGTTCCTCATTAACATCATTATAAATAAACATATGAGCTGTGCGGCCCGGAGGTGTAATGGAAGTTAGGTTACCGTTATTATCGTATGTATAACTGATACTTCGCGCCCCAGGCAATACCTGCTTAACCACACGACCCATGATATCCGTATCAAATGTTGTAGCACGCCCGAGAGAGTCTGTTATAGAATCGAGATAACCATAACCATTGTAGTCTAACAACACCTCTCTTGTAGATATTCCATCAGTCTCAATATTACTAATCAATCTTCCTTTTAAATCGTAGCCGTAAGTGACTGTCACTCCATAAGTAGTATCTACTTTTGAAGTTTTTAAGTTTTCATTTAAAGCAATTGTTAAAACCCGACTTTCAGGACTTGTCAATGTATAAACTTGCTCTGCACCATCAAACTCGGAAACATACGCTCTACCATTAATATTTGTCACTATGCTATTGCTTCTAACACTGAATGGATTGTCCTGAGTATTCAATAAAAGAGTTTTATTCGTTGTGATTACACTTTTAAGACCACTTGGTAGAATAGTTTCATTTGACGATTCATATGGATCTATCATTCCAAATCTGGCATCAGGACTCTGTTGTATAGTATTTACGACACCTTCCTGACTTACATATTCACTTAAACCATTAGTATATTTTCTAGATACAGAGTGAAGGCCCGAAGGAGAAATAATTGTTGATACTTCGTTTCCTTGCAAATCGCGTTCTGTCAAATATTCCGTCGTTCTCCCCTCTGAGGAAATTGCATTAACTTTATATCCTTTAGTTAAACCAAGTCTTTCCAATGTCCAGCCACCACCAGCCGCATTTTCGTCGTTAATTAGATAACCTAATTCATCATATGAAAATATAGATTGGTTACCACTAGGCTGCGAAAATGTCGTAAGTAATCCATCATTTGTATATCCCATTTGATATTGACTACCATCTGCGTGCAACACAGATGTCAATTGTCCGAAGTCATTTGTAATCAAATTTGTCACAACCCCATCTGACGAGGTGATTTCATATGCAACCCCATCAACTGATCGTGTAATCGAAGTGAAGTTACCAAAAAGATCTTCTATTCCAATCAGTAGCTCTTGAGAATCATAATGAAAACTGTAAAGTGATTTTCCAGAATTATTATCTATGGTTCTTAGGTGAAGGCCATTTTTGTTGAATATGTAAGTATGCTCTCCACCATCTTCGACTATGGGAATTTCATCTATACCTATCGTCGATAAAGCAGGAGTAACTATTCTAATTCTATCGTTAGCACTATCAGCAATATATAAGCTACCCAAATCATTAATTGCAACTGCATTTATTATCGATATATAAGCATTCTCCGCAAGCCCTCCATCGCCTAATGCATTAATGTCTGTTCGCCCACCGGCAACATGTACTAATACACCTGATGGAGTAATATAATTCACTTTTATTCTTTCTGAGTAGTAAATACCCCCCTCTTCGTCTAAAGATAAATGACTAGCTTGCTGTAAACGCCCGCTTGTAGCGAGATCACCATTTCCCGCAATATTTACTCCATTCCATTGCCCGGCAACTGTTGAAATTTGTCCATCTACGGTAATACGCCTAATCGATTGTCCTATATAATAGGAGTGAAATTGACCTGATCTTGAGCCTTGTAAAAAATAAACCTCACCTTGGCCATTTACTTCAATATCTCCAATTTGCACAAGCCCAGCTTGGGTCGCAGCCCCACCATCGCCGGTATATTCTAAAGAACCGTTACCTGCGATTGTTGTGATAATATCTTGAACATCTACCTTCCGAATGAGATTATTCCCTCCTCCTGAAACTTTATCGACAATATACAAATTACCGATGCTGTCTACTGCGATATTTTTTGCCAGTACAGTTGCATCTTGAATTAGTCCTCCATCACCACGCTCCTCCCCTGTCACACCTCCACCAGACGGAGTATTATTAAAATACAAAACTAGTCCGTTAGTTTTGGTGTAACGATATATTCCCTCTTGCATCAATATGTATATTGTTCCATTTGAAGTAACCGCCAAGTCTACAACCCCTGAGAAGTGGATCGAACGGCTATATATGACTTGAGATAATTGTCCATCTGGCGTGGCTTTTACAACATAATAACATAGGTAACAACTTGGACTATTGCCCGCAAAATACATATTACCATCCCGCCCATACGTTACAATCTTTGGATCATATGTATAGTTCCTGTTGTAAATAGAGTTAATTATACGTCCAAATTTCCCGGTGCTTTTTCTTGTACCATCACCTCTTAAAAGGACTTTACTCTTAACATCAAACGAATGTTGGTTTTCTAAGCTCCATAAACCAAGCTCAGTTCCTATTGTGGAAAAACTCCCAATTTCTCTGGTGTATTCGCGCCTGAGCCCAATTTTAGTAGAGGAACGCACGTTCCCTACTGCTAAGCCATCAGGTGCACCAACCCGGCCAAAACTTATTTTTGAAATACTTGGTTCTACATATTGTAAATCGTAGTAATATGTAATTTCTATTTTGGCGTGTTCCCTTCCTTGAACTTCACGACCATATAAGTCCATCCCATTCCATTCAAATCTATGTTTTAAATACGGAGCCGGAGAAAAACGCTCCTCATATCGAGTACCAGCTACATAAACCGCTAAACCAATTTCAACTACATATTCAATGTTATCTGTAGATAACGGAATGTCGATTGTATAACTGGTTTTTCTTCCTTTTACTCTGTCACTTCTGTAGTTTAATGATATATTTGCACTAGGAATTTTAATTCTCTCGCCTAGTACTTGGTTTTGGCATTCAATTATTGACCCTTGCTTTAGGCAAGGGCTATCTTCTTTGTCTTTGTCACCGTTCGGATGATCCCCACCAGTGGGATCAGCAGAGCCGCCAAATGGCGTGTTACCACCATCAGCTGAAGGAGGAAGAGGGGCATCAACAGGAAAGCGAATGGGCCAATTGAAATCCACAGTAGAAAAGTGTGTTAGAGGCACCCGCCATAAACTTTTTCCTACGTCGTACAACGACGTTAATTTTTGCAGCTCTTGCGTAGTAAAACCGAATGCTAGCAACTGTTCACTTGACGCGGAATTTCCACTTCCGTCTACATCAATTTCTGCAAGATTATTTTCGTCAACCCCAATTATTTTGATAACTACTCCATTATTTGATGCTATCCAGGCATCAGCATCTGCATCAAAATAACCAGAAGGTACAATTCCGCCAACAGGAAACTCAATAAAATTATCTACATAATTGTATACTGGTTTACTGAAATGAACATGTTTTGCCCCAACTTCCATAGCTTCATCGACACTTAGTTCTGCAGCATATGTATATGCACTAGTTGGTGGCAAAACTCCTGGCATCGCATTCATACCATTTTCACCAACAGTGTATTCCGTAGAGCGAACATTCAAAATATCAATTGGAGCTTTCGAACCATCAGGTAGTTCCAATGTTGCTGTTGTACCTGCTTGAAAAAGAAGAACTGAAGTTCGTGATCCGTCTTCATCTTCTACCCTGCTACCAGTAGCTACTTGCATTAATTGAGATTGGGATAAGTCTATCGTCGTCACCTCCAAATCAATTGAAGTCATAACAACATCAGTGACCCAGTTAAAAGATAATCGGTTTGCATTTTCTTTGCGCTGTACAGGAAAATAACCAGATTTTTCATATCTAACGGTCAACCAACCTCCTCCATTGATTACCATGTCAAACATTCCATCTTCACGTGTTAAGGTATAACCATATCCAGAATGATCCTTGATCGAGATGTTTACATCTTTCATTGGTATACCATCGATATTAATTACTTTCCCCCGAACTACTGCTGCACTTAACTCGTCAATTCCTGCTACATCAACACCTATCTGAATCGGATTGTCACCTTCATATAAAAAACTAGACATTTCAAGTAGGGATGGAGAGCCTTTAGTTTTAATCGGTGGTGCTTCAACTGTGTAATCTGGAATTACTTTTTCTTTACTAACTACAAGTGTTACAAAGCTTTCATTATCAGCTATATCTATTGCACGAACTTCGATGGTATTCTGGCCTTCTACAAGTTCAATAATAGAAATAAATTGGTTATCACTACTTGGCTCAATGTTTACCCCATTAACAGAAAATAATTTTATGGTATTCAGTTCTTCCAAAAAACCTGTAACCTCAACGGCATTATCAGTAGTATTCAATCCATTCATAGGCGAAATCACATGAATACTTGGGGCAATCTTATCTATATTTATCGTTTTTGATGTCAAAGATGTATTACCTGCACGATCGACTGATATTCCTTCCAGTTCAACCCCAATACCATCATTTGTAAGAATGACGGGGCCACTACAGCTGTCAACACCAGACAAACTATCATTACAGAAGAATTCAATATTAACATCAGTATTATTCCATCCGGCAGCATTAGGATAAGGAATTTGTTGAGACTGAATCGTTGGGGGGGTTTTATCTAGATTAATCGTCACTTCTACAGAGGATTCATTACCCGCTTCATCGATCGCCAAACCAATAAATGTTTGATTGTCGCCTTCAGCAGAAACAACAATTGGTTTTGTACAGAAAACTATTTTAGATGTTGTATCTTCACAACTAAATGTGACAACAGGGTCAACATGATGCCAGCCATAGGAATTCCTAATTGGTAAAACAGATGCGGTAATAAAGGGGAAATCATCATCCTGCCCGACCAATTCAATATCAAGTAACGCTCCTGGCTTACCATGCTGTAAAACCGTCAATGTATTTGAAGATAAAATACTAACATCTTGTGAAAGAACGTTAACATTCAGATTAAAATCATTTGGCAAAAAAACATCAACACCATTAACATCAACAACAGCACTCGAAATTTTTGAACGCCCCCCTATTTTTCCACCATTATGGGCTACTAGCGTATATATAGTGTTTGGGTTTTTTATTACGAAGGTGGATATCATTGCTTGTGGCTTTCCCGCCCCCCTTTCGATTTGAATTGGTCCATATGCCGTAAATGAACCAGCCCATGAAAAAGATGAGACCAGAAAAAAAATGAAGAAACAAAAAAGCCACAAGTGCAATTTCATAGATAATCCCCAGAAGTTGATTAATAATTCAAATCAAAGTATTTTACTTCTATGATTGTCGAATATTAATCGTCCACCGCTGTCTTTATTCAATAGGAATATCATGGTTTTTTAATGAACACGGTATCACTATTACCTATGTTCAGCAGCAAAGAACATCCTGATATAGGAATCAAAATAACAATAAGATATTAGTCAGTTTATCTTGAAAACTCAATTTTACACCTATATTTCAGGATTTACATCCAACTAATGAGGCATGAAAAATAACCGAAGTTAGGCTTCACTGAAATAAAAATAGGTCGTTGAAAAAATTAATTTTCTCGGAAGCGTATAAAAACTGTCAATAAAAAAGATCGCCGACGTGATGTAAATCACGCTGGGGAAACTCTATAGAGCAAGCAAAAATTTTTAATGAAAAGTGGCCTGTCCATAACACAAAGTTCCAGCGTGATAACTGAAGGTAAATGTTTGCTTTGTCTATTGAGAAGCCCTGAGTTTCAGATCTAAGGGAAACCTTAAATTAGATTTGAAGAATATAGGTTAACTGCCTTATCCTTCAAAGCATCACACATTTAAGGAGTCAAAAAATGACCAGAAGACAGCTAACCCTAAGAGAAAGATATCAGATTTCATGGTTCCTGGAAATGGATTTTGATCAAAAAGAAATAGCGGAAGAGATCGGTTTTTCGGAATCAACAATAAGCAAAGAAATACGACGAAATAGCCATGAAAATACCTATGACCCAGATTTTGCGCAGCACCTTTGCGACGTTAGGAAAACGCTACCGAGAAAAAGGAGAGTAATTGTAGGGGAGGTAGAAGAATTTGTTATTTATTCACTCAAATGCGGAAGTGTTCCTCAGCAAATATCAAAGTTACTCAGTAATTATTTTGGGGTGAAAATATCAACGACAGCTATCTATGATTTTATTCATCATCCGTATGAAGGGAGAGAAGATTTAGCGAAAGATCTGCCAAGACATAAGAAGGGTAAAAAGCGAAAAAATAAAAAATGTATTGGCTCCAAGTTCAATGATAATAGGGTTTCTATAGAAAAACGGACAGAAGAGGAAAGTAATCGAGAGAGAGTAGGAGACCTCGAGATGGATACAATAGTAAGCAGTGGTCATACAGGAGGAGCATTGGTAGTGGTAGATCGTAAGGCGCTACAAACGTGGTCAGTGCTAATACCTAATCATAAGCCAAGTACGATTAACAAAGCGCTGTTGGAGTTGTTAATGCCGATTAAAGATAGTATCCATTCAATAACAAGTGACAATGGATTTGAATTCAGAAACTGGCCAGAAATAGCTAGTGCCCGAACGGAAACTCCCAACGTCTTGATCATATTTAGTAAATCACTTCAATTCCAATGCGAAGGTCGTTAAAATGAAGGTTACATAAAATCATATTTCCCAGAAAAATGGATTTCATAGTGCTTTTTTTAACAAACTTCGAGGATTTACTGAATGCGTATCGTGAAAAATCCCCAACTTCAATTCGGTGAAGTGAATATTGCTGATATCAAGATTGACGCACGTTCACGCGATGATATCCCTGCCGTTCTCAGAGGATTACAATACATTTATGTCACCGAAGACATAAAAGAAAAAGTATTTACCGCGCTTGAAAAAACACTTAATCCTTCCGTCAGCACAGTCGTTGGTCGCCCCGGCATGGAATTGTGGAAAATATTCGTGCTGGCTACCTTAAAACTAGGGCTGAACTGTGATTTTGATCGGCTACAAGAATTGGCCAATGAGCACAACACAATTCGTCAGATGTTAGGTCATGCCGACTGGGCAGACACGACTAGTGCCACATCCTTTAATTAATGTAATCAATTAAGTGTTATAATCAACCAATTGATATGAATAAGGATATTCTGTTTTGGCTAGAATTGCAGAAAAAATCACACTAACCGAAAAACAAGAACAAATTTTGCGCTTATTCTCTAATAGCAGAACCATATCAGTGCACCTTCAACTACGTGCTACGATCTTATTATGTTGCTCAGAAGGTAAAACTAATACCGAAATTATGGCAGAGTTAGGCGTCCATAAAAAAACCATTTCCAAATGGAGAAACCGCTGGGCAGTAAACAAAGAGAAATTGTCCGGGATTGAAAATAAAGAAAAAGGAATCGCTTATCAGCGTTTGATTGAGGAGATATTGGGTGATTATCCACGTAGCGGTGCCCCCTCTAAATTCAGCGCAGAACAAATTTGTCTCATCATGAACGTAGCCTGTGAATCTCCCGAAGCAAATGATTTACCCCTGAGCCATTGGAGCTTGTCATCGCTAGCCAATGAGCTAGTAAAAAGAAAAATCGTCGAGAGTATTTCAACCAGCCAATTGCAGGTTTTTTTAAAATCAGGTGAATGTGAAACCTCACAAAGTGAAGCAGTGGATACACACACCCATTGAAGACGAAGAGAAATTTAATGATGAAGTGAAAAAAGTTTGTGATATTTATGCTGACGCCATTGAATTAAAAAAATCTGGCGTTCATGTTGTCAGCTGTGACGAAAAGAGTGGTATGCAAGCGTTAGAGCGAGAAATAACCCCAATGACATCGGCGCATGTTGAACGTCAAGATAACTCTTACGAACGTCATGGCACTCAGTGCTTAATTGCAAATTTTGATGTGGCAACCGGTAAGATTGTATCGCCGACCATTCAAGAAACGCGCACTGAAAACGACTTTGAAAAACATATCGAAGAAACGATTAAAACCGATCCTAAAGCTCAGTGGGTTTTTGTCATGGATCAATTGAACACGCATAAATCCGAAAGTTTAGTATTACTCGTCGCTAGACTATGTGAACTGAAAGATATTGATTTAGGAGTCAAAGGACAGAGTGGTATATTGAAAAATATGGAGACACGAAAAACTTTTCTCACTAATACTGAACATCGAATTCGATTTATTTATACGCCTAAGCATGCCTCATGGTTAAACCAGATTGAAATATAGTTCAGTATTTTAGTTCGTCGATTATTGACACGTTTGTCCGTGAAATCTACGGATGAATTGAAAAAGAAGGTCCTAAGCTTTATTGAATATTTTAACCAAACAATGGCCAAACCCTTTAAATGGACTTATCGAGGAAGAGCATTGCAAGCATAGGAGAACGAATATAAAGGATGCGGCACTACGTTGTTGGGCGCACCTAGAACGAAAAGCACGAGGGTTGAGTGAAAGCTTTGTTGTCACATCAAAAGAACAGGGCGAGCAAATGTTAACAATTTTGAAATATTTGATGAACGCGATTTATGAGGCACGAGAAGGCCCGAATAAAGGGGCTGTGTCTATTTTGAGTCATCATCAAAATGAGCTTCAACGTTTACGTGAACTTTGCGAGACAATGGCTGAATCTACACACAAAAAAACGCGTGAATTAGGGCGGGAGTTTTTGAATGATTGGGATGCGATCTTTCGCATACTTGAACATCCTGCGTGGCCACTGACAAATAATGAAGCTGAGCGGGCGTTGCGCCATTGGGTTATTTTGCGGCGAATTACTCAGGGAACACGATCCGCACAGGGCAGTCGAACATTAGCGTTGTTTGCCAGTGTCATTGAAACTTGTCGTTTGCGCGAGAGCTCGCCTATTTTGTTTATCAGAGATACGATTGCGCTACGTCGTCAGGGCAAGGATGTTCCTGAATTACCCGCTAAAATTGCGTTAACCTTGATCAAATGATGGAGGGGACTGAACGGGTACAAATTATTTGATCAAAATAGAGTCTTCAAAAACTAAAAAATTAGATTAAAAGCTTTTTACTATGCTGAGTTTCAAGTGATTATTCGTTAAATAACGAACTCCCATTTCGCCAAGCCAAGCGGGTTCGTTGCCACAGGTTGTGAAAGGGGCTCTTTTTTTATCTTGTTTATGTGGCTTAGCCGTGTTGATGTCAACTTGAATCGTAGATGCCCATATAACGTGCTGGACTTCACGGTGGCGAGCACGTCGACACCCTAAATGTTTGAGAATCTTTACAATGGTTGCCGGGTCTTCATCTTGCCATTGCAATGAAGACACTGTTCAATGTCAATATTGAATACTCGCTTGAGCAGACTTGCCCAGAGAATGTATCGCTTTTTGATACCTGAGCAAGGGACTTTTTCATTGTCATCATCACTAGCAGCTTCATCGGATGGTTGTGGGACTATCTGAGAGCGCAGTTTTGCATTGGGTGCTAATACGCCATGATAGCGTGTTAGATTCAACCATGGCCTTGGAATCAATGCCGCCAGTTTCTGCTTGAACTCCAAGAGTGTCATCACTAAATGCGTTGTCCCATCTCTGTGAGCACTTTTCAGCTTCAGTACGACATCGCCATTATGACTCCCTTGATTTGCTCATTGGTCAGTGCAGGACGCGTAATATGCCGACAGAGTCAGTAGATACATTTAGAAAAATAAAACCGAATGTCTGCTACTCGCGCATTGCTGACAAAAAAAATAATAAATTGAATGTCTTAGTACGGCCAATAGCGGACGCTTAGGTTATGGTAAATATTCGAGTCTATTAACTACCTATGTCTTAAACCAATCGTGATCAGCGCCATTCCATCCGAAGTATCTATTTTTAAATTCGTTCATAGATGCAACATATTGTGACAAAATAAGTGTAACATCGCTTGCTTGCGGAATATCATCTTCGTCTAAAACATCAAGAAATTCTATTGAATCCTCATCCTTCAGTACTTCTCTGATTTTGTTAAGAAGCCGATTTACAATAGAAATTTTGTTTTTGCTCACAGCTGCATCGGGCTTTTTCTTTGATAGTTCTTTAAATTCCAGATACATCGAACTTAATAGCGGTAGAGTTGTGTCATGTATTTTTGCTTTGGTTATAGTGGTTTTTTCTTGATTGTGACTCATTCTTAATCCTTAAGTTTTTTTGGCTTGATTGTACGTAGATACATAAAACCATTTTCATCTACTTTGTCTCCTTGACCACCAACAACACTCCAATACCAAATGCCATGCCTAATAATGACATTATCAGATCTAAACTTTTCGAAACACTGTAAATATTGAGAAAGGATAAAAACAACGTCACTATTTTGTGGAACATCATCTTCGTCAAAGCTTATAAAATCATCGAATGGCCGGTATTTTTCCAGAAGAAACTCATTACTATCAATTATTAACCTATTTACAAATTTCAGCTTAAACTTGTTTACCGCGTCATTAGGGGACTTTTTTGAAAGCAAGGAAACCTCCTCATAGATACTTAATAGCTGACCAGACAGCTTTTCAAACTTATCGACATCTTCTTTTTTCATTGCTTATACCTCTATGATGGACATGATCTTCTGAATTCAATGTATTTCTTTTTAAGAACTTCAATAGGAGATCTCTGTTTACTTTCAAATACTTCAACCATCAACTTTAAGTCTTCATCTGTTATAGCAATAATACATTTTCGTTGTGATGACCATAGGTCAACAGTATTAGAAAACATAGGCTTTGGTAACGGATTTCTCGTAAGGAAGATACCAAAATTACCTATCCCTCCCTGTAAATAACGATTTAACTGATTTATATGCTCCCTATCAATAGTTTTAACATTCTTCATTTCAATTACTAGCTGACTATTCCCATAGTCACTATATATGTCATTCAAAAAGTCGATACCCCTGTTGTTATAAAATACAAGGTCTCTTATATGCCTTCCTGAATCAGTTCTGCTTTGTGTTTGAGCAAAATCCAAATGGGGGTAAAACAAAGTTGCTAGCAGTTCAGCCGTAAGATCTTCATACCTCCAGTCAGCACCGTCTTCCTTCCCAGTATTTAGTTTTAATATTTCTGTTAATTTTCTCTTTGCTGAAAGTACTGGTAATTGGGTAAATAGAGGATCATTGCTGCAATCACTCGATTTTCTGTCTTTGTATTTTATATACTCCTCAACAACCCCATAATTTTCTCTGTTGTAGTTGAGAACTTTAACTCGCTCTTCTGGCTCATTTAAATTAAATATTTCATCTCGTGGACAATAAGACCGAAAGTAGTCTTCAAAATTTATCCATGGTGTATAACGCAACCAGCGCTTCGGCGTAAATATGATAGGATTTCTGTTTTTGGGGTTAACTGGGAGAAAGGTTTTTTGATTATTTTCAAGTTTATGTTCTTTATAACTATATATGGAGTCCAAAATTACAGCTTCTGTGGGTATACCATTTATTTCACATTGTTCAATCGTATAATCGATTAAAAAAGATTTAATATAGTTACATGCTATATCACTAACTCGGTCTTTCGATATTCCAGAAATATATAACTGTATTGCTTCAAAATGCGTAAACCCAAACTGTCCATATTCAGGAATATTAGTAAATAGATCTAAAATTTCATTGGCCTTTTTTTCGCCAACTTTTACACCTTTTCGTGTCTTAGAAACACCAAGACCCACCTCATGACATTCTGAAATATTCGTTAATATTTCTAACGCCTCGTTTCTACGATTCTTTTTGTTCAGGTAATTTAGATAATTGAACGAATTAGTAATTGAAGTGTGTAAAGCTTGGTCTTGTTGTGAAGGAGATTTCCATAATAAGAAAGGGTCGATATATAGAGGTATATCTTCATCAAAAAATTGAATGGCGAAGTCCAAATCGGCCTGACATTTATGTATGCCGTAAAAATCTGTAATTCTAGGTCTTATCAATTCCATTATTACACGCTGTTTTTCTATATTCTATAATCTACGATAAAAATTGGCTTATCACCTTAGAAATGAACGTCAGCAATGGGCACGTTGCCGACATTCAATTAAACGTCAACGTATCTGAAAAAACGGGAAAAGTTAAGGTAATTTTTTCGCGGTGATATTTTGTGCATGTAATACTATAGCCAATAGTGTTACATTCTCCATTTACTATCAATCCTTGCCGCTCAAATTTTCAACATATATAATTAACCGTACATATGTTTCGACGTATATTCAGGTCATGACTTTACAACCAACAAAACTTTTACTGAGTTCAACCTACGAAGGAAATCATTTTGCTGCCTTCCCAGAAACTACCTTTTGAAAAAGAACGTGCAATACAACTTTTCATTAAGTTCGAAATACCCCTGAATATCCTATTCGGAATAAGATGCCGATGGCGCGACAAGTACTGCTGTCGCCGTCAAGTGCTTAAAAATGATTGGCGCTTATTCTGTCGAGTTTCTAGTGCCTAACCGTTTTAAATATGGTTATGGGCTAACACCTGAAATAGTGA
>Ga0316204_10006599_pt1 | contig 17721 bp, 18 predicted proteins | sample 6monrhotite_MG_2_FD_205661 | JGI IMG/M metagenome (GOLD analysis project Ga0316204, IMG submission 205661) | Microbial mat bacterial communities from mineral coupon in-situ incubated in ocean water Damariscotta River, Maine, United States -... | ecosystem: Environmental > Aquatic > Marine >... | reverse complement strand
CGCCAATAACGGAGAGCCGCCATAGGTCTGTTCACCGTGGCGCAATTTCACAGCCTCTAACGCAACCCGATAGGGATGATCCGGAGCAAACCAGCGATCCAGAACCGACGACACACCCTTGTCCGCGTCTCCAGTTTTGCGCGCTTCGTCTGAGGTTAGATCATACAATCCGCGCCCCGCGTGGCTTTCGAAATACGAAAGCGGCTTGTCCTTACGACACAGGTAGTCAAGCATCCAGCACAACAAAGCGTGCTTTTGCACATCCGCCAAATTCCCAGCGTGATAGATATGTTGATATGAAAGCATTACTTTTTCTGTCTCAAAATATCTGGGGGGAGATGGGCCAAAGGCTCAGCGGGGGCGCAGCCCCCATATCCACCCGTCCCCCTAAACAAGGCGCGAATTTTCGACGGCAGCGCGCACGAAATCTTTAAACAGAGGATGCGGATCGAACGGTTTGGATTTTAGTTCAGGATGAAATTGGACACCGATAAACCACGGGTGATCTTTCCATTCAACGATCTCCGGCAAACGACCGTCTGGCGACAGACCCGAGAATTCCAACCCGCAGTTCTCAAGCTTTTCACGGTACTGCATGTCAACTTCGTACCGGTGACGGTGGCGCTCTTCGATTGAGGCGGCGCCATAAATTCCGGCAACCTTTGAGCCATCCTTCAAAGCCGCATCGTAGGCCCCAAGACGCATAGTGCCGCCTTTGTTGTCTCCGACTTTGCGTTCAACCTTGTGGTTGCCCTGAACCCATTCTTTCAGGTGGTAGACGACCGGCTCGAAGCGTTTGCCACCAGCTTCGTGGTCGAATTCTTCCGATCCCGCAGTCGTGATGCCTGCGACGTTGCGCGCGCCTTCGATCACGGCCATTTGCATACCAAGACAAATCCCGAGGTAAGGCACGTTGCGCGTCCGCGCAAATTCGGCCGCTTTGATTTTGCCTTCTGTCCCACGTTCTCCAAATCCGCCGGGAACGAGGATCGCGTGAAAGCCTTCTAAATGCGGGGCTGCATCTTCGGCGTCGAATATTTCAGCGTCGACCCATTCAACCTTCACCTTAACGCGGTTGGCCATGCCACCGTGGGTTAGGGCTTCTTTGATCGATTTATACGCATCTTCAAGTTGGGTGTATTTGCCAACGATAGCAATTTTGACGTCGCCGTCCGTGTTGTAAATCCGGTCTGCAACATCTCGCCACACGCGCAAATCCGGTTTCGGGGCGGGCGAAATCTGGAACGCATCCAAGACGGCCTGATCAAGCCCTTCGCGGTGATAGGCAAGCGGCGCTTCGTAGATGGATTTCAGATCGTAGGCTGCAACCACGGATTCTTTGCGCACATTACAGAACAGGGCGATTTTCTCGCGCTCTTTTTCTGGGATCGGATGCTCGGATCGACACACGAGGATATCGGGCGCGATACCGATCGACTGCAATTCCTTGACGCTGTGTTGGGTTGGTTTTGTCTTCAACTCTCCGCTTGCTGCAAGATAGGGCAATAGGGTTAGGTGCATAAAGATACATTCGCCGCGCGGACGGTCGTGTGTGAATTGACGGATCGCTTCAAAGAAAGGCAGGCCTTCGATGTCGCCGACGGTGCCGCCGATTTCGCACAACATAAAATCAACTTCGTCGTCGCCAATTTCGATGAACTGCTTAATCTCGTTGGTGACATGGGGCACGACTTGGATGGTTTTCCCCAAGTAGTCGCCTCGACGTTCTTTTTCGAGGACGTTGGTGTAAATGCGCCCCGAGGACACGGAATCGGTCAAGCGGGCAGGGACGCCCGTGAAGCGTTCATAGTGTCCAAGATCAAGATCGGTTTCCGCGCCGTCATCAGTCACAAACACTTCACCATGTTCAAACGGCGACATTGTTCCAGGATCAACGTTAAGATACGGATCAAGCTTGCGAAGGCGCACGCTATATCCGCGTGCCTGCAACAATGCGCCCAAGGCCGCCGAAGCAAGACCTTTGCCCAAGGAAGAAACAACACCACCTGTAATGAAAATGTATCGTGCCATGCGGCGCGCGCCCCCGTGATTATGTTCTTTTTTTCATGCGAATAGACACGGAAAAAACCGTACCACCACGGGATTTGACGCGTATCAGATTCGCAGCCTCAGTGCAACAGAGCCGCAACATGATGTTGCGACCCTAAAGGGATTATCAAAGTCTTGTGGTATTAGTTGGCGCTTGGAACCAATGGAAGATCGCTACTTGTTGGAGGAAGCAAATCATCGCCCGATGGCAACGCTGGAAGCGACTGTTCCGCGGCTGGAACATTACCCAAACGATCAACAACCGACCCAGTGGCCGATTTCTGCGCGGCAATCACCGTCAATGCGATCGACGTACAAATAAAGGCCGCCGCCACGATCCATGTCACCTTACCCATAGCCGTTGACGCAGAGCGGCCTGAAATCGCGCCACCGCCGCCGCCTCCGCCCATCGCGCCGAGACCACCCTCGGATCGTTGAAGCAACACGACCGCAATAAGCGATAGCGCTAGAAGTAGGTGAATGATGAGGACGACGTTTTCCATGAAAAACCGCTTTCTTGTTCGACAGCGTGGTATCTAGGCAAGAATCTTTGCTGGGGCAAGGGACGATCTTGCTGGACAGTGCATTCTGTCGAGGGCAAGTTTGCAAAATGCCCCATGATCACGACCACCCGCACACCGTTTTGCCTTCTGATCCTGCCTTGCGTGTCAAAGCGCTTGAGACCTTGTTGATTGAAAAAGGCCTTATAAATCCCGCTACTTTGGACGAAATCATCGATACTTACGAAAATAAGATCGGTCCCAAGAATGGCGCAGCTGTTGTCGCCAAAGCATGGAGCAACCCTGCGTTTCACAATGCGTTGATGACAGACGCCACACGCGCTGTGTCGGAACTGGGGTTTTATGGCCGCCAAGGTGAACACGTTACGGCCGTCGAAAATACGCCTGAGACCCACAACATGATCGTGTGCACCTTGTGTAGTTGCTATCCGTGGCCGCTGCTTGGTATCCCTCCGGCTTGGTACAAATCCGATGCGTATCGCGCACGGGCAGTCCGCGAGCCGCGCAAAGTTTTAGCTGAGTTCGGGGTGACCCTGCCCGAAGGCCAATCTGTGAAGGTTTGGGATTCTACCGCCGAAATGCGCTACCTCGTCATCCCGATGCGCCCTTCTGGGTCCGAAGGTCTGTCTGAACAGAATTTGACCGCATTGGTCACACGCGATTCCATGGTCGGCACCGGACTGGCGCTTTTGCCATGACCCGTGTGCATGATATTGGCGGTCGTTTTGGGGATGGGGCAATTCTTCCTGACGCTGCTGACGCTGACGTTTTTGATTATGACTGGCACGCCAAGGCGCTTGCGGTGACGCTTGCTGTGGGTGCGCTTGGGCAATGGAACTTAGACATCTCGCGCCATTCGCGGGAACGGTTGTCCCCAAAGGATTACACGCGGTTTTCTTATTACGAAAAATGGATGTCTGCCCTCGCGGATCTGATGGTTGAAAATGGCGTGGTGACGCTTGAGGAGCTTGAAAGCGCGGTGTCTAGTGGTGGTTCGCCCTTGGCTGATAAGTGTTTTCAGCCCGAAACCGTCGCACCCGCCTTGGCAAAGGGTGGCCCCGTGGACCGAACTGGGCCTATCCCTCTGTTTGCAGTTGGGCAAAGCGTTCACACCATTCCAAATGCTGAGAATGCAAATGTGCAGGGCGGCCACACACGGCTGCCGGCTTATGCCGCAAATCGCGCGGGTAGAATCATCGCCTCGCATGGGTGCCACGTGTTTCCTGATTCCAACGCCCATGGATTTGGCGAAGACCCAAAACCGCTTTATTCAGTTGCGTTCAAGGTCGCAGACCTTTGGGCGCACCCTGAAAACCCTTTGGACGAGGTTATCTTGGACCTTTGGGAACCCTATATGGTCGCCCTCGATGGATGAACCTGTGTTCTCAGAACCTTGGCACGCGCAGATTTTCGCCATGACCGTGCACCTTTGCCAAAGGGGCGTTTTCACGTGGCCGCGATGGGCCGAGAACTTCGGAGCGACCCTGGCGCGCCATGGTCTTGATCGCGATCTTAACGGTGGCGAAGATTATTATACCGCGTGGCTAGAGACGCTGGAAAACGCGCTTGTGGGGGCCGAGTTGACTGAAAACGCTGAAATCGCGGCATTGGTTGATGCGTGGCGCGACGCGTATTTGGCGACACCGCACGGTCAACCCGTTGCGCTAAAGGCGTAATCAGTCTTCGACGTCATCCACATCGTGCTGGCCTGCAAGACGGCGGCGCACGTGGCTCCAACTCAGGCCGATGCCCAACACGAACGACAGGGCGGTTAGGCTGATCCACGTGTTCCGTTCAGAATCATCAAGTGATAAAACCTCAAGATCATAGAGCACCCAAACTAAAGCGCTGACCAAAGCGAGAACCAACCCGATTCCCAAATAGCCAATGGATCGTAGCGTTGCGCGCAGATACACGATGTATCCAATCGTCAATAAAAGCCCTGAAAGCACCATCATTGACACCGGTGCAAAGCCGGCACCTGACAACCAATTTACATAATTGTAAGGGGTCGGATTGTAGGTAAGCGCCAAAAGCGCGAATGCGAATGCCCATTTCCAGACGAATTCAAACAATTTCTCAATCCATTTGTAACAATTGCCCCTGATTATGTGAGCAATTGGCCCTCTGTCCAGCCCTGCGGCGAAATTGTAGTTCCATGTGTCGCAAGGGCCGGATATACGACTGCGCGGTAAGACTTTCCTAAGAGGTACAGAATGGCCAATGTCGTCGTAGTCGGCGCCCAGTGGGGTGACGAAGGAAAAGGCAAGATCGTAGACTGGTTGAGCGAGCGTGCAGACGTCATCGCGCGCTTCCAAGGCGGTCACAACGCAGGCCACACGCTGGTCATTGACGGGAAGGTTTATAAACTCCACGCTTTGCCATCTGGTGTTGTGCGGGGCGGTAAGCTTTCCGTGATCGGAAACGGAGTCGTTCTGGACCCGTGGAACCTGCTAAAGGAAATCGAAACGATCACCGAGCAGGGTGTAGAAATCACGCCGGAAACGTTGATGATCGCTGAAAACACGCCGCTGATCCTGCCGTTCCACGGTGAATTGGACCGCGCGCGCGAAGGTCTGAATTCGGTCGCCAAAATCGGCACAACGGGGCGCGGTATTGGCCCGTGTTACGAAGACAAAGTCGGCCGCCGCGTCATCCGCGTTGCAGACCTTGCCGATGATGCAACGCTTGAGTTACGCGTTGATCGGGCGCTGATCCACCACAACGCGTTGCGTAACGGCCTCGGGTTGACGGAAATCGACCGCGACGCAGTTATTGCACAGCTAAAAGAAGTTGCGCCGAAAATCCTGAAATATGCGGCTCCCGTTTGGAAGGTGCTGAACGAAAAGCGCAAAGCTGGCAAACGTATCCTGTTTGAAGGCGCTCAGGGTGCGTTGTTGGACATCGACTTTGGCACCTATCCGTTTGTCACGTCGTCCAACGTCATTGCTGGTCAGGCCAGCACTGGCACCGGCATGGGGCCGGGATCGATCGACTATGTGCTTGGCATCGTAAAAGCCTACACCACCCGCGTTGGCGAAGGTCCGTTCCCAACCGAACTTGACGACGACGACGGCAATAGGCTTGGCGTGCGCGGACATGAGTTTGGAACCACCACGGGGCGCAAGCGTCGCTGTGGCTGGTTTGATGCGGCTTTGGTGCGCCAGACATGTGTGACGTCTGGTGTGACGGGGATTTCGCTTACCAAGCTTGATGTTCTCGATGGGTTTGAAACGCTCAAGATCTGCGTTGGATATGAATTGGACGGCAAGCAGTTTGACTATCTTCCAACGGCGGCCGATCAACAGGCGCGCTGCAAACCCATTTACGAAGAAATGCCGGGGTGGAGCGAAAGCACCGAGGGCGCGCGTAGTTGGAATGACCTGCCGGCCAACGCGATCAAATACGTCAAACGCGTGGAAGAATTGATCGAATGCCCGGTTGCATTGCTGTCAACCAGCCCCGAGCGTGAAGATACGATCCTCGTCACTGATCCGTTCGCTGACTGATGGCGCTGAGTTATAAAGCCCGTCGACGCTGGTCCCTGATCGTATTGGTATTTGGACTGCCGCTATACGTCGCAATGGCAATGTTTCTGATCTCGCGCTTTGATCGACCGCCGTTTTGGATTGAACTGCTTGTCTATGTTGCACTCGGTGTGGCTTGGGCGTTTCCACTAAAGGCAGTGTTCAAAGGCGTCGGAAAAGCGGATCCCGACGCAGATTAAAACTAAAGAAAAGGGCGCCACTTGGGCGCCCTGTTTCGTATTAAGTTGGTGTGTCGATCAATTGGGCTGAAAGCCAATGCCGTCAGATACAGTGAAACGACCACCGGCAAGGCGGATCAGCTTGCCTTCGCGCAGCAATTGACCAAAGGCACGTAAACCGTCTTCGCGGGTATAATCGTCACCCAGAACATCGCGCACGATTGTCATGATCTGAGGGCGTGAGAATTTCTCAAATTCCTCAACGAATGTCATATACGCGGCTGCGGCTTCCAGAAGCTCGGGTAGTTTTTCGACGCCCATGTGTTCTGCATAGGTTTTGAAATCCACAGGCGGCGCCTGCACTTCGGCCGTGGCAACCGCGTCGTCTTCGACGTGGTAGCTTTCAGCGACCGCTGCACTTGAGTTTCGGATACGACGCGGGCGAACAGGCGTGACCAACGTCGGGCGCAAGCTTGGTTCTGACTTGTTGACGTCAGGCACGATCCGCTGTTCTGCGACCAGCTTTAAGGGCGCTGCATCTGCGGCCTCAAGACGCGGTGTCTTGCGTGGCCCGCCCAAAACCGGACGGCGTGGAATGACGGCTTGCTCTAGGTCTTCGCGATACGCAACCGAGTCGTTGCCTTTGGTGTCGTCAATCTTGTCACCGTCGGCCCGTTTGGCCGCAAATGCTGCCTTGAGGTGCTGGATTGTTGTTTTACGGCGCGTGTGCTCAGGTTCGGAAAGCTGGGTTTCTGTTTCCGCCATCAGGCGACCCATTTCGTTGTCGGCTTCACGGTCGATCAACAGCGACGACAAATCTTGTGCGTTGGCCAAAGCGGTTTCTGGGCTGGACGTTAGAATCTGTTCTTCGTTGGCGATGACAGCTTCTGTGTCAGCATCCAGCAGTGCGCCCCAAGTACCGTCTTCGTCGTCTTCGGCTTCGGCTTCTGCAAGCTCTCGCATCAAGTCGGCTTCTTCTTCAACACTGAGGCTGGATTCGGCGACTTGCTGATCATCATCTTCGAAGATCGCATTTAACGAGTCTACGTCGACTTCGTTTTCTGGCGCTTCATAAGCGTCGTCGTCAAAGCCAATCAGATCTTCTTCGGACAGGTTTTCCAAGTCTTGCAGGGCCGCGCCTTTTACATGCAGGATGCGGGCCTGAATTGGTTCGGCTTCTGGTTCGTCGTCGTCTTCAAAGGTTTTATCATCGAGATCGTTTGTGTCTTCGTACACGTTGACTGTTTCGGCGTCGTTGACCGCTTCGGCGTCGTCGTCGGCTTCGGCGGCAATGGCCCCAAGAAGCGCTTCAAGCTCTTCGTCGACGTCGCCGGCAATCGACGGTTCTTCCGGCGTTTCTTGATCTTCGTCTAAGTCGCTGCCATCCATCGCCAAAAGATCGGCAATATCGTCTTCGCTGACGTCGTCTTCTGGCTCGTCAAAGTCAACCTCAGCCGCAACACCTTCAGCCGCAACTGTCACGGGCAGGTCTTCGACTTCGGTGCTTTCAGAGACGCCGGCCATAAGGGTTTCGACCTCGGCATCGTCTTCTTGAATGAGGTCTTCAAGAATGGCGTCTTCAAGAATGGCGTCCTCAGCCGTGTCCGCTTCAAGTTCAGCTGCATCTTCGACGTTCTGTTTTGCGGCTTCCCGAATGCGTTTTAGGCGAGTGGCAACGCTTTCTTCGTTCAGCATTGCACCGCTAGTGTCGCCACCAAAGAAGGCGTCTGCTTCTTCAACGAACGCTTCCTGAGGTTTGAACACCCGAGGCGCAGGCGTCGCTGCTTTTGCGACGGGTTCAACGTGTGGTTCGTCTTTGACAGGGGCGTCGTCTGCCGGGGCTGCGTCTTCGATCTGATAGGGGCGAAGTGTGACGCCGCCGTTTTCAGTGCGGGCTTCTACGCGGCGCGACACCTCTTGTTCGGCGATTTTGGCCAGCATGTCCGCGTCCGGCGTCGGAGGCTCGGCCCCGAAGTAGCGGTCGTCCGATGCGAGATCCCGGAAGTATTCGGCGATGGCCTTCATCATCCCAAAAGAGTCGTCAAACCCTTCTAAAGTGCACGAGAAGGTGCCGTAGGACACCGTCAAGATTGTGCTGTTTTGTTTTCCAACCATACCAATACTCACTTTTTGACTTAAAATTCGATGTTTGCTGCATCGATGAATTACCTACTACTGGTTCCAGAATAAGCACAAAACTAAGTTTTTTGCCGTATCATTTCGTGACCAGATTGTGATCTGTTTCCAAAATGGGCATGAAGCGCTGTATGAAACCAATTATTGTCCACAGTTCAGAACCAATCACCCTTTTTGGTGGTGGCGACGCAAATCCCGAAACGATAGCGCGCGCGCTTGAAGTTGCATCGTTAGTCGTAGCGGCAGATGGTGGCGCAAATTTGGCTATCGCCAACAATATTGTGCCAAGCGCCATAATTGGCGATTTCGATTCAGTTAGCGCAAAATCTCTGGCCGCGGTGTCTACCGACGTTCACTTTAAAATTGAGGAACAGGATAGCACAGATTTCGACAAAGCGCTGAGATCAATTGAGGCCCCTTTGGTGCTATGCGTCGGCTTTACAGGTGGACGTCTTGATCATCAGCTTGCGGCTTTGAACACTTTGGTCGCGCACCCAGATAAATGCTGCATCATATTGGGGCCGAGGGAACTGGTGTTCGTGGCTCCGCGCAGGTTGACGATAGATGTGCCCATTGGATCACCGGCGTCTCTGTTTCCGATGGGGCCAGTCAGCGGCAAATCAAAAGGGCTAAAGTGGCCGATTGACGCTATCGCATTTTCGCCGAGGGACCGAATTGGCACGTCGAACGAGGTTTCTGGATTGCTTGAACTGGAATTTGAGTGTCCAAACATGTTGCTTATTCTGCCGATTGATACGCTCGAAGCGGTTATTGCAGCGCTTTTGTCCCAAGCTGGGCGATGGCCCTCTCGCGGTGAATGACATAAAGACCGGCGGCGATTGTCATGCATATCCCCAATCCGGCCATTCCATTCGGGAAATCCTTGAACAACAGCCAGCCAAACAACGTAGCGAAGGGGATCTCGGCATATTGGATTGCTGCCAGCGTGGCCGTTGGGGCAAGCTTGACCGACCAAGCCATCAACAAATGCCCAACGGTTCCCAAAAGTCCAACGATCAACAGCAAATTAACCTCAGTGTTTGTCGGAACCGTCGTCGTAAGACTTGGCATGTCCATCGCGCCACCAAAAAGAAGCAGGGGGATAAGGACAGGCATTGCGATCAAGCCGCTCAGCGCTTGAACGCCCACAGGGTCCGTTTCGGCTGAGATTTTGCGCGTTACCAAAATGAACAACGCAAACAGGACGGCGACCATGATGGGCAGGACCGCAGGCCATCCGACGGCAAGAAAGCTTGGCTGAAACACAAGGATTGTGCCCGCAAAGCCAAAGCATACAGCCAAGAATCGGTGAATGCCGACGTGTTCGCCCAAGAAGGCCCAGCCAAGAAAAAGCATGAAAAACGGCATCACAAACACAATGGCCAAAGCGTCGGCAAGCGGCAGATACGTGAGCGACGTGATCATCAGGAACGTGCCGCTGATATGCAGAAGCGTTCTGAGGATAACCCAGCCCAAGGTCTTACCCGTCACAAAAGTCGGGCGGCGCGTCAAGAGTGCAACGGGCAAAAGTATTGCGCCTTGGATGCCAAATCTGGCGGTCACAATCAGGCCGACAGACAGGCTTGTGCCCAACAGTTTTGAAATGCCGTCCGACAAAGTCGCGACCAGACAAAACCCAAGCATCAGAAGAATACCCAGCATCGGGCGATCAGTGTTCATGCACGAAGGCTAGACAAACGCCCGAGCGAAAACAATCTCATACCGGAGGGGTTGGCGGCGTCGCGATGTTTGCCACCCGTTCGCGCGCAAAGACATAAATGCCCGAAGACACAACGATCGCAATTCCCAGCCACGTCCAACCATCCGGAAAGTCATTAAACACGAGGTATCCAATGGCGACCGACGACGCGATCTCAAGATACTGAAGCGGTGCGATTGTGCCCGCGGGGGTAAGCCGAAGCGCTGACGACAGAAATAGATGCGAGACCCCGGCGATCAGTCCGACACCCACCAATGTCCAAACGGCCATTCCACGCGGCACCACAGGGTCAAACAATATGTGGCCAGTGCCGTCGAACATCCAAAGCAACGGCAACAACAGCGCCGTTGCAGCAAGTCCGGTGTAGGCTTGCAGGGCCACAGGGTGCTGCTTTTGGGCCATGCTTCGCGTCATGATCATATAGATTGCAAATGTGAAGGCTGTGCCCAGTGGGTAAAGCGCAACGCCGCCCAGGGTCGAAAAGCTTGGCTTGATTACAAACATGGCCCCGATGAACCCCACGATGCAGGCGATGACACGCCGACGTCCAATCGCCTCGCCCAGAAAAAACGCGCCGAGGAAAGTTAGGATAAACGGTTCAACAAAGAAAATCGCCATGGCGTTTGCGATGGGCATGTAACGAATTGCCGAAAAGAAACAAAACGTCGCTATGATCAGCATGGCACCGCGAACCAAGTGATAGCCTGCTTCTTGCAAAGAGGGGCGGTGGGCCTTGCCCAGAAGAAAGGCGATGGGCACCAACAAGATCGCCTGAACGCCAAAGCGGGCCGCAAGAATCTCTGCGACCGGAATTTCATGCGGCGTTGCTTTTGCAAGGGCATCCATTATCGGTGCCAAAACGCAAAAGCCGACCATCAGAAAAATGCCTTGGGTGGCGCGATCCATTAGCTTTGCTTACCTTAACAATTTGGGACGTTTACGGCCAAACCGCCAAGCGACGTTTCTTTGTATTTCTCGTGCATGTCTTGTCCGGTCTGACGCATGGTTTCGATCACTGCGTCCAGCGGCACAAGGTGCTGACCATCGCCGCGAAGCGCAAGCGAGGCCGCCGAAACCGCCTTGATTGCGCCAAGCCCGTTTCTTTCGATACATGGCACTTGAACCAACCCTTTGATCGGATCACAGGTCATTCCAAGATGATGCTCAAGCGCAATTTCGGCGGCGTTCTCGACCTGCTCGGGGGTGCCTCCCATGACGGCGCAAAGACCGGCGGCGGCCATGGCGGCGGCACTGCCGACCTCGGCCTGACATCCGGCTTCCGCGCCGCTGATTGAGGCATTGAATTTCACAAGCCCACCGATGGCCGCAGCCGTCAGCAGAAAGTCTGGAATTTTGGATTTTGAAGCGCCCGGTACGTGGTCCAGCCAATAGCGGATTGTGGCGGGCATCACGCCGGCCGCGCCGTTGGTCGGGGCCGTCACGACCTGACCACCCGCCGCGTTTTCTTCATTCACGGCCATCGCATATGTGCTCATCCAATCGTTGATCGTATGAGGGGCCGTCTGGTTCATGCCCCGCTCAGCCATTAGCGCATCATAAATACCCTTGGCACGACGGCGCACGTTTAACCCACCGGGAAGGATGCCGTCGGTAACCAACCCGCGATTGATGCAGTCATTCATGACGCCCCAAATACGCGTGATACCTTGATCAAGCTTCACAGACCCGCCGCGCGCAAGTTCATTTGCCTTTTTCAAGTCGGCAATGGATTTGCCCGAGCGTTGGGCCATATCCAACATCTCAACGGCCGATTTGAACGGGTAGGGGACCGGATCGCCTTCGTCTGTCGCTTTGCCGTCGACAAGTTCGGCTTCGGTCAGAACAAAACCGCCGCCGATCGAATAGTAGGTTTCCTGCAGGATCACGTCGCCCTGCTTGTCGGTTGCCATAAGGATCATGCCATTTGCATGCCCTGCAAGGGGCGGACCGAAATCAAATCTCAGGTCTTCTTTAATATCGAACTTTAACGGGGGAAGGTCTTTGGGAACCACAAATCCGGTCTCTCGAATTTGGTCCATCGTTGTTTCCGCAAGTGCATGGTCGTAGCTGTCGGGCGTAAAGCCAGCAAGACCAAGGATCGTCGCGCGATCTGTGGCATGACCGATGCCTGTAAACGCAAGGCTTCCGTGCAAAGACCCCTTTAGGCCATGAACCTCAAACGGGGCGCGCCGAATGCGTTCGATAAAGTCAGCGGCTGCAACCATCGGACCCATCGTATGGGATGACGACGGGCCGATCCCCACTTTGAACATTTCAAAAACTGATAAAAACATCAGGTAAGGTTCCTTTGGGCACACGCCGTGATTCTAAACTTCTCCGAGTTTCGCATCGGAAACACAAAATGGCACGCTGAAAACGACCTTGTACAGCCTATCCCGAAATTGGGTCTCGCACCCTGACGCCATTTTTTCTATAACCAGCGCAAATAATCGGAGACGCGCCCATGGTTGTTGATTTGTCGCCTATTGATAAGGCCAAGTTTGTAGCTGCTAAGAAAGCCTCAGAATTTGTCGAAGACGGAATGCGCGTTGGCCTCGGGACGGGGTCGACGGCTGCTTGGATGGTGCGCTGCGTAGGAGAGCTGGTCCGCGACCACGGATTGCGCATCGTTGGCGTGCCAACATCGACACGCACCGCTGAATTGGCGCAGGACGTCGGAATCAAAATCGTGTCCTTGGACGAAGCCAAATGGCTGGACCTGACGATTGATGGTGCCGATGAATTTGACGGTGACTTTAGTCTGATCAAAGGCGGTGGTGGCGCGCTTCTACAGGAAAAGATCGTGGCGACGGCAAGTGACCAGATGATCGTCATCACCGACGCCGCGAAAGAGGTTGAACACCTCGGCGCGTTCCCGTTGCCGATTGAGGTTATTCCTTTTGGGTGGCAAACATCCAAGGCGCTTGTCGAAGAAATGCTGATTTCCATGGACGTGATGGGCCAACAGGCCGGACTGCGAATGGACGGAGACGCCCCATTCATCACCGACGAAGGCAATCACATCCTTGATCTTCACCTCAAACGCATCGGCAAGCCTCGGGATTTGGCGATGGTTTTGAATCAGGTGCCCGGTGTGGTCGAGAACGGGCTTTTCATCGATATATGTGACAAAGTTGTGATCGGATATGGGGATGGAAAGGTCGAAGTGCGCGACATACATGAGGGTGACTCGACTGAGGAACAGATACAGTTTCTCGAAACCGACAATCTTTTCCGCGATTTAGACGGCGAATAGGAACCTTTATGTCCTTTGACTATGATCTCTTTGTAATTGGTGGCGGCTCTGGCGGCGTTCGCGCAGCGCGGGTTGCTGCAGCAGGCGGCGCGCGCGCCGCATTGGCAGAAGAAGACCGCTACGGCGGAACCTGTGTGATTCGTGGATGTGTGCCAAAAAAACTGATGGTTTTTGCGTCCGAATACGCTGCAACCATTGAAGACGCGCGCGCTTACGGGTGGGACGTTGTTGAGAACGGGTTCGACTGGGACATATTTCGCGGCAAAATGCACGCGGAACTAGACCGTCTTGAAGGCGTCTACCGGCAGATGCTGGCAAACTCGGGTGTGGACACGTACGATCTGCGCGCCAAGCTTGTTGATGGCAACACCGTCGAATTGGCGGACGGGTCGACAAAAACCGCAAAGACTATCCTGATTGCAACGGGTGGCCGACCCGTTGTGCCCGATATGACGGGTAGCGAATTGGCGATCACATCAAACGGTGTCTTTCATCTTGAGACCCTGCCAAAATCCATTTTGATTATCGGCGGCGGCTATATCGCCTGCGAATTTGCCGGTGTGATGAACGGGCTGGGCGTGGCGACGACGCAATACTATCGGGGTGCCCAAATCTTGCGTGGCTTTGACGACGAGGCCCGTGGTCTCGTTGCCGAAGAAATGAAGCAAAACGGGGTGGATTTGCACACGGGTACAAATATCCTCGAATTGAAAAAGGTCGACGGCGGCGTTTGGGTGAAATCAACCAACGGCGACGAGCGCGTTTTTGATCAGGTTATGTTTGCGACAGGTCGCGCGCCAAATTCAGACAATCTGGGGCTTGAAGACATTGGTGTTGAGACAGGTCGAAACGGGCAAATCCTTGTCGATCAGTATTCAAAAACCGCGCTGGATTCGGTTTATGCAATTGGCGACGTTACTGACCGCGTGAACCTGACGCCGGTTGCAATCCGTGAAGGCATGGCCTTTGTCGAAACCGTGTTTCACGACAACCCAACGGCCCCCGATCACGATCTAATTCCGACAGCCATCTTCACGCAGCCTGAAATGGGCACCGTGGGTCTGTCCGAAGAAGACGCCGCCGCCCAAGAACCGATCGAAGTTTACTGTTCAAGCTTCAAGCCGATGAAGCAGTCGTTTGCCGGTCGCAGCGATCGCGTTATGATGAAATTGATCGTCAGTCAGGCAACCCGCAAGGTTCTTGGCTGCCATATTGTTGCCGAAGGCGCCGGTGAAATGATCCAAATGGTAGGGATCGCCGTCAAAATGGGCGCAACCAAAGTGGATTTCGATCGCACGGTTGCGGTTCACCCAACAATGGCTGAAGAATTGGTCACAATGAAAACACCTGTTAGGACTGCTTGAATTTCTGGTAATCCTACACAGTTAGTAGATAACGTTTAATGAACGTATAAAAAAAGGAAAGTCTTTATGGCTGGAAATAACGGCGGCCCATGGGGTGGCGGTGGAAATAACGGGGGCGACGACGACAACCGAAACAACGGTGGCGGCGGACGTAAACCCGGAAACGATCCTCAGATCCCTGAGATCGAAGATCTGGTCAAAAAGGGCCAAGAACAACTGCGCGTTCTTATGGGCGGCCGAGGAGGAAACTCTGGCGGTGGGTCCGGCGCTTCTGGTGGTCCTGAGATTCCGCGCGGACTGATCATTGGCGGCGCAGCTGCGGCTGCGGTCGTGCTTTGGGCATTCTCAAGCTTTTATTCAGTGAAACCCGAAGAACAATCGGTTGAATTCTTCCTGGGAAGTTACTCAAGCACTGGAAGTCCGGGTCTGAACTTTGCCCCTTGGCCGATTGTCACGGCCGAAGTGGTCAACGTGACATCTGAGAGAACCGAAGACATCGGCGTCAATCGCACTAGTGGCGGTGGCAACGGCCTGATGCTGACAACAGACGCAAATATAGTGGACATTGATTTCCAGGTTGTTTGGAACATCAACGATGCGGCGCGCCTGCTGTTCAACATTGCCGAGCCTCGTGAGACGGTTCAATCCGTGTCAGAATCCGTTATGCGTGAAATCATTGCTGCATCGACGCTTGCGCCGATCCTCAACCGTGATCGTGGTGCGATTGCAGATGCGGCTCACGCAAGCATTCAGGCGACGCTCGACGAATATAACTCGGGTATCAACATTGTTCGTGTGAACCTTGATAAAGCTGACCCTCCGCGCGAAGTTATCGACGCGTTCCGGGATGTTCAGGCCGCTGAGCAAGAGCGCGATCGCCTAGAGCGTCAAGCCGATGCCTACGCAAACCGCGTTTTGGCAGAAGCCCGTGGTGCGGCAGCGCAGATTCTAGAAGAAGCTGAAGGTTACCGCGCACAGACTGTCAACGAAGCTGTTGGTGAAGCCAGCCGTTTCCTTTCGGTCTTGACCGAGTATCAGAAAGCCAAGGATGTGACGCGTAAACGTCTCTATATTGAAACGATGGAACGCGTTTTGGGTGATGTCGACAAAATGATTCTGGATGGCTCAATCGCAGGAGAGGGCGGATCAGTTGTTCCGTATCTTCCGCTCAATGAACTCAAGCGTGGGGGGAACTGATCATGCGTAAATCTGCATTTATTATACCCGTCCTAGTCGTCATCGTCATCGGCGGTTTGTCTTCTCTGTTCGTCGTCGACGAACGCGAAAAGGCTTTGGTCCTTCAGTTTGGTCAAATTAAAGCGATCAAAGAAGATCCTGGTTTGGCGTTCAAAATCCCGTTCATCCAGGAAGTCGTAAAGTATGACGACCGTATCCTTTCTTTGGATACAGACGTGATCGAAGTCACGCCTTCGGATGATCGCCGTTTGGTCGTTGACGCATTTGCGCGTTACCGCATCGCAGACGTTCAGAAATTCCGCGAGGCCGTAGGCGTTGGCGGAACGCGTCTTGCAGAAGATCGTTTGTCGTCAATCTTGAACGCTCAGATCCGAGAAGTTCTTGGTGCTGATCAGGTGACATCGGACCGTATTCTTTCCACCGACCGTGGAGAGCTGATGGTGCGTATTCGTGATCAAGCCCGTGAAGTTGCTTTAAGCCTTGGTATCGAAGTTGTTGACGTGCGTCTAAAGCAGACAAACCTGCCATCGCAAAACCTTGAAGCGACCTTCGCGCGTATGCGTGCAGAACGTGAACGGGAAGCCGCGGACGAAATTGCCCGTGGTAACGAAGCCGCGCAGCGTGTTCGCGCTTTGGCTGATCGTACCGTTGTTGAAACGCTATCGATTTCCGAAAAGGAATCTCAGATCACTCGTGGTGAAGCTGAAGCGGAACGCAACGCGATCTTCGCCGAAGCCTTTGGTGCTGACCCAGAGTTCTTTGCATTCTATCGGTCCCTACAGGCCTATGAAAACGCATTGAGCGGCAGCAATACTACGATGGTTATGACGCCAGACAGTGAGTTTTTCACATATCTCAAGTCTGAAACCGCCAAGTAATGCTGGCAGCAGCATTCCTTGCATTAGGGCTTGTACTGATTATCGAGGGGCTGGCATATTTGCTGGCCCCTTCGCTTATTGAGCGCCTTTTACAGGGTCTCGCCGAAACGCCCGAACAAGCGCGACGCATCATCGGTGCCCTTAGTATTGTGGGCGGCTTGATTTTGCTGTGGATCGCGCATTTATTCGGCGTCACGATCCAGTTTTGATCGCGAAACTTCACAACCTTTTGAGAACGCCCGTGACAAAGCCAGTTCGTGGTGGTTTTCCGCCAGTAAGTCCCTAAGTTTCAAGTATCACCATCGATACAGTTCAGGAGTGAATAGGTAATGCAAGCAATTGCCAGAGTTAAAACAAGCGAAAATTCAGGAATGAAAACGTGGCTATGGAGCGGCCTTTTGGTCGGCACGGTCGTCGTCGCACAGTCCATCGCGGGTGCAGCCAAGGCGGCACCGGATTCGTTTGCCGACTTGGTCGACGATGTCAGCCCTGCGGTTGTAAACATCACGACCACAACCTTGGTCGAAACCGGGGCGACTGGATCAGGGCCAATCGTCCCCGAGGGGTCTCCTTTTGAAGATTTCTTCCGTGATTTTGAAGACAGAAATCAAGGGGGCGAGGGTCCGACGCGCAGATCCACAGCCCTTGGATCGGGATTTGTGATTTCGGAAAGCGGTTACGTCGTGACGAACAATCACGTCATTGAAGACGCTGACGAAATCATGATCGAATTTTTCTCGGGCCAAGAGCTTCCAGCGACATTGATTGGCCGCGACCCGAAAACTGATATTGCGCTGCTAAAGGTCGAAACGGATGACCCGCTGTTCGCTGTCGAATTTGGCGACAGCGACATTGCGCGAGTTGGCGATTGGGTTATGGCGATGGGCAATCCTC
>Ga0316204_10006598_pt1 | contig 17721 bp, 15 predicted proteins | sample 6monrhotite_MG_2_FD_205661 | JGI IMG/M metagenome (GOLD analysis project Ga0316204, IMG submission 205661) | Microbial mat bacterial communities from mineral coupon in-situ incubated in ocean water Damariscotta River, Maine, United States -... | ecosystem: Environmental > Aquatic > Marine >... | reverse complement strand
CCCCGGCCATCGCACTAAGCGCCAATGTGAGGATAAAGCTGGGTGACAAAGTGCGCCTGCATGGTTACGGCTTTGATGGAAAATTGAAAGGCGAACTCGTCATTGTCGAAAAACCGAATGACCTAACCCGTGCCACGGGCGAATTACAAATTATTGATGGTAAATACGAGGCTTTTGGTCAGGAGCTGATAATAACCAAAGGTAAGTTGTTATATGCAAGCGCCACTGTGGACAACCCCAATGTCGCGATTCGAGCCATCCGAAAAACCAGCAACAACGTGGTTGCCGGTGTTATCGTCAGTGGCGAGGCACAATCGCCAAAGATCGATTTATTTTCTGACCCCGCCATGGATGATGCCGACATTCTGGCTTATATTGTGTTGGGATACCCAATCAAACAAGCGTCGGCGGATGATGGTTCGGTGCTATCCCGTGCCGCGGGTTCACTTGGACTGGCCGGTGGTGAAAAGCTGGCAAAAGAAATCGCCGAAAATTTCGGCATCGATGAAGTACGAATCGAATCCAGTAACACAACTCAGGAGGCGAGCCTGGTGCTGGGAAAATACCTCTCGCCCAAACTCTATGTACAATATGCGATTGGAATCGGCCAGACTGTTAATGCCATGCAATTGCAGTATCAACTTAGCGACAAATGGCTTATCAAAGGTGAAAGTTCAGAAACACAAGGTGCTGACATATTGTATACCATCGAAAAATAGCCAATCACGGTTTGAACCTAGATTCTGCAGTTGACCGCGACAAAAAAGCATTAACCGCTTGATGAACATTCAGTTTGTGGCCATTTATCCGCTCACCCGCGCTACGACATGCAGAGCACGCTTTTCGTAGCGTCTGGACGGCGTTCAACTGCGGAATCTAGGTTGAAATTCACCTCGCCTACCATCACAAATCCAGTATTTTTCTGTAAGCAAAAGATTACGTACAACGCCACAGCCAAGCGGTATGCTTACAACATGCGTTAGCATAACCATACTCCACATTGTGCACCTTCGTTTCACCCTGCCCTATCACCTTGATTTACCTTAAAAACATAGTCGCAGAGCAATTTCACTCCCTATCAATATTCCTAACAGGGCAATTACCTCCCTGTTTTCAATAACGCTGATTATTGTGTAATATATCCAAAGCGTTTGAGATTTAGGTGTTTAGAGTGCGGTCATTTTTGTTTACAGCTAGACGCAACGACGCAGCATTGCCATTCTATGTAAGGAGAAGCAACGACGCTGTGGACAAAAAGGGGCGTGCTACACCCAAAGCGTTTAGGATTTAGGCTTTATTGCTGTCCTATTTCTGTCATGGCAGCGTTGTCTACAGGGATGTAGGCAAGGGTCGTGAGCAGGATGCGGAAGCGTAGAAATTTCTCACAATAGTCGGGCTCACTCGTCATTTCGGCTTTCTTAAAGAACCTACTTTTGGAGCCAGAACAAAAATATGACGCGCACTAAACCCCAAACGCTTTGGGTATATTGATAACATTAAGCAATAGTTGCTTAATTTATCCGTAATTAGGTTGCCAGATACATCATGCCTAACGAGAACACCTAATGAGCCAAATTGAATTACAGAAGCTTGCCAGGCAATTCGCCGACGGCCGTATTACCAGGCAACAGTATATCCATACGTATGCGCAACTGGTGAAAACCCCGCCTGAATTAACCAGCAATCCAAGCGACGTCATTTTCAATCCGCCTTATGAATACGTAAAGCAAAAACGTACTACCCTGCAATTTATTAAAAACCACCATAAACAAATGATTGCGCTCTTGGGAACAATTGGAATTTTTTTATCCATTTATTTCAATAACTTTTACCGCACGGAGATATCGCCCCAGACCCGGATTGTGGTACTAAAGAAATTGGGTGATTCCGACGCTGTTGACCGCCTTAGAACAGAGGATCTCAAGCTTATTACAGAACTCCTTATTGAAGGTAATAACTGGAACAAAGATCTTGTCGATGATTTTATAGCCCAATGGAGCAAACTAAGCCAAAACGAAACGTTAAGTATTAAAAAAAGCAAATGGTATCGGCAGTTTGCACTAACACTATCAACGGAAATCAATCGAATGCATAATAACGTTAACAAAAACAATATTAAGTCGATCCGCAAACAACAGACGTTAGCCGCACTCGCTGACGCCCTGATTTTTAGCGACGCTCCTGAAACGGCACGAAACAAACCAATATCACCCGAGCCAACATCAAAACCAGTGCGTCCTGCGGTAACACAAACACACTCGCCTGAATCACCTAAAACCACCAAGCGCCCCGACTCATCCAGCTCCCCTGCCAATATAAATCGCGCAGCGCATAAAATTACCAGTGATGAAATCGTGACGTTACTGAATCAGTTTAGTACCTACTTTAAAGCAGGACACCTGGATGCATTATTATCCTTATTACCCGACAATGAAGCCAATGATAAGCCACAATCAATTTCGAATTTGGTGAAAGAATATGAAGTAACGTTTGCACAAACCACCGATCGAGAAGTTGCGATCGGTTCCATTGACTGGCGCCATGAAAACCACAAATCAACAGGACGTGGAAACTATAAAGTAAAAATGCGCATGCGCGACACGCTTGATAAAAAAACAATAAATGCCACCCTGAAAATCACATTAACACGAAAAAACGATAGGATTCATATCTCGAATTTTGAATTACTCAATCGAGAGGAAACTATCATCAACAACCCCGGCAATACGAAAAACACCACACAACTGTCAAAACAACACCAACAAGACTACCCAACCCGTTCCGAATTACAAGATTTAGTCACCCGCTACGTTGACGCTTACGAATCAGGTGACATCGATAAACTAATGACGCTATTTGCAAGCGCCTCGTGGACAACCGATGTAGCCGGACTAACGGAATTAAGACAAGAGTATAATGATTTATTTAACTCGACCACTGAACGGGAAATCTTTGTCAATAAAATAAACTGGTCCATGAAAGATGGTAGAGCGGTGGGAACCGGTGAGCTTGCCCTGACGCATCATTCCGTCAGTGAAGGTAATGTGACGTCCTCGAAGGGGAAAATTCGCTTCATAACCAAACGGACAGGCAAAGCGGTTCTTATCACCCATTTATTTCACATTGTTAATGAATAATTAAGGTTAGGATAACCATCAAACTGGGCGACCCAACCATTCTAAGCCAGCCAAACATTCCTACCTTCAGCGAGCTATACCCAAAGCGTTTGAGATTTAGGTGTTTAGAGTGCGATCATTCTTGTTTACAGCGAGACGCGACGACGCAGCATAGCCATTCTATGTAAGGAGAAGCAACGACGCTGTGGACAATAAGGGGCGTGCTATAACACCTAAATCTCAATCGCTTTGGGTATATCTAATCGGCGAATACCTTTGTCACTTTAATTGTGCCGCCTATCTAGCTTATTTTCCTCACAAATCATCAATTCCTTACGTTCCATGAGTTAATGCGCATATTATAAAGAATCGTCATGCCTAACCGATATACTACAATGAAGTCAAAGCGCCCAATTGACCCTAAGCCATTGTTTTTACATAACCAGGTGATTTTTTTTGTTTTTATTGATTTTGCCATCCATATAGCGTCAAACCCGGTTCAGGTGGAGATGGTTTGTTAAATCTATACGAACCTGAGTAATTGGAATCACAAACAAGCACGATAAAGCACACAATCAACGCATCGACAACAATATGCAAGCCAAGGCATCCAGTTTAAAATATAAGTCTGCAGAAAAACCGTTGGAGTTTGCCTATTACTCTCTCGCAATATTTGTCATATTTGTCGTGTTTGTCAGCATATACTTCAATTACGCCGTCACTAAAATATCGACGGACATCACTCAATATTCTCAACATCTAAATAAAGCCAGCCAGGACATCACCGTGCTGCGTAGCCAAATTGTGTCGTTGTCCGCGCCAGGCCACTATATGCTGCATTCAAAAAATATCGTCAATGAAACAGATGACGTAATGCAAATACATGATATAACCCTGCGAACCATCGACGAGATGCAGCTTGAATACAACAACTCCGCCATCCCTGAAATAAAGAAAATATTTTTAACGGACGTCGAGAGTCTAAAAAGCAAAACGACAACCATTGCAAACACCAACCTTGATATTTTCAATGCGTTAACGAATCAAAATGACAGTATCGCCCATGACATGATGACAGAACTGGAATCACTTACCCGCCAGACGCTAAGCATATTCGATGATGTCAATCAAAACATACTGGCATTACGCACAAAACATAATGAGAATAAAAACAATGAAACCAATACACTGATGATATTGCATTATGTTTTGCTGCTTTTAATGCCTGTTATCGTGGTCGTGTTTGCGCTTTATGGTGGCGTATTCTCCAAAAAATTAAATCACCTGGAAACGGAACGCAAGCGCAAAACGGATGACCTGGAGTTGGCTAACCAAACACTCCAGGAAAAGTCGAAAGAGTTGCAGGCATTAACCGATAATGCCGAACGTGCTAACCACGCTAAAAGTGTATTTTTAACTAATATCAGTCGTGAAATCCGTCTGCCATTAACGGCCATCATTCGAAACTGTGACGGCATGCAAGGGGGAAAGCAGTCGTCTGCCAATAACGAAAGCATTTACGCTATCACTAAAAATGCCAATTACCTCCTGCATTTAATTAGCAATATAGTGGACCTTTCTAAAATAGAAGCCAACAAACTCGAGATAGAACAACAGTGTACATCGTTGTTTGGTCTGCTTGACGAAATACATCAGCACGTGTCCTTCCAGACCCAGGCGAAGGGGCTGGATTTTAAGCTTGACTATCATTTTCCACTGCCAGGCACGATTAACACTGACCCGCTGCGGTATAAGCAAATAATATTGAATCTCTGTAGCAATGCGGTTAGATTTACCCATAGTGGCAAAATAGTGTTAAAAATATTTTGTCCTCCAGGTAAACAACAATTATCAGTCAGTGTCATTGACAGCGGTATTGGCATGACCGATGACATTAAAAACACCATCTTTAACACGCTGGAACAACCTGGCAAAGACAGCAGCGTTCAATATGGCGGCACCGAACTGGGACTGGCATTATCTAAGCAACTTGTGGATAAACTTGATGGACAAATTAGCGTCGAAACTGCGCAGGGCATTGGCAGTAACTTCACGGTGACAATCCCCATTGGACTCGCGCAGATAGACTATGTAAATCAACCGCCATCAGAAACCGTCTCTGTCGACAATAGCAAGCCCCATAACGAAACCATTACCAATCCTATTCGTGACCGCAACGATAAAGGTAAACCCACTCTTAAAGGCCTTGTATTGCTGGTAGAGGACAACGCCGACAACCAGGTGCTTACCACTCGACTGCTTGAAAAAGTAGGACTAAATGTTGATCTCGCGGAGAATGGAAAAATTGCCGTCGATAAGGCCATCAATGGTCACTATGACCTGATACTCATGGACATACAAATGCCGGTTATGAATGGCCTGGAGGCAACGGCCGAACTACGAAAAAACAACTATCCGGGTAAAATTGTGGCCGTTACAGCCAATACTTCAGATAGTGAGAAACAAGAGTGCTTTGCCGCAGGGTGTGATGATTTTTTAGCAAAACCAATTATTAGAGATGTATTTTACGATCGTTTAAATACCTATTTCAACAGCCACATTTCATCCGATGTTAATCCCACCATTCAAAATGAACCCAAAACAGACAGCGACAACGCACCATTCACCTCCACTGTGCTTGAAAATGACCCTGACATTATCGATTTACTGGAGGATTATCTGCAACGGCTACCCGCGATAATCCAAGGCATAAAATCGGCATACGAAGAAAAAAACTGGGTAACGATGCAAAAACAGGCTCACGACTTAAAATCGACCAGCGGACTCTTTGGTCTCAATCCGTTAAGTGAAATCGCAAACGGCATCGTGGCTGATCTGCGTTCAGACACTTACAATAACCTTTCTACCATGGTACAAAACATGGATATTATATCCACAAAAATAGAGTCCGATGTTAATACACAAATACAACATTACAACAAAGCCGTTTAAGTTCATCGACAAACATAGCGTTTCGCTTTTAAGCGTATGTTTCGCCCTCACACCACTACCAACAACACACCACATTAGCCCCAAGATCAAAAATTAGCCATAAACCTTTGTAATATATAGTTATTAATTTATGTAAATTTCATTAAACTATTAACGGCACAATTATCTAATAATGAATAAACCTGGCACCTAAGGCAAGCAGTGGGAAAATCGCTAATTTTTCACCATACGCTTTCTACGGCCAATCTTTCTACTAGCGAGATTAATGCGGTTATAATAATAGAGTGCATCACAATCACAGCCAAAATAAGATACATTCATTGCAATCAGCAGGTTTATGGCGTAAAAATCTAATGCTGACGTATATCGAGGATATTTACCAAGGAACTCAACCATGCTAAAACCATCTCCTAACATTAGTGCCATCATTTCATTTTTGCTCATTTTAATTGTTTATTCATCACTCAGTCTGGCAAACGAGAAAAAAGGGCAATTTGTTGGCGCAATGGAAACAGAATACCCGGCCTGGTTTAAGGAGAGTTTTCTTGATTTCAACGATGATATAGAAGAAGCAACACAACATAAAAAGCGTATCATCCTTTTATTTCATCAAGCGGGATGCCCATACTGTAATGCCCTGGTTAACCGAAATCTTTCACAAAAAGATATCGAAACCAACGTTAAGAATAATTTTGATGTCATCGCAATTAATATGTGGGGCGATCGCGAACTTACCTATGTGGATGGTAAATCTTACACTGAAAAAACACTGGCAGAAGCATTAAAAGTACAATTTACCCCCACCACACTATTTTACAATGAAGACGGCAAGGTTGTATTGCGCTTGAATGGCTACCGGGAACCACGCCGATTTAAGGTCGATCTTGATTATGTGGCAAAACATAAGGAGAAAGAAATTGGCTATCGAGAATATGTTCGAGATAACCTGCCGCCAAAAAAATCCAGCAAATCACTGCATAAAGAAGAATTTTTCAGCCCTTTACCCCACGACTTAACGGTAACACCGGGAAAAGCAGACAAACCCATCGCTGTTTTTTTCGAACAAAAAGATTGCCCAAACTGCGACTTGCTGCATAGCAAGGTCTTACCGGACAAAGGTACACTCGACATTATTGCCAAGTTTAAAACGATTCAACTCGACATGTGGTCAAACACCCCCCTCATTACGCCTTCAGGCGTGAAAACAACCGCTAAAGAATGGGCAAATCAACTGGACATTAAGTATGCCCCCTCAATCGTGGTGTTTAATAAAGAGGGAACCGAAGTGATACGTTCCGAGGCGTTTTTTAAGGTGTTTCACACACAAGGAATTCTCACCTACGTATTAAGTGAAAAATATAAAACGCAACCCAGCTTTCAACGTTATCTGACGGAACGAGCGGATCACCTCCGAGAGCAGGGTCAGAATGTTAATATCTGGCGTTATGCGGATGAAGACGCCAAACCCTGACAACCTGCACCGTTCAAGTTTTCGAACTCAGGTATTCAGCCCGACTCATAACCCGATACTGGCCCCAAAATTCCGTGCGGTTGCTTAGCAGTTCAATAAGTCGGTCTTTGGGTAAATCACCCCATTTCAGGCGATTCTCACGTACATCCTTAAGGGGAAATTGCACACTAACCACGCGCATAGGATCAGTTGCTTCAACGGTTTTATAGACAATGGCATCATTGGTTCCGGCATTGGATTTAAATGAAGCAATTTTTCTTATGTGCTGCGCCTGAAAAAAGACATCGAAAGTGATGGACTCAGCATTGGGAGTCAGCAGGTCCGATCCGGCGCTGGCAATACTTTTAATTAATGCGGCGAGATTATTGTTTATCAGCTCATCGAGGTCTTGTTTAACCGTGGTATAGGTCGTGCACTGCTCAATCTTAAGCGATTCGCAGTCGTAAATAGTCTGATCGCCCAATATCATTTTGGCATTTTCCACTACCAGCCCAAAGCGTGCATCGTAACGTACACCGGAATAATTAAATTTTCCGGTTAACACCAGGTCCGGCCGCTGGTAGGTTTTTTTGTCTGGCGATACTGTTTTCTGATACACGGAAAATCCAGCTTCGGATATCGATTGGCTGACATCCACCTTCGCCTGCGTAGGGTACTGCGCGCATGCCACAATCAATAGCGCTAGGGTGCCATAAAATACCACAGAATATAGTTTCATTAGACGTGTCCTTGGTCCATGTAGATCGCAATGACCCATGACAATTGGGCATTGCAATTTAACCGACATTATTCCCATTCGGCCGGGTCTAGATGATAAAATTGTTTGAGCTCCTCATATAACGGTTCATGCCTGCGCTTTAACTGTTGTGGTTTTTCGAAGAATACTTCTGTCGCAACAGCAAAAAACTCAGCAGGATTGGTGGCGCCATACTCATCAATCACAGACACTTGTCCCTTATTAACTTTTCGTTGTAGTTCGTTATACTCGTCCGTTAGCACCCTTGCCCATGATATATACTGAGACTGCGTCAGCAATAAAGGTGCACCATCCATCGCACTGTCTTCCTGATCCAGCTGATGGGCAAATTCATGAAGTACCACATTATGACCATCAGAAACATCAAATATTCCATGTTTAACATCATCCCAGGACAGAATGACCGGACCACGGTACCAGGACTCGCCCAACCCGGTATATTCTGACTCAATTTCCAACAGCCCGTCATAATGAATTTGTTTACCCTTATACGCTCCAGGATATACAACAACAGTGGTATGCCGGGGAAAATAATTGGTTTTTCTGCCTAACAGCAGCATACAGGCCTGCCCGGCAATGGTTAGCTTTATCTCTTCGGTAATGGCTAATTCACCGCCGCCGACAAATATTTTTTGGGACAAAAACACATTGATATGGCCCTGCAACTCACGTTGTAATGAGGGGGGCAACTTTCGGTAGAGCGGTAAATTACGCTGCAGTATGCTTATCCAGGTATCTGGAAAAGGTGCAGCAAGAAGTGACTGTATCTGCTTTTTTTTGCGGTAGTTAAGGACATACCAGGTAAACAGGATAGACGTTAACGCAACAAAGACTAACCATAACCCAACCATGGCATTAAATAACCCGTAAACCCATCTTAATTCAGCCTAACACCTGCTGTTCATTGATATAAAGTGGCTGAGATAACAATCTGGCCGCACTTTACAACAAACAAGCGCGCAGGCCACCTCACCAACATACATTGCAGTGACTTTCGAGGGTATTTAAACTGATCCGCCAGCGATCCTGTTACTGTTAACAGGATCGCCTTTGCAGGTCAGGAAACCTAGTTTTGTGAGTTGACTTGTACCGCTTGCAGGCCTTTGGGGCCTTTTTCAACATCAAAACTAACGGTCTGGCCCTCGGCCAGGGTGCGGAATCCATCGCCTTGAATGGCTGAAAAATGTACGAAGACATCTTCACCACCATCTGCCGGTGAAATAAACCCAAAACCCTTGGACTCGTTGAACCACTTAACAGTACCTGTAATCATCTAAATAACCTCTAAATTCAATAATATATGTTCGTAGTATCACAAATTAAACAAAGCAATTTGCAGGAGAATGCCGAATTAAAGCCTCTGAAACTACCTGTATAACGTGTAATCTTCGCTATTTTAACCCATTATCGGTATAAAATTCTATATAGTTATCAATGCTTAGCAGGGATTTATCGGTACAATTACAGGATTAATTGACTACAATAATCGCTCAAACAGCTTAATTAGTCATAATTAATCGCTTTCTTCAAAACAAACGCCATCAATAATCGCTTCTTTTTTTGCCTTACTCATGGCCTTGATTTCATATTCCCGTTTACTCGCGGCCGAACGTGATTCAAACGCCTGTTGGTAAACTGTTGCTACAGGGCGTCTGGCACGCGTATATTTTGACGCCAACGTATCGCTGTTATTATGCTCGTTGATGCGTTTGTCGACGTTCTTGGCGATGCCGGTGTACAAACTTCCGTCGGCACATCGAACCATGTATACATTCCAATTGCTCATCTTTTTGTTTATTTTCGCTCTGGCACTAACGGTTAAGTGCTTTAATACGCTACACAGCAACACATGACATTAATCTTATCGCTTCAATATTGCATTAACACGAAACGTCTCTCATAAGCAGTTTATCTGATGATACTTGCAAGCTCAATTTTAACGGTATCCATCCTTCCCGATAATATTGCAGATACGGTGTTTCTCGATCATTTAATACTGCGCATTAAAACGTTTTAAGCGCCTGCGCTAACCAATCAACAAATAGACGGATTTTAGATGACATTAACTGCCGATGTTGATACACCAGACTAAGCGGCTGTGCCGGTAGTGCAAAATTTTCCAATAGGATTTGCAGCTTTCCCTGTTCAACATAAGGCATGACCTGATAGGAATAAAAATAGCCAAAACCTAACCCGGAAACACACGCATCAACTGAGGCGGCGATGTGATTACACGTTAGATTACCACCAACCTTAACTGAAAGTCTTTTAGCACCTTCCTGAAAATGCCAGACAGTGCCGGCGGAAATCCCGGTAAAACGAACACAGGGTAATTGTGATAGTGCCTGCGGGTGCTCAGGCTTTCCCATCCTCTTCAGCACATCAGGGCTGGCACAAACCACCTGCTTAATCTCCGTAATGTTTCTGGCAATCAGTGTTGAGTCACTCAAGGGGGCAATACGCACGGCCAGGTCGATACCCTCGTCCAGCATATTCACAACTCGATCCAGCAATAACAGATTTACCTGCATGCGTGGGAATTCATTTAAAAAACGGTAGACCGCAGGCGCGACATGCATCTCACCAAAACGAACCGGCGCAGTTAATGTAATGCTGCCCGTCGGTTCAAGCTGGTCATTGTTAAGTAAGCGTTCAGTGTCTTCAATATCCGCCAATATTTTACGGCAACGTTCCAGATAAATACGCCCTTCTTCGGTCAACGCAATTCGGCGGGTGGTACGGTTAAAAAGCCTCACCTGAAGGTTTTCTTCCAATGCTGCCAACAGTCTTACCACTGAGGGCAATGACTTACCAAGACGTCCGGCCGCAGCGGTAAGGCTGCCGTTTTCTGCAATGGTTACAAACACTGACATGGCTTGAAATTTGTCCATAGCCAAGATTACTCCATATTTTGCAATAGTTAAATAGCATTGGCAGCATTTATTCCATATACCGACTTAACTAAGCTTATTGTCATGGAGCGATTGGCTCAATTTACGACGTTTAAATACTGAGATCAATTGACGCGAGCGTGACGCCAACGTTGGTTCTGCAGCCCTGCGGGGCAAATTAATGCAACGTCGGCAATGATGTTACTCAAAGGTCAGTAGATCCCAGCCAAACCGGAGGATATTACAATGAAAGCAGCTGTCATTATTTTGTCAGACCCCAAAGCGGAAAGCGAAGAAGCATTAGGTCGATTGTTCAATGGACTTGCCGCCGCCTATGATTTCAAACACCGGGGCGATACCGTTACTATTTTATTTCAGGGCGCCGGCACCCGCTGGGCGGGTAAAATAGTGCAAGAAGCGCATCCCGCACATCAGCTTTATAAAGCGGTGCAAGACTGTGTGGCCGGTGTGTCTTGTGGCTGTGCCGATGTCTTCGACGCCAAAGATGATGCGGTAAAAAACGGCTTTGCCCTGATTGCAGACAATGCCGTGCCCGGCACAACGGGCCTGCCCAGCCTGCAAACGCTAGCCACTGAGGGCTACCACATTATGATTTTTTAAAACCCCACCTGAATTGAACTGCCGGGGGCTGTAACCCCCGGTATTTTCTTGCCGCAAGTTGAAACAACGCAATGTGGAGATGAAGGAAATGTGGGGATAGCGCAAATGATAAATGACGTTAAGACGAACGTAAGCCCTTTTCATGAAGGGGAACAGGCAGTGCAGGCACGCGCCAATGTAGGTGAAATGTCACGCACATTGGGTAATGCCATAAAAACGCAGATACCTGAAGGTGCACTGAATTTTATTGCGCAGCAATCCATCGCCGCCGTTGGTAGTATTGATCCACGGGGGCAGGTTTGGGCGTCAATACTGTTTGGCAAACGCGGTTTTTTGCGAGCCCTCGACACGCAAACCCTTGAACTTGATATGCGTAAAACCGGCCTGTCAGCCGATGATCCATTATGGTCGAACCTAAAAACCAATACACAGATTGGTATATTGTTGATTGATTTAGGTTCACGTCGTCGCCTTCGCGTCAATGGGAACCTGCATACATCAGCCGGGGATAACTACCGAATCTCTGTTAAACAGGCTTATCCTAATTGCCCCAAATACATACAACGCCGACATTTAATAATAACAAACCGGCAAACCAAAAAACCCATTAACCCCACCCTGCATGGCACTCGACTCAATACCGACCAAATATCGTTGCTTGAAAACACTGATACCTTTTTTGTCACCAGCGCACACCCCAATCGCGGTGTTGATGCCTCACACAGGGGCGGTCAACCCGGGTTTATTCAAGTGCTGAATAACCGCTTACTGCGCATTCCGGATTATGCCGGTAATAATATGTTTAACACGCTGGGAAATTTTCACAGTTACCCATATGCCGGACTCGTGATCATTGATCATCAGGCAAACCGGTTACTCCAACTCACCGGTACAACGGAAACAGAGTGGCACCTTTCAGACCCAAATGACGACAGCAGCACCAAACGCCACTGGACCTTCGAAATAACCGCTTGGCAAGAACGCACGATTCCTTCTGACATTGACTGGGAATTTCTCGACTATTCACCGCACAATCCTCAACGCCATAATGTCTAATGTATCGCGCTGAAAACCGTCAGACGGGGCACGACGCTGCCCTTGTATATCTCTTGACTTAAATCAGGATCTCTATGCCCGCAATGTACTATGTTATTGGTTGCGGCATACTGTGTTATCCATTGCGCTGCCGATCTCAAGGGACTATAAATGTCGCAAATTGCCGAATTTCTAATCGCAATTGGCAGCATCCTGCTGCTTGGGCTTGCAACTGATTTTTTGGGTAAACGCACCTTTCTGCCACGGGTAACATTATTACTGGTTATCGGCATTGTCGTGGGTGATGAAGTACTTGGCCTGATTCCTTTGAGTGTAACCACCCGCTTTGAGCTCGTTACCGATATGGCGCTGTTAATGATTGGCTTTCTGCTCGGTGGCAAGTTAACCCTAAAATCCTTCAAACGTGAACGCCGTCAACTGCTTTGGATTTCCCTTTCCGCTGCCCTGGGTACGGTTTTTGTTGTTACCGTGGCCCTGGTCGCGGTTAATGTGTCGATTGAAATCGCCCTATTATTAGGCTGTATCGCAGTGGCAACTGACCCGGCAGCAACCGTTGATGCTGTTCTGGACGCAAATAACAACACCCCATTCACTCGATTACTGTTAGCGATTGTCGCCATCGATGATGTATGGGCACTCATTCTTTTCAGTTTAGGCTTGGCATTTGTCTCACTTTATAATGGCCATCAGGACAGCGCATCTCATTTTATAACAGCGGCTTATGAAATTTTTGGCGCGCTATTGCTTGGAGGCGTAATCGGTCTGCCCGCCGCTTATCTAACAGGACGAATTGGCAAAGGCCAACCTATGCTGACCGAAGCACTGGGCCTGGTCTTCACCTGTGGTGGAATCGCCATCTGGCTGGGTGTCTCCTTCCTAATTGCTGCGATGACGATGGGGGCCGTAATAACCAACCTGGCGAAACATCATGCCTATCCATTTCATGAAATCGAAAACATAGAATGGCCCTTCATCACCCTGTTTTTTATATTGGCCGGCGCATCATTGCAAATCGGCATGCTCGCTGAACTAGGCGTGCTTGGCCTCGTCTACCTGCTGGCACGAATTGGCGGTAAGCTGATAGGCGCGTGGGTCGGCGCTCGTGCGTCGCATGCCAACAACGACGTGCAGCACTGGATGGGGTTTTCACTGTTCCCACAGGCAGGTGTCGCAATTGGAATGGCCCTGCTCACAGCCAACCGGTTTCCGGAACACCAACAGGTGATCTTATCTGTCGCGATCAGCACCACCGTATTTTTCGAACTTATTGGCCCAATCTGCACCCGCGTCGCATTAAAACAAGCAGATCAACATCATAAAAAGTAATCAATTAAAGCAGTGGTTTATTTGTGCGTCAAATGAACCTCAGCGCCGCCCACCACACACTATCGACACCCTCGTTAAGGTTGTCAACTTTAGTTGACAACCCTGATCTCGTCAACTAAAGTTGACAAATGATAGACATCACGACACTACCACCGCCAGATGAAACGGCTGATGCGCTTGCTGCGGTTGTTGCGCTGCGCATGATCGCCGATAGACTGGAACGTAAAACCGTTAAGAAAGCAATTGAAAAAGGCTGGACTTGGGCGCAAATCGCCGAAGCGTTAGGCATAACCAAACAAGCCGCGCATAAACGTCATGCCGCATTTCTAACCAATAAAACGATGATGGCTAAACCAACCAGAAATAAAATGGCTGACAAAAAACAGGATTAAATCAGGAGGCGGTCAATGTTCAAACGGATAAAATTGCGTATTCGCGATATAGGCACTATTAACGCCCTCTGTTCAGGAGCAGAAAAACAAGCCCATGAGAACGGAGAAGCGTTTCCCGGTGCCGAGCATTTTCTGCTTGCGGCAATGGCGTTACCCGACGGCACTGCACGCCGCGCCTTCGAACGTGTCGGTGCTGACCCCGATACGCTGCGTGCCGCGATTGCAAAACAATACAGTGACGCATTAAACCGTATGGGCATAGACCTAACCGCAATGGATACCGAGCACCACATCCCCGAACCAGTTACCTCCAATCGAATGCTATATGATACCAAACCATCGGGACAGGCTGTCATGAAAGCGCTTTACGAGCAACGCACTGAAAACAAGAATATCCCGCTCCTTGGCGCCCACGTGGTCGCAGTCATCGCATCGATGGAACAGGGAGTTGCGGCACGCTCCCTGCTCACCATGGGCATCGACCAGAATGCGCTGGGGGCTGCCGCAAAACAAACGCTTAATGCTTTTTCACGCAAACAAACCTAACCTTAAATTATTATTTCCCCTGCCCGGCGACCGCGCAGTCTGTTATTTTTGACTTCTTAATCGTTGCTAAAAAAATAGGTCCATTTTTGTTGCGTGGTTTCTTCCAATACTGTCAGCAATTGCTCGGTGGGAATACCTTCCTGCGGATAAATATTGTAAATATCAATAAACAGACAAGCAAAGCCAGCTCTTTTTCGCCAGCCCAGACTGAAGATCGAACCACTGTTTTCACATTTTTCGCAGACAAACTGCGTCATGTTTGAATCATTACGCCAGCTATCAATGTATTCACGCCACGATGCGACATGGCCACCACATCGAGGACACTGCGCCCTGACTTCGTACTGATGTGTGTACCGAAATTGAATGTCTGTCATGAGTTTAAATTGCACATAACAGGCACCGGCGGTATTCTCGCTCTGCGGGCTTACATCAATAGCTGGCGAACACCCCATAAAGGTGACAAGTTGCAAAAAGTTATCACCAACATAATAATTAGATTCCTGCGAAGCACCAAATTTGTCGCCAACAAAGCCAATCTCCCGCAATGCCGCTTTAATCGTCGACCAGGACGGTGGCGCATAAGCTGCGCTACATGGATGCAACACCAGTTTATGGATTGATTCCATTGATTGCCTTTATACCAATATAATCTGCAACTGCAATTAAAAGGTCGTTCGTTATACGGGTTTCCTGGGAACGTTAAACATTCCGGTTGTATGTCACTAACTCAAGTTGTCCATTATGCCAGCTGATCATCTGCCACGTGATAACGTGGATCTTCCAGTACGTTAACCTCAACCAGATCACCGGCATTCTTCAACAACTGACGGCATTCCGGGCTTAGGTGCCTCAAATGCAGTATTTTACCCGCCTTTATATACTTTTCAGCCAGGGAGTCGATAGCTTCAATAGCAGAATGATCCGCAACACGGGAGTTCTGAAACTCAAGGATGACTTCATCGGGATCCGCTTCCGGGTCAAACAATTCCATAAAACTTTTCACCGATCCGAAAAACAACGGCCCATTCAATTCATAGACACGAACACCATTCTCATCATCATAGCCTTTTACATTGATACGCCTGGCATGCTCCCAGGCAAACGCCAGTGCCGAGACAATTACCCCCACTACCACAGCGATCGCAAGGTCAGTCATTACCGTGACGGCTGACACTAATATTAAAACAAAGGCATCGGTTCGCGGAATTTTCCGAATGATACGTAAGCTAGACCATTCGAAGGTGCCGATCACCACAATAAACATCACCCCGATCAACGCCCCCATGGGAATTGCCTCGATCAGTTTGGAGGCAAAAAGAATAAATACCAGTAAAAAAAGCGCCGCTGAAATACCCGATAAACGCTGCCGCCCACCTGAGTTGACGTTAATCATACTCTGTCCAATCATGGCGCAACCACCCATGCCGCCAAAAAATCCGGTTGTCGTGTTAGCAATACCTTGCCCAATACATTCCCGGTTACCCCGGCCACGCGTATTGGTTACTTCATCGATGAGACTCATGGTTAACAAAGACTCGATCAAGCCCACTGCGGCCAAAATAATCGCATACGGCAGTATAATCACCAAGGTTTCCCAGTTAAACGGAACCAGCGGAATATGAAATGAGGGGAACCCGCCTTCTATTGAAGCGAGGTCACCAACGGTATTGGTATCAATATTCAGCCAGATTACCAGTAATGACACAATTATTATGGCGGCCAGTGATGAAGGAAATGCTTTGGTAAGTTTGGGAAGAAAATGAGTAATAGCCATTGTCAATGCAATCAGGCCAAACAGAATCCAAAGTGAGGATGCGCTCATCCACTCTTTTCCTCCGGAAGAAGAGAACACTTGAAAATGCTGCAACTGCGCTAGAAAAATCACAATCGCCAGACCGTTGACAAAACCTAACATGACCGGGTATGGCACGATACGAATATACTTGCCCAGGCGTAACAATCCCGCGCCGATTTGAATAATGCCCGTAAGTACTACCGCCGCAAATAGGTATTCCACACCGTGATCTGCAACCAGCGACACCATCACAACCGCCATCGCACCTGTTGCGCCGGAAATCATGCCGGGACGCCCACCAAATATCGCCGCCAGCAAGCCCACCATAAACGCCGCATACAACCCCACTAAGGGATCAACACCTGCGACAAAAGCAAATGCCACTGCTTCCGGCACCAGGGCTAACGCAACGGTAAGACCCGATAAAATTTCATCCTTAATACCAGCACGACTTTTTTTACTACCTAATTCAAACATCCAAAAACCCCTGATTTTACTGCAACAAAAAGCCGATCATCATAGCAGAATGGTTGATTGATATGAAATATCGTTTTAATACCTTCAACTTAGATTCTGCAGTTGCCGCTACAAAAGCGCATTAACCGCTTGATGAACATTCAGTTTGTTACCCTTTGTCTGCTCAGTCATTTATCTGCTCAGTCATTGGGTTAAGCTGAAGTTCGAATAAGAATGTTTCTCATTTATTCCTTAACTCCCAGAATTCCCTGAGTTTTCACTCGCCACTTGGTGTTTTGGTGCTCAAATTGTACCCATGTAATTGATGTGTTATTTGCT
>Ga0316204_10006597_pt1 | contig 17721 bp, 18 predicted proteins | sample 6monrhotite_MG_2_FD_205661 | JGI IMG/M metagenome (GOLD analysis project Ga0316204, IMG submission 205661) | Microbial mat bacterial communities from mineral coupon in-situ incubated in ocean water Damariscotta River, Maine, United States -... | ecosystem: Environmental > Aquatic > Marine >... | reverse complement strand
TCGCATCTTTGGCATCATGCATTAGGAGATGCATCCGTTTACGTGTCAGATCAATATCGTCATCCATAACAGCAGCCGTCGTGCTTTTGATAAGCCGCGCCATAATCTCCGGATTGGCTTTCGTGCCACCCGCCGCGATAAGCTGCAATGAGCGCACGCGCTCAGGGTGGTTCAGTGTCAGAATAGCTGCCGTCCAGCCACCAAGAGACTCACCCGCCAAATGGGCTTTTTCAATACCCATCGCATCCATATAATTGATAACATGTTCCACATAACGGGGGATTTCAAAATTATAATCCGGCTTATCCGTAAAGCCGTGTCCCAAGGCATCAATGGAATGACATCTGAAACCCGCTTCCACATGGGCGCGGATATTGCGGGAAAAGGCTTCCATATGCCCGCTTGTACCATGCATCATGATCACGTCCTGACCTTCGCCCGCAATCAAGGCGCGGGTTTTAATGCCCTTCGCATCAACATGTTTTACCTCAAACTCCAAACCAAGCAAGTCTGTCCAAATTGTCATATTAGTCTCCTGTTAATTCGTTTCACAAATAAAGACGCCCATCCCTGTGAGCCAATCCGGCATGGGGGAATAGACCAGTGTTTTTCCGGGGGCGAAATCTATCGCCGAATGCATAATAAACCAGTTTCTAAGCTCATTAGCCCCGTTACCAGCGGTTTCCACAAGCGTGTCTTCTGAAATTGTTTTTAGCCAATTTTCCGTATCACCTTTTCCGATGGCCTCTAAAAAGCCTTCATCAAAAGCTTCATTAAGCTGAGGCGGTGCGTTGACGATAATCCCCCGGCGGCGGTTCTCATAGCGTTCCCAATCCCCACGGCCATTTTTCCAGCTGTCAACAAGGAAATCGTCATTGTCGCTCTTGGGCGTCCGCCAATCTGGAAAAGGCAGTTGATGGGATAACCCCCCGCTGCCAATGACAGCAACCGTCATATCGTCCGCCAGGCTTTCCACTGCCGCCTTGATCGCTTTGCCCAATGCCAGGCAACGGTCAAACTTAGGCAAAGGCGGGGCAAAACTATTGATCATTATCGGCACGACAGGAATCTGGTTTTCCAGCGTGAGATATTGGATCGCATGGCTGATACCATGGTCAATTGTAAATCTTGTTGAAAAGGCCATATCAAAGCCCTGATCTATCAGGCTATTGGCTATAGCCAGCGCATGGGACGGCGCTGCCTTTTGATCCCCCACTGGCGTGCCATGCTCTCCACTTGAAATTATTTCGCCCACACCAATCGCAAAAGTCGGCATAAGGTCGAGCCAATGACCGCGAAAATGATTTGACCCTATGATAATGGCCAAATCAGGCTTGGCAGCGTGCATTTTCGCGCGGGCCGTTTCAAGTCCCTTTTTAAAGGCATGGGCTTCGGGCAGATGATCAACCTTGGCCCATTGGGTATTCATCAAAGTCGTGTGCGATGCCCCTATGCCCAGAATAATTTTTGCCATTATGCCATCCTCTCAAAATATCCCACAACACTCATCACCAGGAATTTTGTCAGGTAGCGGAGTTCTGAGATTGCAACAGAATTCATACCTAAAGCAAAATCAATATTAGGAAGTTTTGCTTTCGCAAGACCAATTCTTGCTGTCGGTATCCCATGACCGCGTAGAATATTGGCATCTGTCGCGCCTGACATGACGGTGAAAGATTCATGAGGGCGACCCTGCATGTCTTCCCAAACTTTGATGGTTGTTTGAATGATAGGGTCTGTGGGCGGCGTATGTGAGGCGTCAATCGTCTGAACCCGTCTGTAATGCGCCTCGATATTAAGTTCATCGCAGAATTTTTTTAAGGCCTCTGCAAATTCTTCCTCTACGGTGTCAGCAGTTTGTTGTGGGCCAAAACGAAGATCAATGCGCAGCAGCGCAGCAGCAGGCGTAAAGGCCGGCATGCGCTTCCAGCCCGATTCCATAAAAGACACAGCCCCTTGAGGCCGGCAAAGATCCGATGCATGGGCTTCGGCATAATCGTCAAACCAGTCTTCGAGTTTCAAGACCAACTTACAGGCATTCGCGATGGCATTGTCATAAGGCATAAGATGCCGCGCCCCGACATAATTATGCACGCCCGCAACAGTGACTTCCAGCCAGATAAAACCGACTTCTTCCCATGTCACAGAGGTGCCGGATTTCGCGACAATAGCGCCGTCCACCTGTGGAATATTGGCCAACATATGCGCGCATCCTGTGCCATGACCAGAGTTGCGGCGAAAGCCGTCGCGTCCATGTGTCGGCATGCCGCCGGCCCCAAAGCCGAAAAATAAATCTCCGGGCAGGCAAATATCCATAGCTTTCAAGACACGTGCGGCCTCCAGAATACAGGCCCCATGGCCCTTGGGATTATGCGCCCCCAAACCAAAAACATGGCCATCCACGACATAGGCTTTGGCTTTCATATCTTCGCGAAGTTGGGGGGCGAGCCATGGAATATCCTCGGCTTCGCTATTGCTTGTAACCGTATCCATCGGGGCATAGAGCATAAGGGTTTTTCCGCCCGACTCACCCCGCATCACGCCAAAGGCATTTGCCTGTGTTTCATCAATCACCTGTGTGTGAGCCGTAATGCCAAAATCATACAGCTTGCTGGCTATATGCGCAGCAAGGCGCGCCTCTTCACCGGTCGGCGAGGCGATATTGACAAGGCCAGACAGAAGGCCTGTCAGGCTGTCATCAGAAATCAGGGCATCAATTTGCGCGGATTCACTCATTCAGGTCAGTCCACGGCGGATCTTTGGGCGCGCCCACCCAAGTCCCGGAAACGTTAAGCAGGAAATCGACAAAAATATTTTTGATAAAACATATAGGATTCATTTTACAACTCCATCTCTTGATCATCAGGTTGCTGGAGGAAGCCATGGACGATATGGAAATAATGCTCTGGGCGTTCTTCCTGTAAATGATGAGAGGCCGCATCCAAAATATGTAGCTGCCCGCGCTGCACCATTCGTGTAAGCATCATCGGATAATCGGGCTGCAAGAAATCATCTTGCAAACCCCAGCAAAAGAGTGTGGGACACGCAACATCTTGAAGAATATGTTCCAATTCTTGCCAGTCGCCGCGCGGATTATCTGAATTTGCCGCCAAGGCCATTTCTTCGGGATCAAGGCTCTGCTCATAACGGATACGCACCGTCTCTTCGGGGATTTTCGTAATGTCATACCATTCAAGATTTGCCATCAATGTGCGCATTTTATCCTGTGTTGGCCCGTCGCCGCCATAATAACGATCACGGGCATTTCGGCCCCGGCGGCCATTTTCCGGCAAGGGCGCGAGCGGGCCGTGGAATACAGGCATAGAACCCGTTATCGTCAGTGATCGCACGCGGTCAGGATAGAGTGAGGCCAGACGCAGCGCAATTGTCCCCCCCCATGAGTTACATACGAAATCCGCCTTATCAATATTAAGCGCATCCATAAGCAAAGTCATGGAGCGGCTATGATAATCCCACATTGGCCCCGTAATAATATCCTTGCCAGATTTCCCATATTGCAAAAGATCCGGCATAATGAGGTGATAATGTTCGGCAAAAAGATCAGAGACGACGGCAAAATCGGACCAGGCCGTACAGCCGGGGCCGCCGCCATGCAGCAAAAATACATGATGGTCACCCTTGCCCTTTTCAAGGACGTGATATTCGTCATTCCCAGCCTTCACCATTCGACCTTCAGGCATTTTCCCGGGTGTTAAATCGCGCATTATTCATCCTCTTCAGATTGAGGGTTTTGAATAGGATGAGGCTGCGAGAACAGCTTGCGCCATTCCAGCAAGGATATATCCGGACGGTACAAACGCTCTGGTGGGGCATTGGTTTCCTCCACCATCCAGTGATCCTGTCCCGAAAAATTACCATGGAACATCCAGCGTATTTGCAACAAATATTGCAAATAAAAGAGCCATTTCCTAATTCCGGTTTTAAATTGAACCATGACCCCGACATATTTTGTCTCATTAACATCAATCGGGACGTAAAACTCGTAATGAATGAATTGTGGATAGACAATACGCAGCACGCCCGGCAGTGAAAGTGACGCAAAACCAGGTACTTTGAGTGACTTTATATAGGCGTTCGTTTTTCCGCCGCCGGTATTTCCCATAAATCTGCCCTGGCGCTGCTTTGGCTTAATTTTAAACCAGCGCTCATTCGTCCACTTACCCAGCCCGGGGAAGTCGGCTTCCCAATGACGTTCGTCCTCAACCCGGTAAAGCCAACGATCGTGTTTTTCGATATGAATTTTATTCCAGGTTGGCATCACCTTCATAATCCGCCAGATTGATGTGCGATGCAGATATTTTGCATGCCCCTCATCAAATCCATTCTCAGCATAGAGCCGCCAGTCGCCGCTGCGGTCTTCAATTCGCCCACCGACCGCATATTTTGGCGGATTAACAAGCTCCTCCGGCAATTGATGCTTCAGCGGATGTGGCTCATTGTCGCCAACATAAACCCAGATTAATCCAATCCGTTCTTCGGTGGGATAGGTTTTAACAGCCGTCTTACCACACATGCGGGATTTTGGACCATCCGTGATAACAGCGACAAGCTCACCTGTTTTCACATCGAATGTCCAGCCATGATAGGGGCAGCTGATTGTATCAGGCCACCACTGCTTGCCCTGTGACAGACGTACGCCGCGGTGCGGGCAACGATCATGCAATGCCCGCGCCTTACCTTCCGCATCTCGCTGCAAGATTATTTTTTCGCCGCAAAGCTTTATAGCCTTCGGCTTTTTCTTCAGCTCTCTTGCCCAAAGGACCGGATACCAGTAATTGCGAAGACCCAGTTTAGCGTCTTCATAATCCGGAAATGCGCTCCAATCCCTACCGAGATCATATTTTTTGGCATTTGCTTTTTGTTCGCTGCTTATCGGTTTGTTCATCAAATCGCCTCCGCAATTTTTTTCAAAGAATTACTTGAGTAATAAGGGCTATTAGTTATATAGTAAATTATTATATATTTATATTAAGTATCACATATTGTGATATATAAACACGATAGGAAATAATATGGACTTTCGGCGCATCCAGCATTTTGTACATGTCGCCGAACTTGGTAGTTTGTCAAAAGCAGCCGACAGACTACATATTGTACAGCCCGCTTTAAGCCAAAGTATTAAACGATTAGAAGATGACATTGGCGCAATCTTGTTTGTCCGAAGTCGCCGCGGCATGGAACCGACGGAACATGGTCTTGTTTTCTTGAAATATGCTTATGGGATATTGAATCAATATAATCGGGCCAAAGAGAGCATTGCGACAATTGGTGAAAACCCTAAAGGAATAGTGTCCGTGGCCATGACCGCGAGCGCCCTTCACGCCCTTACTGTGCCCGTATGCACCCGGTTAAAAGAGGAATTTCCAGACATTGAATTATGTATAGAGGAGGGGATGGCAGCCAACATCCAGCAAGGTTTTGAAGCAGGGCAGTATGATTTGGTCGTAAGCCATCTTGTGAAACCTAATGACACTATTCATATAGAAAACCTCATTCAGGAAGATCTTTTTCTTGTCACATCTTATCAAGACAGATCTGAGAAAACAGAAATTTCTTTCGGTGAATTGGCCAAAATTCCCCTAATATTGCCACAGGGTCATCACGGTGTGGGCGGCGAAATCTTCGCGCTGGCGGAGAACCACGGGTTTAAGATCATATCCGCTAAAGTCAGAGGTGCATTGCATCCAACACTTCAATTAATCGAAGCCGGCTTTGGTCAATCAATATTGCCCTGGTCGGCCATTAGTGACCGTATCGCGCAAAAAAAACTGCGCGCCCGCAGAATAGTTCAGCCCAATATTTATCATACAATCAGTATGGCCCATCCATCACATAGGCCCCTCACTCAAGCAAGCATAGCCGTTATGAAAATCATCCGGCAGTCCATTGGAAAAATTCATGATCAAGGTAAATGGTCAGGAAAGCTTTTGATTGCATGACGCGCAGACATATGCAGAGTGCGGCGCAATTTAATGCCCATGCAAAGACCCGTTCTGTTATCTGCTCACCCCATGGTTCCCATTGTTACAATCTGCCTGTAGCAAAAAAAACCGTAACATGATAAACATCAAATAATTCACCCTTAAATATAAATTTTATGAAATTTACAACATTGAAAACTGATCAGACAACAGAAAAATTTGAACTTGATAAATGGCCGTTCTATTGGATTGCAAAAGCAAATGGCCATTATTTAAAGTCCATCGAAAAGGCGTTAAAGGGAATCGGTCTAGATAACCCACGTTGGCGTGTCCTGATGTTGCTAAAAGGGGAGCAAGCAAGAAGCGTAACTTATCTGGCAACAGAAAGTGTGACAAAGCTCTCCACGATGACGCGGATCGTCATCCGTATGAAGGAAGAAGGCCTTATCAAAGTAAGGCAGCGTGACAATGACGCGCGTGTGACCGAAGCGTATCTGACAGAAAAAGGCAAGACAGCGCGTGTTATGGCGTGGAAACATGCAAACGCTGTGATTGAAGTTGCCTTCAAAGGAATCGACAAGAAAAGCACCCTTGCGTTAATGCGTACCCTGTCGAAAATAACGTCCAATCTGGATCAGTCAAAGTAACAAGATGCCATGAAACGCTGGACATCTGAATAATCAACCTGACACAGAATTCTGACCGCCTTCAGAAATCCGGCTTGATTTACGTGAATAATCATGTTATTAAGTGAATAGTCACGTAAATATGAAGGTAATAATATGTCCGCATCAAACTTACTCCAAAAAGCCGAAGCCAAAATTGACGCCTCTTCGATTGATGAACTGGCGTTCTCAAATTTACTTGAAGAAGTTGTCGCACGGCGAGAAGAGTTTAAAAAACAGCGCCATATCTCTCAGGACATTATTAAGAAATTACAAGACATCGGACTTTATGAAGCCTTTGTACCCAAAGCCCTTGGCGGAAATCCGATTTCTCCAACAGAATTTATGAAGCTGATTGAACGTCTGTCCATTGCAGATGGATCAACGGGTTGGGTTGCAAGCTTTGCCTTTTCGACAAAATATCTTTGCTCACTCTCCAAAGCCACATTAAAGGAGATATTCGGGAATACGCCAAATTTGGTTTTCGCGGGGGCAACATTTCCTATTCAGCCTGCAAAAAAGGTGGACGGCGGCATTATTGTGAACGGCCGTTGGCCATTTGGTAGCGGCTGTATGGGGGCTTCATTAGTCGCCGTTGGTGTGTCCGTCCCTGGTAAAGGCGACGCGGTCTTTCAGCAAATGGCCGTTATCCCGGCAAGTCAGATCACAATTGATGAAACATGGAATACAATTGGTATGTCGGCGACAGGCAGCCATGATATCGTCGTGGAGGATGTCTTTGTACCAGACCATATGATCTTATTGCGTGACGCCCCATCCAGCCTTGACGCCCCTGAATACCGCTATCCAACCATAACCCTCGCCGCTCAGGTATTGGCTGTCTGCGGCTTAGGAACCGCACGTGCTGCAATTAATCATATCCTTGCCGTAGGGCAGAAATCCAAGTCTATCACAGGAGCGCCCACATTGGGTGATCGCGTAAATGTTCAGCTTCACATCGCGGAATGTGAAGCTAAACTGCAAGCGGCCCGTTCCTGGTTCTACGAAGCTACGGACCGTGCATGGGAAAGCATTTTAGCTGGAGACGATATTACGCGTGAACAAAATTTAGCTTTGCGCTTGAGCGCAAGCCACGCAGCTCGCACAGGGGCAGATGTTGCCCGGGTCTGTTTCGAGATGGCTGGAACGATGGGAATTTTTCACAAAAATCCTATGTCACAATTTCTAACGGACTCCATGGTCACGGCCCAACATGCCTTTTTAACGGAAGGTTCATTTATAAATGCCGGCAAGGTCATGTTCGACCATCCCTACATTCCAGGTTATTGCTAAGCGGTCATTATTCTCATGGCAGAAATTCAGAAGAACGCACCTTCATCCCAAGACCTCAAAGAGAAATTCTTTCAAGGGATGAGCTACGCCGCAGCGACCGTAAATGTTATTACGTCTGATGGCCCTTCGGGAAAGGTTGGGTTAACGGTCTCGGCGATGTCATCAGTCTCGGCAGATACCCCGCGCCCGACATTGCTCGTCTGTATCAATGAGAATAGCGCATCTGCCGCGCCAATCTTGGACAACGGTGTATTTTGTGTCAATATCCTTCATGATCACCAGTCCTTTATTTCGGATGTCTTTGCCGGGCGCTATAAAGACGAAATTGAGGATAAATTCAAGAGTACTGAATGGGTAACGGGCAAAACAGGATCTCCACGTGTCGCGGATGTGTTAGTTGGTTTTGATTGCGAAATTGTTTCAACAAAGAAAATCGGCACACACTATGTTGTTTTTGGCGAAGTCGTGGATATCTCCATAGCACAAAAAGGATCTGCACTGATTTACGCCAATCGCTCTTACGGCGCCAGCCAGCCGTTCACAGTGGAAAAATTTACAAATTTTGATGCCGCCGATGCCCCTAGGTCATTGTCATTGGGATGTTTCCATACATTCGGGCCCTATTTCGTACCAGGCATGATTAAAGGGCTGACCCAATCAGGAACCGTAACATCTGTAAATTTGGTTGAAGGCGATAACCGCCGCCTGAAAGAGGCCGTTTTGGCGGGCGAAGTCGAATTGGCTTTAATGTATGATTTCGACCTTTGCCCTGATATTGAAACAACCACGGTAACTGAATTCACCCCTTATATTTTATTGGCACAAAACCACCCCCTAGCAAAAAAAGACACCATAAGACCAAAAGATCTGAAGAACCAGCCCATGATCTCAATTGCCGAAGCCGCCAGCCGTGATCATCTGGAAGGCATATTGCGCAAGTCAGGCATAGAGCCTAACGTTGTATTCCGTTCCACATCATTTGAAATGATGCGAGGAATGGTAGGGCACGGGTTAGGGTTTGCGCTAGCTTTAACAAAGCCTGCCACCTCAGAAAGCTATGACGGAAAAACAATTGTGGTTAGAAAATTAGACGCTGAATTTATGCCAAGCAAGGTCGTTCTTACCAAACGTAAGGGGGGCAAACTCTCTGACGCTGCGGGTCAGTTATGGGACGAAACCCAACAGAACCACCATTCCAAAGTGAGCTTGAAGACTTTGTCATATCTTGGCGGCTAATAAGTAGTGGATCAGGCGGCATGAAACAAGTCATATGGTTTTATTCTCCATTTACGATGAATTATCGGGACGTAGATGAATTTCTGGTCGAACGGGATATTGATGTCAACTATGTCCTGCAAGTCCGCACATTCCTACAGCGTGATTACTTTGACTGTGGCCCTTCGAGGGCATAGCCTTCACTTCTTACGGTGCGGAAAAGATCCGGTTTGTTGCCGGCATTAAGCGCGGTGCGCAGGCGGCGTATGGCAACGTCAACCGTGCGGTCCTCCACATAAACATCCTGTCCCCAAGCCAGATTTAACAGTTCATCCCGGCTATAGACCTTGCCGGGCCGGGATAAAAAAACCCGCAGCAGACGAAATTCTGTCGGCCCCAGCTTGACAGGTGCGCCGCCGCGCGTGACTTTTTTACGCTCCAGATCCAGGATGATATTTTCATATGTTAACATTTCCCCTTCCAGCTCTGGCCGCGTCCGGCGCAACACCGCATGAATGCGGGCAATCAGTTCACTGGGCAGATAGGGTTTCACGACATAGTCATCCACACCAACCTCAAAGCTATGTAATTTGTCATCTTCCTCGCCCCGTGCCGTCAGCATGATAACGGGTAATGTTTTGGTGGCCTTATTGGCACGCAGCCACCGCATGATCTTGATGCCGGACATTTCCGGCATCATCCAGTCCAGAACAAGCAAGTCAGGGGCTTTCTCTTCAATCATATCCCGGGCCTGCCCCCCATTATACGCCAGCGTCACACTGAACCCCGCTTCCTCAAGATTATACTTAAGAATTTCCGCTTGGTTGCGTTCATCTTCCGCAACGAGTATGTGAGGCTTCGTCTGCATGGGGTGCCTGATCCTTATTTTTCCGCTATGACTGAACTTGAATGATCCAGATTAAGGTGTCCGTCATCATATTGTCTGCCTTCAACGATATAATAGACCTGTTCTGCAATATTGGTAGCATGATCGCCCACACGTTCAATGTTTTTCGCAATGAACAGGAAATGTGTACAGGCGGTTATATTTCTCGGGTCTTCCATCATATAGGTCAAAATTTCCCTGAACATGGATGTATGCAGCAGATCCACATCTTCGTCCTGCTTGATAACCGAGAGAGCCATAGCCACATTTCTCTCAAAATAGGCGTCCAAAACAAGCCGTATCATCTCGGCCACCATCTTGCTCATCCGCTCTATCGACCGGCCAGTGGACGAGAGCAGAGGCACCTTTGTCAACGTTTTCACCCGCTTAGAAATATTCTTGGCATAATCGCCCATACGTTCAAGGTCATTTGATATTTTGAGCGAGGCGATGATCATACGCAAGTCGGCGGCCATCGGTTGCCTCAGAGCCAGCAGCCGCGTCGCCTGTGCATCAATGGCGATTTCCAGCGCATCCACTTTTTTATCATCTGTGATGACTTTTTCCGCACGCTTTTCATCATATTCGATAAGACTCTTAACGGCACTGGAAAGCAATGTCTCAACCTGTCCGCCCATTTCCGCGATAAGCCGGTCAAGATGTTTAAGCTCTGTGTCATAAGACTTTACAATATGTTCTTGTGGCATAGCCGAAGTCCTTTTCTTTATCCAATGCGCCCGGTGATATAAGCTTCTGTTCGATTATCCTTCGGGTTTGTGAACACTGTTTCAGTATCCCCCTTTTCGACCAAATCACCAAGATGAAAAAAAGCGGTATAATCAGAAACCCGGGCGGCTTGCTGCATAGAATGTGTCACGATAACGATCGTGTATTTTTTTTTAAGTTCATGAAGAAGCCCTTCAATTCGGGCCGTCGCGATTGGGTCAAGTGCCGAGCATGGCTCATCCATCAAAATAACATCCGGTTCGATTGCAATGGCTCTGGCGATGCATAACCGTTGCTGTTGCCCGCCGGAGAGACTGGTCCCGGACGCCCCAAGTCGATCTGATACTTCATCCCACAGGCCCGCGCGGCGCAAGCTTTTTTCAACTTTCTGGTCCAGCTCTTCTTTACGGCTGGTCAGGCCATGCAGTTTGATGCCGTAAGCCACATTGTCATAAATTGATTTTGGAAAGGGGTTGGGTTTTTGAAAAACCATGCCGATGCGCCGGCGCAAAACTTCTACATCAACCTTTTTGTCATAGATGTTTGCGCCATCAAGGCTGATTTCCCCAGTTATTTTACAACTGGATATTAAGTCGTTCATACGATTTATGCAGCGTAGAAAAGTTGATTTCCCGCAGCCGGAAGGGCCAATAAGCGCGGTGATCCGGCGTGGTAGAATATCAAGATCGATATTATGGAGTACTTCACGATCGCCATAAGAAACGCAGACGGATGAGGCCCTGATTTTCGGTTTTTCAACAGAGCGTGCCGGAGCTTGTATATATTGTTGTATCGACATGGAACTCACCATTTTTTTTCAAGTTTTTTACGAAGGATGATGGCCGTCAAATTCATCAACACTAGAAAGAAGAGCAGGACTAATATGGCACCGGCTGTTTTTTCAGCAAAGGCGCGCTCCGGACTATCGGCCCAAAGATATACCTGCACCGGCAAGGCTGTTGCAGGATCCGTAAAACTGCCCGGCGCATCTGCGATAAAAGCCACCATGCCGATCATCATCAATGGCGCCGTTTCCCCAAGGGCGCGGGCCATCCCCAAGATAGTGCCTGTCAGCATCCCCGGCATGGCAAGCGGCAACATATGATGGAAAACAGCCTGAATTCTGGATGTGCCAATAGCAAGGGCGGCTTCCTTGATAGAGGGCGGCACGGCTTGCAATGATACCCGGCTCGCTATGATGATCGTTGGCAGCGTCATCAGCGAAAGCACCATACCACCAGCCAGCGAAGAAGACCGCGGCAAACCAAAATAATTCAGAAAAACAGCAAGCCCCAACAGACCGAAAATAATCGAGGGCACGGTGGCAAGGTTATTGATATTAACCTCTAAAAAGGCGGTCAGCTTGTTTCTTGGGGCGAATTCTTCCAAATAGATTGCCGCAAATATACCAATGGTGAAAGATAAAACAAGGCAGACGAACAACGTGAAGAGAGAGCCGATGAATGCGCCGCCAATGCCGGCCCGTTCAGGGTCACGGCTATCCCCATTGATCAGGAACCCTGTATTGAAGGTTTTTTTCAAACGACCATCGTCCGATAATTCTTGGAGCCATTGCGCCGCTTGAGGACTGGCGCGCGCGAGCGTCTCCTGTGTCAATCCTGCCTTATTCGCCATATCAACATCGTCAGAAGCGGGCAGCCAAAGATCAAAAGTTGCCGGCATTTCACTGATCTCTGGCACATCATCAATCAGGGCATCGGCCAAGGCTTCCTCTGCCCCCACCGCGATCATGTTATAGGCTTCCTTGCGCCCTGAACGTCCTTGAGCATCTGAAAAATTATGTAAAATCACTTTCCGTAGAAGCGTAAAATCATCCTCGGCGTAAGTGGTGACAAGCTCTTTTGTAACCTCCAGCCGCATTTCCGTTTTAACAAAAGCACCGGCCCCTTTAATGGCAATGGCCCCAATTAAAAAAGTCAGAAACGCAAGGCTGAAAATAACCGCTATTTTACCATATCTTTCAAAACGGCGTTCTGCGGCATAACGTGCCCCGAGCCCCGGCAGAGCATCACGTGACAGAGGATGATTATTGCGATCAGTCATAGGCTTCCTTATAGCGGTTGACAACCCAATTGCCGGCAAAGTTAAGCAGTAATGTTATCATAAAAAGTGCCAGCCCAAGGGCAAAAGCCGCTAGTGTTTTGGTGCTGTCAAATTCCTGATCTCCGGTCAGCAACATCACGATTTGCACCGTGACCGTTGTCACGGCCTCAAGTGGGTTGAAGGTAAGATTAGCCGCAAGCCCAGCGGCCATAACCACAATCATCGTCTCGCCCAGGGCGCGCGAGGTGGCCAACATCACGCCGCCGGCAATACCCGGCAGGGCGGCAGGCAGAATAACTTTACGAATGGTTTCAGATTGTGTCGCCCCAAGCCCAATCGATCCTTCACGCAGGGCCATCGGAACCGCGTTGATAACATCATCAGAAATAGATGAAATAAGTGGAATAATCATCACCCCCATGACAAGGCCAGCGGCAAGTGCCGACTCTGAAGCAATATCAACCCCGATAGAAGCCCCAGCAGAACGCAGGGCGGGCGCGATAACTATGGCGGCAAAAAAACCATAAACCACCGTCGGTACGCCTGCGATAATTTCAAGAATGGGTTTAATGATCGCCCGGCGTCTTCTGCCCGCATATTCTGATAAATAAATAGCGGAATAAATACCCAGAGGACAGGCAACAACAAGTGCCAGCAGGCTGATAAGAAAAGTGCCTAAAAATAAAGGCACCGCCCCAAATGATCCCAGCGAGGCGACCTGATCAGATCGCATCGCAATTTGCGGTTTCCAATCCAGGCCAAACATGAAATCAAACACATTCACTGTGGAAAAAAATCGCAGGCTTTCAACGATCAATGAAAAGATAATCCCAACGGTTATCAGAACCGCGATAGCGGTTGAGGCCACAAGAAAAAGCTTGATGGCCCCTTCCGTTATGCTTTTCCTCATAGACCCGCGATGATCAATGGCAAGAGAAGCCGTCATTGAGACTGAATCCTCATTTCAATTTGGCGGTAATCGCCGCCTTATAAGCCCCGCGTTCTGCTGCACCCATTGGGATTAACCCGCGATCCGACAAATAACCATCTTCCCCGCTTGCGGCATCGCTGATGAAAGCTTCAACAAATGGCTTGAGGCTTGGTACAATAGCGATATGTTCTCCCTTGACATAGAAGAACAAGGGACGTGAAATCGGGTAGCTGCCATCCGCGATAGCCTCAAAACTCACATCCGTGCCATTGATCTTTGAGGCTTGCACTTTATCGCTATTCTGATCAAGGAAGCTAAAGCCAAAAATACCGAGAGCATTCGTGTTGGCCACCAGCTTTTGCACGATCAGATTATCATTCTCTCCTACTTCGATGAATAGGCCATCTTCACGGACCGTATGACAGATTCCTTTATATTGTTTTTTATCACTCTTTTTCAGGGCTTTAATCCAGTCAAAGGTTTTACAGCCGGATTCCATGGCCAGTTCGACAAAGGCATCACGTGTGCCGGATGTCGGCGGCGGGCCCAGAACTTCAATTTCTGCATTTGGCAAGGAGGGGTTCACATCAGACCATGTGATCGCCCTGTTGGCCACAAGATTTCCATTCCCGTCCGGTATGTTTTTAGCCAGCGCCAAGAAGAGATCGCGGGTTGTTAGGTTAAATTTATGCGCGCCCCTTGCATTGGCAACAACAATGCCGTCGTAACCGATTTTTACTTCGATAATAGTGTTAACGCCATTGCGCGCGCATAAATCAACCTCGGAGCTTTTAATGGCGCGGGAGGCATTAGATACATCAACCGTATCCGCCCCGACCCCGGCGCAAAGAAGCTTGAAACCACCGCCGGTGCCGGTGCTTTCAACAATTGGTGTTTTATAGGGCGTTGTACGGCCAAAGCGTTCGGCAACAACGGTTGAGAAAGGATAGACCGTTGATGAGCCAACAATCCGTACCTGATCTTCTGCAAAGGCTTGGGACGTCATGCAGCCCACGGTGATGATCCCAGTTATGGCCGCGGTTATGGCCATGGCCTTTAGCATATTTCTATTCATATAACGCATGATTTTTCCTATGATATTTTTTGACTTTTCGTCAGCCTTATTCATTATTAATAGATTTTGACAATGACATCGGCGTGACAATTTTGTGACAATCTTGTTACAAGGTCACTATTGGCTATAACGGTGAGCGAGAAGTCTTGTGGAAAATAGGCACAGATTTTAACCTGTGCCTCAGACGACAATATTACCAATCAACTTGAAAACGAACGCCAAGAGCATCAACGCTGTTCTTGCCATCGGCACCATTCGCTGCGACATCAAACGCTTTATCAATGCTGGCATGGCTATAGTTTGCCATAAAGCGTGTATGACGGTTGAGATACCAATTGACACCAAGTATCCAGGTGTCCTGTTCACCGCCTTCAAGGCCGTCATTGGTCAGGTCAATTCTGTCAAAGCGGGCATTTATGGCAATGGCCCCTATGCCGCCCTCATGAATTGGGCGGCTGACTTTTGGGCGATCCCATGCGCCTTTACCGAGCTTAAGCGTACGACTTTCGCCTGTCAGGAAATAGCCAACCTCAACATAACCGCCGCTAAGGGTTGCCTTACTGCCATTGAGGCCAGCTTCCTCGACATTCAGTAAGCCATATTCTGCAGCGCCGTGAAGACTACCAAGCTGGAAGCCGGCTTCTGCGCCGTAGAAGAAATCGTCACCATTGCCGATATGGCCGCTATTGACGAAACGATCCGACAAATGCACATGAGGGCGCTGGCGATAGCGCATGGGCTCATCCGTATTGCGGCTGCGCACTGAAGCCCCGACAATCCATTTACCCTTGTTCATTTTGCCGCCGTATGTGGCCCGCGCGGCCAAAGTCAGGCTGCCGTCACCATCTTCGCCATTAGCCCCTTTAAATATACCCGCATTGACTGTCCAGTTTGAACCGCCATCGCCCCATCCGATACCCACCTGACGGGCGAAACCAAAAGCATCTGTAAATGACCCGCGCTCCATAAAAGAAGTATGACGCCCTGACGTTTGCTCATCAAGCGAGTTTGGTGTTTTAAATTGACCAATCTTGATGTTACCAGCGCTCGTGCTGATCTGCATATAAGCATCTTTCACCTCGACCTCATTATCTGCAAAGTCGGCTTCAAATTTATATTTTACATTTTTCCACGCTTTGCCCTCAATACCAAGGCGAACAGTACGTATTTCTGTTCCGCTTACATCCATGGTATCTTTATCGTCTGATGCTTTGACGTAATCTGCAAACAACCGGCCCCGAACATTGAATTCAAACAACCCATCGCTACTGCCAAGCGCAAAAGCTGGTTCAGCCTTTTTTACAACAGGGTCTTTATTCTGTTTTGCTTTTAATTGATCCAATTCCTTTTGAAGCTCAGTCATTTTCTTCTGAATATCTTCAATCGACTGTGCTGATGCAGGCGCGATAACCAAACCGGCAAGTGCTGTTAAGGTTAAAATAATTGTGATCAAATTTTTTTTCATAATATTGGTTCCTGTTTCCTCTTTTAAATAATCAACTTGTCAGCTATAGCCAACCACCGCTGGCCTATACTCTCTTCATGGAAAGGAAATTAGCTTGGGAATATGACAACCATATGAGAATTCTGTTTCAGAAATATGACAATTAGGCTCAGGCTCCATTATAACGAGCCAGAGTGATAGAAAATGTTGTTCCCTCAAGTTCATTACTTGTCACATCAAGTCTGGTATGATGACGACTTAAGATATGTTTCACTATGGCCAGGCCCAATCCTGTCCCGCCCAAATGACGCGACCGACTTTTATCAACCCGGTAAAAGCGTTCCGTCAATCGCGGGATATGCCTTGCACTGATGACATCGCCATAGTTGTTCACCGCAACGGTTTGGCTCATGGCATCTGGCGAAGCGGCAAGACTGATCGTGATGACACTTTCTGCATTGCCGTAATTTATCGCGTTATCCAGCAGATTCTGGAAAACCTTAATCAGCGCATCACGGTCGCCGGTAATTGTTGGAAGGTCAGCCGCCAAATTTAACGATACGGTGATATTTTTTTCCGCCAGTCTCTCTGACGAAGTTTGCACGATATTCTCTAGCACTGATTTTAGGTCCAGACTATTATTAGGCCGAATATGCTGGCGTACTTCGGTGGCTGACAGGGCCAGAAGCTCGTCAATGATGCGATGCATACGGCTTGCTTCTGTTGCGGTCATATCAAGAAAACGCGCGCGCGTTGTGGCATCTTCCCCGGCACGGCCTTTCAATGTCTCTAACGTGGCGATCATTGTCGTCAGCGGCGAGCGTAATTCGTGACTGACGTCCGCAACGAAAGTTGACCGCATACGTTCCGCTTCAAATGCTTTGGTCGTTTCCATCAGCTGTATGATAAATTGCCCCTCATACTCACTCAGGGCTTTCACCCAGACGGTGAAATAATGATTATTTTGACCTTTAATACTAATCTTACATTCGCAGGCCTGCCTATTTTCAATAACCCTATCAAGACAGTTTAAAAATTCAGGATTCCGAATAACCACAGCAGCATCACTGCCGCTTTCTGCTGAAGGAAATAATTTTTGAAATTCCGCATTACCCGCAATAAGCTGCCTATCGCGGCCAACCAAAAAAGTAGGCAGAGGCATCCATTGAAGATTAGGAGAAGCCTTTTTTTGTTTTTCACTCATACCACTTCCTTACAATATTTGCATGGATTGGCAAACCGGAAAATACTTGATTATACCGCTTCAGATGTTCTGCTGCCTGATATCAGGTTCTTAGGCGTATGGTATGGCGGCTTGATCCCGCCTCAACTGAAACGGCTTGGCGCTGAAAAAGCTAGAGCAATATCAGATCAATTAGGTTTATATCCCGCGTGAGCGAAATAGTTCTGGCATTCATTTGGGGGGAATTCATCCAGCAAGTTGGCTATGGTGCTCCATAAGCCCTCAATAGTTCGCTCA
>Ga0316204_10006596_pt1 | contig 17726 bp, 13 predicted proteins | sample 6monrhotite_MG_2_FD_205661 | JGI IMG/M metagenome (GOLD analysis project Ga0316204, IMG submission 205661) | Microbial mat bacterial communities from mineral coupon in-situ incubated in ocean water Damariscotta River, Maine, United States -... | ecosystem: Environmental > Aquatic > Marine >... | reverse complement strand
CACCCAGAACACATCATTGATATGTTCCGCAAACTGGCGGAATCGCTCTTCACTTTTTATAATTTCTTCATTACGCTCAAGAACCTGCCTGGTCATATCACTGAACGCTTTTGCCAACACACCAACTTCATCATCCCTTTCTGTTGGTAAGGCTACATCGGTTTTACCATCAGAAAACGAAACTATCGCTTCCTTAAGTGTTTCAAGCGGTTTGATCTGCCTACGAGCCAAAATCATGGCCAGCATGCCGCCGACAACAATCAAGGTCAATATCAAAAAACTGCTTTTGTTTCTTATTTCGCTAATCCCTGCCAAAACGACACTATATGGTTTGCTATCTACCATTAAGATAAATGCATCTTCAGCCATGCTATCCAGACGAACTTTCTTATATGCCATGATCATTTTATTTTTGTTGGCAGAGACAATTATTTGTCCACTATCGGCATACTGATCCGACTCGAATATCGGTCTGAGCTCCGGAAACTCATCCTGTATCAGGTGACTACGGCCAAATTCAAAGCCAAATCGCGATGCGGGATCCGGGTGATAGATATAATCACCTAGCTCATTGGTAATAAAATGCGAGTGTATTCCCAGGGCTTCGCCCGCGCTTATTTCGTCAAACAAAGGCCTAAGATCCATATGCACAACCATGACGGCAAAAAGACCACCATTATTATTATGTAGCGGCGTGACGGCTCTTATCACCGGGATATGCGGCTCTATCACTTCACCCTTGTCTCTCATTAATCCAATTTTTGAAAGCGAACCCTGGCCTGTCATCTGTTTACTGCCCACATTCATTAGTAACGGCCATTCTTTTTTCCGGTTTGTTTCGTCTTCATGAACTATTGCCCCATCGACCTTCTTAACACTAACCAGTTCATCGCCTTCTTCCGAAAAAAGAATCAAATCAAGTTTTATATAGTCATGTTTTGCCTCAAGAAACTTCTCAAATATCTGTCCCAGACGAGATACCCATTCCGTCGTGCTAGACCCGTCGGTAGGGTCAATACCGTTATTTCTTATTGCCCTGGCTATACCTTCAACCGGCGGTGTATGTGAAAGAAAACGGGAATCATTAACCAATTCTTCAAATTCATTTTTCTTGACCTCCGCCTCGACATTGACCTCTTCACTCTGAAGTTTGATACTTTGATTAATCATTTCCTGACGGAAACCATAAAAAGAGAATAGCCCTACCCCTGTTGCCGCAACAGCAACAAGCACAAAGGCCAGAACGACCATCTTTGTAACGATTCCAAATCTGGCAATCAAACCCCAGCTCCTAATTCTGCTTCAGCTTGTTCATCAACATGCTTAACAGGCAGCCTGATTGTGAAAACAGTGTTACCAGGCTCGCTCTCTACACTGATTTTTCCATTATGTTTTTCTATAATGCTGTGGGCCAACGACAAACCCAGGCCTGTCCCTTTACCTACAGGTTTAGTGGTAAAAAATGGATTAAATATTTTCTTTAGATTCTTCTGCCCTATTCCTTTGCCATCATCACCGATGCTTATCCATACCCAATTTTCATCCTCTACACCCGTGCTGATTTGGATCGTGCCACGTTTCTCAATTGCATGGGCTGCATTGACCAGTAAATTCATTACAATCTGATTTATCTGTGACGCAATGCACTCAACCTTAGGTAGCTCACCATATTCCTTTACCACCTCGGCCTTGTACTTTATTTCGTTGTGGACAATATTGAGCGTGCTGTCCATCCCCTTATGCAGATCCGCCCATTGCCACTCGATTTCATCAACATGGGAAAAATCCTTGAGGTCCTGCACTATCTTGCGGACTCGATCCACCCCCTCCTGAGATTCGCGAATTAAATCGACAATGTCCTGCTTCAGGTAATCAAAATCCACCTGTTGTTTGATGGCTCTGAGCTGCAACAAGGACTGATCCGTGTCGGTTACTGACGTTTCCATCTGTGCATAGGCATCCAGCACCCGAAACAGATCCTGGACATAGTCCCGCAAGGAGCTGATATTGGAATTGATGTATCCGACAGGGTTATTGATCTCATGTGCCACCCCCGCTGCCAACTGGCCGATGGCCGCCATCTTCTCTGACTGCAACAGCTGGCCTTGAGCCTCCTCCAACTGTTCATGGGTTTGCGCCGAGTCTTCCAATACCTCTTGATTCTGGATGGCCAGTTTAATCTTCTGTGACAACTCACCCGCCTGTACAGGCTTAATCAGATAATCACAACCTCCAGCCTCATAACCAACTATTTTTTCATCCGGACTATCATTGGCAGAGACAAAAATAACATCGATGTTTCGGGTTTCTGGATTTTCCTTTAAGCTGCGACAGGTTTCATAACCATTCATGCCCGGCATCATCACATCCATCAAGATGACATCCGGCTGCGGCTTTTTACTTGCAAGTACAAGTGCCTTCTCGCCGCTGGAGGCAGCAAGCACGGCATAATCCTGTTTAAGATTTTCCATCAGCACATGAATATCGTCCGCAGAATCATCTACGATCAATACACGCTTGCGTTCATCCGTCACAAGTATTCTGCCCTGTCAGCTGGCAACAGATAAATGGCTCCTAGACACAGCGCCAATAACCTTGTTATGAATGCGTCTACATATCTGATATAGAACATAGTCATGTACATCCCCCTATCGCTTGTTAACCTTACTTATAACGACTATGAGTTGTAGAAATGAACACCACAATCAAAAAGGAAATTTTTATGGTGTTACAAACAATTACGACCAGAACTTCAACGATCGTCCAACCCAGACGGTGCAACAAGCAAAAGATACTAAGCCAGCAAGTCAGCCATTGCCCGGTTTGCCTCGACCTCACTCAGCCACGCTTGCACCGAATCACAATCCAGCCCTAATCGCACAACGATTTTTTCTGGCAGATTCTGGTACAACTCCTCAGGAGAACCATGAATCTCTCCATTGCTAATCAAGTCAGCCAAAGCCACAATATCTACCATCGGTTCTGGCATATTCTCCTCTATCTCATTCGGCCCTGTGATAACCTGCCGTATCAATGCTGGCAGCCCCCAGTTGCTGGCAAGCATTCCTCCCAGCTGTCGATTATCTATGCCAAAGACCGCTCTTTCGGCTACGTCCAGGTCACAGCCATTCGATGACTGATAAGCAATAGTTTTTTTCATGGCATCGGAAAAACAGGTGACCATGACCATCTTTCCCAGGTCATGCAACATGCCTGCAGTAAAGGCCGTCTCACTATTATGACCACAGCAACGCGCCAGCGCTTGTGCAGCGATAGCCTTTTCCATTGCCAGCCGCCATAATCGACCTTGCTCATCGCCGCCGTCCTTGTCGTTATTAAAGCAACTACCCACACCCACGGCCACAGCAAGGTTGCGTACGGTATTCATGCCCAACGTCATACAGGCCTGATTGATAGAAGTTATTTCTCCTGCCAAGCCGAAAAATGGTGAATTGGCTACGCGTAACAAACGTGCGGAAAGTGCAGGGTCTTGAGCTACTGTCAGCGCCACCTGATCCACATCCACGTCATCTCGTTGCGTCAGTTCAAGTAATTGTGTCACCGTCGCTGACAATGCCGGCAACCGCTGCAGACCTTTTTCGATCTCATTTTTGCTTAATGGTTGCGCCCCCGCGACAAAATCCATAATTCACCTCGATTTAGAAATTATTCATAGCCTTAAACATCACTTTCAGACACTAGCACCAACACCGTCCCTTGGCCGCCTGATGATCGTCCCAGTCGACTAAGCAATACTTGAACTGTTGTCGCGCCTATCTGAGTGATACAGGTTTCGCCGCCGTTTTCATTCTGTCGTGCTAGCAAATCGGTGAGTGCTGTGGGCAACAGGTCCTGCGCCATGTCTCCAATCATTATTGCTTGCTGTTGCCCCAGCAGTTGTAATGCCTTTCGGTTTGCCATCACCAACAAGCCGTTATCATCTACACCCAGCACGCCTATCGGCAGGTTATCCAGGATCTCCTGCTCCATCTGCAGCAGCTTCAGATTAGACGAGGCCTTGCCGGCCTCCTCCGCCACCTGAAACACCAAGCCTTTATTAATTTCGCTCAGTTTCTCATTGGCCTGCTGCAACTCCAGCGTCAAACGCTGATTGTCCTGTTTGAGTTCAAAATGCTCGAAGGCTTCAGAAACATTATTGCGTAGTAATTCATCATCCCACGGCTTGGTCAGAAATTTGTAAACGGCACCCTGGTTAATTGCATCAGTCACCGAATTGAGATCGGTGTATCCACTCAGCACCATGCGCACAGTGCCAGGATATTGCTTCTTGACCTCACTCAGAAACTCTACCCCTGTCATCTCCGGCATACGCTGATCAGAGATAATGACGCCAACTTCATGCTGCTTGAGCAGTTCCAAACCTGCCTTGCCACCATTGGCGCGATGGATTTTGTAACCGTCACGACGCAATAAACGAGTTAAGGCTGAGAGAATATTTTCCTCGTCATCTACCAGCAGTAAAGTACGTTCAGACATGTTTCACCTTTTTGAGATTTATAATTTATATATCTACATCTACTCTCGAAACTTGATGTCAAACTCCACTCCCACCAAAGACAAAAAGCTGATTGCCCTGGCACAACCCCTACTTAACTCATACAAGGGGAAAAGATTCACTCCCCTTGTAAATTTTGCACCACCGTCTTAGCCGCCTCAATGTCGAAACTATTCAAGGCACTTTCCAAATCTTTTAAGGGCACCACGTATTCACTGCCGACAGCATGCTGTTGCAAAGTCGCTAAGTGATTCTGCGCCGCCCCTAGGTCGCTATCCAGAAATTGCAGCAGTTCATCCAGCAGATCACGCATGCTGGCGGCATCGAAGTCTGTACTGCTAACCGCCGTCTGCATTGCCTGATCCTGTATCGTTAATACGGCCAGACCATCGATAACCTCGGCCAGGCTTTTACATAGAATTTTGAAAAAAGAACCATTCACATCGACATCGGCATTGCGGCAGGCTTGTTCCATGGCAGCGGCTGTTTTATAGATCTGCTTGGCACCGAGATTACCGCCACTGCCCTTTAAGGAATGAGCCAACCGTGCCGCCTCGTCCCACTCACCCTGTTTAATCAGCCGTTCCAGGCATGCCGCCGCATCGGCATGCTTGTCACGAAAACTGAGCAAGATACGTTTATAGGCCGCCCAGTTGCCATTCAGACGTTGCAGACCATCGTCGACATCTATGCCTGGCAACTCAGGCAGTGGTTCAGTTGTCAGCGCTGCTGTCTCGGCTTTAACTAGCCGCAAGCCATGGCCCGGTTCAACCCACTTCGCCAGTTCCCGAAATAATGCGGCCGTATCTATGGGCTTGGTAAGATGACCATCCATACCCGCAGCCAGGCTCTTCTCTGCATCACCACCCAGGGCATGGGCGGTCATAGCGATAATAGGCAACTGGGTATAGCGCCCACCCAGGGCGCGAATCCGCTCTGCCGCCGCCAGACCATCCATGACTGGCATCTGAATATCCATTAGCACCACGTCATAGTCATTTGCCTGTACTGCCTGCAAGGCCTCGACACCGTTTTCCCTAATATCGATATCAAAATTGGCCTCAGAAAGAATCTCACGTGCGACCTCCTGATTAACGTAATTGTCTTCTACCAGCAACAGCTTCCTACCTGAAAAATTAAAGCTTTCGAGATCAGGTTGCACTTCGGCTGCCTGCTCACCGACTTTCGGCTCTCCCAGCAGCTGTAACAAAGTGTTGAAAAGTCCAGACTTCCGAACTGGCTTAGCCATCCAGGCATCCACGTCATCTGCAGAGTCGAGCTGTTCGATTCCGGTGAGCATCATCAGTTTCATGCCTTGCAGCGAACCATCGGCACGAATGGTGTGTGCCAACTCCAGACCATCCATATCAGGCATCATCAAATCGAGTATGGCAATATCATATGGCTCGCCGGCCACAGCAGCGGCGCGCAATTGTGCCAGTGCCTCACTGCCATTCATGGCTAGCCCTATGTGAGAAACCTGCCAGTGCGTCAACGTCCTCTCCATCAACATTCGCACGGTTTCGTTATCGTCCACCACCAGAATGCGCTGCCTGGCCAGTATCTCTGAGACATATAGATCTGGCTTAGTATCGGCAACAATTTCAAGTGCAAGATCAAAATTAAAGTCTGCCCCCAACTCAGGAGAACTGGCCACGCGAATCTTGCCGCCCATGGCCATGATCAGCTTCTGGCTAATCGCAAGCCCCAGGCCAGTACCGCCATATTTTCGAGTATGCGAACTATCAACCTGACTAAAGGCCTTGAACAGACGTTGCTGTTGTTCAGCTGTCATACCGATACCAGTATCTCTCACTCCGAGCCGGACAAGGCCACTCTCCAGCCTGGTCGCATAGACCACGATGTCACCGTGTTCAGTGAATTTGATGGCATTGTTGATCAGGTTGGTAAGCACTTGACGCAGACGGGCTGGATCTCCCCTGAGAGTCTGTGGCAAACCGGAATCAACTGAACTAAACAATTCCACCCCCTTTTCTTGTGCCCCTCTAACAAGCATGGCGACACTCTGTTCCAGCAACTCTTCCATATCAAACGTGATGGATTCCAGCTCCAGCTTGTCCGCCTCTAGCTTGGAAAAATCAAGCACGTCGTTGATCACGGTAAGCAACATCTCACCAGAATGCCTGGCAGTATCGGCAAAGCGTCGTTGTTTCTGATCCAGTTCAGTCTTGCCCATCAGCTGTAACATACCCAACACGCCGTTCATCGGAGTACGTAGTTCGTGACTCATAGTGGCAAGGAACTGACTCTTGGCTGTTGCCGCCGCCTCAGCCGCCGCTACCGCCTGTTGCAGCGCCGTTACATCGTCATGGGCAACCACCAGCCGCAACCCCTGGTCAGTCTCGAAACGGGTGGCATGGAGCAGCATCCAGCGTTGTTGATCAGGGCTGTGACAGGTGTATTCAGCAACAAAACTATCACTTTCACCGCACATCAACTGGCGTAGGGATTTACCAATCCCCCTGGCATCTGCATCAACTTCAGACTGGTAGCACACCTCCAGATAATTGCTACCCACACAGCCATCTTCACTACGCAGTCCATTGCCTCGGCCAAAATTTTTCCAGGCCTCATTGACGTAGAGAATCTGTCCCGTCTCATCAAGAACACAGACACTCGAGGTCAATGCATCAAGGGTTCGCTCGACAAAGCGCTGCATCTGCTCCAACTGCGAGCCCTGCTGCTCAAGCTGCCCCAAAATTTGTTTGTGCTCGCTGATATCGCGATAACTCCACAGATTACTGCGATGCGTCTGGCCCTGCTCATCCTCAAGAAAAATCGGCACATAATCCTGTTCATAGACACGACCATCACTCAGCACCAACTCCCTGCCGACAATGACCGACATACTATTTAAACACTCCTGACGCAGCGCCCGCAGCACTTCAGGCTGACTGAGCAGAGCCTGGTTTTGTTCAAATTCATTTTCACAAACCTCACCTTCGATCATCAGCGGCATTTCATCTTTGTTGAACATATCGCAATAGGTTTGGTTCAAGGCGTAGACTTTACCCGCCTCATCCTCCACCAGCAGTCCCGCCTGCAAGTTCTCGATCAATCCACTCATGAAGCTGTTGCTGCGTTTAAGTTCCAGGGCTGTGCCACGTTGCTGCCGCTCCTTGCCAATAGCATTGAAAATCTGAGCACAAATATTCAGCACAGGCTGCAACCGTTCGACCACCGACTCATCATAACCACCAGGCCGATTGGCCAAGCCAATCATGCCCAGCAACTGACTGCCCAGATAGACCGGAACACCGAGAAAAGCCCTCAAGGGCGGATGCCCATCTGGCAGATCAACACTGTCTGGAGCATTGGCAGGATCGTTGCTGATCACTTGTTCGCCTGTACGCACAACCTTACCAAACAGATTATCGAGATTACGAAATTCCAGACCCTCGGACGCATTCTTTTCGTAGAACTCACGCGCTACCTCATCCGATGCATTGCCGGACATGGCATACGCTTTAAGGTAAGGGGAACCGTCGGCATCGACCATGGCTTCACCGATAAAACCAAACTCACTCTCTGTTAGAGTCAGTATGTTCGGCAATATACCTTCGAAAAACTTTATGGGATCACCAGCCGAAATAAAATGGGACTGGGCATTGTTGATGGTTTCGATCTGACGACGCTGCATAGCCAGCTCAACTTCGGCCTGCTTATACTCGGTGATATCCCAATTGGTACCGACAACACGTTGGACATTGCCAAGATCGTCGCAAACCACATCAGCGAGAGCCCGTATATAGTGGATTTCGCCGTTCGAACGAACGATGCGAAATTCGATGTTAAAAGGTTTTTTTTCATCAACAGAGGCTTGCAGTTCTGCTTCTGCACGCACCAGGTCATCCTTGTGCAGGCAGCTACGCCATGCAACGTAGGCACCAGAAAAGTCTTCGCGCCGAACAGCGTAAATTTCGAACATCCTGTCGTCCCAGACAAGCTCTCCGCTCTGCACATCCCAATCCCAAATGCCGACGCCCGCAGCCCGCGTGGCAAGGGCCAGACGATTCTGGCTGTCACGCAAAGCGTCTTCGGCCTGCTTGCGCCGAGTAATGTCACGGATGATGCCAGAGAAGACTATGCCACCTTCAATCGACACTACGTTTACCGACAGCACCACCGGAAAAACAGTCCCATCCTTGTGCATGGCCTGCAGCTCTCGCTCCTTGCCTATAATGGTTTTATTACCGGAACTGCAATAATGACGCAGATAACCATCGTGGCGACTTCGATCCGGTTCAGGCATCAGCATACTGACATTCTGACCGATGACTTCGGAAGCTTGATAACCAAAGATACGTTCAGCCGCCGGATTGAATGAGGCGATCCCACCCCAAGCATCGATGGTAATAATGGCGTCAGCGACCGTATCCATGATGGCCTGGACCCGACTGGCCTCGCGACTGGCATCACTCTTCAGTTGCCAATGAGTGGCATTAATCCGGTCACGCATGCTGGAAAAGCCTGCCACCAGCTGACCCATCTCATCCTTGCCGCCCGCCGGCAGGGGTGTGAAAAAGCTGCCATTGGCTATGTTAGATGCCGCCTCTGCAAGCTGACTAAGTGGACGACGCACCAGGTAATCCTGCCACCAGGCCAAAACTAAGGCCATCACCAGGATTGCCCCCAGCAGGGAGTCAGTTAGGGTTATTACAAACTCAAGCTTCTCTGCAACCAAGGTATCCGTGTCGATACTGACTTCCAGTTTGCCGAGCGTGCTTGTCTTGGACTCAATCAGATGTGGCAAAACCTGCCACTGCGGTTTAATAACATCGGTCTGATCAAGCGGATACAGTCTCTGGCCTGCTGGACTATAAAGTGCTAACTGCTGCCACTCTGTATGCACCTGACGCTGCGCATCCAACAAAGAATATAGTTCAGCTAGATCACCGCTCAGCAGGAGTGGCATAACCGCAACAGAGAGAGTCTGCAATGTGTGATGCTGATCAGAGACTATGGTCTGCTTGCTATGGCTGCTATAAGACGGCAGCCAATAGAGGTGCAGTACTGAAATCATCATCAGCAGCAGAACCAGCGGTGGAAGGAAAAGCTTTAGACGCAGGCTCATCGCTTAGTGTCCCTTCCTGGCATAAAAACGTTCAAGCCCTAACTCAGTTAGTGACTGGTAGTCTTGCTGGCTGGCAATGCCAGGATTCACCATTGGAATTCCGGCCAGTAGCGCCTTGCCTTCTGCACTCTGGCCCAGCTCAATAAAGGCCTCTTGTAGTCGTTTCCTCACATCTTCGGGCACGGCTGGGTGTGCCATCAGCGGGTATGTCGCCACGCTGCGTGTTTGGTGCAAAACGCGCAACCTGTTACGCACCGGCAACGGTTGTTTTTGCAGTGTTCTTGCCACACCAGCACCGGCATCCATCGCCCCAACTGCCACGTTGAGATAGACAGAATCGTGACTGCGCACATAACGAATAACAGGCTCTATCTTGAATGCATTGGCGAATTCGGCGCGGGGTAGCAAGGCCGCAGCCAAGGCATTGGGGGCCGGCATGGCAATTACCCTACCGTCTAGCTGATCAACCAAGGTGATTGGGCTGTCTTTACGAACCACGACAATCCCATTTAACTGCTTGTTGACATCCCGGACCAGAGGAAGATAACCCTGACTGCGATTGGCGACGATGGCGTGATAGGAATTCATATAGGCAAAGTGAAATTTGCCAGTCTCAAATTGGCGCTCAAATTCGGGAATATCAGGCGAGACAACAAGCTCCAGTCTCACCCCGCTACGCTGGCTAAGCTGTTGCAGTAAGGGACGCCACATCACTTCGATCTGACGCACATCAAATTGTGGTACGACACCGACGCTATAGGTTGTTTCCGCCTGAATTAGGCCCGACCATGCCATTACCAGCAAGACACTAAGCCAGCAACGCACGAACTTCATGCATATCTCCCTGCTGGTATTTGTCGGCCACCGGGCGGCAATGCCTCATCAAGTTCAGATGACAATACAAGCATAGATGAACTAAGCTTGGGAAAATTGTTCAAGTGAATGGATGATATCGCGCATTTTCTCGTCAATTACCATGCCTTGTTCAAAGTTGGTCAACGACTTGTCCACACCATCCTTAACAACCTTTATTAACAAGGATTCCTGATCTTCAGTCAGTCCGTAACTCATAAATGACTCTTCAAGTTGTTCCATTACATCATCCATAATTTGCATGGATGTCTGCTTTTGTTGCTTCTGCATGGCCTCGATGTCCTGCAGGGTCTGGTTGGAATCAGCCACCACTTGGGCCAACTGTTGCTGTAACTCCAATGCATGCAATCTGGCCTCGGCGCCTTCAAGCAAAAGGGCAAGATGGTCACGCAGCCGGCCACGCTTGCCCTCATCCTCAGGCATGTTTTTAATCAATTGCGTTACACCGCCGAAGTTACCGATAAAACGAGCGCCACTTTCTTTTAATCGGCCTACATCCTTCAGCTTTGAAAGTAGCTCCAATTCCAGTGGTGGTATTGGCTCATTGCTGCTGGCATTGACAGACCCAGCGGCTGTGCGCAGCTGAACACTGCTTTCCAGACCGTAGTTTGATGTCGCCTCAACAACCAGCTTAGCCAGCTCTTCTATGCTGGTAACTGAAAAACTGTTCTTCATGAAATTGACCACCACCCCTTGCTCACCTGCGCTGGAAATTGCCGTCATGGCGGTTTCCATAGCCATGGCCTTATCTGCTTCTACAGCTGAACGGGCCTGTTTGTCCTTGATGGCCAGTTTGACCTTTTGCAACAGTTCGCTGGTCTGTACTGGCTTAATCAGATAATCACTGCCGCCGGCATCGTAACCCGCCAGTTTTTCATCGGTTGAATCATGGGCAGAGACAAAGATCACGTCGATATCACTAGTCTCCGGGGTATTCTTGATCAGACGGCAGGTCTCGTAGCCATTCATGCCAGGCATTTCCACATCCATCAAAATCACATCTGGACGTGGTTCCTTATCAGCCATCTCAAGCGCCTTCTCGCCACTGGTGGCGACCAAGACGGCATAATCCTGTTTCAGGTTTTCAAGTACGAAATGGATATCATCGGTCGAATCATCGACGATCAAGATCCGGTATTTATCACTCATCATTACCCCCCATTGGTAATCAATAGCGCAAAATTGTTATTACGCAGACTTGCCTGAAAAACCGGCTACCTATAACAAGTCGGCCTTTAGTAGAGAAATGTTAACAATTGTTTCTTCGGTATCGAAACGGTTCATACTGGCTTCGATATTTTTAAACTTCGCCGCGTATGAGGTTTCCTGAAGCTCAAGCCAGATTTTTTTCAAACAAACCTGAGCATCGCCCAGGTCTGTTTCAATACAGCCCTGCAGCTGGTCAAGCAGCTGGCTCAAGGCGTTCCTATCAAGTGCTTTTGTTTCAGTCGAGCTCGCGGGGGCATCGTCACCCAACAATTCTATGCCAGACATAACACCATCCAGGTGTCGCTGCAGCCCTTCCAGCATGCTAAGCGCATGATCACTGTCGCCTTCCAGACAGGCAGACTCAAGCTTGCCTGCCTGACAAAACAGTCCAGTGGCGGCCAGGTTACCGCTGGTACCCTTCAGGTTGTGCGCCAGCCGGGCTGCTGATTCCAGTTCACACTGCCTGATGTGCGCCTCTATAGTCGTGGCCGTGCTGGCATGCCTTTGGTGAAAGCTTCTAAAAACTGTCTTATAAAGCTCCCAATCACCATTGAGGCGCTGCATAGCATCAAGCATGTCGATTCCAGGCAACGCTGGAATCCCATCTAGATTAATTTCTTTCTTTTTCACACTTTTCCCTTCAGGTAGCTAACCTGATGTTAACCATTGAGACAGGGTTAAAAAAACCGCCTCTAGTCAGGTGCCCTTACGCCACCCCGATTCTCGGCTGCGAATTTTCTTTATCATCAGCATCGTGGTGTAGATAGCCATAACGACAATCAGGATGGAAAAGCTTACCAAAGAAGGCCAATATTGCTGCTCAAGTACAATTGGCAGGGCTTGCTCTATATTAATAAAAGTCAAAAGTTCCATATTTCAACCTTTGCCTGAAATACAAACCTTAGCCACTTGAAAGATATAGACTGAGGAGAAATGAGGAAATACTGAGCCACTGTTACTTAGATTGTGAAACAAACCGCCATACTGATAACTTATGTTGAAGACACTCGATAAGATTGCTTTTGCATATGACATGACTCAATAGTCAGAAACTGACCACACCCCACTATTTCCGTATGAACTAGATATCGACTTAATAGAAAATTAATTACATACGTGTGAACACGTAGGTTTCAAATCTAATCATTCAAAACCCTTTCATAGAGAAAGATTATTATGGGGGTTTAATAAGGGCTTTGGAGATCAAAGCGCGGATGTTCGAATCAACAACTGACCAACTTACAAAGCTTGTGCTTAGTTAATTAGCTAATAACTGGATGTAAAACTAGCTTTTTTTCTTCCAAACACTGCTCTGCGTTTCGATATAAAGATTTTCTACCTTCAGGCGTGCCCAGTCTGTTTTGCGTAAAAACTTGAGACTGGATTTGATAGATGGATCGCTGGTAAAGCAACGGATATCAATGCGTTTACCAAGCTCTAGCCAGCCATAATGTTCAACCAGACTGGTAACGATGGCTTCAAGGGTTTTGCCATGCAAAGGATTTTTGGGCTGGTTGTCGCTCATGCCTGCTACCACTAATCTTTATTGTCAGAAGATGGGGAGGTTTTGCCCGCCAGTTTCTTTTTAGGTTTACGCTTTTTGGCCTTTTTTAACTTTTTGCCTAGGGCCTTCTTTTTATCTTTTTTATTTTTACTGCCAACGGCCTGCCCCGAAGCACGCAGTTTTTCCGGCCCCGTATAACTCCCCTTTAATTCCTCGATGATTCGCGGTTCAAATTTATGAGCCAGATAACGTTCAACGCTGGCCTTTAAATTCCATTCAGTGGACATCACCAGGGTGATTGCCAGACCTTCTTTACCACCACGACCAGTACGACCAATCCTGTGAACATAATCATCACCGCGGCGCGGCATATCATAATTGATGACCAGATCAACACCCTCAATATCGAGACCACGAGCAGAGACATCGGTTGTAATCAGGACATTAATCTTGCCTTCAAGTAATGATGTCATCACGCTGGTGCGCTTTTTCTGTTCTATCTCACCATGCAAGATTCCGACTTTTCTGCGTCGCGGCATGACTGCATCGGCCAGTCTTTCGGCTCGTTCACGGCTATTACAAAAAACAATGGCCTTAGCAAAATATTCATGGGCTAACAGCCATAGCAGCTGTTTTTGCTTATGCTCATCATTATCAGCCAGCACAACCTGCTCACGGATGTCAGCATGTTCGGTACGGCCGCCACTGATAGTCAGTACCTCGGGGTCTCGCAACAGTTTTTTGGCCAGGCTAGGCAACCACTTGTTATTCAACGTCGCTGAAAACAATAAAGTCTGGCGATCTGGGTTACTCACTTCCGTAATGGCATGCACGTCATCACTAAAGCCCATATCCAACATTCGATCGGCTTCATCCAGCACCAGAACACGAAGCTGTTCTAAATCGATCGTCGCCTTTTTGATGTGTTTCAGCAGTCGGCCGGTGGTAGCAATGACAATGGCAGGCGATTGTTCCAGCTGCTCAGCCTGCATTTCAAAATCATCATCACCGCTGGCCAGCACAACAGACAGATTGGTGTGTTTGATCAAGGCCTGACAGACCTTAAACACCTGTTGGGCCAATTCTCGGGTGGGCACCAACACCAACACACGTGTGCCGCCGCCCTGGTTTGAACGGTCTAATAACTGGTTCAGACTTGGCAATAAATAGGCTAGCGTTTTACCACTGCCGGTTTCTGAGTTGACCTGGAGATCAATCCCTTCGAGCGCCAATGGTATTGCTTCGGACTGTACTGGCGTGGGTTGCCGGTAGTTCAGCTCTCTAACGGCTTTAACAAGCAGGCGATGCAGGGAAAAATGAGAAAACAAACCGGAATCTCCAGCAAGAAAAGTGACGCTATATTAACAGAAACAAAGGCTAACCCAGCACAGGAACCCCCAACCAGGCAGAGGATTACTGACCAGAGGCGATTTCTTTGGTGATAGCCACGTACTGATTTACCGTCTCGATCTCTTTTACCCTGTCGGCAACCGCCAGAAAGCGCCTGATTTCCTCGACTGCTTCATCGCTGCGCCCCTGTTTCCACAGGCTATTAAACAGGGCAATGGAGAATTTACCGTTGCCTGGCTCCATCAGGACCAAACGTTCAAACACCATCTCGGCTTCCAGAAATTTTTCAGAGCAAAAATAAGACCCGCCCAGCATCAACAAGGCAGTCTGGTGGTTCTTATCCTGCTGCAAAACCTCAAGCAACAACATACGCGCGTCATCTGATTTACCGGTCTCGGAAAGCTCACGGGCGCTTATCAAGGATTGTTCTATATCTAATGCCATTTGAAAATCTTCTGATTAGTATTTAATTAGCGAGCGATTATACCCTCTCACCATTATTTGGCCTAAAAAATAGGCCTTGAGCTATACTGGCCTACACGCAAAATTAGATAGTGTATTTCATCATGCTTGGCAACCTGTTCAAAACTAACCCCCCTCTTGAAGAAGAAACCATCCAATGGTTATTCGATGGTTTTGCCTGGACACTGGAAAGTTTCGGCAGTGATGTTTTTTATAGTGAAACCGAGCTGATTGAACCCTCTAAAAAATTTTTTCCAGGCGGCGACGAGGATGTGGATGGCATGGCCAGGCTGATATTTGACAAGGTTAAACACTACTCTGGACTGGATCACTGGCCCTGTCGGCTCATCGATCACCATGAGTTTGATCAGACTGAAACCGCCAATGCCCAGCAGGCCCTGCAAAGTCTGAATGAAGACACAACCACCCCGCTGACACTGCTTTACGAACCACAACAAGTTGGCAGCCCAAATGTCATGATTGCCAATTACGCCCAAGCCCTGGCCCACCACCTGGGTACCATAGCGCCACTACCAGCCCCCTGCGATCAGGAACAGCGGCCACACATGATGGAACTACTGGCGGTCTACATGGGCTTCGGTCTGATGTTTGTCGACACCGCCGTACCACCACGCCGAAGCTGTGGCAGCTGTGGCAGCCCAGCGATGGACAGGGTTGGCGCTCTGACAGAAATGCAGGTTGTCTACGCCCTGGCCATCTTCTGCGAGCTAAAACAAATTCCCACCAGCCAGATCAATCCTCATATCAAAGGCTACTTGAAACCCCTGTTCAAAAAGGCCAGCAAAGATGTGTCACAGAGAACTGAACAGCTAGCTAAACTCAAGGCCATCGATACCAAGTCACAGCTTCGCGGCAAGGCCGTGACACAGAAATTCTTACAACCACTCTGAGTTGAGGCAGGAAGAGAAACATGCACAGCATGCATAAAATTGTTCTGCTAGGTTTGTTAATCTCACTCAGCGGCTGCGTCACCACCAACCAGTCCAACCTAACAGCGACAGCAAGCAGCGCAACAAACATCGTCAGTTATGGCACCCACATCACTCTGCCAAAGATTGACACCGGTAAACCTCCAGAGTGGCTGGTACGTGCTAGCACGGATTATCCGGCCAAAGATTATTATTCCGTTACCCGTCAGGCTAATACTGCAGACACAGCCGCCAGAAAGGCCTATGCATCGGCATACAAACTGCTTAATCCTGAGCAATCATCCGGCAGCACTGAGCTGCCCCAGATCAAGCTTGCCGCTCTGTGGCAAGGCCAGGGTGTCAGCCATGCACTGGCAGTAATCCCCAGACATCAAGCTGAGGCATACCTGCGAGAGCAGTTAAACAGCCTGGACACAGCAACCCAGGGCAATGTTGACGACCTCAACATCACCGATGACCCTTTGATAAAGATCGGTCTGTTGCAAACCGTCATCGAACGGCAACAGCTGCGCGCCGCCATTCAGAAATCACTAAAAAAGGTCGACCTGGCCAAAGAAGGTCGTGAATCGCCTTGGAATACTCGTAGCTGGTCACTGCAAATGGCTACATTATTAAAAGAACTACGCATCATCCCGATGATGGATACCAGCCTGTCCAACACCACCTCATTAACAGCTATGCTCAAGCAGGGGCTGGAAAATTCGGGACTTCGTCCAGCCCGTCCATTTGAGGCCGATTACATACTCAGTGGCAGGCTGGAGATAGAAGCAACAGAACTCAACAATGGTTACAGCCAGGCTAAGGGTCAACTACAACTAATGCTGCGACACAAAGACAAACAAACAGACTACGGCATGCAAAACTGGGCCTTGGAAGTTACTTCCATTTCTGCAGCAGGCGCTAAGGAAAGACTGTTAAACAAGGCCAAACGGCTACTTACTGCGGACAAACGTGAAACCATTATCAGCATCGCTGCTCAAGCTGAAATACAACCATGAAATAGAAACTCACCATCGCACTAGCGGTTCATATCCTAAACTCAAATTACCCGACATAGTCAGTCAGTTATCAAGCGTACTCGCTTAACTTAAAAACACCATTCATCCTTAACGGAGATGCTGATACACTGAATCAGACAGCATTGTGCTACGCAATTGGATCAATTATTTAGAGGAGTTGTCGTCATGAGCAATCAACCCGAGGCCACTTTGATTGAACTCAACGGTGAAAAGATCGAACTTCAGGACTTATTGCAGCGGTATCAGAAATTAGAAGTTGAAAACACCTCTTTAGCCAAAACTCATAGCACGGCACTGCGAAAGCATCAGGAAGACGAAGAACTCAAACCGTTCCAGGCCGAACTCATCCGGCTACAGCGTTATCTTGAAGACAACAACAAACGCATGATTATCGTCTTTGAGGGCCGTGATGCCGCAGGTAAAGGTGGCACAATCCGTGAAGTGACCCGCTACATGAACGAAAAGCACTATCGCATCGTTGCCTTGGGCAAACCCACCGAAGAACAACGTACCCAGTGGTATTTTCAAAAATATGTATCGCAATTCCCTCGCGGTGGCGAAGTCGTCCTATTTGACCGCAGCTGGTATAACCGCGCCATGGTTGAAAAAGTGTTTGGCTTTTGCACCAAAGATGAATACGAAAACTTCATGCAAGGTGTCACCGGCTTTGAGAAGGATCTAGCCCGCAATGGCACCTACCTGTTAAAACTCTATTTTAGTGTCACCAAAGAAGAACAGGCCGTGCGCT
>Ga0316204_10006595_pt1 | contig 17727 bp, 16 predicted proteins | sample 6monrhotite_MG_2_FD_205661 | JGI IMG/M metagenome (GOLD analysis project Ga0316204, IMG submission 205661) | Microbial mat bacterial communities from mineral coupon in-situ incubated in ocean water Damariscotta River, Maine, United States -... | ecosystem: Environmental > Aquatic > Marine >... | reverse complement strand
ATGCCTTAAAAGATAATGTGGTGAGCCTTTCCCTTGCTCAACAACGCCATCTTGCGATATTACGCCAGGCAGTTGCAGGCCCCAGATTGTTATGCCTGGATGAGCCGACTACAGGCATCAAGGAAACTGAGGTGGAGTCGCTGCTGAACTATATTAAAAAAGAAAGTACTCGAAGGGCTATTTTAATTGTTCTGCATGACCTTAATCAGGTAAAAATGCTGAATGGTTATACCGCATTACTTGCCGGTGGTTACATACAGGAAATACAGACTACAAAACAATTTCTGGATGACCCAAGAACGGATCCCGCCAAACAATGGATAAAATTAGGCTCGTGTAATGTTCCGTCTCCTGATGCACTACCGGAAGAGCTAGCTGATGATGTATCGCCGCCGCCGCCTTTACCTGCAATCGCACGACAGGCCCCTAGCGAGAGTGTTGGTCCCAGAGGTTTTTTATGGTTGAAAAGAGGCGCTCTGGCTGGCACGCCATTACCCGGTGTATTTCATGATATCGAATATGATATGAAAATGCTAAATAGAGTTGGCGTTACCACCCTGATTTCATTAACAACAAAACCTGTCGACAGTAATGTCCTGGAAGCATTCAAAGTTAAAGGAATCTGGCGGGCAATTAAAGATATGGGTGCACCCAGTATCGAGCAGGCCATAGAAATTTGTCAGCAAATTGATCAGGCAATAGGAAATAATGAAGTAGTAGCGGTACATTGCAGGGCAGGCCTGGGACGCACTGGTACAGTTTTGGCGGCTTATTTAATCTGGCAGGGAGCAGCTGCATTAGAGGCATTAGACACTGTTCGAGATGTAGAGCCACGATGGGTTCAATCCGAAGAACAGGTTAAATTTTTAGAACAGTTTGCCAAACATCAAGTCAGTAAAATACCAGCTTAAAGTAATAATATAAGTCATGAAATCAGTTTAAATGATAAATGAAAAAATAGACCACACTAATTAATTTAATCCCCTTTTTAAAGAGAGAATAATAATGGCAGATCAATTAGAGCAACAACTACAGACAGCTATCGCATCAATTCCTGAATGTGTTGCTGGCGGTTATGTTGATTTATCTACGGGCATGTTGCTAGGCATAAAAACTGTAGACTCACACCCATCAGAAGTTATGGAGTTACTGGCTGCAGCAACCGCGGATATGTTCCAGGGCGCGACGGTTGTAACCATCGAGAACATGTTTAAAAAAGCACGTGGTGTTGAAGATGGTAAACATTATTTCAATGAAATGATTGTAAATAGTGACAACCTTATTCACATATTTATTAGAGCAAAAATGAATCAGGAACATGTTGTTGTTTTTGTTTGCCGAAAGTCAGCTAATCTGGGCATGGTGCTAACAAAATCAAGAGCTGCGTTACCGGCTCTTGAATCGGCTCTGTAATACGGGTGAGCGCAAACCTGTTATTTAAAATGTAAGAGGTTTGCGCGCTTTGTATATCAAGTTTTTTATTTATAGAGATAAAGTTGTATGGTTTGTAAGTTAATTCAATATGGAGATCGTTTTGGACTTCGTTGATAAAAGTGATGTGAAGGGAAAGAGCCTACGCCCAATCTTGCGCGCATTTAATGGAGCCTCAAGTGATATAGAGTCATCAGCGGTGATCACCGGTGATGGTTTTACGCTTGCCTGGGTTCTGGATGAAAGTGTTGATCCAGATCGATTTGGTGCAATGTGTGCTTCGCTTCTTGCGTTATCTAGTCGAGCTGCAGATGAAATATCAAGGGGTGAATTAAGGCAGGTAATGATAGAGGGCGATAAAGGTACCATGCTACTCGTCTATGCCGGTAGCGATGCTGTGCTTGCTCTAGCAATTAAATCGACAGCAAAGTTGGGTATGATTTTTATTGAAGCTAAAAGAACAGCTAAGAAAATAGAAGATGTTTTAAATGCTATTGGCTGAAGAATTTAAACAGAGTCTAAATATCGCATGAGAAAAGCTGACTGTTTAGAAAATAATATTAATGAAAAGTCGAAAATTATAAAACGTTTAGGTATTTGGGGGTTTGTCTTTTTTGCAGTAAAAGGTGTTATTTGGTTAGTGCTTGGTGCTTCGTTATTTCATTTAGGGGGAAATTAGTTAGCGCTAAATATTTTAAGGAGTTTCTCAATGCTGGAAAGAAGTGATGTCGATTGTAACAAAGGTCGGGAAGCGGGGTGCCAAACGTATTGCTGTTGGTTGCTCATTCGGCTAGAGCCTGAAGAGAGAGTGGCAAGCAAGGATGATCTACCAGTACCAGGTTTTGTGGACAAAGCAGAAGATGGTTGTTGCGTACACCTGGATAAAACATCTTATTTATGTGGTATTTGGGAAAACAGGCCAAAGGTATGTCGTGAATATAGTTGTAATACCGATTGCCTTCTTCAGGTGGCGTTAAGAGAAAAATTTACATCTATAGTAGACCTGGTGAAAAAAGCACAGTCTATGTTTATTCCTGAAGAGACCTTTGTTCGAATTCCCTGTTGCGGAGATAAAGAACAGGAAAACTAAGTAATATTTTTTTAATTTTGTCGATTTTATCATTATGCACAGTATAGTATTTAACAATAAAAAATTTCAATGCCGAGATGATGAAACAGTTCTGGATGCGCTGTTAAGGCAGGGTGCTGAGGTTTTATTTTCTTGCCAAAAAGGCAGTTGTCAGGTCTGCATGTTACAGTGCTCAAGTGGTGATGTGAGTGGTGACGCGCAAAATGACTTAAGCCCCATATTGATAGAAAATGGTTATTTCCTTCCTTGTCAGTGTAAACCCTCAAACGATTTAGTCATCAATGAAATTGATCACAAGACATTATATTCAACTGCATACATTCATAAAAAGGAGTTTTTATCAGAAACTGTGTGTCGATTGCTCATTGATGCTGAGCATATGAGCAAATATAAACCGGGGCAGTTCATTAATATAAGCCGCCCTCTAGACGGCTTAAGTCGTAGTTACTCGATTGCAAATCACCCAGATGAATATTATCTTGAGATACATGTACAGCGCATGCAAGATGGTGAACTTAGTAACTGGATATTTGATGAATTGAAAGAGCAAGATGCGATAGAAATTCAGGGTCCAAATGGAGATTGTGTATATCAATCAGAAAATCCAGCGCGTTCGATGCTCATGGTTGCTACTGGCACAGGTTTAGCCCCTGTCTTAGGTGTCTTACGTGATGCTATAAGTAATAATCATGCTGGGCCTATTCATGTATATCATGAAGGTAGCACCGAAAGTGATTTCTATCTTGATTCTTTTATGAGAAGCCTGGCAGAAAAACATAAAAACATCGTTTATTGCCCATGTTTAAGTACTATTGATATAACTAAATATGTCATTGAGAACACCGCCGCAAATGCAGTTAAATCTAACTTTATCGACTTAAGTGACTGGATGGTTTACCTGGCAGGATCGAGCAGAATGGTGTCTGAACTTTATAATATAGTTGTTGCTAAAGGCGTGCCCAATGAAATGATTTTTTCAGATGCATTTGATCTAAAAGACTTACGTAAGAAAAACGAAAAAATACAAAATAGTTCAGGTAAACGTATATCAGATAACAAACAGGCGCTTTCAAAAAAGCCGACTGAGATTGAATATCCGCAGCCGGATATAGAAATATGGGATGCACTGGAAGATGGAAAAAAGCTAAATAAAATACTGCATGATTTTTATACCATTGTTTACAGTGACCCCAGACTATCACCTTTTTTTGTCAATATAACAAAACAAAGATCTATTGAAAAAGTCTATTTGTTTTTACGCCAGATATTTACAGGCGAGAAGGTGTATTTTGGAGACAGGCCTCGAAATGCTCATCACTGGATGGTGATTTCAGATGAATTATTTGATTACCGCGAAGACATTATGGTTGCCTGTCTTCGTGAGAATAATATGCCAGAGCATTTAATAAAACGCTGGAGAGCGATTGAGGAGTCTTTTCGACCGGATATAGTAAAGAGTGAGCCCTGGAATAAATTTTTTGGCGATATAGAAATACCAGTCGAGGGTTTTGAAGAGTTAGTGCTTGACTCTGGTACGATGTGTGACAGTTGTCAGCAGCCTGTTGAAGCGGGCGCTCATGTACGATATCACGTGCGACTTGGCACAGTTTATTGTCCTTCGTGTATGTCAGGTAGCAAGACGTTAACTAGTGGTTAAGAGAATGATGTTTTTTTGTATATTATTGAGCAATAGAATATGCCTGCTCATTTTAAGTTAAATTACTCGGGGCTGAATTACCTGATATCTTCATCTGAAGCGTGTCTGAGTCGTAATTTTATCTTGCATCTGTTACGACATAATATTTACTCCTCGGCATCTATGTCTCAGTTAGAGTCAGTCTGTGGAATGGACAAAAAGCGGCTTACTAAAACGGTTTACCAGATGCTCAAACAGGGCTGGTTGAGTAGTGTCGATGAAATTGAAGGTGATCAACCAGCTATTATGAAAACGATTATAAAAAATGGTTTCACAAAACAGCTAAGCAAATTATCTCTAACAGACTCGGCTATGCTTGTAGATATGAATGGCCTTGTAATTTCTAAAACTGGCTTTTCAGGAATACAAACCAGTTACCTGGCGGCAAGCGCAACAAGCTTAATTTTGATTAATGAAACCGCACAAAAACGAAATAAAGAGTTGTGTAATGATTCTCCGTGGTCTCTTGACCTGAAGTGGGGAAGGCTTGAGGTAACGGCACAGCTAATATGCCTGGGATCATTGAAATTTATCCTGGTTATTGGTGGTAATCCAGTGCTGGATAATAATGCGTTTTTTCAACTGATTGCTATGCTGACCAGGAGATATAGCCTTGAGCAGTAATAACACTGAAAGTGATATTCTTATTGAGCCAGCGAAAACTCTTACAACAGGTGGTACGGAAGAACTTAATAGTGTGCTCGAAGAGTTACACGAGGCTTGCCTGGAAATTCAGCTGTCTATGGTGGCTACACGGGATGGGCTGACTATGGCATCCCTTGGAACTGTACTGGAGCCGGATCAGGTAGGTGCTATGTGTTCTGAGTTACAAACAGTCTGTGATAAAACTGCAAATCAACTCGAACAGGGTGCTCTTGAGCAGATGCTACTAAAATGTTCCAATGGCTATTTGCTGCTAACAACAGCAGGTGACTATGCAGTTCTCGCCGTAATGTCTAAACCAGATGCGAATCTTGGCCTGGTTATTATAGAGTCACAACGTGCTGCAAATGCTATACAGCGTTCGATTTCTGGTTAATTGTTAAAAATTAATCATTTTATTTTCTGTAGAAGACGTATTTAAAGTTGGATTGTTTGGTATTTACCTGGCATAAGGCAGTTTATATCTACTGTTACAATATTTTACTCTATAGTTTTATTGCGATTATAAATCCAGGCTGTATTTGTGTTTTTCTATAGAGCGACTATTATTTATTAATGTTTTTATGACTTATTTAAGTTTGAGTGCTGTATGAAAATAAATAAACCTGTTACCAACCATGAAATTAATTTTCCAGAATCTTATAACATTCTCTCGACTACTAATCTCAAAGGCTCCATCACCTATTGCAATCAAGATTTCGTTGAAATTAGCGGTTTTACTCTGGATGAACTCGAAGGTCATAATCATAACATTGTACGCCACCCCGATATGCCACCTGCAGCATTTGAAGATCTTTGGGCATCAGTAAAAAACGACCGCCCCTGGATGGGGATGGTTAAAAACCGTTGTAAGGATGGTAGTTTTTATTGGGTTGATGCTTATGTGACGCCTATTAAAGAAAATGGCGTGGTTAATGAGTACCAGTCAGTGCGCACAAAACCTGATAGAGCACTCATTAAACGAGCAGAGTCCACTTACCAGCTGTTGATGCAGGGCAAACTACCGTCTAGATTACGCTTACCCAATATAAATACCGGTGTAAAACTGACACTCGGGTTTAGCGTGGCTGTTGTGCCCCCACTAGGGTTTTTAATTGCCACCAATGGAGTCACCAGTTTATCAACCTTGCTGATATGTGGGCTAAGCCTGCTCGGTTCTATGTCTACCATCTTTGTTGTATCAAAGAGAATTTCTCAAGTTACTCAGGTGTCTCGTAAAGTCATCCGAAATCCGTTAATGCAATGGATTTACACTCAGTCAACTGATGACGTTGGAGAAATAGAGCTGGCAATGAAAATGCAATCTTCTGAACTACGTGCAGTGGTTGGTCGTGTTAGCGACTCAAGTCTGAGTCTTAAGGGGTCTGTTGATGATCTATCGAGTATTATAGAAAAAACCAATAAAAGAATTCATGAGCAACAGGTTCAAACAGATCAGGTAGCCACTGCGATGAATGAAATGTCATCGACTGTGCATGAGGTGGCACGCAATGCAGCCCATGCAGCAGAAGCAACTCTTGAAGCACAGCACGCGGCTCAGGCTGGACAGCAAGTCGTTAACAATACGATTACCTCAATCAGTGAAGTTTCGAGCAGCGTAGACCAGGCATCCGAAGTCATTAACAAATTAAACGATAATGCTGGAAATATAACCTCAATTGTGGAGGTCATACGCGGCATTGCTGACCAGACTAATTTATTAGCACTCAATGCGGCGATAGAAGCGGCACGCGCTGGTGAGCAAGGACGTGGATTTGCAGTCGTTGCAGACGAAGTACGCACGCTTGCTCAGCGGACGCAGACCTCAACACAGGAAATCCAGGAGATGGTTGAAAACCTTCAAGCCGGCTCTGATCAAGCGGTTAAAATGATGCAGGAGGGCCGAGAAAAATCAGAGGTCTGCGTACAGCATGCGACCGATGCCGGTGAAATGCTGAATAACATCACGCACGCGGTGAGTATAGTCAGTGATGTAAATACTCAGATCGCAACAGCGGCAGAAGAGCAGAGCGCGGTCGCTGAAGAAATTAACATGAATGTCGTTAATATTAATGAAGCCGCGCAAGGAACCGCTAATGATGCAGTCAGAACCAGTGAAATCAGTCAGCAATTAAGTGAAGAGGCATATCGTCAGCAACAGCTTGTCACGCAGTTTCAGCGCTAATTTGGTCTCAATTATGGTGCTGACAAGTTAATTTACCTGAAATAAGGAAATAACCTCACTTACTTTTCTCAAACGGTGACTACCTGATTCCAGCTTGTCAGTACCTATGTTCTATCACATAGTTTTCCAGGTTTTGGCAACTAGTCTCGCTAGGGTTGTAAACAGCATCCAGCACATACTAATTACTTTGAATCAGGCGTTCATGCAACAACCTGGTCGACAGTGTGGAATCCGAGTCGGCCAAAATGAGCGCTGTGTAGAACCATGTTTGGGTTTCTGTAGCATCAGGAAAGCAGGCATCCAGAACCTCATGTTAAGTGGTGTGTTTTTTAGGCCCGCTTGAACTGGTAGATACGCTGGATTAAAAAATTCAGTTTACTTTATGGGAGTGCCGGTTAGATCCAGTCACTGGTTCCATTTACATATCAAGATAAATACAATCGCAATTCAAGCCAGAATTAATCATTAAAAATATTTTCGTTCAATCTTTTTGTATATTACTAACAATTGGTTTCTGGCACCTGTTTAATTGACCACTTAGAAATTTCGACATTTTTTCAGCTGGCACTGGTTTACTAAAGTAATACCCCTGTAAATAATCACATTTATACTTCATGAGGAAATCTCGTTGCATCTCAGTCTCTACTCCTTCAGCAACAACCTTTAACCCTAAATTATGTGCAAGCGCTATTGTCGCCATACAAATCGCTGCATCATTGGGATCGAATTCAATATCATGAACAAAGCTTCTATCTAATTTCAATGTTTGAATGGGGAGTCGTTTTAAGTAAGCAAGTGATGAGTAACCCGTACCAAAATCATCGATCGCTAGATGAATACCCAGATCACGTAACATATTCAGCTGTTTTACAGCATGCTCAGGCTCACTCATTGCAGCTGTTTCAGTGATCTCTAATTCAATTTCACACCCCTTAAGCTGATATTTAAATAAGATAGCCTTGATTTCAGCTGCCAAAGTCTTTGATTGCAACTGCTTCGCAGATAAGTTAATTGCAACTCTATAGTTCTTTATTCCATCCGATTTCCAGGCAACGAGTTGACGACATGCTTCATCAATTACCCAATTACCAAGTTCGTGAATAATGCCTGTATCCTCTGCAATAGTAATAAATAAATCTGGAAGGATCATACCCTGAACTGGATGATTCCAACGGACTAATGCTTCCATTGAAACAACTTTAAGGTCCACTGATTGTATTTGAGGCTGGTAGTAAAGTTCTAATTGGCCATTATCTAAAGCAATGTATAAATCACGCTCAATTTTCATTCTTTTATTTGCTTCAATTATCATTGACTCGGTAAAGTATTGATAAGTATTGCGACCTTGATCCTTCGCGTGATACATAGCAGCATCAGCAGCACTCATTAACTCATCGACGGAATTCCCATCATTTGGGTAAATACTGATACCAATGCTCGGACTCGTATTAAGTTCGCTCCCGTTAATCTTATATGGCTTAGAAATCTCGTTTAATATTTTTTCAGCGAACAAAGCTGCATCCGAATTTTCCTTTATAGCGGTGAGCACAATTACAAATTCATCACCACCTATTCTGGATACAATATCACTATCACGCACACACGATCCTAGGCGTTTTGCCACCCCTACCAAAAGCTGATCTCCAATGTGATGACCTAGAGAATCATTTATATTCTTAAACTTATCAAGATCAATAAATAAAACGGCTAGTTGTTGATGATCTCTATGAGATGTAGCTAATGCCTGCTCAAGACGATTGTCTAATTCAAAACGATTATGAAGTCCGGTGAGAATATCATGATGTGCCAAATGTTCTATTCGGGCCTCAGATTCTTTGCGTTCAGTTATATCAGTAAAACTGGAGATATAGAACAATACTTTACCCTTGCTGTCGCGAATGACTGATATAGAAGTCCACTTGGGGTAAATGTGCCCATCTTTCTTTCGATCCCACAACTCCCCTTGCCAGAAATTTTTATCCTCTAATTCATGCCAGAGCTCTTCATATGTTGACCTGGGTGTCTGACCGCTAGAAAGAATCTTAGGGTCTTTACCTACCACTTCAGAAAGCCTGTATCCCGTATCTTTAGTAAAGGCTGCGTTAACATTAAGTATTGAATTATGCTTATCGGTTATAAGAATTGCTTCGCCACTGTTTTCAAACGCATTTGCATAAATTTGTAATTCATCCGCCGTTGTTTCGGCATTTATTTTCGCTTCTGCAAGATCATCATGTGCAAGACGTATACTGCTAGCCATGTCTTTCATGGAATTCGTTAGACGACCAACTTCATCCTGTGAATCAGATATAAGTGTAGCTGACAAATTACCTATAGCTACTTCTCTGGACCAGATTAAAAGATGAGATAAACGTTGGGTAATGCGTCGAGTAACAACATAAGCGATGACCACTAATAAGCTACCACCAACTAAGCCTATCGCAATTGTTACAACAAGATTACGGCTAGTTGCAGATCTCATTGTTTCTCGTAATGATGAAATATCCTCAAACTCATGACGTTTAAGTTGTCGTAACGAAGTATTGATATCTGGAAGATATTGATTTTCAGCCTGTGTCAGGTATTCAAATGCTAATTCTTTTTCAAAATCAGCACTATTTCTGATCACCTTATCATTTTTTTTAAAATATTCTGTAATTTCTGCTATTAAGGCCTGAGTTATCTCTAGACTAACAGAGTGAGTATCAGTATACGTTGTTGCAATTAGATTGAGATCATTATGTATTTTAACTTTTGTATGTATAAGCCCGACATTTATATCTGCCATAGACCAGGAATTCTCACTAGCTATATGCCTAAGACTTAATGACCTATAATATGCTAAAGATGTTTCTATTTCTTCGATAGCTCTTATTTTTTCGTCGCCGCTTTCATACAGGTTACCCAGTGCTGATACGGAATCATCCAGAACAAAAGCAGAATAGACGGTAGCAAACACACCAATAATACCAATAGCAAGCATTGGAAATATGAGTTGTTGATACAGTGAGCAATTTTTTAGTCTACTAAACATTCTACTACAGTCTATTGCGCATCCACTTTAAATTCAGCTGCACGAAAAATTTCCTGTGCTTTGCTTTCCTGTATAAATTCTAATAGAGCTAATACCTCGTCTTTTTTATCTGAACCTTTGATTGGAGCCATGTAATAACGAATAGGAGAATGCCAGGCGTTATTGACTGCATATATCTTTCTAAGTCTCGCTGTAATATTGCTCGCGAAGAGTATTCCAACAGTATTGACATCTGAGTCAGCAAGCGTCTCTGCCAAAAGAGTAATATGTTTCTTTGTTTCTATTTTATATTTTACCTTCTCCCATATATCAGTACTCTGTAAGGCTTCCTTAGCATAACGACCGAAAGGTGCAGTTCCTGGGTCACCTATGAGAATTTTTCTGACCTCATTAGAGGTCAGCATTGACCATTCACTTATCTGTAATTGACTGTCTTTTTTAGTAGCGACTACAAGTTTATTACCCCAGGGACTTATAACATCATCTCCTTCCACTAAACGATTTTCAATCATATAGTCCATCCATTTACGATTGGCTGAAATGTATATATCAGCAGTAATGGTATTCCCATTCAAGCCTTTAGCCAGGCGACCAGATGACTTACAGATATAGTTAATAGAAGTGCTGTTACGTTGCTCAAATAATTGACCGACTTTTTTTATGGCAGAACATGTTGAGTTTGCAACCGCGAGATTTAATTCACTAGCGTATAATGCAGTAGGAAAGCCCCCGATAATTGTGTACATGAGTACGATACAAAAATAGCGGAGATTATTCTTCATTCAATCATCACTCTTAATTACTTGGAATATCGTTTTATATGTACTAATGAATATAGCACAAATATAAGCAGCACAATGCGGTAACTATAGACTCCTACACATATCTCTTGAGCTTACGCTTTGGGTCATAAACAGCCATTCACAACCAATTAGCATGAAGTATTAGCGCTCAACTACCCTCCCGCATACACATAATCTCTGAAAAAACTCATTTTCTTGTATGAAAAGCTGATAATTGATTGACGCCTGTTTACTGCTCTAACGAGACAATAGAAACATTCACGGTCTAAAAAATGGTTAAAGTTTAACCTAAAAAATAGACCTGATTTTTAATTCTGAGTCTGGATTGTACTGCTAAATATACTTTAAGTAGCTCACAGAGGGGGGGTTATTATAAAATATACTAAGTGGTTTTTCTATAGCCTCAACTCTTAGTTGGCCTTCCGCAGTTTGGCTGGTCCAGGTATGTGATGCTTTTACACACGTGAGCTTGATCTTCTTGTATAGTTATTTTTCTTTTGGTTTTGCTTGAGTTATTTGTCCTTTGGTATGAGTTACACCTGTATTCGATGCCATAATTATTCAACTTTGTTCTTTGGGATTACTTTTTTAAACTTTTCTTCTGTTTGCAATGGGTTGTCTTGATTGTTTTTGGCATTCTCTTGGATTTCCTCTTCTGTTATTTTTTTAAGCGCTCATAGTCCGCTTTTCCATTCACAGAATTATTTTTTTCTCTTTCAATATTCTTATTCTTTTTATTCTCATTCTACACGAATCTTATTTTATCTCTTTATATGTTTTGCAAAGCTAATATCTGTTGCTAGGAGTTATCTCCTGTTATTGCGATTAAATATACTCTGTTATATTTAAATATTTATAAATAAATTAATCGTTTCTGATTTTACGCTTTGTCATTGAAAGCGGAAATCCGGGATTGGTTCCTTATTATTTGTGCTTCGATGCCATGAATCAGGCCCCATTAATATATCAGTGATTTGCTGAAAGTTATTGAGTCTAATGTTTACTATTAAGAGAATTCTGCTCAGCTAGCTGATAGCCGGCTTTTGGTCAGCTTGCGGAATTGAGTAAATTACAGCCTGTGACCAAGATAAGGGGTAAAACAGTTACTCAATTCCAAAAAATAAAAAGCCCCGACATGGTCGGACGTCAGGGCCGTGGCAATCCCTCTGCCTGCCTTTAAACTAATAGAGGCGGAGTTATATTAACAAGGAGTTGACAGATATAATGTAGGCAAAATCCCCTTGTTTATTTTATGGAAATATTTGGATCTTTGTTTCAGATCAACTAAGTGCCATAAAACTAAAACTGAGCTTGCAACAGTAAGTAACCGTTATTTCTTTAGTTATTTAATAAAATTATATCTGCACATAAAAACGCATCATATCAACTTTAATGGATAGCAGAAATACAGAGTATGTGCACAAGCTAATAATATGGCCAAACTATACAAGCATAAATTGGCCAATATCGGTCATGTAACGTTATATCTCGTATAATATGGAAAGTTCGGCTTCCACCATAAAGTGGTCATTAAGGATTTTCTCATATTAGGCCGGAGTTGGTCAGCTGCGGATATGCTTATAGATAAATCACTCTGACTGTCAGTGATTGATATAAATGGAAGTACGGTTTATGTTATATTCTAAAAACCAATAATAAGGAATTAGTTCTGCTTTTTGTCCTTCAATAACATGACGAATGTGATTACTACATTGTTGTAACTGGTGGGAGATATGTCAGCTTGGCGCCAGAAGGTGCTAGTTATACGGAAATAGAATATCGTTATGTAGTAGAAACAGAAAACCCAGTAATTGCGTTTTTGAATGCAGAGCAAAAAAGGATTTTAGAGAATACGTCATGGACGTGAACTATTGAGGTGGCGTGGAATGAAATATTCTACTGAGTATGGCGTTAGCTGATGCAAGGGTATCGAGGTACGTAATAAATGTTAAGTGAGTATCCATTATTTGATAGTCATATGCATATCATAGACAAAAGGTTTCCTCTTGTTTCGAACAATGGGTATTCACCACCTGAATTTGATTGCAAAGAATATTTAAAACGAATGTCCTCATATCAGCTATGTGGTGGGGTGATTGTTTCTGGCTCGTTTCAAGCTTTTGATCAAAGCTATTTAACTGAAGCTTTAAAAAATCTTGGTAGTAAATTTGTCGGTGTAACTCAACTGCCTGCTTCGGTATCTGATGAAGAAATATTAAGGTTAAATATACTGGGTGTTAGAGCAATCCGATTTAATTTAAAGCGTGGTGGTTCTGAGGAGGTTAAACACCTATCATCTATGGCTGCGCGAGTTCATGAAATAGCTAATTGGCATGTAGAGCTATATGTGGATTCTAAAGAAATTAAAGACTTATACTCTACTATAATAGGTTTGCCGTCTGTAAGTATTGATCATATGGGTTTAAGTAAGTCTGGTTTCAAGTTGTTAACGCAGCTTGCCGAAAAGGGCGTTCGAGTAAAGGCAACAGGTTTTAGTCGCGTAGATTTTAAAATTACTACAGCTTTGAAGTCGCTTTATTTAGCCAACCCAAAAGCTTTGATGTTCGGTAGTGATTTGCCATCAACAAGAGCGCCGCATCCATATTCAAATGATGATTTTATGCTTGTAGCCGAAACATTAGACAAAGGTGCGGCTATGAAGGTATTTAGTGAAAATGCTATTGAGTTTTACAAACCAACAATCAGCTAACAAGGCCATGCACGGAATGCCAAAACCACCGCTTCGCTCTGGTTTTATCTCTCGTGATGGCGGCGTTTAGCTGTTTATACCGATCTTACTTATTGATGCTGGATGTATAATGAGAAGCTGGAAATTATTTCCTAAAGAGTCAAGTGTAGCCAGGTATGTTGACTGTTATTGGTTTTTAGAGAAAAAACAGGAGGATGTTAGTTTCGAACGACCGAAATTAAATCCTGATCCAGCAGCTCATTTAATTCTCGCGGAAACACAACAACCTTACCGATACAGTCAGGGCGGCAATTCCTTTAAAGGGCACGGTAATCACTGGATGTTTCCACATTGTAAAACCATTGAAATAGACCATTCGAAACCTTTTCAGATCGTAGGAATTAAGTTTCATGTTGGTGCTTTGTATTCGTTAAAATTCACCGCTCCTCAAGAAATACTTGATCAGGTTATTGATATCGATATCAGAAAACTATTTCAATCTGATTTGTTTGTAACTGCAGAGGTACTGTCTGATGCAATCAATGCTCCTCAAATATGCCGCGATAAGCTCGATAATTTTATAAAGCCTCAGTTACTAGAATGCTACGACGATAAACACAGTGAGCTGGTGCGTCGTTCATTAAAGTTATTATCAAGCACGTCTATTTGCAATATTGGAGCAGCATTGCACTGCTCACAACGAACAATAGAGCGTAGCTTTTTGAAGGTGACAGGGTTTACGTTAAAACAGTGCCATTCAATGAATCGACTTGAATCAATACTTGAATACTTATATCAACTGGATAGTAAGCGTATAGATTGGGCTGATATTGCTGCTCATTTCCAGTTTAGCGACCAACCTCATTTAATTCGTTACCTTAAAAGTACTATTGGTGTAACACCTGGGGAGTACGCTAGAGAACGGAATTTAGCTATTGATATTTACGGAAACTTTGAGTAATTCTTAATGAATTGTCGTTTTTGTTCAATCTGTGTTGATTTATCAACTGATAATATTGCGTTTGTATTTACTAAACGATTAAAAAGAAAAGACAATGAACGCAATTATCAGACATTATAAAATAGATTCAAATGATTTAACGGGTATTATGTCATCATGGGAAAATGCATCAAAACTAGCTCATCCATTTTTAACGGAGAAATTTTTAGATGCAGAGCGTTATAATATTCCTAATGTGTATTTACCAAATACAGATACATGGGTGGCTGACTTTAACGGAGTCGTTATCGGGTTTATTGCATTAATGGGTAATGAAGTTGCTGCAATATTTGTTGAGCCAGAACATCACGGTACAGGAGTTGGACTTTCTTTAATGAATAAAGCACAAAAAATACATGGGGATCTTGAGGTCGAGGTCTTTAATGAGAACTCAATAGGTCTTAAGTTTTACTCAAGTTATGGTTTTAGTTTATTAACCGAAAAAATACACGCACTAACAGGTCATAAAATTTTGCGCCTGAAATTTACAGATAGCAAACAAGACGTTCAAGCGGGGCGCGAAACAGCATGAGCATGCGCCCCTTAACCAGGCGTGATACCTTTAAAAGCACTCGCTAGCATTTAGTTGAAACCAAAAACGGGAGAAAAATGCAATATACTAAAGAAACACTCATAAGCATCTATGGTACCGGTTCAGATTTAGCTGCTTCTGCCAATACTCCGGGTCGGACCAGCCTAACTAAATGTATTACATGACTTTTACTTAAATAAAGAATTATTAAAACGACTTGATGTTTGTATTTTGATATTAAAACAGACGTTCTAAGAGAAGTTGCCTCTATTTACTGAATTTAAAAATAGGGCTTCTTATAAGCTCAATTTCGTATTTGAAACAGGGCCTCTAAAAAGATATATGGACTTTAAATACAGATCATTACTCAACATATCAATGAATTAGTTAGGTCCGACCCTGAGCCACCTACGTTTCGACGTTAGACCAAGGAAAAGCAATGCAAAAAAATATACTCGTCATTCTTGGGCACCCAGATAAAAATAGTTTCTGTGGCTCATTGGCCAATGCATATATCGACAGCGCAATGGCAAACGGTTCAGAAGTTCGTGAGCTTCAGCTTGGCGAGTTAAATTTTGACCCAATACTCTGGGAAGGTTACAGGAAAATCCAGGAGCTTGAACCTGACCTGATAAAAGCCCAGGAACTCATTCTATGGTCGAGCCATATAGTTTTTGTTTATCCTAATTGGTGGGGCACTATGCCAGCTGTTATGAAAGGTTTTTTTGACCGTGTTTTTTTGCCCGGTTTTGCATTTAAGTATCGAAAGGATTCTCCTCTATGGGATAAATTACTCTCCGGTCGCACGGCACATCTTATGGTAACTATGGATACACCACCCTGGTATTATCGTTGGATATATCACAGGCCTGGGCATAATGAAATGAAAAGAACAATTCTTGGGTTTTGTGGCATAAAGGTCGTAAAAATATTAGAGTTTGCTCTAATCAAAGGTTCGAGCCAACAGCAAAGAGAAAAATGGATTACAGTAGCAAAGGATCTTGGCTCAAAAGCCTGAAAAATTATTTAAATCGCTGTGCAAAAAGCGCATAGCCCGGACCAGGCAAGCAGCACCCATGGCTGTTTAACCAGGCGTAGACCAATAAAAATGGAGGCCCCATGAAAACTAATGAGTTATCAACATGCTTTATCACAAATGAAGTTGATGCATGCCGTGAATTCTATCAACATCATTTTTCAGCAAAGATTATTTTTGATGCTGGCTGGTATGTCAATTTACGAATCGCCGGAGATGGGCCTTCCATTCAATTTATGCAACCACAAGATAATATGCCGACATTTAGTGGTTCAGGAATCATGCTCAACTTCAATGTAGACGATGTCGATAAAGAACACGCAAGATTAACAAAGGCTGGACTACAAACTGCTATGCCATTAGAGGATCATCCCTGGGGAGATAGAGGATTTTCCGTTATAGACCCTATTGGTAACTCTATTTATATATATTCTGATCGTGAGCCTAGCAATGAATTTAAGCAATATTTCAAGGGCTAACAAGGCACTCAAGTTGACCAGAAAAAGCAGCACTGCGCTTACTTTTGGGTCACTTGAAAGTGACTTATGAAAGCGATTGTATACACAGAATACGGTCCGCCGGATGTTATTCAGCTCAAAGAGGTAGCAAAACCTGCCCCCAGGGACAATGAAGTCCTGATAAAAACACATGCGACAACAGTAACATCAGCGGACTGGAGGGCGCGAAGTCTCGCTATGCCGGTCGGCTTCGGACTCATCGCTCGCCTGGTTCTGGGAGTCTTGCGGCCAAGGCAATCCATTTTAGGGTCAGAGCTCGCCGGGGAAATTGAGTCAGTCGGCAAAGGCGTAAACAAATTCAAAGTTGGTGACCAGGTTTTTGCATTTAGCGGTGCCAGCATGGGTTGTCATGCGGAGTACAAGTGCATGCCAGAAGACGGGGCGGTGGTACTGAAGCCGGCCAATCTAACCTACGATGAAGCCGCCGCAATATCTTTTGGCGGAACAACGGCGCTGGATTTTTTCAGAAGAGCAAAACTCCAGAATGGAGAAAAAGTACTTATCAATGGCGCTTCCGGAGCGGTAGGCACGGCTGCGGTGCAGCTTGCCAGGCACTTCGGTGCAAATGTAACTGGGGTGTGCAGCACCGCGAACGTGGAATTAGTGAGATCTCTGGGCGCCAATCATGTAATCGATTACACCAAAGAGGATTTCACGGAAAATGGTGAAACCTATGGCATCATTGTCGATACAGTCGGCACGGCTCCGTTCTCCCGTAGCAAAGGTTCGCTAAAGGAAAGAGGACGCCTTCTTCTGGTTTTAGGTGGGCTGCCAGACATGCTTTGGATACCATGGGTATCGATGACGAGCAGCAAGAAAGTAATCGCCGGGCCAGCAGCCGAGCGCGTAGAGGATTTGCATTTCCTCGCGAAGCTGGCTGAGGAGGGAGAATTTAAACCGGTCATTGATCGGCGCTATCCGTTCGAGCAGAGCGCCGAAGCCCACAGCTACGTCGACACAGGGCGTAAGAAGGGAAATGTAGTCATAACATTGGAACAGAGAAACAAAACCTGACAGGCGCTGCACCGGATCGGACCGCTATTCCGCTGCGCTCATAGCGGCTGGTGAGCT
>Ga0316204_10006594_pt1 | contig 17728 bp, 13 predicted proteins | sample 6monrhotite_MG_2_FD_205661 | JGI IMG/M metagenome (GOLD analysis project Ga0316204, IMG submission 205661) | Microbial mat bacterial communities from mineral coupon in-situ incubated in ocean water Damariscotta River, Maine, United States -... | ecosystem: Environmental > Aquatic > Marine >... | reverse complement strand
TCTGGCATAGGTGGCCAGAATTAGAAGCCGTAGACAAACAACAAATATTTGCGATAAATGCTGATCTACTACATCGCTTTTCTCCACGATTTATTATTGGCTTACAACAACTATGCCCAGCCATTGATAAGGCACGCAATCGGATTAATTAAAAATGAATTTACAAAACTGTTTTACCATTAGCGCTCTAATGTTCTGCTTAGCAGGCACTGAGATACATAATGCAGCTGAGCAAGAAACAATTATCGTCTCAGCTAGCCGAATAGAAATGCCAATCAGTGCATCACTTAATGATGTACTGGTGATTAGTCGTGATGACATTGAAATTAGTCAGGCGGACTCGTTGGTAGAACTACTTTCAGCCTCTGCTGGACTCGATCTGATTCGTAAAGGTGGTGCAGGTCAAGAAAGCTCTATTTTTATTCGAGGGGCCAATGCCAATCACTTACTCATTGTAATTGATGGAGTACGTGTTGGCTCCGCCACCTTAGGTCTTAAAGCGCTCTCAGATATCAGTCTGGCACAGATCGAAAGCATAGAAATTATCAAAGGTCCAAGAGCAGCACTTTGGGGTAGCCAAGCAATCGGTGGTGTATTACAAATTTTTACCCGACAACAGGATCATCAGAGCATTCAGATTACAACTGGTTCTTCTGGTTACAAGGGTTTGGTCTACGGAGCTGGTTTTAAAAGCCAGGCACTGAACGGAAGTATCACTTATCAGCAAACCAAATTGTCAGGCATAGATACCCGCTTTGACTTAGATCCTGATACCGACGGAGCAAAACGAGAACATTTCAACTTGAACGGTTCGTACCTAATTGACCCCAATCAGACGCTGAAATTATTAATCCAAAATGATCAAGGGAACACAGAGTTTGATACCGCTTGGGGGGGTGATCAACTTGATTTTAATAATCAAATTTACTCCTTAAGCTATCTTTGGAATAACAACAATTGGCAGCATCAAATACAATTAAACCAACATCAGGACTCTAGTATTACTCACGGCCAAAGTACCTTGCCAGTAACATTTGAAACCTCATCGCAATCAGTGACTTGGCTTATTGAAAATAAACCCAGTGATCACTGGACAATAGGCACTAGCCTTGAATGGCAGCGTGATGACATTGGCAATTCTGACACCCTATACAACCAGTCTGAACGCAATACACTGGCAGCACATCTATATAGCCATTATCAAAGTCAGGATTGGATTAATGAGCTCGCTATTCGTCACACAAATATGGATGGTCTAGCCAGCAATAATGCCATACATTTCGGGCTAGGCTATAGATTTTCTGCTCAACAACTACTGAGTATTAACTTTGGAGAAGGATTCAAGGCACCAACATTTAATGACTTATATTTTCCCTTTGGTGGCAATGAAAATCTCAACCATGAAACCTCAGATAACTTAGAAATAGTCTACAAACAATCGTTTGATATCGGGCAACTTAGCCTAACTATCTTTGACAACGATATTAAAAATTTAATTCAATGGATTCCAGATAGTCAAGGAGTCTGGGCACCGCAAAATGTTGGTGAAAGCAACCAACAAGGGATTGATCTTAGCGTCCAGTGGCAAGCCTTAGAGATGCAACATAAGTTAACCGCAGGCTATGTGGATGCAGTTGATCTCAATACCCAAACCAAGTTGCAACTTCGTGCTTCTGAACAAGCTGCCTACCAAGTCTCTGGATTCATTGATAAGGCAAAACATTGGAGTACACTAGTTCAGGTGAAGTATGTCGGTAAGCGCCCAGATGTTGATTATCAATCCTACCTTCCAATAGAACACCAAAGTTACATTCAAACCGATCTTGCTGTCCAGTATGACTTTAATAACAACTGGCGACTAGGACTACGTGTTAATGACATTTTCAATAACCAAGGTATTTATGTCTCAGGATTTAGGCCAGAAGGAAGATCATTCCGGCTCAGCTTAAATTATCTTGGCAACTAATCTTTGAGTCTTTAATCAAATTTAATTAGACTAGCGTTTTACTCCATAGGTTTCCCAAGATGATTAAAAAAATATTGCTACTTATCGTAGTAATCAGCATTGCTACCTTTAGTTATTTCAGCTCAGATATTAGGCAGCTGGTTAATCTTGCTAATGGCTTCGCTGCTAAAAATATCTGCTCGGGCTACTACAACAGTGGATACTCATTGTCAGAAGTTCAACAACAGGCGTTAATTCCAATCGATCCCACCTTTGGCTATGTCTCGATAGAACATGATGAGCAAAATAAAGAGCTTATCGCCAGTATGTTTGGTTTTTTAGAAAGAAAAGCTGTTTATAGAGAAGGATTAGGCTGTACCTTGTTAGGCGTTGAACAGCAACAATTAACAAGTCGTGTTAATAGCTATCAGTTTAAAGCCAAATTGAGAGATGACATTGAATGGCCGAATGGATTAGCTGCAGTTAACAGTGCAATTGAGGTTGATGCTGAGGCATTAAATAGCGCTATTGACCGAGCATTCTCTGAACCCAATAACAAAACAAAGCGCCAAGCCAAAGCGGTTGCTATCGTCCACAAAGGCCAACTAATTGCAGAGCGTTATGCTGCACCAATCAGCAAGCATACTCCTCTACTCAGCTGGTCTATGGCCAAAAGCGTCACTAATTTACTCATCGGCACCCTTGTTTATAAAAACAAACTCGACATATACCAACCAACACCAGTCGCACTTTGGCAACAGGGAAATGATCCCAGATCGAAAATTACCATCGATCACATGTTACGCATGAGCTCTGGCCTCGAATTTAACGAGACCTATGGCCTAATTTCAGATGTATCAATTATGCTATCAAGCACTGTCTCTAATGCTGACTACGCAAAACAGAAACCGCTTATATATGAGCCTGATACACATTGGGCCTATGCCAGTGGGACGAGTAATATTTTAGCTCAAATTGTCTTCAACACCATTGGCGGGAACCTGCAAAACCAATACGAATACGCTCAACGAGAGTTGTTCGAGCCACTAAATATTCATACTGCAATCACAGAAATGGATGGTAGCGACACCTTTGTTGGTTCCTCTTATTTCTATGCATCTGCTAGAGATTGGGCAAAGCTTGGCCAACTGATGTTACAAGATGGCGTTTGGAATGGTCAAAGATTATTGCCGGAAGGCTGGGTTAAATACAGTAGCACAGCGACAGCGACAGCACCCAAAAGCCAATATGGTGCGCACTTCTGGTTAAATGCTCAACCTAGTGATTCAGCAAAAGAATCAAGATGGCCAAGTGCCCCCAACGACATCTATTATATGGGCGGCTACCAAGGACAGTTTGTGATCATCGTGCCTTCTCATGATTTAGTGATTGTACGTCTTGGATTCACCTACCCTAAGTCCGACGCAGGGATGGAGGATTTAATTGTTTCTGTCATTGAAGCACTATCAAAAAAATAACTGCAATAATTTTTGAGACACAAAAAAGGCCAAGTAATTAAACTTGGCCATTTATTTAATCTAATCAGCTAGTCTTGTTGACTGGCATAATAGTTTAATAAAGCTTCCCATTCATCATCAGAGAGTTTCTTGGCCTTTCGAGCCATTTTCTCATCAACATCACGTGAATCATTAATTATCATTACCATCGCACCACGCAAGTATTCCGTCCACTGACCCGCAAGTATACTGGCATCTTCTTCAGCACTTTTACCACCATCAGAATGACATTTTTCGCATTTTACTGCATGAACCTTGGCCCCAATTTTAGCAAGTTCAGCATCAAAATCCTGTTTAGCTGCAACGTATGGAAGTTTTGAAAAATAATCGGCTACCTCAATAATTTGTTTTTCATTGAGCTTTTTGACAATTTGTTCCATTGTAGTAGCGGCTCTCGTGGTATCGCCAGATCGGTATTTGCTTTCAACCGAATCCCTCAGATCATACTTATAAGCCGCAAAGGTCTCCTCTATAAAAACTGCAGAGGCTCCTGCAATTGTTGGAATATCTTTTTCAGTGCTAACACCATCTTTACCATGGCAATCCATACATTCCAGTATATAGTCTGGCGCCTGAGCCATTATGCTAGATGAAAAAAGTATAACTATAGCGATTAAAAGTTTCATATTGCCCCCAATCCTTATCAATTTGTTCCACTAATTCATTATAGCCTTAATTTACCACTAGAAAAGAGCCATCATATTGATCTTCGTTCTAATATGAACATATATATTCATATAGACTAGCCACTTAATGCAGTATTTATCGCAGTTTTGTAACAAATCAGCACAATTAGACTCTATTTTGTAGCTTTGCTGCCTAAACTCAACGCTCAAAATTGAGCCAAAATTTGACTATAAGGATACAATTATGAAATGCAATGTAGGTAATGGCGATAGAATTTTACGCGCTATCGTTGGCATAATAATAATAGCTGCAGGTATTTATTACCAAAGTTGGTGGGGTGCTGTTGGTGTAGTACCATTATTGACTGCTGCTATTCGGTGGTGTCCAATGTACTTGCCTTTTGGGCTTCGTACTAACAAGGAATAAACCTATTGCTAGCCAAGAGAGTGCCCGTTGGAAAGATTGGGCGCAACATAATTTAGCTCAGGCGCTAGTACGAAACATTTAAAACTCGGATCGCAAAGGTTAAACGAGAATCTAGCTAATGATTCCCGCTACTTTTGCTTATTTTCTTATTAGGCGTAATTCTTGGCTAGATTGAACACTTGCCTTGATATCTTGTTCTTTAAACAAAATCGGACGCCACTGTTTTTTAGAGAATAATTTTGTCTGATCAGCATAATGTGGCGAATCAGGATCACCGGATTGGCTATAGGTCAAAAATGCCTCAGCATAAGGCCCTTCATCGGTATAGGATAAGCTCATTACAAAGCTTGCTCCAAAAGTAATGGCATAACCTATGTCTTTTAAATGGCGACTGCCCTTAACCGAATTACCTCGTATTTGCTTAGCCATTGAATCATAAACACGTTGCCCAATAATATTGGCAATCCCCTCTTCATTCTTGCCACCATGAATAGCAACTTTATGCCTACCACGGTAAGCAAACTGAGTGTCACCCATGCTTGCATCCAGAGCAATTCCAGAGTTATTTAAAACCTGCATAGCTTTGGCTAAATTTACTAGTGCAAGCGTTTTATTTGCTAATCCTCTCGGGGTATTTATTGGATCATTAGCATCAAAGCCGACTTCAAATAAATCACCTTTTATAAAGGTTTGGTGATAAGGGTATTGAGTAATCCATTCTCTGAACAATACTGCACCGCGACTCTCAAGATTTAAATGACCATCGTATTTAGACAGTGCCTGGCAGGCTGGGGTAATATCGACCTTCTCACCAGCAGTCTCGATGCTTGAATTCTCTTTACAGCTCTCGACCAGAGGGTCTAATAATAACTTGGCAGTTAAACTGTCGTTGTTTAATAGCGCATGCTGTATTTCCTTAAGCGAAAACTTACCGTCCTTACCTGCATAGCCAGTCTCAGAGGTATTGCTTACAATTTTAGCGTTCATACGAGTACGTAGGGTTCGCGGCGTATCATCTGGCCCATATAGCGGTGAATATCCCTTCATCGGCGCATCAAGATTGGTCAGCCAGTAACTATCATTGGCATTAAAGATGTAATCACTTCTATCTTGAACCGGTTTTTCAACATAGGGAACATTTCCCTCGATAACTGATTCCGGATGCGTCTGCCACTCATATCGACTGTCACTGCCGTCTAAAACAATAAAGCGTGTTTTAGCAAAAATTGATTTAGCTAACTTATCTTCCTTTACCCGTTTCTTCCAAAGGGCAATTGCTTCGTTAGATAGGCGACCAACATTAGAGCCATCGATATAGACTGCACGGCCATCATGGCTTGTTGCCATAGTATTTACCCAAGGCATGGCATTCCATGTTTTATGAGCTTGCTTTAGCTCATCCATACCTTGCGCTTCATTCATCGCCTTCCATTGTGGCATCAAATTATAGTTATTTAGGTTAGCGTCACGCATACTGATGGCCATTTTTTTATTCCAAGCCACACCCGGTAGCTGAATCATCGGGCCGTAATGACTGAACCACATTGTGTGTTTAACTGGTTCAGATTTGCCTTTAACTTCAACGTTAACTGTTTTTGGCTCCATGGCACGAACTTCGTCATCGTAGTAGTACATAGTCGGGTTATTAGGAACCAACTTAAGCGCATAAAATGCAACGCGTTCACTGTCAGAAACAGTATGGCTCCAGCCAACCTTTTCGTTAAAGCCAATAGCAACACCCGGAGCACCGATCAAATGAACACCATAAACATTGAGACGACCTGGTATCTTAAGGTGCTTTTCCCAAAAACGATCCGTACCAGACCATGGATAATGTGGGTTACCAATTAATAATCCTCTACCATTTTCAGTTCGATCCTTACCGAAAGCCCAAGCATTAGAGCCTAGGTATTTGCCCTTTAACTTATCTGCCTGATCAAGTAACTCAACTTGTGAAACCTTAATGCCGTTAGATTCAGGCGGTTGCGCACTAACCAACATACCGGCTATTCGAGGTGCCGTATTTGCTAAGGTAACAAAACGCGCAAATAAATCTGCACTGCTAATCGGCTTAACCCATTCAGCTCCTTGACACCAAGAACCTATATTCTCGACACCGATTTCTTGTAGATAATGGTTATATCCATCAGCATAACCTTTAAGCCATGCACGGTTTTCATCAGACTCATTTTTTAAAGCCTCAGCAGCTCGTTTCGGAATGCCCAATGCTTTGACTACAACGTCACTCTTAAAATGCTTTTTCTTGGCTCCCATACCGTGATATTTGGCACGCTCACCACGAGCAACAACAATACCATCAGCAATATTACAGACGTGATCTTGGGCTGCAGTAAATCCCTCACCAAAACCAAGGCTAGGATAATCCTTGGCGGTGATGTGTGGGATGCCATGACTGGTTCTAACAATGCTGGCCTGATATTCATAGGGCGCTGTTGTCTGTGTCGATTTACAACCCGTTACAGAGAGCAATACTGCCAATCCAAAAATGCTTAATGTTTGTTTCATGAAACTTCCTAATAGATAAGTACTGCAGATAAAACTAACTAAGATATTGGCTTGCCAAATTTACCCAATAACGGGCGCCAACCTCTAAATTCTGATCATTGAAATCATAGCCTGGGTTATGAATCATGCAGCCACCTCGGCTTTCTGTTCCATTACCCAAGAATATGTAAGCTCCCGGCTTTTGAAGTAGCATTTCGGCAAAATCTTCAGAGCCCATTATGGCCTGTTGTTGCTCACTGACATTCTGATCGCCAACTACAGAACGGGCAACCTCGACGGCAAACTTTGTACTACTCGGTTCATTTATTAATACAGGATACGCCTGCTTATAATCAAAACGACAGGTCGCACCTAGGCTAGAGCAATGTACTTCAGCAACCTCAGACATACGCCGTTCTATTAAGGCTGCAGTTTCGTTTGATAGACTCCGCGTTGAACCCCTCAAAATAATTTTTTCAGGGCAAACATTTATGGCACTACCACCATGAAACTCAGTGGTACTAATCACGGCCACTTCTGAGGCAGGGACATCTCGGCTAATGATTTCTTGCCACTGTTTTATTAATGATGCGCCAATTTGGATGGGATCAATATTTAAATGTGGTGTAGAGGAATGTCCGCCTTTGCCGGTGATTTCGCACTCATAATAAGCAAAAGCTGCCATCATCGGACCTTCGCATATGGAGAAAAACTGTTCTTTTATGCCCGGCATATTATGCATACCATAAACCTGATCAACCGGAAAACGGTCAAATAAGCCTTCTTTGATCATCGCCTGTGCACCGCCTTTAACTTCTTCAGCCGGCTGAAAGATAAATACTACAGTTCCATCAAATTCAACCTGCTCAGCCAAATAGCACGCCGCGCCCAATAGCATGGCAGTATGGCCGTCATGACCACAGGCGTGCATCTTACCTTTATTTTCAGAACAATAAGATAGATCATTGTCTTCTAGAATATCCAGCGCATCCATATCAGCCCTTAGACCAATACTGCGATTTGAATTGCCTTTTTTAAGAATCCCAACGACACCGGTAGTAGCAATTCCAGAGTGAACTTCTATTCCGACTGATTCCAAAACCTGTTTTACTAATGAAGCAGTTTTAAATTCTTCATAGGCCGTTTCTGGATTTTGATGTATTTGATGGCGCCATTGGCGCATAGAGTCTTGTAATTGTGAGGGTAATTTATTTGAAGGCATTAGAATAAAAGAAAGGCCGTGGCAGAAAGCCACAGCCTTACATTGGTGCTACTTAGAAATAGTAGTTCATTTCTAGTCCATACATAGTTTGATCAGCACGTTGCTCTGTATAGGTATTAAAGAAGTCACGGAAAGAATCTCTTAAATAATCTTCACCAGTAACATTCTTACCCCAGAAGAACATATCCCAATTACCGCTAGTAGCAATGAAACCTGCTCTTAGGTTAACAAGGGTGTGCGCATCAATTGTACCGAATGGGATTGTGCCTGTAGGTCCAGGTAATCCAGTATTTAGATCAGTACCATAGGTTGTATGCTCACTAACATTCCAAGTATTGGTAAACTGCATGCTGTTGAAATTAACGCCAATTTGCGCAATGAAGATTGCGTCATCATTTAAGTCAGTTTCATAAGTCATTGCACTGCTAATACTGGTTTTTGGAGCATAAGGCATCACATTACCCGTTGCATCAGCATTTGTACCATCAGGAAGTCTACGACCACCACCAGGGAAATCACCAAATTCAGCACTTAAATTACCAAAGTTAAGTTCAACACTTAGGTTATCATCAATTCGATAATTAACACCCAATTCTAAACCTTGGGTTCTTGCTTCAGGTACGTTCTTAATAGAAATAGTTGAAGCATTTGGACCCAATGGTAGAAATTGGTTAACTTGATAATCTTCATATTCAGTTCTGAATAAAGCCGCTGTAATTTTCAAGCGATTATCCATGTAACGACCTTTCACACCGACTTCGTAGCTATCAACTGTTTCTTTAAAGAAACGCGCTTTTTCATTCAAAGCGAACTGATCAATAAAGTCTAGGTTGTAACCACCACTCTTAAAGCCTGTTGACCATTTAGCGTAATAGTTAGTATCACCAACTTGAGTACGGATACCAATATTGTGAGAAACGAAGCTATCTTCAAATCGGTCAACCACTGTGCCGTTAGCCACACCGAAGATAATACCGTTAACACCACCTTGTTCTGTACCAAGGGCGTAATCAGCTGCTTTTTCCTCTGAGGTATAACGAATACCTAGATCCAGATGCGTTGCATCACCAATCTTGTAGCTCATGTTGGTGTATGCCGCCCAAGAATTAACATCAACCGTACCTCGGTTGAATACCGTTTTACCTGCCTCAAGACAATATGAATATGGGTTGGTAATATCCACAGTTCCCATACAAGGCAGTCCAAATGCAGCATTCAAAATTGGAATGTGCTGACCTGGGTTTGCATTTCGTACTGTTGCACCAGCCTGATCATAAAAATAGGCGCCTGCTAAATACTCGAAATCATCGTTATCAGGAGAGATGTACTGAATTTCTTGTGTTTTAGTCTGATAAACATCAGTAAAGTCTACATATAGGAAATCCAATGGTGAGTAATCTGTATCACTGACGAAGAATGAGTCAGAATCACGTACCGCAGCGATGGCTCTAATTGTCGCGTTATTATCAGTGGTATATGAAAGCGTCATATTCCAACCATCATTATGATAGTTATTCTGAGGTGTAACGCTGGCCATAATTGTGTATGGCTCAAGAATACGTCCGACCAGTGGTCCAGCAACTGATGCAAGTGTTGGATCAGTTTCTAGAGGATATTGCCCAAACGTATCAGTTAATGCTTCTCCGTTTAACCAAGAACCCTCGGCATCTGAATTATCATAACTGAAATATAATTCCATTTGATCACTAAATTCGTGAGTCAACTGAAAGCGAAGTGCACTAAAGTCACGACCACCAACTTGCTCCTGCGAATATAGATTGAAGTATTCACCATCTATAGCACTATCCATCGCTGTTAGTTGAACAGCTGTATGTTCGCCTAAAGGCAAATTAAAGCGACCTGAAACCTGAGTGCTATTAAAGTTACCGACTTCAACACCAACTCGGCCTTCCGCTTCTTCTGCATGTGGCTTGATTGATACTAGGTTAACAGCACCGGCAACTGTATTCTTACCAAAAAGAGTTCCCTGAGGACCACGTACAATTTCTGCGGCCTCAAGACCCATCATGGCTTGGTTTAGTGCAGATGACTGCCCTAGATATACTCCGTCTAGATAAACACCTACACGTGTATCGAAACCAATGTTACGACTCCAAGTACCAACACCACGCATATAAATCGCAGACTGATATCCTTCCTGACCACTGGTAGAAAAGTTTGGCGCCATATTACTTAAATCGTTTAAGTCGTTTGCTCCACTGAACTGAAGTTCTTCTGCACCGATACTAGACACTGAAATGGGTACAGTGACTTCATCCTGAACACGCTTTTGAGAAACGACGGTGACAACATTGTCATTACTTGAATCATCTTCTTCAGCGAATAACACGGGGCTAGTTAAAGCCATGGCGGTTACGAGAGGAAGTAGTTTTATTGTTTTTTGCATTGTTTTTTGCCCCTTGACACTTATTGGTATCTATTATTACTAGGAATAGAAATTCCCCAATGGAGGCAATTAAAACACTAAAAGCTTTAGATTTCATCTATTTAGTAGGGATTATTGGCAGATCACAGCAAAAATATGCCTGTTTTGTTCCTTTCTTGAACAAAACAAGCATATTGTTAGAATTATCAAACGCTTAAATTAAGCTAGTTGGCAAACTGCTTTATAGAGTGCTTTTCGACGTATCAGGTTGGCGATAACTAAGCCGAAGAAGAACCAAATACCAGTCGAACCTCCACCACCACTTGATTGAGTAGGCGGTGGTGGTGGTGCTTCAGCAACCGTCACTGTTTGAGATACCGTATGGGTGGTACTTCTTTGGTCAGTAATGGTTAGACTGACTGAGAATGAACCAGCAGCGGTGTATGTGTGTGTCGGACTTGCATCAGTACTCGTATTGCCATCACCAAAATCCCATGCATAACTAAGAGCACCATCACCACCAGTAGATTGATCGGTAAAGGTGACCACTAAATAGTTTCTGGCTGCCGTGAATTCAGCAACCGGAGTAAGGTACACCGCAACCGTAGTTGTTACAACCGATTGCTGGCCATCTGCAGAGTCTACCGTTAAGGTGACAATGTAATCGCCAGTTTGAGTATACTGATGAGATACTGAAGCACCACTACCTGCTGTTGAACCATCACCAAAATCCCAACTATAGATCAATGGTTGCTCGCCACCCGATGCGGTAGTGCTAAAGTCTACCAAACCATTAGTGTCCTGAGCGTTAAATCCTGTACTTAGTTGCTCAGCAATAGATACTGTTTGACTGGAAGACACCGTACTGCCATCTGCTGTAGTAGTAATGGTTAGATTAACCGTATAACTACCACTGGCAGAATACACATGGGTAGGCGCCCAATCAGTAGAGCTATTTCCATCGCCAAAATCCCAAACAGCAGTGGCATCTCCTACACCTGAGCTGTCATTGCTAAAGGCAACAGTTTGATATGTTTTGTTAAGACTAAATTCTGAATCCCAAATTAGGTTTACGACTTCAAGCAAAATACTTGCCGACGAACTATCTACTGCCTGAGTTTGAATTGAAAACTGCAAACCATTGCGTGGTAACACAACACCTGAATCAGGTTGCTCAGGACTTGAATAATCCGTCATATCACTAAACATTGTTGATACTGCAGCACCATACTGACTAAATGCAGCATCTCGAATTTGGGTGCTGGTAGAATATGGAACGTTTGAGCCATTTCGCAGTAAATTTTGATTGGCATCGACAACCGAAATAAATCCATGTCCTGGATGATCGAAACTTTGATTATTTGAATAATCTGGATCACCAAACCAAACCAGCATTCCAGCGGCATAATTTCTAGATGTCAAACCGACATCAACGCCATTGAAACTTCGCATTTGAATGTAATAGTTTTTATCACCTTCTGAACGACTGTCCCCAATAACAGAGAAACCATTTAAACTCGCCATAACAGGATTGTCTTCAGCGCCATCACTATAAACTTCGGAGCCATCGGCCATTAATTTAATGTCATCAACCACAAAACCATAATCGCCAACCGATGGATCAGTAATATATTGAATATTTATGGCTACCGTGGTTCCAGCATAGGCACTGAGATCAAAGGTTAAATCCACCCAACCAACTGTACCCTCAGCACCAGCAATATCTAATGATCGACCACTTATAAAATGCTGTACTGATGCATGGTACTGGTTTGTTAAATCAGTATGGTTACCTTCAATTGCAACATTATCTACCAGTACTTGAACATAATCATAATCCTGCTCAATATTCCAATGTGACTTCATTTGTAAAGAGAGCGTCGTCCCGGTAGGAACATTGAGATTAAAACTCATGCTGTGATTTTTCAAATCACCAAAACCAGAATAGTATTGCATGCTGCCAGAATAAGGCGCGTAGAATGGAGCCATTCCACCAGGAACATTAACACGTACCATATTAACAGTAGCATCTGCATCAACCGCTTCAGTCAAGGTTACGAGTTCGGACTGTTGTTGTAAACCAGAGTAATCATACGTCGCTATATCTGCCCAATCGCCTGCATAGCGCTGCTGGAAATAATCTCGAGCTAATGGACTAAAACCAGTCGGATTAGTGCCCGCAGGTGAACCTGTCCAAGATCCTGAAGCCATTAATGACCAATATCCCACTGGCGAGCCATGCTCTGAGTCAGGGTGTGTATCATATTCATCTCTCAAACCGAGATCATGTCCAAACTCATGAACCACAACACCAACAGCTGAATCAATCGGCTCAATAGTGTAGCCATATAATTTATGGCTCGTCCCAGGCACATCATAACCACCAGAGCTGGCATCAACGAAAAAGCGATGTGACCAAATAGCATCGTCACCTAAGACGCCACCACCTGCCTCTTCACCCATTGAGGCATGAAAAATCATCACATGATCAATATATCCATCCGGTTCATTGACGTTTCCATCACCGTCAATATCGTATTGATCTTCATGATCATAATCTGCAAGATTAATACTATTTTCTTGCACCGCCTTTGTTACAGCTTCTTTAACTAGGGTCGGTACATCTATGTCATTGTCATTGTCATCAGGGTCATTGCCACCATAGGTAGCAGCATTACTATTAGCTCTAACCCAACCATAAGCCTGACCTTCCATAATTAATGTGCCACCAGATTCTTGCTGATAATACTGGTACGCAGACATTAGATTTTGACTCGAGGGTCCTACATAACCAGTATGGGAAAAGACCAAATCTTGATAGTGGGAAGTAGGATAATCACTATAATACATATTAGTATCAGAATTAGTGAGTCGATTATCATTGTAAGGTAGGTCCGGGAAATCCACTAATACGGCTAAAATTTTAACTGTTTTTTCTGTTCCTGCTTTTAACGCTTTGGTTTCTTGCGCCAGTCGTTCCTTTACTCTATGCATAGCCTGAGCTTCAGCCTTAAGAACATTAACTGGCGGTTGATAATGGCCATTTTTTGTCCGTAAAAGATATTTTTTCAGCGCATTTTGTTTATCCAGATCGGTCGCATTAATAGGTAATTCACCACGCTTATCTAACCAGTATAAAATACGCTCGTTATTAGCGATTGCAGGATCTTTTCCAGGATATATTTTCTCTTTTGCCGCTAAACTAGTTGTTAGTGCTAAGAAAAAGGCTAAAATAACAATGGCTTTAGATTTAAGCATTAAGTGAATTCCTTTTTTATATCGACTATCTATAAAATGTTTAGAATAATAATTGTATATTATCGTTATCAATTATTAAATTAGTTAAATGAGTATACTAAATTTTATAATGGCGTTGTGTGAAACAATTCATACAGCACGATTTATTCCGATTACAATGAGTAATCGCCTAGGGAAACAATAAGCATGACCTCGCCTAAATCATCAGATTTAAAGTTAGTATCTGAAATCAACACCGAAATGCAAGCTGAAATAGAAGGCTTTGATGGACGATTTAAGGTTATTTTAGTAGGAGTTGTCGAGCAAGCCTCTCTTATTTACTCAGTGACTGAAAGTCTCGCACCTCAGCTTGACCAATTGTTACACAAAGCCAAGCCTGAAATAACCATTAGGGGCATATCAAGAGGTGATGCCTTTGGTTTTCAAAGTACTGGATTACGTTTTATTCACACGCCCTCAGCATTATTATTTACTAGCTTTCCGAAGTTTATTCAGCATCAAACCATAAGGAATAGTCGGCGGGTAAAATGTTTACTCCCAGGTAAATTTGCACTGGATACGATTGGTGTTGCTGGAGTGATAGCTGATATCAGTAACTCTGGCTGTCATTTTCAAACTCAAAGTAATTTAAATAACCAACAGGCACGTATTATAAAACCAGATACTGAAGTATTAATTTCATTTGTACTCCCTGGTAAAGAGGTGCCCAAAACCATAGAAGCTATTATCAAGAATACCTTTGTCGAAGAAGATAATGTCCATATAGGTATGCAGTTTGTTAATGTTGATTCAATTACATTAAAACTGTTAAATGAATTTATTGCTTTAAGTTTCGACATTTCTCCATTCTAATCCTTGCCTAAATAATCAAGCTAATCTATTGTTTACGTATATACATGGTCCTTTTAGGCAATCCATATTAGAACTCTATGACTAAAACAATCCTCATATGTGACGATTCTAAGATGGCTCGAAAGCAATTATTGCGGAGCCTTCCTGAAAACCTTGATGCCCAGGTTCTTCAAGCTGAACATGGCCAAGAAGCATTAGAAATATTAAATGAAGTATCTGTTGATCTATTATTTCTAGACCTAAACATGCCTGTAATGGATGGGTATGAAGTATTGGATGTACTGCAAAAAACAAAAACCAAGGTTACTACTCTAGTGGTTTCTGGTGATGTACAACAACAAGCAAGAGAACGTGTAAAAAAACTCGGTGCGCTTGAGTTTATCAAGAAACCGATTCAAAAAGTAAACCTTGAAAAACTAACCAAGGCGCTAGGGTTAACGACTGTAGAGGCAGAAACAAAACATCAAGCTGCCGAGCCTCCTGCCAAAGAAGAATCAAAACTTAATTTTCGTGATGTCTATCAAGAAATAGCCAATGTCAGTATGGGACAAGCTGGTGAATTACTGGCTAAAATGCTTGGCGTATTTGTCACACTACCAGTACCCAATGTTAATATGCTCGAACTTTCTGATTTGGAAATGATTTTAACGCTTGCAAGCCAAGACCGTGCAACGGGTATAAGTCAAGGCTTTATCGGACGTGGTATTACAGGTGAAGCCTTATTACTTATTAATGATATGAGTATCGAAAGCCTCGCTAAAATTATGGATTATAGCGGTGATATGACTCAAGCAATTGAGCGCGAGTTAGTCATGGATATTGCAAATATCCTAATCGGCGCCTTCTTAAAGAGCTTTGGCAAACAACTTAATATTGCTTTTAATCAAGGTCATCCAAACATTCTCGGTGAACATAAGCGCATCAGTAACCTGATGAAATTACAATCTGAGAATAGCCAAAAAATTATGGCTATTGAAATTACTTACGGCATCGAAAACACAGATATTAACTGTTCTCAACTTATGCTATTTACAGTTGAATCAGTAGAAACATTGACCAAACACATGGATTTTCTGACCGAGGACTAGCTAGGCTCATACAATGATAGATGATTTGAAAGAACTTCATTGGCTAATGGACACATTACAATCAATTGATGTGGGTCTGATCGTTCTAGATAAAAACAATCGTATTAAAGTGTGGAATTCCTTTATGGAAAATCACTCGAATCAATCTTCTGATTTTGTACGAGATAAAGAGCTATTTGAGCTATTTCCTGATATTAATCAACACTGGTTCAGACAAAAACTTGAATCTGTTTTTCTGCTTAAAAACCGTGCCTTTAGCACCTGGGAACAGCGTCCATACTTATTCCGTTTTCAACATTATCGTCCCTTTACCGGAACTGAGCCCCATATGTATCAAAACCTGACTTTGATACCATTGGCTTCTGCCACCGGTGAGGTCAATCATGCCTGCGTCATTATTTATGATGTGACAGAAGTTGCGGCTCAAAAAAAGCAGTTACAAACACAACACCATAAGCTAAAGGAAATGACCAGACGAGATAGTCTAACTGGACTGTATGTCAGACATTATTGGGATGAACGTCTCGCTAACGAATTTGAACGCTATAGCAGAAACCATATCGCCAGAACATTGGTTATGTTTGATATCGATAATCTAAAAGAGATTAATGAAACCTTTGGCTATGATGCTGGTGACCTTGCCATTACTCAGGTCAGTGACACATTGACTAAGACACAGCGTAATACTGATTTCTCTGGCCGTTATGGCGGTGACAAGATGGTTATTTTATTGACAGATGTTGATGAAGCTAATTCGGTTACCTTTGCAGAACGATTTAGAAAAACCATAGAACAGCAAATCTTGTCATTTAATGGCAATGACATCAACATCACAATAAGCCTTGGAATTGCTGAATCTAGCGATGACTATGAATCTCCTCATGACTGGGTACATATAGCTGAGCAGGCAATGCAAGTAGCTAAAGAAAATGGTAGAAATCAAGTTGCCCTAGCTTCTGGACTTAGCTGACGGTTAGGTCCGAAAGTATTACGTTCAAAACTCATTATTTAAAATAGCCTATCCAATTGATGTTGAATAATTCCCTGAAGATTCTCTTGTGGTTGTTCCGTTAGATTTTGTACTCTTAAGCCATAATAACAATTAACGAGCACTTGAGCTTCTTGTCTTGCAACTAGATTTGGCTTCACAACACCCTGTTTTTGTCCTTTTATCAGAATCCAATAAAACATTTCTTCGAATCCGGAAAACATAGCCGATACATGAGACTGAATATCGGAATCATTAGATTGTTCCATGAGCGTATTCACTAATAGACAACCCCGAGCCACGACATGTTCATTTTGGAGTAATATAGTATCGAAGAATGAACGCAATGTTTCATCAGCAGATTGATCGGAATTTATACTTTGATTTATCGCGGATGAAAGCTTTCGGTAATAATGCTCTGTGACACTGATAAAAAGTGCTTTCTTGTTGCCATAACTATGATAAATACTTCCTGGATTTAATCCAGTGGCCTTAACAAGGTCCCTCATACTCGTACCAAGGTAGCCTTGTTGCCAGAAAACAAGCATAGCGCGTTCAAGTATCTGCTCTGATGTATATAAGACTTTTCTGGCCATGATGGTCTGCAAAAGGTTCAGTTAGATGATTAAACATACCATTTGTTGAACATCTGTTCAAATATATGTGTCAAGAATATCTTATTCGTAGAAGTGGCCGAATAGCATTTGATATATCATCTTTATTATTGAACAAGTGCTCAACAATTGTGTCAGGCTAGCATTGCTTGGGAATACCAGTAATAACAATATGACTAACTAGCGCTTAAAATCATGTATTTAGGGAGCTTTCATTTTGAACGACCGTTCAAATATATTAAGCTACACTAAAGGCATCTATAAAATCTTTGCGAACCAAGTCGCCATTAAAGCGAAGTT
>Ga0316204_10006593_pt1 | contig 17729 bp, 19 predicted proteins | sample 6monrhotite_MG_2_FD_205661 | JGI IMG/M metagenome (GOLD analysis project Ga0316204, IMG submission 205661) | Microbial mat bacterial communities from mineral coupon in-situ incubated in ocean water Damariscotta River, Maine, United States -... | ecosystem: Environmental > Aquatic > Marine >... | reverse complement strand
GCGGACCACGCCGGCGCCCTGGACTGGCTGCGGCGCAACGAGCCCGCGCTGGCCGGTCTGCTGGCCGGGGCCGAGGCGCTGGACTTCCACGCCCTCAAGCGCTTCACCTTGCGGTCCAGCCGGGTCTTCTCCCCGCGGCGCTGGTGCTGCATCGGTGAGGCGGCGGTGTTCACCGACCCGCTCTACAGCATGGGCACCGAGGTGATCGCCTGGGCCTGCACCATCACAGCCCGCATGCTCGCCCTCGACCACCAGGGCGCCCTCACGCCCGCGCTGGTCGACGCCTGGGACGCCCTGTTCCTGGAGGCCGTCGACGGCGTGATGGCCCTGGTCCAGGACATGTACCCGGTGCTGGGTGACGACCGGGTGATGCTGGGGAAGCTGCTGTGGGACCACGCCTTCTACTGGGGGGTGATGGCCCGCGCGCCCATGAGCGGCGCGCTGGCCCGGGAAGATCTGCTCCCCCGCTACGGCGCCCTCACCCGCCGCGCCGCCGCCCTCAACCGCCGCGCGCAGGCCCTCTTTCGGGGCTGGTCCGCGGCCCGCCCCCGCGACGTCGCCCCTCCGGGCCTCTACTCCCTGCGCGCCTGCGACTTCACCAACGCCCTGCGCCTGGATCTGATGCGCGACGAGAGCGCCGAGGGCTGGCTGGACACCCTGGGCGACAACCTGGACCGCGCGGAGGCGGCGCTGGGCGCCATGCTCACCATCGCCCGCCAGGAAGCCCCCGATCTCACCGTCGACGGGATCATCCCCAGCCGGGACGAGGCGCTGGTGCGCTCCCTGATGGCCTACTGGCAGCCGGTCGCCGCCTGATGGGTCCGGCGGCGAACGCGCGGGATATCTGAGCGGATGACAACGCTCCGCCTGCGCCTGCAGTCCCTGCTCTCCCAGCGCCTCACGTACAACACCTGGGGCCTCGCCTGTCGCCTCATCGAGGCGAGCTGGCGCGAGCACCCCGATCGCTTTGATGACGCCGCGCTGGCGGCGCTGACCGACGATCTGTCCGTCTTCCCCGATGACCTGCGCCGGGCCCCGGTGTCCTGGCAGCGCCTGGGGGATCGCCCCTGGACCTGCCCGCTCTACGCGCTCACCTCCGGCGTCCTGCTCGGCGCCCGGGATGAGTACGCGGGCGTCGACGTGAGCTTCGACGACGCGGATCTGCCGGCGCTGCTGGCGGCCCCCTGGCTCCCCCGGATGCGTCACCTGGGGCTCTTCTCCGGCTGCAAACTCAGCGAGGCCGGGCTCCAGCGCCTGCTCCATGATGACGCGCTGCTAGGGCTCACGTCCCTGAGCTTCTGCTTCCAGCCGAGCCCCTTCACCGCACAGCTCGAGGCCCTGCTCGCGGCCCCCGGTATGGACGGGCTCCGCTCGCTGGCCTTCCACGGCGCCGCCGCCGGGCCCGACGCCGGACTCAGCGCGCTGCGGCGGCTGCTCACCTCCCCGACAGGCCGGCGCCTCTCCGCCCTCGGCCTCAGCTCCAACCAGCGACATGAACTCCTGGACGCGCTCATCGAGGCCCCGCTGCCGTCGCTGACCGCGCTGGACGTCGGCTTCAGCAGCCTGCCGACCGCGACCCTGCGCGCCCTGCTCACCGCAGCGACGCTGCCCGCGCTGACCGCGCTCACGGCGAGGCACGGCAAGCTGGAGCCCGACGCGGCGTCGGCCTTCGAGGCTGCCTCGCTCACCACGCTGCGGCGCCTGGACCTGCACCACTGTGACGCGGGCGCCGCCGTGGGCCTCGCGATCGCCCAGCGCCCGGCGTTCTCCAGGCTCACGCACCTCCAGGCAGGCCACAACAGCTTCGGCGACGAGGTCGCCCTGGCCCTGGCGTCGAGCGGCTGCCGGGAGACGCTGACAGCGCTCGACCTCTCCCAGCAGCCCCTCGGGGATGACGGACTCATCGCCCTCGTCGACGCGAGCGGGTTCGAGCACCTGACCGCGCTGTCGCTGGCCCTGAACTCCTCGCTCTCCGCCTACGGCTTCCAGGCGCTGGGCGCCCGGCGCTTCCCCGCGCTGAAGAGCCTGGATGTCCACGGCATCTCCGCCGGGGATCTCGGGGTCCGGGATCTGACCTCCGGGGCCATCATGGAGGGCCTGGAGGCGCTGAACATCAGCTCCTGCCGGGGGCGCGGCGACGGCCTCGCGTCCCTCGCGGCGTGCGGGCGCGGCGGCGCGCTGCGGCGGCTCGATGTGTCGCTGAACGGCGGCGACGACGCCCAGGTCGGGGCGCTGCTGAACACCGACGCGCTGCCAGCGCTCCGACACCTGAACCTGAGCCGCGCCCGCTTCACCGACGCGGGGATCTTCGAGTCCGCGGCCGGCCTCCCGTCCCTGCGCTCGCTGACGCTCACCGGCCTCGGCCGCAGACAGAGCGCGGTCGCCGGCGCGATCGTTCGCAACCCGCGGCTGCAGCCGGCCTTGCGGGTGTCCTGGATGGCGCACGCCCCCGTCGGCGCGCTGAAGGCCGCGGCGAAGCCGCTGAAGCTCAAGGGGCTCTCCAAGCTGAAGAAGCCGGCGCTCATCGACGCGCTGGCCGGGGCGCTGTGAAACAATCGGCGCATGCCCGACACAAGCACCGACGCAAGCACCGACCCAAGCACCGACCCAAGCAGGCCCGGCCTGATGGATCAGCTCCTCGGGTTCATCGAGCGGGTGGGCAACCACCTGCCGGACCCCATCACCCTCTTCGCGACCGGCGCGCTCCTGGTGATGGTGCTCTCGCACATCGGCGAGCGCGCGGGCTGGTCGGTGGAGAAGCCGGTGGCGAGGCCGCTGACCGAGCAGGTGGTGGACGCCGACAGCCAGCCCATCGAGGTGCTGCACACCGCCGTCGCCGGCCGGCGGGTGGTGCTGGTCACCGACGGCGAGGGCGCCCCGGCGAAGAAGACCGTGTCCCAGCCCGTGCTCTCCGCGGACGGCAAGCTCCAGCTGGAGAAGGGCACCGAGACCGTGGTGGCCCGCAGCCTGCTGGACCGGGACGGCTTCAAGTGGGTGCTCGATCACCTCGTGAAGAACTTCACCGGCTTCCACCCCCTCGGCGTCGTGCTCGTCGCCATGCTGGGCATCGGGGTCGCCGAGAAGACGAAGCTCATCGACGCCATGCTCAAGGGCATGGCCCTGCTCACGCCCAAGCGCCTGCTGAACCCGGCCATGGTCTTCCTCGGCATCATGAGCAGCCTCGCCGCCGACGCCGGCTACGTGGTGCTGCCGCCCATCGCGGCCCTGCTCTACAAGTCGGTGGGCAAGAGCCCGCTCGTGGGGATCGCCGCGGTGTTCGCCGGGGTGGCCGCCGGCTTCTCGTCGAACCTGGTGGTCACCAGCCTCGACCCGCTGCTCGCCGGCCTCTCCTCCGTGGGCGCGCAGATCGTGGACCCCACCTACGAGGTGCTGCCCACCGCCAACCTCTACTTCATGATCGTCTCCACCTTCGTGCTCACGCTGGTGGGCTGGTTCGTCACCAGCGTCTTCGTGGAGCCCCGCTTCCAGTCCAAGTCCGCCGAGGAGGGCGGGCCGGCGCCGGTCACGGACGAGGAGGCCATGGCCAGCACGCTGGAGGCGACTGAGCTCCGCGGCATGAAGGTCGCGCTGATCGGCGGCGGGATCACCCTGCTGCTCTCCCTGGCGCTCATCTTCGTGCCGGGGGCGCCGCTCTACAGCTTCGAGGGTGAGGGCCCGCGCTGGGGTGGGGCCATCGTGCCCATCCTGTTCTTCGTGTTCCTCGCCTGCGGGGTCGCCTACGGGCTCAGCACCCGCAGCCTCTACGAGGTCACCGGCCGCAGCCGGGCCGACGGGGCGATCGCGGCGCTGATGGGCGAGACCATGCGGGACATGGCGCCCTACATCGTGCTGGCCTTCTTCGCGGCCCAGTTCGTGATGTTCTTCAACGAGTCCCAGCTCGGCGTGATGCTGGCGGTGGTCGGCGGGCAGTTCCTGGCCGCCCTGGACATGCCCGGCGGGCTCTTGATGGCCCTGTTCATCGTGGTGGCCATGATCGGCAACCTGTTCATCGGCTCGGCGTCGGCCAAGTACGCCTTCTTCGCGCCGGTGTTCGTGCCCATGTTCATGGCCGTGGGCATCAGCCCGGAGCTGACCCAGGCGGCCTACCGGGTGGGCGACTCCTGCACCAACATCGTCACCCCGCTGAACCCGTACTTCGTGGTCATCCTGGTGTTCATGCAGAAGTACGCGCCCAAGAGCGGCATCGGCACGCTGGTCTCCATGATGGTGCCCTACACGATCGTGTTCTGGCTCGTCTGGACCGTGCTGCTGCTGGGCTGGATGGCGCTCGGCGTCGACCTCGGCCCCGGCGGCCCCATCGAGTATCTGGACCCCACCCTGCGCTGAGCAGCAGCACGCCTCAGTCCGGCTGGACCAGCAGCACGTCCACCGTGCCCTCGTCGCCGTCGACGTGCTCGAACTCACCGAGCACCTCGCCGGTCTCGATGTCGACGCGGAAGATGGTGGTGTTTTGCGGGCTGGCGACGAGCAGCTCGCCGTCCGGGGTGATCGCCAGGCCCTCCGGGTAGGCCAGGCCGATGCCCGAGACCAGCGCGCCCAGGTACTCGCCGGTGATGGGGTTGTAGCTGGTGACCGTGCCGTTGGCGTTGTTGGAGACCAGCAGGCGCTCCCCGTCCGGGGTCAGCAGCATGCCCAGCGGCCCCCGCAGCTCGGCGCCGTTGGCGATCACGCCCTGGAAGGCCCCGTCGGCGTCGTAGCGGGTGATGCTGCCCGCGCCGTAGTCCGCCACCAGGTAGTCATCGCCGACCGGCACTACCTCGTGCGGGTTCACCTGGTGGCCTGTCTCGAAGGCCTCCCCGAGCCACTCGCCGCTCTCGAAGTCGTAGGCGTACACGACCGCCCCGATGAAGTCCGACACCAGCAGCGCGCCGTCGGCCCGGTAGCTGAACACGGAGGGGGCGACCAGGAAGTCCTCGCCCGGCAGCGGGCCGAGATCCGCGCCGGTCTCCAGGTCGACCTGCCAGACCCCCTCGTCCGTGAAGGTGCCCACCAGCAGCGTGCGGTTGTCCGGGGCCACCTCGATCTGGCTGGCCCCGGGCAGGAAGCTGTTCGGCGCGACGAGATCCCCGATGTACCGCCCGTCGAGATCGTACTTCCGCATGGCGCCCGAGCCGGCGTTGGAGACGATGTAGTACGGCCCCTGATGGCCGGCTGTATCGGCTGTATCGGTTGTATCGGCTGTATCGGCTGCGCCGCTGCTCGAGTCGTCGTCCCCTGCTCCGCCGTCGCTGTCGTACCCCGAGGTGGTCTCGCCGGACGCGCCGGGCGCCGACGGCTTGGGCTGACAGGCTACCAACAGAGAGACAAGGCCAATCGTCACGGTCATCGCACACCTCCGCGGGACTGGGTGCGGGATACTCCTGCGGTGTTGACGTGAGCGGTGAAGATCACCTCGGAGGTCTCTGTGTGGATGCTGGCTCTGGCGCTCTTCGCCTGCGACAAGGACTCAGGCGCCGAGGCGGACACCGCGCCGGTCTACGGTGACGATCTGGAGATGCAGGCCGAGGACTTCACCTGCATCACCGACATGGAGAAGGTCGGCCGCTACTACGTGCGGAACCTGCTCGGTCAGCAGGAGGCGGCGGTCGCGGTAGCGTCCTCAGCCGACGGCGGCGTCTTTCCGCCGGGCACCGTGGTGCAGCTCATCTCCTTCGAGGCCATGGTCAAGCGGGCCGAGGGCTGGAACCCGGAGACCAACGACTGGGAGTTCTTCTACCTGGGCATCAGCGGTGAGGGCACCACCATCGACGCCCGCGGCGGCGCCGAGGTCGTCAACTCGCTCGGCGGCAGCTGCTACGACTGCCACGCCCTGGCCGAGCCCCAGTGGGACTTCATCTGCGGCGTGGACCACGGCTGCGCGCCGCTGGGCCTGGACGACGCGACGGTGGAGGCGCTGCAGGAGGCCGACCCGCGCTGCGACTGAGGCCGGCCCGGCGCGCCGCGGGCCCTGCCGGCTCACCAGACGTACTTGTCGACCACCGCCATCACGCTCTCGCTGGCGCCGAAGGTGTAAGACTCCGCGCGCCGCTCGCTGACCGCGATGTCCGCCTCCATCTGCGCCGCCAGCTCCTGGACGAACGCCGAGTCCGGCGGCGCGTGCACGAACCACGTCACCTCTTTGCTGGTCACCATGCTGCGCGGGGTGAGGTTGGCGCTGCCCAGCGCGGCGTAGCGGCCGTCCGCCAGCAGCACCTTGGCGTGGCTCATCCGGGGGTAGAGCCACACCCGCACGCCCGACTCCAGCAGCCGGTTGATGGTCGCGCGGTTGGCCGCCCCGTGGGTGTCGGGCTCCGCTGGCACCACGAGGTCCACGGTCACGCCGCGCTCCGCCGCGCGCTTCATGGCCGCGATCACCTGATCATCGGAGATGTAGGCGTGCTCGATGATGACGCGCTCCAGCGAGCGGTCCATCAGCTCCACCAGCGCGCCGCGGATCTCAGTGGCCACGGCGTCATTGACCGCCACCATCGACGGCCCCTGCGCCAGCGCCTCGCCGCGCAGCACCCGCGCCTCGAAGGCGGCCACCCGCTCGGCCCCCCGCAGGGCGCCCATGTAGTCGTGCCAGTCGTGGTGGTACTCGTCGGCGATGTTCATGCCGCCGAAGACGACGATCTCGCCGTCGACGATGAAGTACTTGCTGTGATCGGTGTCCGCGAGCCAGTCGGTGCGCACCTCGACGCCCGGGTAGCCCGCGAGGCCCTCCTCGGTGAAGACCGGGCTGGGCTTGCCCGCCATCAGGTCGCCGGCCTCGAAGGAGGAGCCCAGCATGTCCTTGCTGACGATGACCGCGACTCCCCGATCCGCGGCGGCCCTGAGCCGCTCGACGATGGCGCGGCCGGTCTCGTCGTCCTTCCAGATGTAGGTCTGGACGTGGATCGACTCCCGCGCGCCGTCGAGCAGGTCGTACACGTGCCCGAAGGCCGCCGGCCCGTCGATCAGCAGCGCGGCGTCCTCCATGGACGGATCCGGAGCCGCGAAGAAGGCGTCGCCGAGGAGCGCGTCAGGCTCGGGGCCGAGCCCCATGGGGTTGAAGGCGAACTGGGCAACACCGACCAATGCGAGCACGATCACCACGGTGAGAGCCTTCAAGAGACGAACGAGCACTGATTCCTCCAGTCGCTGCTGGAGTCTACGCGCTCCAGGGCTCCAGCACGAGCTTGCCGCTCAGGCCGCCGCGCTCGAGCCTGATGTGCGCCTCCCGCACCTGCTCCAGCGGCAGCCGCTCGGCGATCGTCGGCTGAATGGCCCCGCGCTGTAGCAGCTCGAAGAGCGCCGTGAGATCCGCACGGAACCAGCCGGGCTGCTTCACCCGAAGCCCGGTGATGCTGTAAAAGTGTGAGCGCTTGCCGTCGGGCCACAGGTTGAGCAGCACCATGGCCCGGAGGAAGGCCCAGCCCACCGAGAGGCTGCCGTCGCCGCGCTGGACGGCCGCGGAGAAGCCAATGGGCACGAGCGCGCCGCCGGTCTTCACCGCCGCGTAGCTGGATCGGTAGGCGTCGACGCAGACCCCATCGACGACGATGTCCATCTGCCCCTCCACCTCGCTGAGCCAGCCCTCGCGCGGGAGCGGCGCGGCTCCCAGCGCGCGGAGCGACGCGTGGTGACGCTCCGAGGCCGTGGCGTAGGGGGTCGCCCCGGCGAGCAGGGTCAGCGCGATGAGCGCCTGGCCCACCGCGCCGTTGCCGCCGAGGACCAGCACCTTCTGACCCGGCTGGACCGAGCCGACCCGGTGCAGACACTGCCAGGCGGTCACCCAGGAGAGCACGAGGGTCGCCGCCGCCGCAGCGTCCAGGTCGACGGGGACGGGCACGAGCCCGGCGGCGGGGCGGACGGCGTAGCGGGCGTTGCCGCCCGTGGTGCAGAGATCGGCCACCCGGTCCCCCACCGCCACCGCGCTCACGCCGTCGCCGACGGCGTCCACGACGCCGACGAGGTCGTAGCCAGGGGTCAGCGGCGGCGCCTGCTTCAGGCCGGGGTAGCTGCCGCCTCGGATGAGGGTGTCGGTGTACTGCACCGAGCTGGCCTCGATCCGGATCCGGGCCTCCCCGGGGCCGGGCTCGGGCAGCGCGCCGCCGACCTCGACCTCCAGGACATCGGGGGCGCCGAAGGCGCGAAAGGTGACGCGGGCGTCGACGGTGGGCAGCGCGGTCATGCTTCTCTCCTCGCGGCGACTCGCCGCTGATGGAGAGAAGATGCACCGTGCACAAATGCAGGACAACACGCATAATTACATGCACTCATTGCGCTTCTGCACGCCCGCGCCGAGGGCGCTCACCGGAGAGAGACATGCCGCGCTGGGATGACCTGGGGATGCTGCTGGCGGTGTATCGGGCGGGCAGCCTCGCCGGCGCCAGCGCGGCGCTGAGTGTCGATGCGTCGACGGTCTCCCGGCGCCTGAAGGCCTACGAGGCCGCGCTCGGGAGCTCCCTCTTCCTGCGGACCCCCGAGGGCTTGATGCCCACCGAGCTGACGCTGCGCCTGGTGCCGCACGCCGAGCAGGCCGAGGCGGCGGTGCTGGCCGCCGAGGCCGCCGCCGCGGGGGCCAGCGAGCGCGTGGGCGGTGTCGTCCGGCTGGCCGCCGCCGAGGGCATCGCGGCCTACCTGCTGGCGCCGTCCGTGCCCGCCCTGCTGGACGCCCACCCCGCCCTGCGCCTGGAGCTCATCGCGGGCTCCAAGCTCGTGGATCTGAGCCGCCGCGAGGCGGACATCGCCGTGCGATTCGTGCGCCCCACCGCCGGCGATCTGGTCATCAAGCGCGTCGCCTCCAGCGGCAGCTACGGCACCTACGCCTCCGAGGCCTACCTCGACGGCCGCGCGGATCTGCGCCCCGAGGCCCTCGACTGGATCGGCTGGGTTCCCGAGCAGCGCCACCTCCCCGAGGCGCGACTCTACGACCGGCTCATCGGTCTGCCGCCGCGCTTCGCGGCGGACTCGACGGTCACCATGTTCGAGGCCCTGCGGGCCGGCGCGGGGGTGGCCCTGCTGCCGGAGGCGTTCGTCTCTCTGGTGCCGGGCCTCACGCGCCTGCCGTCCCCGCGGGCGGACTTCGAGGTCGGCGTGTGGCTCGTCACGCTGCGGCCCCTGCGCCGGGTGCCGCGGGTCGACACCGTCTGGCGCTGGCTGGAGCGCCTGTTCGCGGGCGATCTGGAGGGCGTCAGAAGCCCAGCGTGATCACCTTCAGGATGCTCCCCATCGCCACATAGAGCAGGTGCTCATCGGGGTCAGCCATCAGACCGTTGGGCTCGGTGAAGGCGGCCTCCATCGCCGCGCCGTCGAGATCATCCGCCAACCCGCTGCCGGCGATCGCCGTCATCTCCCCATCCGCCTCGCCGCCGACCGTGATGCGAACGACCTGATTCAGCTCGATGGCCGTCGCGTAGAGGCTCCCGTCCAGCCAGACGAGGTGCCCCAGGTAGCCGCCGTACGTCAGCTGGGTGAACGCCTCCGCCTCTCCGTCCGCGCCCACCCGGAACACCTTGCCGTCCACGAAGTTGGCCACGTAGAGCTGCCCCGCGTCGTCGAAGGTCATGCCGTGTGGGCCGTAGTAGTCCGGGTGATCGGAGAAGAGCGAGCGCTCCCCCGTCGGGGTGACCTTGTCGATGGTCGAGGTGTTCCAGTTGGAGATGTAGAGGTTGCCCGCCTCGTCGAAGATCACGTTGGTGGGGTTGTCGGCCCCCACGCTGTACACCTCGTCCGTGCCGTCGGTCCCGACCCGGTGAACGGCCTTGTCGTTCCAGCAGGCCGTGTACAGCGCGCCGTCCGGCCCCACGTCGATGCCCTCGGGGAAGGGCAGGTTCTGAGCGACGCGATCGACGGTCCCGCCCGCGTCCGTGAGCGTCACACGGGCCACATCGTCCGAGGTGTGGTTCGGCGGGCTGGTGGTGGTGACGTACATCGCGCCGTCGCTCAAGACCATGCTGTGGATGTTCTCCCCCTCGGGGTCGGTGAGCACGGTCCGCACCTCCAGCGCGATCGCCTCGCTCCAGTCTGGCGCAGTGTCTTGAGCAGTGTCCCGAGCAGTGTCCCGCGCTGTGTCGTCGGTGGTCGCGTCGGCGCTCTTCCCCGAGCAGGCGGTGAGGAGCGCGCAGAGCCCCAGCCAGGGCGCCGCGCCCCTGATGAGTCGTCCAGTGAGCAAGGTGATCTCCTGTGTGCCCGCTCAGGTGTCGCGGTGGGTCGGTTTGTTGACCGGTCAGGACAGAAACTGGTCTCCGCATCGGGTCTCATCAACCATCACCATCCATCCTGAGCGCCCCATGATCGAAGCCCTCATCCGACGCTGGTACGACGAGCTGTGGAACCCCTGGAACATCCACGTCCTCTCGGAGCTGGCCGCCCCCTCCCTCACCTTCCGCGGCTCCCTGGGCGCGGCGCTCTCGGGGCACGATCAGGTGATGGCCTACATCGGCGGCGTGCACGCGGCCTTCCCGGACTTCCACAACGAGGTCATCGGGCTCTTCCCCGGCGCCGCCGACGCCAACCAGGCGGTGGCCCACCTGCGCTACGCGGGCACTCACCGCGGTGTGTTCCGGGGCATCGAGCCCACCGGCGCCTCCTTCACCTACGAGGCCCTGGTGCGGTTCACCGCCCGAGAGGGCCTGCTCATCGACGTCCAGCCGCTGGGCTGATGTTCATATCCGCCGAGGGCGCTTGAGCGGCGCGCGCTGGTGGCTATGTACTCCGGGCAGCACCGCTCTATGTCGTCCCGTGCTGTCTTCAGGAGGCCCCCGTGTCCGACTTCTCCCAAGGCACCATCCTCGGCCGGCCGGTGCACCGACTGGGCATCACCGCCAACCACGGCCTCGACGCCGACGGGGTCCGGCGGGCCTTCGAGCTGGGCCTGAACTACGTCTTCTGGACCTCGACCGCCAAGGCCATCGTCGAGCCCCTCAAGGAGGCCGTGGCCCGGGACCGCGATCGCTACATCATCGCCACCGGCCCCACCCTCGGCTACCGCGCCGGCGCCATCCGCAAGTCCGCCGAGTCCGCGCTGAAGACCCTGAACACGGACTACATCGACATCCTCCAGCTCTTCTGGCTGGGCAAGTCCTCCGCCTGGACCGACAGCACCGTCGCCGAGCTGGTCAAGCTGCGCGACGAGGGCAAGGTCCGCGCGATCGGCATCTCCATCCACGATCGCCCCCGCGCCGGGCAGCTCGCCGCCGACTCCCCGCTGGACATGATGATGCTCCGCTACAACGCCGCCCACCCCGGCGCCGAGCAGGACATCTTCCCCCACATCAAGGCCGGCAGGCCCGCGGTCGTCTCCTACACCGCCACCGCCTGGCAGCGCCTGCTGAAGGCTCCCAAGGGCTGGACAGGTCCGGTCCCCACCGCCGGACACTGCTACCGCTTCGCCCTCTCCAACCCCCACGTCAACCTCACGCTGACCGGCCCCGCCAACATCCAGCAGCTCGAAGAGAACGTCGCCGCCCTGGATGCCGGCCCGCTGGACGCCCAGGAGATGTCCTGGATGCGGGAGTTCGGAGCCGCGGTGCACGCTCAGGGAGGGTTGGTCAACAGGTTCGGCTGGGGTGACTGACTTCGACTGCCCGCTGCGCGGCGATGGTCTCCGCTCACGAGACGCCGGTCATGGAGCCTCAACCTGGCTTGTTCAACGCCAACTGGTATGCATCGATACCGCAGCCCCCCCAGAAGGTCTTGACATGTAAATGCCTCTCCTGCTTTATTGGATAGCGTAGTTTGAGTTAATCCAATCCGGAGGTGGCATGACGCGAACTCTCTTTGTGGGCGACGTACACGGCTGTGCTGATGAGCTAGCCACGCTGCTCCAGGAGACCTCGCCGACCCGGGTCATCCTGACCGGTGATCTGTTTACTCGGGGGCCCAAGCCCCGAAGCGTCTGGAAGATCATCCGACGCTGGAACGCCGAGGCGGTGCTCGGCAACCACGACGCCTGGGTGCTGGACAACTGGCGGCCGGGCGGCGAGCTGCCGCGCAAGGCCATGCGCTGGCTCTCCCGCTGCCCCCACCTCCTGCACGGCAAGGGCTGGACGGCCGTCCACGCCGGCATCGATCCGGTGCGGGGCCCCAAGCGAACCCGCCGGCAGCACGCGCTGAATGTGCGCCGCTGGCCGGACGACAGCCGCTCCTCCAACCCGCACTGGTGGCGGCTGTGGAGCGGCAAGCGTCTCATCGTGCACGGCCACGACACCCGCAACGGCCTGAACGATCGCCGCCCTCACAGCCTCGGGCTGGACACCGGCTGCGTCAAGGGTGGCCACCTGAGCGGCTACCTCCTGGAGCAGGACCGCATCGTCAAGGTCCGCGCGCGGCGCAATTACACAACGCGCTGAAGCAGACGACGAAGCAGACGCTCACTCGGCGGGCTGGCCCTCTCGGGCCAGGTCGCCGTTGCTCCAGCCCTTTCGTCCCGTGAGCTCGACGCCGAACCACGCGGGCGCCTCGTAGGCCTTCGCCTCGTCGACGTTCGTGAACTCCACCTCCGCGACGAGCAGGCCCGCCAGCGAGCCGGAGAACACGTCGAACTCGATGGTGAAGGCGCCGTGGGGGATGCAGTAGCGGACCTTCTCGATGCGCTGCCCCTCAGTCAGCGGCCACAGCTCCTCGAACTGCTCCTCACTCAGGCTCACCTCGACCTCAGTGCGGCTCAGCCCGCGCCCACGCTTCACCGTGAGCCTGTAGCCGCCACTCTTCGCCCGAAGCCGCACCTCGGTGTCGCTGGACTCGGTCAGGTAGCCCTGCCGCAGCGGGTCTCCAGCCGGCAGGTGCTCTGGCGCGCGGAGCACCCGCCACTTGCGCTCGACTTCCTTGTTCATGTGACCTCCAGATCCGAGAGTACCTCGGTACACAGCGCCCGGCAGGCCTTGGCGGCGCTGCGGGTGGGCGCGAAGACCAGGACGGGCTCGCGGCGCTCGGCCATGCGCTCGATGTCAGCCGACTGCGGGATGACCACGTCCAGGAAGTTCCCCGCCTCGCGGAGACGGATCATGGTCTGCTTGTGGATGCGGCTGCGCGTCTGAGCCATGGAGAAGAACGGCCGCAGGCGATCGGCGGGGAGCCCCCGATCCGCGAAGAAACCCTGCAGCTGCGCCCAGGTGCGCTCGGACAGCGGGGTCGGGATGACCGGGACGAGGATGCGATCGCTGGCCTCGAAGAGGTTCTCGGACAGGAGCGTGATGTTCGGAGGGGCGTCGAGCACCACCAGATCGTAGTCGGGCTCGACGACCGCGAGCGCCTTGCGCAGACGCTTCGTGCTCTTCTTCATCCCGTCGAGCATCACGTCGAGGTGACGGTAGGACAGGTGCGCCGGCAGGACGTCGAGGCCCTCGTGATCGCTCGCGCGGATGGCGGACAGCAGAGACTCACCGCCAGCCAGCAGCCGGGTCGCCTTGGCCCCCTTCATCGGGCGTACCCGGAAGTAGAAGGAGCTGGCCCCCTGGGGATCGAGATCCACCAGCAGCGTGCGGAGCCCCGCCTGAGCCGCAGCCCAGGAGAGGTTGGCCGCCGTCGTCGTCTTGCCGACGCCGCCCTTGATGCTGTAGACAGAGACGATCTTCACGCGACCTCCCTGAGGTTGCGGCCCGTGAGGTTCAGCGTCTGCTCCGCGAGCTTGGGCTCGTCAAACTGCGCGAAGCGGCTCTCCACCTGCGCGCGCAGCGAGAGCTGATCGCGGTGCAGTCCGTCGTAGAGGGCGCCAATCGCCATGGCGGTCCGGGGCTTGACCGAGGCGTGGTTGTCGACCCACGCCAGCAGCGCGTCCTTCTGGACGCTGCAGTCGTTGAAGTCACCGAGGACGTCCTGGAGCTTCTTCAGCCGGCGGACCATCGCCTGAATCTCACTCGGCGGGTAGAGCTCCTTGAAGAGCTCCAGCGTGTACCGGAGCTTCTTGCAGTCAAGACGCAGCTCGTGCACTTCCGCATCGGGGGTGTCGGGGGTGATGGCGCGCCCGCTCACGAGCACCCGCTCCACGGTCTTGTGGATCCGCTGGTCGGCGAGCTTTCGGATCGACACGCCGCCGCGGACGCCGGGCTCCGCGTGTGCGACCCGATCCGCCAGCGCGGAGCGCTCGGCGGCGTAGGCGCTGGAGCGCAGCACCTTGCACACCGCGCGCTGCTCCGTGTCCCGCTGCTGCTGGAGCGACGCAAAGAACGGCTCGAGCGCAGGCCGCAGCGCCTCGGGAACCCGGGCGAGCTGGGCGTCGTGACCCAGCAGGTGCACGTCCAGATCGCGGAGCGCGTTGGTGCGGTGCGCGAGGGCGCGGAACCCGGCCTTGAGCGCCACGGTGTCATCCGGCGAGAGCACGCCCTTCATCACCGAGAGCACAGACCGCGCCCGCCGCAGGAGCACCCGGTAGTCGTGGAGGAACTCCGTGTCCGAGTCCTCGAGGATGCCGCTCTCGGTCTCCGCCGAGAGCTCCAGGAGCCGGCGCAGCATCATGACCGCCGCGCCGCGCCCGGTCGTGCGCCGGGAGAAGCCCATGATCGGCTTGTTGCTCCACACACGGGGCGCGAAGCCGGACGCCTCAATCGCCAGCGCGATGGGGTGGACGTCGGTCGCGGCGTCCTCGTGGAGGCGCTTGCGGATGCGATCGGCCTCGCGGGCGTAGCCGCGCAGCTCGATCACCGTGAGCGTCCGGGGCCCGGAGCCCCAGCGGTGCTCGACGAGCCGCGTGACGATCTTGTCGTCGCTGTTGCGCGCGTACCACCAGCGCTGCTCCACGGTGATGGCGAGGCTCACGCTCAGCGCGCGGAGATCCTGGAGGCGGGCGACCGCCCGGGTGAGCTCACCCGGCGCGTGCTCCCAGCCGAGCGTACCCACATCGCGGAGCGGCGCCGAGGCCAGCGGCGCGCCGGGCGAGGCGGGGTCCAGGAGGTACAGGTTGGTGCCGTCCCTGAGCAGCCAGCGCTTCGCGTGCCAGAGGTCAGAGGGCCAGGTGTCCAGGAGCTGGAGCCGCAGCTCGTGCTGGGCTCCCAGCACAAGTCGAAGCCCGCGAGGTGCTTCGATCGGTGGGGCATCAGGGGCGGCGGGGTCGACGCTCTGAAGGAGAGAGCAGCCGCCAGGGCGCAGGTGAAGGGTCGATTGACTCACGTCTCGTCCAGGTATTGGTTGATCAGCCGCTCGATGAGGCTCTGGAGGCTGGTCTCTTCCTCAATTGCCCGAATCTTCAGGCGCTTGAGGGTCTTCCTGGGGAGTCGGAGGGAGGTGTTCTTGCGACCATCTCCATCCTTGTTCTTAGCCATCCATTGCTCCGCATCAGCTGTATTGACGTCGTGACGTCACGACGTCATCGCGTTTGTACACGGAGTGTGTTGACGCGTCAAGGTTGCTGTTGCGCTGCCGCCCGCGACGGACGCGGGGGAAGGATCCTATACTGATGCGTATGCATGAGCTTGACCTTGAGATGGTCTACATCGGCGACCCGATGTGCTCCTGGTGCTGGGGCTTCAGCCCGGCGCTTGAGGCGCTGGACGCCCGCTTCGATTTTCCCCTGCGGGTGGTGGTCGGCGGTCTCCGGCCGGGCCCCAGCGCCGAGCCGGTGGATGACAAGCTCGCCGACTTCCTGGCCCACCACTGGCACCAGGTGGCGGCGGCCAGCGGCCAGCCCTTCGACCACGCCATCCTCGCCCGCCGGGGCTGGCGCTACGACACGGAGCTCCCCTGCGTCGCCGCGGTCGCGGTCCGTGAGCTGGCCCCGGAGAACACCCTCGCCTTCTTCGCCCGACTGCACCGGGCCTTCTACGCCGAAGGCGTGGACATCACGACCCCGGAGGTCTACCCGGCGCTCGCCGCTGACTACGTGCCCGACGTGGCCGCCTTCACCGCCTCCTTCTCCTCCGAGGAGACCCGCCAGCGCGCCTGGCGGGACTTCGCCTGGGCCAAGGAGATGGGCGTGACCGGCTTCCCCACGCTGCTCCTGCGAAGAGATGAGCAGTGGGTCATGGTCACTCAAGGCTACCGCCCGGTGGCGCAGCTCCTCCCCGCCATCGAGACGTGGCTGAGCCGCACCTACGGCGAGACCACCGCTCAGGGAATGGTCTGCGCCATCGACGGGAGCGGCTGCTGATGCCCACCATCGCTCACACAGCCCTCACAGCGCTGACCCTCACGGCGCTGGCCCTCACGGCGCTGACCCTCACGGCCTGTGACACCCCCGACGCGCCCAACGAGCCGCCCCCCGCCGCAGCCGACGTCCCCGCAGCCGAGGCGGACGCGCGCCCAACGACGCCTCCCCCAGGCCGCATCCAGGCCGCCCCCATCCTGGAGCGCCCCGTCGTAGTCGGCGGCATCAGCGCCGAGGCCGTCGACGCTGGCGTCGCGGCGCAGCAGGCGGCGATTGATCGCTGCTACACGGACGCGCAGGCCGAAGCCCCAGGGCTCTCCGGCAAGGTGCTGGTGAACTTCACCATCACCGGCACCGGCGCCGTCGGCCGCGTCGCCACCAAGTCAACGAGCCTCCGACACCCCTCCGCCGAGGCGTGCCTGAACGAGCAGCTCGCGCTCGCCCGCTTCCCCGCCCTGGAGACCGGCGACATCGCCTACGTGACCTACCCCTTCGACTTCACTACCACGACACATTGACCGGGTAGGTGACGGTCATCCCGTCGGCCATGTCATGCGCCGGGAAGTCCGCCTTGGTGATGACATCGGAGACGCAGGTGACATACGCATCCGGCGCGCCGCCCGTCTCCGTCGCTGCGATGGTGCTGATGACCCCGTTGCAGCCAACCACCAGCTCATAGGTCAGGTGCACGGCGCTCAGCTCCGCGGGCTTCTCGCAGTGCAGCGCGGTCTGGAGCACGCCGTTCAGCGCGGTCGTGACCTGTTCGTAGCTCAGCCCGTCCGGGAAGCTGAAGCCAACGTCCTGCTCCGGGTTCTCCACAAAGGGCACGCAGGGCTCAGCCTGCGGGGTCGGCAGCCAGTCGGCCGGCGCGGCGACCACGGCGGCACCAGCAGCCAGACCGAGCAGTGTCCCGGCGATCTTGAGTGGCATCACGCGTGCGGTCATCGGCTCCTCACGCAGAAGGATACCGCGAGTCGCGTCCCCACATGGGATAGAGGCCCCTCCAGACCCCCGAAGGAGGTACAGATGTTGGCGCTCTTGATAGCCCTCACGGGCTGCAGCGAACAGGCACAGGTTGAGGCGACTCAGGCCCCCGAGGCCGCGGCTACGACTGTGGAGGCTCACGGTGATGAGGCTCACGGTGAGGCTCACGGTGAGGCCACGTCCGGTATCGGGCTCACGCTCGACGGCGGTGACAAGTGGCAGATGGATGAGCACACCCGCGGGGTGATGACTGATACCCGCCGGACTCTGGCGAAGTCGAATGTCTCTTCGGCGACGGAGGCGGCGGCGCTGAATGTCACCCTTCAGGGGCAGCTGGATTCACTGATTCAGGGCTGTACTATGGATGGTCCGGCTCATGATCAGCTCCATGTCTTTCTGATTGCCTGGATGCCTGCTGTGGCTGGGTTGAAGGAGGCTTCTGATGAGGATGCTCAGGTGAGAGTGGCTGGGGTGCGGGACATGGTTGCGGAGTATGATCGGTACTTTGAGTAGGGTTTGTCGGTTTGTCGGCTTGTCGGTTTGTCGGTTTGTCGGGTCGGCTGTCGGCTGTCGTCGAGGGGGGTGTACGGCTCGGTTTGACGGATGTTTTTGGTGACGCTTCGATCGGTCTCGGCAGTCGCGGGCTCGGTTTTTGAGCGTCACGGCAAGGCGCCGTCGTTCT
>Ga0316204_10006592_pt1 | contig 17730 bp, 15 predicted proteins | sample 6monrhotite_MG_2_FD_205661 | JGI IMG/M metagenome (GOLD analysis project Ga0316204, IMG submission 205661) | Microbial mat bacterial communities from mineral coupon in-situ incubated in ocean water Damariscotta River, Maine, United States -... | ecosystem: Environmental > Aquatic > Marine >... | reverse complement strand
TCACTGACCAGTTGCTGATCGTTTTGATGTTGGCCAAAGCTGGCTTCGATGCGGGTCAGTTCTGCCAGGGCCTGTTTGCGTAGTTGTCGCCGTGCCATGAATTTGCGAATCGCCCAGATAATGATTGGCAGCAAAATCAGCAGGGCCAGCAGCAGCCACCAACCGATGGCTAAAGGCCACCAGCTGACCGGGTCGGGCAGATGAATATCGCGCAGTGGCAGAGTTTGATTCAACTCGGGATTCATCGCCGTCTTAAACCCTGTTGCAGGCATTGAAGCACATCATCAGCGGTGGAACAGCTGAGGTAATGGACGCCGGGAAAACGACTCAGCTGTTGCAGTTGTTGGCGCTGTTGTTCGAATTGCTGTTGATATTTGTCTTGTGCAGACTTGTTGCCACTGCTGAAGACGCTGTGGCGTTGTGCCCAGGTAACACGATATTGGCCGCGTTCAGGCAGGGTTTGTTCCAAGGGGTCGTGAATATGAAACAAGACTACATCGTTGTGGCGAGACAACTGAGCCAGGTGTGATTCGGCCTGTGGCCCGAGGTTGCGAAAGTCACTGATCAAAAAGATCAGGCTGCCGGGTTTGGTCACCCGGCGCAGGCGGGCCAGTGCGTTGTTGGCGTCAGGCTCTTGTTCGTTGTGTTGGCTGTGCCAGTGAGAGGCTGTGCTTAATTGTTGCAGCAATTGCAGTACCGCCGACTTGCCGCGCTTGGGCCGCAGTTCATGATGGCTGTCAGCATTGAATACTAGGCTGCCGAGGCGGTCGCCTTGTCGGTTGGCGCTCCAGGCAATCAGGGCCGCAGCGCGGGCGGCGATCACCGACTTGAAGGCGCCGCGGGTAGCAAAGAACATGGTTGGGCGCATATCGACCCAGGTCAGCACTGCTCGTTCACGCTCTTCGCGAAACAGTTTGGTGTGCGGTTTGCCGGTGCGGGCGGTGACACGCCAGTCCAGGGTGCGGACGTCATCGCCCGGTTGATATAGCCGCGCTTCGTCAAACTCCATGCCGCGACCCTTAAAGCGCGACAGATAGCTGCCACTCTGGCGTGCGGCGATACGGCTGGCCTTGAGTGTCAGGCCTTCACCGGCGCTGCGCAGGGCAATCAGCGTTGCCGGAGAGACGTGGACCAGGTTGTCGCCATCGCTAAGGCTATCGACAGACGTGGCGTCAACGGGATTTGTGCGGCGGCCAAACAGGTTCATGGAACGGGGACGAGGCGAATCAGCTCATCAATGAATTTGTCGCTGTTGATGCCATCGGCTTCGGCCTCGTAGCTGAGGATGAGACGATGCCGCAGCACGTCATGGGCCATGGCCTGGATATCTTCCGGTGCCACATAGTCACGCCCCTGTAACCAGGCATGGGCGCGGGCGGTGCGGTCAAGGGCAATGGTGGCGCGTGGGCTGGCGCCATATTCGATCCACTGTGCCAGCTCGCTGCTATAACCGGCTGGTTTACGCGTCGCCAGGATTAATTGCAGCAGATACTCCTCCAGATTGTCGGCCATGTGGATTTGCAGCACCTCTTTGCGGGCGCCAAACAGGGCGTCCTGGGTGATCATGGTGGTGGCACCGCTGGTGCTTGCCTGGGCCTCGTTGCGCACCAGATGTAGAATCTGGCGTTCGGCCTCGGCATCGGGATAGTCGATAAACACGTGTAATAGAAACCTGTCCAGCTGCGCCTCGGGCAGGGGATAGGTGCCTTCCTGCTCGATTGGGTTTTGGGTCGCCATCACCAAAAACAGCTCGGGCAGTTTGTGGGTGATCGCGCCGACGGTGATTTGTCGTTCGGCCATGGCTTCCAGCAGGGCTGATTGCACCTTTGCCGGGGCGCGGTTGATCTCGTCGGCCAGGATCAGGTTGTGAAACAGCGGTCCGGCCTGGAATTCAAAGCTGCCGTCTTGTGGTCGAAAGATCTCGGTGCCGGTTAGATCAGCGGGCAGCAGGTCAGGGGTGAACTGGACACGGTGAAAGTCGCCTTCGATGGATTCGCTCAAGGACTTGATCGCACGGGTCTTGGCCAGGCCAGGCGCGCCTTCCACCAGCAGGTGGCCATCGCAGAGCAGGGCGATAAGCATGCGGTCGACCAGGGTTTCCTGACCGATGATTTGCTGGCTGATGTGCTGTTTGAGTAGTTGTATTTCTTTCTGATATGACATGGACACCCTTTAACTACTGTTATTTCAATGAGGTGAATTTTACCTATCGCAATCAAAGCAGCAAGCCCTGCTGCCAGGTATGACTAGTGGGTATTGCGTTGGTTCAGAGAAAATTGGGTTGATTTTATCGTTTAGGAGTATAATTGCGGCCTGCATTTTTTTATCAATCATTATGACAGTAGATTGTTGTTGGCCTAAAAGTGGCACTAAAACTGCAATCAACTATTTTAAGTTGATCAACCGTGAGTTATTGCCATGATTTTTAAACCCCTAAAAAACAGCCAGCCCCACCCTGAGCTGACGGAAGTGCCAGCACTGGGCATGAAAACCGCAGATCTAGCCGCAGACTTTCGCCGTCACTTTAGCACTACTTTGGGGCGTGACCGGTTTTGTATGTCGACTCATTACCCCTATACCGCGCTGGCGCTGGTGTTGCGTGACCGTTTGATGGAGCGTTGGAAGAACACCCGTTATGTCTACCAAGAGACTGATAGCAGACGCGCTCACTATATGTCACTGGAATTTTTGATGGGCCGTGCCCTGGGCAATGCCATGCTCAATTTGGGTGTTAATGATGAATCGACTGCTGCTCTGGAACGATATGGCATTGAGCTGGAAGAGGTGGCCGAGGCTGAGCACGATGCCGGTTTGGGTAATGGTGGCCTGGGTCGTCTGGCGGCCTGTTTTCTCGATAGTTGCGCCACTCTGCAGTTGCCGGTGATTGGCTACGGTATTCGTTATGAATATGGCATGTTCAGGCAGCATATCGAAAATGGTCATCAGATCGAAGAGCCAGATCATTGGCTGCGTAATGGTAATCCATGGGAACTGGAAAGGCCTGAATTTACCCAGCGAATTCATTTTGGTGGTCGTACCGAGCTGTATCGTGATGCTAATGGCATCACCCGTTCACGTTGGGTCGATACTCAGGACGTGCTGGCCGTGCCTTATGATGTGCCTGTGCCGGGTTATCGCAATGGCACCGTCAACACCCTGCGTCTGTGGAGTGCAGCGGCCACTGATGAATTCAATCTTGATGAGTTCAACGCCGGTGATTACACCGAATCGGTTGCCAACAAAAATGGTGCTGAGCATATCTCCATGGTGCTTTACCCCAATGATGCCAGCGAGAACGGTAAAGAGCTGCGCCTGAAGCAGCAGTATTTCCTTGCGGCCGCATCTCTGAGTGATGTCTTCCGTCGCTGGATCCGTGATCATGGACTGAATTTTAGTGACTTTGCAGAAAAGAACTGTTTTCAGCTTAATGATACTCATCCGACGATTGCCATTGCCGAACTGATGCGTCAATTGATGGATGATCACTGTATGAGTTGGGAAGCCGCCTGGTCGATCACGTCCACCACCATGGCTTATACCAATCACACCTTGTTGCCTGAGGCTTTGGAGCGCTGGCCGGTACGGATGTTTGCCCAGTTGTTGCCACGCCTGTTGGAAATTATTTATGAGATCAATGCTCGCTTTCTCGGTGAAGTGGCACAGCGTTGGCCAGGTGATACAAATCGCCTGGCGCGGATGTCGATTATCGAAGAAGGTGGCGAGCCTCAGGTGCGCATGGCCTATCTGGCCATTGTCGGTAGTTATTCCATCAATGGTGTGGCCGAGCTGCATTCGGAACTGTTGAAAGCAGGCCTGTTTAATGACTTTTATGAGCTATGGCCACACAAGTTTAATAACAAGACCAATGGTGTTACCCAACGCCGTTGGTTGGCTTGGTGTAATCCAGAACAGAGTCAGTTGATCAGCGGCACTATTGGGGATGACTGGGTAACAGAACTGGAGCACCTGCAAAAGCTTAAACCTTATGCTGATAAGGCTGGCTTCCGCAAAAAGTGGCACCAAGTTAAGCAGGCCAACAAGCAGCGTCTGGCGGATTTGGTTGAAGAAGAGTGTGGGGTTGTCTTCAAGACCGAGGCGATGTTCGATGTGCAGGTCAAACGTATTCATGAATACAAGCGTCAGTTGCTGAATATTATGCATGTGATTCATCTTTATGACCGCATCAAACGAGGTGACACAGACAACTGGACGCCTCGTTGTGTATTGATCGGTGGTAAGGCGGCACCGGGTTATGCCATAGCCAAGAACATAATCAAGCTGATCAATAATGTTGCCTTCATGGTCAACAATGATCCTGCCGTGGGAGACTTGCTCAAGGTTGCCTTCTTACCTAATTACCGTGTCACAGCAATGGAGCTTATCTGTCCGGGTACTGATTTGTCTGAGCAGATTTCTACCGCCGGTAAAGAGGCCTCAGGCACAGGCAACATGAAGTTCATGATGAATGGTGCTGTTACTATCGGCACACTTGATGGTGCCAATATCGAAATTCGTGAGGAGGTTGGAGATGAAAACTTCTTCCTGTTTGGTCTGACCGCTGAGGAGGTGGCTCAGACTCGTGGACACTATAATCCAAGCGCCATTATTGACGCAGATGAAGATCTAAAAGGTGTTATGAAGCTGCTTAATTGCGGACACTTTAATCAGTTTGAGCCCGGTCTGTTTGATGACATTATTAATTCGATATGTAATCCAGATGACCCATGGTTGGTGGCGGCTGATTTCCGCGGTTTTATCGATGCCCAACAGCGTGCGGCAGAAGCCTATCGAAATCAGGATGGCTGGGTCAAGATGAGCATTATGAATGCAGCCTGCAGTGGTAAGTTTTCGACTGATAGGACTATGCGGGAATACAATAGTGAAATCTGGAAATTAACGCCGGTTGCAGTTGAAAAGTAAGTTATGAAATGCCCCCTGCTATTGCCGCAGGGGGCATTGTTTTATGCCAGGTTACTGAGCTCCTGGGCAAGTTACCTGAAGTCGAGCATATCGTCTTTATCTAAAACCAGTTCAGATAAAACACTGTCTTCGATATTGTTCCATGCAGGGTCTTGGTAATCAGTGTTTTCATTTTCCTCTGCCGTCACGCGTGACAGGTGATCGGCAAGCATCAGAATTCCCCCCAGTTGTGCAGAGGCAGTATTTGAAAAAAGGTTAAGATCGGTAGTGTGATGAAATTGAATCGCCTCTGCCACATCATCTGGCAGTCCCCAGGATCGCGCCAGCAGGTAGCCCATCACTGCATGCTGAGTACCATAGCCCTGTTCTTCAAAGGCATTTATATCGCTGCCGTGAATGGCGTCTTTTTCCAATCTCTCATATGCGGCTTTGTATTTATTGGCAATGATGGGAATGACCGCATCATGAAACAGGCCAACCATGTAGGTTTTTTCGGGTGTTATCCCACTTACTTTTTTGGCAATGGATTCACATAATTTGGCTACCAGGGTGGTGTGTTGCCAGAGACGCTCGGTTTTGTCGTCTATGCACATGGAGTCACGCGTGCACGATGAAAGCACTACGCAGTAGAAGTTTTTCAGCCCCATTCTTGATACTGCTAGCTTAATGGAGCTAATCTCGTTTATGACGTCAAACAGGGGGGAGTTGACCATTTTTAGCACCTTGGCTGAAAGAGCAGCGTCCTGGTTGACTAGTTCTGCAATGCGTTGAAAAGAGGCGTCATCTTCCTGGGTTTCATTATTTATGGCTAAAATAACTTTGGGCTGTGGTGGCAGTTTTATACCCTCGACAAACCGGCGGTTTCATTGCCCAACTCTATAACAGGGTCATTTTTCTGAGCGACATGCATGCACTATCTCCCTTTTTTGAATTCTACAAATTTATCGGCCGCGCGAGTACATTAACCAATTCTAATGTTGTTTATTTTGATTATTAAGTTATAAGTTGTTTGAAATAAAGGAAAGTCTATTGGAATGCATTGCGGTGACTACAGGTTAGTGGCTGGAGTTGAGCGGACAGGCTGCTTTCCAGAAATGCTAATTATCCAAACTTTGTTGAATTATGCGGCTTAGTTAACGATATTCAACTCTAGCCAGAATTTGCTGCCTTCACCCAGCTTACTATCTACGCCTATCGCACCCCCCATAAGTTCTACCAGCTGTTTTGTAATGGCAAGCCCGATGCCTACTCCTTCCACGTGTAGAGATTTATGCAAGCGTTCAAACGGAATGAATAATCTTTTTATCTGTTCCTGATCAAGCCCCGGGCCGGTGTCATGTATGCATAGCCGAATGCGTTGTTTCCCGGCAAGCTCACAGCTCAGGGTAATGCGGCCGTTGTCGCAATTGTATTTAACAGCATTTGATAACAGATTAAGCAATACCTGTTTTAACCGCCTGTGGTCTGTGTGGACTATAAATTTGTTATTATCAGTCTGGTTAATTATTTCAATGTTTCTTGCCTGTGCAGATTGCCCTATCAATGACAGGCAGGATGTTATGACCCCATTCAAGCTGATTTCTTCATTAACAAGGTCTATCTTCCCTTTTTCTATCTTGGCCAGGTCAAGCACATCGGTAATTAGGCCCAGCAAGTGATCACCAGCGTCGAGAATATCCCTAACATTGTGTAATTGCTGTGTGGTTAAGTGCTCTTCACCATCCATTTCCAGTATTTGTGCAAATCCGAGAATGGCATTCAATGGTGTGCGCAATTCGTGACTCATGTGGGAAAGAAAAGCTGATTTGGCATTGCTTGCCGCGACTGCATTTTTATATGCAAATTTCAATTCTTGTTTTGTCTGTTCCAGCTGTTTTGAGTAATCCCGGATACCTTTCTCGATGTGTTTTTTGACAGAGACATCCTGAATGATGACCATTGCCTGATGGTCAGCATCGCTTTTTGGATTTATGTATGTGATTAACAAGCAGCGGTTTATTTCAGGGATATATTTTTCGCAGCCATTGAGGTGCTTTATTTCTGTGTATTTGCATAAAATATCCAGCTTATGCAATTGCTCGAATTGCTCTGAACCGCTCTTTGTAATGTCAAGGTTGTCGTTCAGCATGTTTGATATTATTGGGTCTATGCTGACAATGGAGTTTGCATCACTTATGACGATCATACCTGTGCCTGCTGTTAAAACAGAGCATTCTTCTCCAAGATGCTGGCACAGGCGTGGGTCTATGTATTTTTCAATGGCATCCAATAGTTGAACAGCAGTGAAGGTGTCCTTGTTCACGCCTTGTTCGCGTAGAGCCAGGTCGACCATGGCTTTGGCAAACATGGGCAGCAACGTTGCGACCTTTGATACCACAGAATTATAGATGTCTCTATTTTCCATTAATGCGGCTCTCTGCTTGAATTATTTTTGAAATAGTTCTTTGTTGTTGGCGATGTAATCATCGACGTAATTCTGAATCTTGTTCGGTGGCGCCATAATAAAGCGGCAATGATCATCTCCTTTGGCTCGGCAGGTAATTTCTTGGGTGTGTAGTTCAATACCGAAGCTCTCTTCGCACCATCCGGCCGAATAGCCTGCATTCATAAAACAGACGCAGAATGTAGTTTTGCCTCTATTTGACAACCATGCATCAGCTTCAAACGAGTGAGGGTGGTCATAAATTAGGTAATAGTTTTCGTCGGGTGTTGGTCTGCTTTCCGGGGAAATATCGACATAGCCCCAACCTGAATAGGCAAAATGAATAGGCCCGGTGGCTAGTTTGGCAACCGGGTCAGTGACTGCAGATGCTTTGTGAAATGCAGCGGCATCAGCTTTGCCGATGGTGTGAGCTATATCAAATAAGACCGATGATGCCGCAGCAATGGATTCATGTTCAGACAGAGCGGGGTACATGTTTTTGATGTGATCGAGAAACAGGACTGACATGGAGGCGGCTCGCACCAGGATATAACGTTCTCCGCCAATGGTGATAGTTCCTTTGGTGGGTGTGTGTTGAAATGAACTGAAGTACTCTTTTACATAGCTTTCTGCTGTGCCAAATAATGCCTCAAATTGTTCTGGTACTTTCACAGTGTCCAGAGTCATGATTCTCTCCTGTAGCTATGTGCTTAATAATGCTTTTCTCATGCGCTTATTGATCTTTGAAGATAAAATAAATAAACAGCGCTTTTTCATTCATTTTAGTATATATAGTGAAATATACAGTTATTAATTAGTCCTCGGGATTTGACTCCATAGCCCTTGAAACTTCGATAAACGTCACAATATCAAAGTCCGAACCCTTCCCATGAGAAGGGCCTGCTCATTAATTAGTGGTTCAATCGATAACTTATGTTTCCCAGGAGGAACGTATTTTGAATATTCGCCCTTTGCATGATCGCGTGGTAGTAAAACGCCTAGATAGCGATGAGAAAAGTGTCGGTGGTATTGTGCTGCCTGGTTCTGCCCAGGAAAAACCCCTGATGGGTGAGATTGTCGCCGCAGGTGCAGGTCGTGTACTGGATAACGGCGACAAGGCTGCTTTGGATGTTAAAACCGGTGACAAGGTTTTGTTCGGCAAGTTTGCGGGCACTGAAGTCAAGATTGAAGGTGCAGATTACCTGGTCATGCGTGAAGATGACCTCTTTGCTGTCGTTGAATAAGAATTTTGAAATTTTTTAGAGGATATAAATAATGGCTGCAAAGGAAATTCTATTTTCTTCTTCCGCACGTCTTAAAATGCTGGATGGTGTAAACGTTCTGGCAAACGCGGTTAAGGTAACTCTCGGCCCTAAAGGTCGCAACGTAGTCCTGGAACGCAGCTTTGGTGCACCAGCTGTCACCAAAGATGGTGTTTCAGTTGCCAAAGAAATTGAACTGGAAGACAAGTTTGAAAACATGGGTGTGCAGATGGTTAAAGAAGTCGCATCCAAAACGGCTGATGTCGCCGGTGATGGAACAACCACTGCAACGGTATTGGCCCAATCTATTCTTAATGAAGGTAATAAAGCCGTTGCTGCTGGCATGAACCCGATGGACCTGAAACGTGGTATCGACAAGGCTGTGATTGCTGCGGTTGAAGAGTTGAAGAAGATGTCCAAGCCTTGCACTGATAGCAAGTCTATCAACCAGGTGGGCACTATCTCTGCCAACTCTGATGTTGTGATTGGTCAGATTATTGCTGACGCAATGGAAAAGGTCGGTAAAGAAGGTGTTATTACAGTTGAAGAAGGTTCAGGCCTGGAAGATGCGCTGGAAGTGGTTGAAGGCATGCAGTTTGAACGTGGTTATCTGTCTCCTTATTTCGTCACTAATGCTGAAAAAATGGAAGCTGAACTAGAAGCTCCTCTTATTCTGATCTATGACAAGAAGGTATCTAATCTACGTGATTTACTGCCTATCCTGGAAGGTGTGGCCAAGTCCGGCAAGCCGTTGATGATCATTGCTGAAGATATTGAGGGCGAAGCCCTGGCAACGCTGGTAGTTAACAATATGCGCGGCATTCTGAAAGTGTCTGCTGTTAAGGCGCCTGGTTTCGGTGATCGCCGTAAGTCTATGCTGCAGGATATCGCTATTCTGACTGGCGCTACTGTCATTAGTGAAGAAGTAGGTCTGTCTCTGGAAGCGGCGACTCTGGAAGACCTGGGTACTGCCAAGAAGATTGTCATTAGCAAAGACAACACCATTATCATTGATGGTGCTGGCGTTAAAGCTGACATCGAGGCCCGTGTATCTCAGATTCGTGCTCAGTTGGCTGAAACGACTTCAGATTATGACAAAGAAAAATTGCAAGAACGTGTTGCCAAACTGGCTGGCGGTGTTGCTGTGATCAAGGTGGGTGCTGCCACTGAAGTTGAAATGAAAGAAAAGAAAGACCGCATTGATGATGCCCTGCACGCTACTCGTGCGGCGGTAGAAGAAGGTGTGGTGCCTGGTGGTGGTGTCTCTTTGATTCGTGCTTTGCAAGCCATCTCAGGTCTGAAGGGCGATAATCATGACCAGGACATCGGTATCAAGATTGCTCGTCGTGCCATGGAAGAGCCATTGCGTCAGATCGTTGCCAATTGTGGTGACGAGCCTTCGGTTGTTGTCAACAAGGTTGCTGAAGGCACAGGTAACTTCGGTTATAACGCTGCTACAAGTGAATATGGCGATATGCTGGAAATGGGTATCCTGGATCCAACCAAGGTGAGTCGTTCTGCGTTGCAGCATGCTGGTTCTATTGCTGGCCTGATGTTGACCACAGAGGCAATGATTGCCGACAAACCACAGAAAGAAGGTGGTGCTGCCATGCCAGATATGGGCGGTATGGGTGGTATGATGTAAGCCGCAGTCCAAATGCTGCAATTAAAAAGCCCTACCGGCAACGGTGGGGCTTTTTTTATGGCGCAAAAAATAGATTGTTTTTCAAGCTTGAAAAAATCATTTATGTAGATAAAATGCCGCCGACATGAATGATATTGGATGTGATTCTGTAATCAATATTTTGTTTAATTTCACGGGAATAACGCAGGGGTGAATTATGTGTGATGATGGACTGGATATGGAAGATGATGTGCCAGCAGAAGAAACCAACACTGAACAAAAGAAGAACTTAAGCCAGAGACGTTTGGAAGCGCGACGTAAATTAGAGCAGCGTAAAGAACAAGCAATGCTGCGTCAGCAGCTAGGTGATGATTATGACGATTTGTTGGATTTGAATTGAGTAGTTTTTGATTGGCCAATTACAAGGCCAGTGAAAAGCTGAAAAATGCCCTGAGGATAGTCATCAAGGCATTTTTTTGCGTGCTTAAAACCTGGTACCTAAATAGATGCCAAAACTGCTTGCATCGACTATAAAATTATCAACCTCATAATCCATATCGGTATATTTGATGCCCACATAGGTGCTGTTGCCATTGCTGGATGAACTTGACTGCGAGAAGATGTAATTATATTGCAGGTAAAATCCTGGGGCATCTTCAAAGTCGGCACTGTCACTAGCAATATTGAAGAACTCGAGCTCGTGTGATGGGTTGAGATGATAGCTGAGGCCAGCGCCTATTTCATGTTTGTTCCAGCTTTTAAATAAACCCAATTCAATTGGGATGGCGTCAGAAGAGGCTTCGCCATCCGGATTGGTGAACTCAACTGTATCGAACAGGTAATAAATTAGGGTGCGCAAGCTTAATGAGGAATCTGCTTGTGAAAAACTTAAACCTGCACCAAACGATAAACCGCCGCCAGCAGTAAGATCACTCTCAGATGTAGTGACCAGATCCTCTCCACCAAGTTCGATACCGATAGTCAGGATGGGTTCCACTTCAGCATTGGCTGCACTTGAAAATAAGGCTGCTAGGCTTAGAGCGGGTGCAGCAAAAAAAGACTTACGTAACATTAAATGACCCCTGGAAAATATGGAATTAAAGCGAGGGGCGGATTATCGGCGTTTTTGTGACTACTGACAACAAAAAACGGGCCAAAATGGCCCGTTAGGTTTTTGAGTTGTGTTGCAAGAGTTGTTTATTAGGCTGACAAAACTTTCTGCGCAGCGGCAACAGCTACTCCATTCTCAACCGGCGCATTCTGACGGTCCAGTACGTCATCCAGAGCACTCAAACACAAATAGACATTGCGGGCGCTACAGGCGTGGCCCATCAGACCAATTCGCCAGACCTTGCCTGCCATGACGCCGAGACCGGCACCGATTTCAAGTGAATAGTCATTCAGCAGGGTCGCGCGTACAGCCGCTTCGTCGACACCTTCAGGGATGGTGACGGCATTCAGTTGCGGCAGACGATCTTTCTCATCGACGATGAAATTCAGGCCCATTGCTTCAAGCCCGGCACACAGTGCCTGGTGGTGTTTGGCATGGCGAGCCCAGGCATTTTCTAAACCTTCTTCCTGGAGAATGATCAGAGACTCGTGCAGGCCATACAGGGCATTGATCGGAGCGGTATGGTGGTAAGCACGTTTGCCTTCGCCGCCCCAGTAGCCCATCACCAGATTCAGATCGAGGAACCAGCTTTGTACTTTTGATGAGCGGTTGCGGACCTTTTCCAGGGCGCGTTCGCTGAAACTGACAGGCGATAGCCCCGGCGTACATGACAGACATTTCTGGGTGCCGGAATAGATGGCATCAATTTTCCAGTCGTCAACCAATACCGGTGTGCCGCCAAGCGAGGTGACAGCATCAACAATGGTCAGGCAATCATGTTTGTGAGCAATCTCGACTAAGGTCTTGGCATCTGATTGGGCGCCGGTGGAGGTTTCGGCATGAACAAAGGCGACGACCTTGGCATCCGGGTTGGCTTGTAGTGCATCTTCCAGTTTTTGTGGATCAACCGCCTTGCCCCATTCGTCTTCAACCATGACGGCCGTGCCGCCGCAACGTTCGACATTTTCTTTCATGCGGCCACCAAAGACACCATTCTGGCAGACGATGACCTTGTCGCCTGGCTCAACCAGATTGGCGAAACAGGTTTCCATGCCGGCAGAACCGGGTGCCGAGACCGGCATAGTCAATTCGTTATCGGTTTGAAAGGCATATTTCAGCAGGCCTTTCATCTCATCCATCATGCCGACGAAGACAGGATCAAGATGGCCGATGGTTGGCCGTGACATGGCTTCGAGGATGCGTGGATTAACATCGGATGGGCCTGGCCCCATCAGGGTGCGTTGTGGTGGATGAAAAGATTTTGCAATCATGGTGTTTCCTTCTATCTCTGTTTGTTGTTTCTATCATTGCTGCGCGTGGCGCAGCTTACCTAATCTAATAATTCTATCCAGTGTTTTACCGGGATCTTGCTGCCACTTTGTAGGTGCATCTGACAACCGATATTGGCGCTGGCGATGACATCGGGCTGACCACTTTCCAGTGTAGCAAGTTTGTTGTGCAGCAGTTGTTGCGACAGCTTTGGTTGCAGCAGAGTATAGGTGCCCGCTGCACCACAGCAGAGATGACTGTCTGCCACTTCTGTCAGTGTGTAACCACAGTTGTGCAGAATAGTTTCTACAGCGCCGCTAAGTTTTTGTCCGTGTTGCAGGGTGCAGGACGACTGATAAGCCACCTTGGAGCCTTTGCCGATGGTCGCAAACTGGATTAGGTCTTCATCGCGCAGTATCTCGCTCAGGTCTTTGCTAAGGCTGCTAATGCGTGTCGCCTTGTCGGCATAGGCGGGATCATTTTTCAGTTCCTGGCCATACTCTTTTACCATCAGACCACAGCCACTGGCGGTCATGACGATGGCCTCAATGCCATCCTCAATGTAAGGCCACCAGGCATCAATATTGTTGCGCATGCGCTGTTTGGCTGTTTCCGCATCGGACATGTGTTGGTTGATGGCGCCACAGCAGCCGGCCTTTTCGGCGCTGATCAGCGAGATGCCCAGCTTATCTAAAACGCGCGCGGCGGCAGCATTGGTGTTGGGTGCGGTTAGCGGTTGCACACAACCTTCCAGCACCAGCATGCGCCGTTGGTGTTGTGATATTGGCCATGGCTGGGCTTGTTTTTTTTCGGGCAGTTTGTTTTTTAATTGGGTTGGCAGGAACGGTTTGACTAGCCGGCCAGCCTTCAAGGCCAATCCAAGCCGTTGTCTGCTGGGCAGTACCTCAAGCATGACTTTGCGCAGCATCTTGTGTGCAAAGGAACGCGGTGCCTTTTTTTCTATGATGTTGCGACCGATTTCCACCAAGCGGCCATAACGTACCCCAGAAGGGCAGGTGGTCTCGCAGGAACGACAAGTGAGGCAGCGATCCAGATGCAGACGGGTCTTGTCTGTAGCCTGTTTGCCTTCGAGTAGGTCTTTGATCAAATAGATGCGACCACGTGGGCTGTCCAATTCAGAACCGAGAATCTGATAGGTCGGACAGGTGGCGGTACAAAAACCACAATGTACGCAGCTGCGCAGGATATCGTCGGCTTCAGCGACTTCTTCATTGTGTTTGAATTCAGGATCAATACTGGTTTGCATGTTTAGGTTCTAAATCTCTGCGTACATTCTGCCGGGATTGAAAACAGTGTCTGGATCAAAACTTGTTTTGATGCGTTGTTGTAACAGCTGCATGGGTTTTGCCAAGGGCTGAAACACATCGTTACTACGATCACCGTTACGAAACAGGCTGGCATGGCCGTCGTGTTGCTGGACAATATTGCGAATGGTCGATGTATCGGTATCACTGTATAACCAGCGTTGCGCGCCACCCCAGTCCAACAGCCATTCACCATCAATCGGTAATGTTGGCGTAGAGGGTTTAACCATGATGCGCCAGAGTGGTTTATCAGCGTTAAAGAACGATAGCTCATGTTCGCGCAGTCGTTGCCAGAAATGATGGCACTGGTTGAGTCTTTCACCCGATAATTTTTTTTGTGCATCGATAACCGATTGTCCGCTGCCAGAGAGGCGGACATAACTTTGGCCTTTGTAATAACAGCTGGCATCAACCGGCAGCGACTTGCTTAGCAGTCCACTCATGAATGAAATTGCCTCGGCCTCACTGCACTCATTAAACAGGGTTGTCGATGCTGCAGGACGGGGCAGAACTTTCAGACTGACTTCGAGTATCACGCCGAGGGTGCCATAGGCACCGGTCATCAGACGCGAGACATCGTAACCGGCGACATTTTTCATTACCTGGCCACCGAACTGCATGATCTCGCCTTTGCCGTTGAGAACCTTGCAGCCCAGCACAAAGTCACGTGCTGAACCAGCATATGGACGCCGCGGGCCTGATAGCCCAGCGGCAATGGTGCCGCCTAGGGTTGCATACTCGCCGAAGTGGGGTGGTTCAAAGGCCAGCATCTGTTTGTTGTCGGCCAGGGTTTGTTCGATCTCTTGCAACGGCGTACCGGCGCGAGCGGTAATCACCAATTCGCGTGGATCATATTCGATGATGCCACGGTGTTTGCTGACATCCAGTATTGCGCCTTCACACTGACGGCCGAGAAAGTGTTTGCTGCCACCGCCTACGATGTTGAGGGCGCGGCCATCATTGGCTGCTTGTTGCACCTGAGTTTGCAGCAGTTCACTGATGCTTTGATTATTCATCAGAAACGCTCCAGCTCAGGATGGGCCAGCTCGCCATTATGAACATGCATGGCACCGAATTCGGCGCAGCGGTGCAGGGTGGGCACGGCCTTGCCAGGATTCAAAAGTGTCTCAGGGTCGAAGGCATTCTTGATGGCATGAAACTGCTCCAGTTCGGCCGACTGAAACTGTACGCACATCTGGTCGATCTTCTCCATGCCAACACCATGTTCACCGGTGATAGTGCCGCCAACTTTGACGCAGAACTCAAGAATCTTGCGGCCAAATTCTTCAGTACGTTGCAGTTCGCCCGGTTTGTTGGCGTCAAACAAAATCAAGGGGTGCAGGTTGCCATCACCGGCATGAAAGACATTGGCCACCGCTAAGTCGTATTCGTTTGAGAGTTGGCTCATGTAAGCCAATACTTTAGGCAACTGGCGGCGCGGGATGGTGCCATCCATGCAGTAATAGTCGGGTGAGATGCGACCCACTGCAGGAAAGGCCGACTTGCGTCCCTTCCAGAATAGTTCGCGTTCGGTCTCATCCTTGGCAGTGCGCACTTCGGTGGCGCCGCTCTGTTTTAACACTTCACGTACGATCATGATCTGTTCCGAGACCTCGGCGTTGCTGCCGTCCAATTCACACAACAGGATGGCCGCAGCATCACGAGGATAACCGGCATGGGCAAAGTCCTCGGCCGCCTGAATGGCGAGTTTGTCCATCATCTCCAGTCCGGCTGGGATGATGCCGGCAGCGATGATGGCGCCAACCGCTTCACCGGCCTTGGTGACATCGTTAAATGCTGCCAACACCACTTGGGCCCGCTCTGGTTTTGCCAGCAGCTTCACAGTGATTTCGACGAAAATGCCGAGCATGCCTTCAGAGCCTGTCATCAGTGCCAACAAATCATAACCGGGGGTGTCGAGTGTCTCGCTACCGATGGTGAGCAATTCACCATCAACGGTGACGATTTTCAATTGCAGGATGTTGTGTACTGTCAGGCCATATTTAAGACAGTGCACGCCACCGGAGTTTTCCGCCACATTACCGCCAATGGTGCAGGCGATCTGGGAGGAGGGATCAGGCGCGTAATAAAGGCCATGGCTAGCCGCTGCTTCAGAGATGGCCAGGTTGCGCACGCCGGGCTGGACAGTGGCCATGGCATTCTGAGGATCAATATTGAGGATTTGCTTGAACTTGGCCAGGCTCAGCAACACGCCGTCTTCTAAGGGCAGTGCGCCACCAGACAGACCTGTGCCGGCACCGCGTGCCACCACCGGAACTTTGGCGGCATGACAGAGTTGCATGATGGACTGTACCTGCTCGACAGTCTCGGGCAAGACCACCACCATTGGCAGGCGGCGGTAGACCGACAGGCCATCGCACTCAAATGGGCGGAGGTCTTCTGCTTCGGTTAACACTGCTTCATCTGGCAGCAGTTGTTGAAACGCCTGGATCAGTTGATCCTTGTAGCTTGATTTAGATACCTCTTCGGACATTGAATTGCCTGAAATAATAGTCTAGTGATTTTGTCGGGAATCTATGAAAACAGAGTTGGCACTGAAAGGCAAGCCAGTTGATAATGAACTTATAGTTAAAACTGACAGTTAATTTGAAGGTAACAAAATGAAAAAATTGAGTCTAATTTTACTCTCGCTAACTTTGTTCGCCTGTGCGGTATCACCCACCGGACGCAAGCAACTTGCATTTATGCCTGAGTCACAGATGGTTTCTATGGGCTTGCAGTCTTTTGAGCAGATGAAGCAGGAAACCCCCCATGTTAAGGATGTTGCCATCATCAATTACGTTCAGTGTATTGCCGATGCCATCACTCAATTGCCGGAAGTGCAAAAAAGCAGTCGCGACTGGGAGGTGGTGGTGTTTGATGAGCTTACGGTCAATGCCTTTGCTTTACCCGGTGGCAGAATCGGTGTTTATAAAGGCTTGTTATTGGTGGCGACGACACCTGATCAATTGGCGGCGGTGATGGGTCATGAGGTTGGCCATGTATTGGCAAATCATGGTAACGAGCGTGTCTCACAAAATTTTGCCGTTGGTCAGAGCCTGGGGTTGCTGGAAAACTGGATGTCTGCCAATAACACTGCTTATCGTCAACAGGCTATGGGACTGCTTGGATTGGGCAGTAAGTTTGGTGTGTTGATGCCGTTCAGTCGTCTGCATGAAAGTGAGGCGGATGAAATAGGTCAGACACTAATGGCCAAGGCTGGTTTTGATCCACGTCAAAGCGTGACGCTTTGGCAAAATATGGCTAAGGGTGAAGGTAAGGCACCAGCTGAATTTCTTTCAACCCATCCTGCGCACGATACCCGGATTAATAAGCTTCAGTTTGGCATGGTCGCGGCATTGAATCACTACAACGCTGTGGCCAATAAAGCTCTATGTAAAACACCTGACATAAAGTGATTGGCTAGTAAGCACAATGGCTCAGTTGTGGCCGGTTGATGATTCTTTGCAAGTTAGCAGCAAGTAGTTAGATAAAGACTGTAGCGTGTGACTTTACAAATATATAAAAAACCCCTAGCTAATTGAATGGGCTTGGTATAGGATGTGTCCAGTTGCAGTTTTTGTCTCGTAGCATTTTCGGTAGTTCCTCACAGTGTATGTAGAGTGGCATTTCTTCCGTAATCTCAGCAGTAACAGTAACCTGCACACTAATACATTGTTTTTAATATATAAAGAAGGTAACTAAAAATGGCTACAGGTACAGTTAAGTGGTTCAACGACAGTAAAGGTTTTGGCTTTATTACTCCTGCTGACGGCAGTGCTGATGTTTTCGTACAT
>Ga0316204_10006591_pt1 | contig 17733 bp, 20 predicted proteins | sample 6monrhotite_MG_2_FD_205661 | JGI IMG/M metagenome (GOLD analysis project Ga0316204, IMG submission 205661) | Microbial mat bacterial communities from mineral coupon in-situ incubated in ocean water Damariscotta River, Maine, United States -... | ecosystem: Environmental > Aquatic > Marine >... | reverse complement strand
TCGGTCAGGTACTGGAACTGCGGGCCCGCAGCCAGACCAACGCCGCCATCAAACTATTGCTGGGGCTGGCGCCCAAGACCGCCCGTATTGTCCGTGAAGATGGGACTGAAGAAGATATCCCCATGGAACATGTACAGGTTGGCGATACGCTACGGGTGCGTCCTGGCGAGAAGATTCCAGTGGATGGCACGGCGATCGACGGCGAAAGTAATGTTGACGAGTCGATGGTCACTGGCGAGCCCATTCCCGTGGCCAAGGTGGCGGGAGAGCGGTTGATCGGCGCCACGGTGAACGGCACGGGTGGCTTGCTGATGCGGGCCGAGAAAGTGGGGGCAGACACGCTGCTGGCGCAGATCGTCCACATGGTGGCCGAGGCCCAGCGTTCCCGCGCCCCGATCCAGCGGCTGGTGGACATTGTTTCAGGCTATTTTGTCCCTGCAGTGGTGGTGATCGCGATTATCACTTTTATCGTCTGGAGTCTGTGGGGACCGGAACCTGCCATCGCTTACGCCGTGATCAATGCCGTGGCGGTATTGATCATCGCCTGTCCGTGTGCGCTGGGACTGGCGACTCCCATGTCAATCATGGTCGGCACCGGTAAAGGCGCGATGATGGGGGTATTGTTCAAGAATGCCGAGGCTCTGGAGGTGCTGAGGAAGGTGGATATCCTGGTGGTGGACAAGACCGGCACGCTCACCGAAGGCAAACCGAAACTGGTCTCGGTGGTGGCCTGCGAGGGTTTTCAGGAGAACGATAACCTGCGCCTAGCCGCCAGTCTGGAACGGGCCAGCGAACACCCCCTGGCCGAAGCCATCGTCAAGGGTGCCGAAGAGCGCGCTGTGGAACTGACCCAGGCCGACAACTTCCAGTCAGTCACTGGCCAGGGGGTCACCGGCATCGTTGACGGCCGCAAGGTGGCACTGGGTAATCTCAAACTGCTGGAGAGTCTCGGCATTGATGTGGGGAATCTGCCGCAGCAGGCGGATAGCCAGCGCGCCGAAGGCCAGACCGTGATGCTGCTGGCGGTGGATGGCAAGGCGGCTGGCATGATCGGCGTCGCCGATCCTATCAAAGAGACCACCCCCGAGGCGATCCGTGATCTGCACGGTGAGGGTATCAAAGTCGTGATGCTCACCGGTGACAGTCGCAAGACCGCCGAGGCAGTGGCCGCCAAACTGGACATCGATCAGGTACACGCCGAGGTGTTGCCGGAGCAAAAGGCCGAGTTGGTCAAACAGCTCCAGGCCGAAGGGCATATCGTCGCCATGGCTGGTGACGGTATCAACGACGCGCCCGCCCTGGCTCAGGCCCAGGTGGGTATTGCCATGGGTACCGGTACCGATGTGGCGATGGAAAGTGCTGGCGTAACGCTGGTTAAGGGCGATCTGCGTGGCATCGTGCGAGCCCGGCGGCTCTCCCACGCCACCATGCGCAATATCCGCCAGAACCTCTTTTTTGCATTCGTTTATAACGCCGCTGGTGTGCCCATTGCGGCGGGTGTGCTCTATCCCACGTTTGGTCTTTTGCTTTCGCCGATGATCGCGGCTGCGGCAATGAGTTTCAGTTCGGTGTCGGTGATCACCAATGCCCTCAGATTAAGGGGCGTGAAACTGTAGGAACAAGAAAATTCCGTAGGATGGGCAAAGCGCAGCGTGCCCATCAATTGCTGAGGTTTGGTGGGCACGCTGCGCTTTGCGCACCCCACTATTTGGTTCCGGCTGCGCCGGGCCAGGAGGATTAAGACAATGTTATATATAAAGTTACTTGTTTGCTTCTGTTTGATGTTTGCCTCGAATCTGGCTATGGCCGATGACTCAAATCGCCATCTACAGGTCGATGGTATGAGTGTCTATCTCGGTGTCATCCCGGCACAGCTCACCCAAGAGCATCCCAAAATGCACGGTGGTGGGGCCGATAGGGAGCACCGTTATCACGTAATGATAGCCCTTTTCGACAGCAAGTCCGGTGCACGTATCACCGATGCCAAGCTTAAAGCCACCGTTTCACAGCTGGGCTTGGCTGGGATTACAGAGGTGCTGGAGCCAATGCGTGGAGAGCCATTGAGTTACGGCAACTACTTCACTATGCGAAAACCGGAACTTTACCGCATACGGGTTGATATCCAACGTGGAAAAGGCGGAGAAAAGTCCGTGGCGAATTTTGTATTTCGTCGGCCACGGGATTAATGAAACGAAAGCGTGGGGAGTGGATTAATGCACGGTGAAACCGATTATGCTTACGGCATGTGGGTGGTAGCGGCCTTTAACGTCGGGCTGTTTCTCTTCTTCATACTGAGTTTTCTCAAGCCGCGGGGTGATCAAGAGTGGCGCAGCATGGGGGTGGTGACCGCCTTTCTGGTGGCCCTCTTCGCTGAGATGTACGGTTTTCCTTTGACCATCTATCTGCTTTCCGGTTGGTTGGGCGACGCCTACCCGGTGCTGCAGCCCTTCAGCCATAAGTTCGGTCACCTCTGGGTAGTGGTGTTCGGCGGTTCTGATTTGGCATGGGTCTTGGTGATGGGGTTGAGTCTGGTGTTGATGCTCATGGGTTATATGCTGCTCTCCAAAGGCTGGACGCAAATCCATGCTGCTCGCGGAGGTCTGGTCACCGACGGTATCTATGCCTATGCCCGTCACCCGCAATATACGGGGCTCTTCCTCGTGATCATCGGTTTTCTGGTGCAGTGGCCAACGTTGTTGACGGTGATTATGGCTCCCATTCTCCTCCTCGCCTATGTGCACTTGGCCAGGGTTGAGGAGCGGCGTGCCGGGACGGAGTTTGGTGAGGCGTATGATGTTTATGCGCGCAGCACACCGGCTTTTTTTCCACCCATCGAACGATGGAAGGCGTTTTTAACGGTAGAGGTGCCGGAAATTGAAGAACGGTAGCCAGTCGCTGTTAGGACTTGCTCAACCGACACCCACTATTGGAGGTGACATATGGAAGGTTTAGGTTCGTTTTTGCTATTTGCGGTTCTGTTTTTTCTCATGATGCGCTACGGCTGTGGTGCGCACATGATGCACGGCCATGGTGACCACGGTCACTCTCATGGTGCTGGCAACGATGTAAAGCACATCGACCCCGTCTGCGACATGGAGGTCAAGACCGAACAGGGCTACGGCAAGATTTATCAGGGCTCGCTCTACCGCTTCTGTTCGAAGAACTGCCTCGACAAATTCGACGCCGATCCTGAACGTTATCTCGATAAAGAACGGGGAGCAAACCATGACAGCTAGCCATTACAGACAAGGTATTTCATTGCTGGGCGTGGGCCATGCCACCAGTCTGACCCTGGCTATCAGCTTTGCACTTTGCATTACTTTTGACTTGATCTTTCCCGATCTCGCCATGTATGAGAGCTGGCAAAAACTACTGCCAGGCTTCGAGTGGATTAGCTGGAAAAGCTTTTTCCTGGGCTTGATCGAGGCCTATGGTTACGGCTGGTTTTTCGCCCTGATCTGGTTGCCGATCTACAACTTTGTTGTGCTTGGAAGGGGGCGAAGGAAACAGCGCGATGGATAATGCCATAGCGCTGGTACAAGTCTATCTCCACATCAATGGCTATTTCACTGTAGCCGAGTATCCGGACAACCAAGACAAAATGAAGGAGAGATAATTATGAGTAAACAAGGTCGGAAAGATCAAAAAAAGAGAGCGGTCAGCCAGCAACCGGCACCGGAAGTGATGCAGGCCGTTAGCGATGACGAGCGCAATACCATGATCGCCGAAACCGCTTATCTGCTTGCTGAGCAGCGGGGTTTCCAGGGCGATGCGGCATTAGATGACTGGCTGCATGCAGAGGCGGATATCAACGCGCGCCTGCTTGGAATCAAGTAGGGCGCTGCCATGGATATAGATGATTTTATCCACGTCCCGCGTGTCGCCTATTTTTCTATGGAGATCGCACTGCGCGACGAAATCCCCACCTATGCGGGGGGTCTGGGTGTGCTCGCCGGCGATACCCTGCGTTCCGCCGCCGACCTGGAGGTACCATTGGTGGCGGTGACGTTGGCCAGTACGGACGGTTACTTCCGCCAGACCCTCGACGCCGATGGCCGGCAATCCGAGCAAGGTGATCCCTGGGAACCGTCGAAATGGGCGGTGCCCCTGGATGCCATCGTGGTAGTGACCATCGAGGGACGGCGAGTCTGGGTCGGGGGCTGGCTCTATGTTCTCAAGGGCCACATGAACGGTGCGCAGCCGGTGGTGTTGCTCGATACTGATCTGGAACAAAACAACGCCGACGATAGAGCCATCACACAGCAACTCTACGGTGGTGACGAAGCCTATCGGCTCAAGCAAGAGGTCGTACTCGGCATTGGCGGCACGCGTATGTTGCAAGCCTTGGGCTTCCAACTGCGTCAGTACCATATGAATGAAGGGCACTCGGCATTGTTGGCACTGGAGCTGTTGCGTCGCTATTCCTATCCGCAGGAAGACATGCGGCCGGGCGAATCGCCTTATGACATTCCGCGTGTGCGCGAGCTGTGCTGTTTCACCACCCACACGCCAGTCGAAGCGGGGCATGACAAATTCAACTATGACCTGGTTCGGCGCATCCTCGGCGACTATGTTGATCTGCCCACGCTGCAGCACTTGGCCGGTGCAGAGCATCTCAACATGACCCGCCTGGCCCTGAATCTGAGCGAGTATGTCAATGGCGTCGCCCGACGCCACGCCGAGGTCTCACGCCACATGTTTCCCGGTTATCGCGTTCATGCGGTGACCAATGGCGTACATCCGTTCACCTGGACCAGCGCGCCATTCCACCGACTTTATGATGAGCGCCTGCCGGGCTGGTGTCATGAACCGGAACTGTTGATGCGTGCGGCGTGTTGCATCACCGATGAGGCTATTCGGGATGCCCATGTGGAGGCGAAGCAAGGGCTCATCGACGAGGTAAAAACACGCACGGGAGTTTCCTTGGCGGCCGATTGTTTCACCATCGGTTTTGCCCGCCGCATGACGGCCTACAAGCGCCCGGATCTGCTCTTCGCTGACCTGAAACGGCTTAAGGAGATTGCGCAACGCTATCCCATCCAGATTGTGTTGGCGGGCAAGGCACACCCACACGATGGCTCAGGCAAGCAGCTGATTGAAACCTTGCACGCGCACCTGCGCAAACTCAGTGGCGTCATCACCATCACCTATCTGCCTGACTACGATATGGCCACTGCACTTACCCTGGTATCGGGTGTAGATGTCTGGCTGAACACGCCGTTGCGGCCGATGGAGGCGAGCGGCACCAGCGGCATGAAGGCCGCGTTTAACGGTGTGCCGCACCTGAGCGTGCTGGACGGCTGGTGGATTGAAGGTTGTATAGAAGGGATTACAGGCTGGGCGATTGGTGATGACGACTCTTTCGCCAACGGTGATGACGCCGAACATCTATATCAAAAACTGGAAGAGATCATCCTGCCGCTTTTTTACCAGGATCAACCGGGTTGGACGGCGGTGATGAAGGGGGCAATCGCCCAATGTGCATCCTACTTCAACAGTCAACGCATGATGCGTCGCTATGCCAGCGAAGCCTATGTGCGATGAACAGTTGTGCGTTGTAACGCAGGGGAGGGGATATGGAACATCGATTTAAAAGACGCTGCCCACTGTCTCTGGACGTGGTTGTGCGTGGTCGCGATGGTTTGACACTGCATGGCCGGACACGCGACATCTCGCTTGACGGCATGTTCATTCAGCTTGCGCCGCAGGCTGTACGGACAAGCACAGTGGTGGAGATTGAGCTTTCCCGTTGCGGTTGTTTGCACGGCTGGGTGGTGCATGTTGGAGACGAAGGGATCGGCGTCATGTTTCGTTCGATCGGCAGCAGCGAGAAACACCTTCTTGGGCAGCTGCTTTCGGGGAAGTCCACGACGTAGTGAAACCTGACTATCCACCGCATGGATGGATAACAGGAAGTGTGTGGGAAACACAGGCTAGATTCGATAAGGGTGAAACGATGCCAAAAAAAGCAATACAAAAAGAGTTTGCGGAGCATTCGTCAAACGTTGGCCGGGATGCCTCAGGTGACGTAGCGGCTGCTGCCGGGCGGGGGATTCTGGAGCGTCTCCTGGCAGGTTATGGCGGACCGGTTGCGGTGCGTTTGTGGAACGGTGAAAGATCCCTGACATTGTTGCCAACTTCAGAGATAAGGATATCGGCGCACGGGTGATTTACGATACCGATCCGCAGCAATTGATGGCGAGACTGGCGGAGGCCTACACCACCGAGCATTACAAACACCCCTCGTACTTTTGTCACAAGTCCGCACCGGCGGGTTATCTCTTGGGTAGAACAATCACGTCCCTAACTGATCGTTCGGCTTAATAACGAAATAGTTTGCTGGAGCATATACAGAATGACGAAAAACGGTTTTTTTCTGCTTTTGGGCATCACCAGCGTGATATTAACCGGGTGTGACACACCGGATTCGGAGCAAGTGCGGCAACGGCAGCACCTGCCAGAGCCAAGCTTCGTCGCCGATCCGCAGCGCGGTGACGCTCTGTTTCATGCCCACTGCGCGCGCTGTCACGGTGAGAAAGGCACTGGCACCGACCAGGGACCGCCATTGATGCACCACGTCTATCGCCCTGGCCACCATGCGGACCTGACATTTCATTGGGCGATAAAAGACGGTGTCAGACAGCACCATTGGCACTTTGGCAATATGCCGCCGATTGCCGATGTTTCACCGCAACGGGCCGAACATATTATCGCTTATGTGCGCCGCGAGCAGCGCAACGCCGGGATTCGTTAGATGGACGAAATGGAAAAAGATATTCAGCACCTGCTGGACGAAAGAGGGGGTAGCGTCATGCTCTCTGACTGGGTGCTGCATGGTCTGGAGTTCATGGCCACCTCTTTTGTTTTCATCGTCGGCATTGCAGTACTTGTCATTGTTGTTCTATTTATCATCGATGTCAGCCAGAGCCGTAACGCCATTCGGCGTAACTACCCGGTGCTGGGGCGCTTCCGCTATCTGTTCGGCAGGCTCGGGGAGTTTTTCCGGCAATATTTCTTTGCCATGGATCGCGAGGAGATGCCTTTCAACCGGGCCGAACGGGCGTGGGTGGAGCGGGCGTCAAGCGGTGCGGACAACACCATCGCCTTTGGCTCCACAAAAAATATGAGCGTTGAGGGCACACCGATTTTTATGGGCTGCCCCTTTCCCGCGCTAACGAGTGATGCGGTCACTACACTGCCCATGCAGATCGGCCCTATTGCCACCACCCTTATCTCGCCCCTTCCATCTTCAATATTTCGGGGATGAGTTTTGGCGCGATCTCCTCACCGGCAGTGCGAGCTCTCTCCCTCGGAGCAAAAATGGCAGGATGCTGGCTGAACACCGGCGAGGGTGGTCTGTCTCCCTATCATCTGGAAGGAGGGTGTGACCTGGTGTTTCAGATCGGTACCACCAAATACGGTGTACGCAATGCCGATGGCGGTTTGAATGAGGAAAAACTGCGTGGCATCGCCGCCCGGCCGGAAGTAAAGCTGTTCGAAATTAAACTCAGTCAGGGCGCCAAACCGGGCAAGGGGGGTATTTTGCCCGCTGCCAAGATCAGCCAGGAAGTAGCCGATATACGCGGTATCAGCCAGGGTGAGGATTCCATTTCACCTAATCGACATCCCGAGATCGGTACCGTGCAACAGCTGCTGGATTTTGTTGACCGAGTCCGCCAGGTAACGGGTAAGCCGGTGGGAATCAAAACGATGGTTGGCAGTGATGACTGGCTGGATGAATTATGCCGGGAAATCGGCAGACGCGGTGTTGAAAGTGCGCCCGATTTTATTACCGTGGACGGGGGTGAAGGAGGCAGTGGTGCCGCGCCCATGGCGTTGATGGACAATGTCGGTCTGCCGCTGAGAGAGGCGCTGCCCCGGGTGGCCGATCTGCTGGTCAAGCACGGACTCAAACAGCGAGTACGCCTGATCGCCTCGGGGAAATTGATTACGCCCGCCAATGTCGCCTGGGCACTCTGTGCCGGGGCGGATTTTGTCAATGCGGCACGGGGTTTCATGTTTGCGTTGGGTTGCATTCAGGCGCTCAAATGCAACAAAAACATCTGCCCGACGGGTGTCACTACTCATAATGTCCGGCTTCAGGCGGGTCTTGATCCACAGGTTAAATCGGTCCGGGTGGCCAACTACTGCCGGAATATTGTGCACGAGGTGGAGATGATCGCTCACTCCTGTGGCGTACCGAAGCCACGTGCCTTGGGTCGCAGTCATGTGCGGATTGTGGGCAGTGATGGCCTCTCCCAGCCAATGGATGAACTCTATCCCGTTTCTGACTGTTTGAAAGGAGAACAGTAAAAATGGTCTCCGATCAATACGTCTGGTTAATCTGGTCAAGCGCGCTTCTGGTGCCGTGGGCGATTGTTTATGCTTTTTTTCCAACCCACAGGCGGGCGATGTTGTGGGCAAGTCTGTTTACGATGCCTTTTGGTCTCTCCGAGCCTCTGTTCGTACCGGAATACTGGTTGCCGCCCAGTCTGTTTGACCTCGCCGAGAATACCGGCTTTGATATCGAGAGCCTGATTTTCTGTTTTGGCATTGGGGGGATTGCCGCCGTTTTCTACGACCTGTTGACCGGGCAAACCACGGAAACCATAGCCAAGTGTCAGCGTAGTCATCCGTTGCACCGCCATCACTACAAGGCCTTGGCGGCGCCCTTTGTCAGCTTCCCCATTTTGTGGTTGTTTCCCTGGAACCCGATTTATCCCGCGATCCTGGCTATGTTCATCGGCGTGGTGGCGACCTTCTTCTGTCGGCCGGATCTGAAACGCAAGAGCTGGATCGGTGGAGTGCTGTTTCTGGTCTATTACGCCATTTTTCTCGCCGGCTTGGAATGGAGCGCGCCGGGTTACATCGACCGGGTCTGGAATCTCGAAGCACTTTCAGGGATAACCATCGGCTTCATGCCGATTGAGGAACTGCTGTTTGCGGTTTCCTTCGGCATGTACTGGTCCGGTGTGTATGAGCACTTTACCTGGCGCAAATTGGGGAGTGTCGGTGGTAAAACGTGAGTAAAAAAGGGAGCGAATAAAGCGCATTGAAATCGGATAAAGAGATGAGTTGCTCAGAAGGTTTTGTCGAAGAGTTTGACGCCGAACGGGAGCGTCTTGCGGGCATCTTGACGCTTGCTGCTCTGGTCATCGCCTTTGCCATGGCCAACTCGCCCCTCTACGAGGCCTACTGGTTCGTTCACCATACGCCAGTGTCGATACAGGTTGGCGAATTTGGTATCGATAAGCCGTTGATCGCCTGGATCAACAAGGGCTTGATGGTGTTTTTTTTCTTGCTCGTTGGCTTGGAGATAGAACGCGAGATGCTGGAGGGACAGTTGGCGGGCCTGCGCCAGCTTGCCTTGCCGGCGTTGGCGGCCTTGGGAGGGGGGGTGGCACCCGCAGCAATTTACTTATTGATCAATGGGAGTGATCCGGTGGCGGCGCGAGGTTGGGCTATCCCCATGGCGACCGATGTTGTGTTGGCGCTGGCGGCACTCTCTCTGTTGCGTGGTCGTATCCCGGAGAGCCTGTTCATCTTTCTCGCCGCCCTGGCGGTATTTGATGACGTAGGGGCCATCCTGGTGATTGCCCTGTTTTACCCGGAGACACTTTCCGTTTTCGCATTGATGGCCGCAGCAGCGGGTGGGGCGACGTTGTTTGCATTGAACCGCTTTAAAGTCGTGGCAACGGCACCCTATGTGTTGGCGGGTGTTTTTCTCTGGGCGGCGCTGCTGAATTCTGGCATCCATGCCACTCTAGCGGGTGTAGTAGTGGCGCTCGCTGTTCCTTTGTACGGGACGCGAAACGGCGTTTCCCATCCGCCGCTGCGGGAGATGGAGAGCCGCCTGCGTCCCTGGGTTGTGCTGGGCATTGTGCCGGTCTTCGCTTTCTTCAACGCCGGCATCGCGTTGCCGGGACTCGGCACCGACGTTCTATTAACACCGCTAACCTTTGGCATTGTCCTGGAGCTGTTTCTGGGTAAACAATTGGGGGTTTTAGGGATGACCTGGTTGGCTGTGCGGCTGGGGATTGGGCGGTTACCCGAAGGTGTCAACTGGACACATGTGTATGGCGTTGTATTGCTAGCCGGGATCGGTTTTACCATGAGTCTTTTTATCACCTCTTTGGCTTTTGCCGATGCGGATCAACTGGCAGCGGCGCGCTTCGCTATCATCATCGGTTCGCTGATTGCAGCAGCCGTTGGATTGTTTGTGTTGCACTTTTCCAGTTCGGAGCCTGCGGCAGGAAGCCCAAGAGGCCAGAAGAAATAATGGAGTATAAAATGAGGCAATGTTTACCTTGTACCGCCTGTTGTGAAGGTTGGTTGCAGATAAACGTTAACAGCGAAGAGATATATCCGGGTAGACCGTGCTCTAACTGTAATACAGGTGAGGGGTGCAGGATTTATGAACGCCGTCCCGTGGAGCCGTGTCAGCGTTTTCTCTGTGGTTGGCGAGATGAGGGTAGCCCGTTACCCGATTGGTTTAGGCCGGACAACGCTAAAGTTATCGTACTACCCAATAAATTCAGATGGAAGGGCTATCCGGTTGATGTTGCTGTACCCGTGGGGAAACGCATCCCGCCGCGGGCGTTGAAATGGTTGATGCAATATGCACAAAAACACCAACGCCTTTTGGTGTATATGGAACAAAAAACTAAAGATGCCGGGTTTGAGAAAAGTCAGCAGTGTTTGGCCTACGGTCCGCCTTTGTTTCTACAGGAGATCGAAGCGATGGTGAGAGAAGGAAAAAGGTTATGGGAATAGACATAAAACACACGTAAAAAAAGAAGGAGCATACCAAATTGCGGCAGACAATAACAACCGTAGTTATCATCTGGCGTGTAAAGAGAAACAAGAAGCTATCCAAGTAAGATATTCTCTGCAAAAAAACAACGGTTTCTCTACCCCCTATTATTTTAAATTTGTCGACGCTAAGGCATATTGGAGTGAGTTGAGCGAAGGTACACAGCCAAGTGCATCCACCACGCGCTTATTGTCTGATGAGCCGCCGGAACTGACCATGCTCATCGACAAGCTGGTTCTTCAATGGTTAACCCTTGAGCGTACCGTGTCAGATGAGAATATTGCCGTAATTATTCATCAGGCTGTGCATCGTTCATTTCCAGAAATAACCTACACCATTGCCAATACCCGTCGTGAATATGTCTCTATCAAAGGGATATCTGTCACGTCGGGTAATTTCAATATTAATTTTATGTATCCACAGCCTCAGGTTTTGCCACCACAGCGAGAATTAAAAAATCTGGCATTGAAAAGTCCTAATAGTCTACCTGAAGCGCCGATAGATATTCATTCGTTGGGCGAGCTAGAACAGCCGTACCGGGTAAGTGTTTCAGTGTTTTATGAAGTGAATGGCAAGGCACGTACACTGTTAGAGGAATTTAGTGTGCCGCTGAGGAAGCTGATTGATATTAAGTGAGGTGTCAATAACGTTTGGTGTATGCCATCCATTATGTTAAATATTGGCTTAACGTGTGATTGCCTCAACTAATACCTGAATTATTTTAGAGGATGAGAAGTATGATGCTAAAAATTATGGATACATTCTTGGCCCTGTTTGTGGGGGTATCTGTTGGCTTCTTTCTTCACTGGGTATTGGGTGTGGCACTGGCAGCCTATTGCCTCAAACGCATCTTTTTCTCAAACCCGGAAGTACTAGTGAAAACCTCTTCACCGGAAAGAAAAAAAGCGTTGGAAGATATGCGCAGGAGAGAGGATGAAGAAGAATTTGATCAGCGTTTTTTTAGGTACGGTTTTTTCAGCGATCACTTGTAAGAAACGAGGTTACATTCTGTGATGGTCAATAAGCTCGAAGAATATCTCGGAAAACAAAAAGGTGCAGAGGGGAGCTACCCATTTGGCCCAGAGGCACTGGTGTTTAAAGTCATGGGTAAAATGTTTGCGCTGGTATCTCAGAAGGAAGAAATACCCCGAATCACATTGAAATGTTGCCCGGCGGATGGCGAAGTCTTGGTGAGTCAATATGACGCTATTTCACCTGGGTACTATATGAATAAACGACACTGGATCACCATTTCGTTAAACGGAGAGTTGCCCGAGGAGATGATGGTGGATTTGGTCAATGGATCATATGATCTGGTTGTTAGTAAGCTGACTAAAGCCGATAAGAAAAAGCTAGAAGCGTGTGAGTGAGATAGAAAAATCGGAGGTACTGACCATATTTGACAGCTACCCTTCAGTGATGCGCCACAAGTTACTCTTTTTACTATGGTTATCAATGCATAGCCGTCATTCAGGTAGTGACCGTTCAACTGAGGAGGTGTCGCGGAAGCGGACGGTCAATCATATAAGTGAAGCATGCCTATTATTTCAAAAAGAAAGCTATAGCAACGGCTTATAACTATACGCTTTTTTCAACTGAGGAATTTAGGATGAAGGATATGATAAATAAATCAGAGCTTCTCTAACTATTTGCATCACCGATCCTTTAGCATGGAACTTGATGGGCCGATATATGTCTACCAACATTATTGACAATAAGATGGTAATTCTCCATTATTCGCTTCTAATGAAAAAAACGCTGATCTATCTATTACTGTTTGCCAACCTCTGCGCTGGAATAGCCTTTGCCTGGGATACCCATCCCGAGGCCATGGTGGGTCACGACTCGGCTGCGATTAGTATGGTGGCAGGTGAGTCTCATAATCATCCCGATGGTGATCTGCATCACGACGATCACTGTTGTCACGGTGCGGCCCACTTGGTGGGTGTCATTTTTACCCACACCACACAGTTTATAGCTGATAGTGATAATGACTTTTTTGCACTATCCCAAGACCCAACCCTTCTTTATATTGCCCCTCTTTTAAGACCTCCCATTGTTTAAATCCTTTCTGATTTAAGTGTGCCGCTGAAAGCGTTCTGGCGGCTTGTGCTTTGTTGCATCTGAAGGATTCACACCATGTTTTTAAACCGTGTTTTTTGTGCGGGCGTATGCGTCTGTTTGGCGCTGCCTGCGTGGGCGATCACCGCGCTCGAATTTAAAGAAACTCCACTGTTGATTAGCGCCAATGGGGCGCAAAAAATCGATCTATCGTTACAGACATTCATGCAACAGGTGTGGTCGGAAAGCCCTGCCATGCAGGGGGCGCAAGCGGTTATCGAAGCGGCTCGGGCACGGGCCGAGGGTGCCGGTCGTCCTCTCTATAATCCTGACCTGGAGCTGGAGGCTGAACGCACAGACATCAACACTACTTCGATCGGTTTCAGCCAGACCCTGGATTGGAGTGACAAAAGAGGGGCACTGACGCACATTGCCGATCAGGAGGTACAGGCGGCAACTGCCGAGCTGTGGAATACCCGACAACGTATCGCTGTCGAAACCCTGGATGCATTGGCCCGATACTTTACTGCGCGAGAAATGCAGGCACTGGCGTTACGCCGTAGCCAGTTAATGAAAGGTTTTATCGACACTGTAAAGCAGCGTCAGGCTGCCGGGGACATGGGGGCACTGGAGGGAACCTTGGCCCAGGTCACCTATAGCGAAGCCTTGATGCAGCAGGCGGCGAGCGAAAGTGAGTTGGCCGAGGCCGAAGCTGCATTGCAGGCAGTCACCGGGCTTGACCTGGCTGTTTGGCCTCAACTACCCAGTGAGTTGGCACCTCCGCCTGAACAGGTTGATGCCGCCTTGTTGCAATCCCTTCCCGCACTCGCTGTGTTGCGCAACCGCATGGAGGCAGCCAAAGCCCGTGTACGCCTGGCCGAGCGTGAGGGTCGTGCCGACCCCACCATCGGTATTCGTGTTGGGCGAGAAAATACGGAAACCCTGCTGGGGCTGAGCCTCGAAATCCCTCTCTTTGTACGCAATAACTTCAAAGCCGAAGTGCGTGCCGCCTCCCACGAAGCGGTTGCGGAGGAGCTGGCCTATCGCGATGTATACCGTCGTGCCAAAGCCCGGCTTGATGGCAGTTTGGGACGATTCCAAAACACCACTCGTGCGTGGCGGGCGTGGGTTGCTGCTGGCCAGCAGGCCCATCGTGAGCAGATAAGTTTATTGGAAAAGATGTGGCAGGCGGGTGAACTGACCGCCACCGATTTTCTTATTCAAGCCAAACAGAATATCGACACCCAGTCGGCGGCAACGGCGCTGATGGGTGAAGTGTGGCAGGCAGCGATCGGATGGCTGGATGCCTCGGGTCAGGTTGGAGAGTGGTTGGGCATTGCGCCTACCGCAGCCGCACAAACAAAGAATCGTGGAGAGTAAAAAATGAAAAAAAGATTAATTTTATTGATGTTGTTGAGTTTGGCAAGCCCCGGTGTTGTTTTGGCGGCAGAAGGTCACGCGCATGACGAAAGTGGTGACGTGCATGGAGGCACTAATGTCGCGCAAGCCAGGGATGACGTTAGCGACCTCGATGATTTTTCCGGCATTGAGATGGAAAAAGGCCATGAAGATCATGGCGATAAAGGCCACCAGCATGAAGCGGAAGGCCATGGTCATAAAGATGACGGCCATGAAGAGAAAGGACGTGATGATCATGGCGGTGGTCATGACGAAGGTGCTGGCCATGAAGAGAGTGACGATGATGGCCATGGCGAAGCAGCAAGCGATGCCGAATTAAGCGACGCCCAACGTCGCACGGCCGGTATCGAGACGATGACAGTTAAGCGTCAGTCACTAGGAGATGCAATCACCGCCCCCGGCGAAGCAACGCTTAACGCCTATCGCACTACCAAGGTTACCCCGCGCACCCCCGGCCAAGTAATGAAGCGCCACGCACGCCTTGGTGATCATGTCAAAGAAGGGCAGCCATTGGTTACACTCTCCAGTGTCGAGATGGCCGAGGCTCAAGGTGTATTGATGGAAGCCAATGTCGAGCTGCGTCGAGTGGAAAAACTGGGCCGCAAAGTGGTCTCCGAGAAGCGTTTTGTCACCGCACAGATCGCGTATCAACAGGCTTATGCCAAGGTCAACGCTTATGGCATGACAAAAAAACAGATCGAGTCTTTGATCAAAACAGGCGATGCGACTCGTGCAACGGGTGAGTTTCAGTTGCTCTCGTTTCAGGATGGCACCGTCATCAGTGACGATTTTGTGGTGGGTGAGTTGATCGAACCTGGTCACGTATTGATGGAAATCAGCGATGAGACTGTGCTCTGGGTCGAGGCGCGCCTGACGCCGGAAGATGCTGCCCGTATCGCGCTGGGGTCATCCGCTCGTGTGCAAGTTGGCAAACAATGGCTCAGTGGCAAAGTCACTCAGGCTCGTCACACGCTGGATGAGACCACCCGTACGTTGGCCGTGCATATCGAAGTCGTAAACCGGGATGATGAACTCCATCCGGGGCAATTCGTCACTGCTGTGATCGAGAGCAAGGAAAAACTACAAGGTCTTATTGTGCCACTCGCTGCCGTTCTGCGCAGCCCCGATGGGGATTGGCAGGTCTTTGTCGAATCCTCGCCCGGTCGTTTCGAACCAAAGGAGGTGGAAGTGTTGCGTACCGTAGGTGACCAGATGCTGATCGACGGTATTGCCGAAGGCACCACTATCGTCAGCAAAGGTGCGTTCTTTGTTCAGTCAGAAATCGCCAAGAGCGGTTTTTCTGTGCATAACCACTAAGGGGCGAAACCATGTTAAACAAAATAATCGATGCCGGGATTGAAAACCGGCTACTGGTGGTGCTCGCCTTACTAGCGATCATGGTGGGCGGCGCATTAGTACTACCCAAGCTGAATCTCGATGCTTTTCCTGATGTGACCAATGTGCAGGTACAAATCAACACCGAAGCCCAAGGCCTTGCCGCTGAAGAGGTGGAACAGCTCATTACTTTTCCCATTGAAGCGGTTATGTATGCGCTACCGGATGTTGAAGAGGTGCGTTCTATTTCCAAAACGGGTCTGTCGGTGATCACCGTCGTCTTCAAAGAAGGCACAGATATCTATTTCGCTCGCCAACTGGTGTTCGAACGGCTGCAAGCGGCGAAGGAGCAGATTCCCAATGGCATCGGCACCCCAGGCATGGGGCCCAACACCTCCGGTCTAGGGCAGGTATTTCAATATATTTTACTGGCAGAAGAAGGCTCGACGTACGATGCTATCGCCCTGCGTAGTCTCAATGACTGGGTAGTAAAACTGTTGTTGATGCCAGTACCCGGCGTCACCGAGGTGCTCTCTTTCGGTGGCGAAGTGCGCCAGTACCAGGTGCAACTCGAACCTCAACGCCTGCTGGCTTATGGTTTATCCAGTGATGATGTCGCCGAGGCCATCGAAGCCAACAACCGCAATGCAGGCGGCTGGTATCTGGATCGTGGTGAAGAACAGCTAGTGATTCGTGGCGTGGGCTGGGTGCGTAGCGGTGAAGAGGGTTTGCGCGACATCGGTAACATTCCGCTCATGGATGTGGACGGTGTGCCCGTGCGGGTGCGTGATGTGGCCAAGGTTGATTTCGGCCCCGAGATTCGCCAAGGTGCGGTGACCATGACTCAACGAGACGCCAACGGTAATCCTGAATCGCTGGGTGAAGTGGTCGCTGGCGTGGTGCTCAAACGAATGGGGGCTAATACCAAGGCGACCATCGACAGTATCAAAGATCGTATTCCCGCCATTCAAATAGCTCTGCCTGATGGTGTGACTATTGAAGCGGTCTATGATCAGTCGGATTTGGTGGATAAGGCAGTAGGCACGGTCAGCAAGGCGCTGGTGGAGGCCTTTGTCCTGATCGTTATCATTTTGATGCTGTTCCTGCTCAACTTGCGCGCCACCTTTTTGGTGCTAATTTCGGTGCCGATTTCCATTTTGCTGGCGTTGATGGTGATGGCGCAATGGGGCGTTTCGGCTAACCTGATGTCGCTGGGTGGATTGACCATCGCCATCGGCATGATGGTGGATGGTTCGGTGGTGATGATGGAGCATATCTTTAGCCATCTCACCAAACCGGATGCCCAGCATCGGGAACGGGTTAAAAAGGAAATGGCCGGTGGATCACCAACGCCCTACAATGCTGCCCATGACGATCATGGCATCGCCCTGCGGATTCAAGAGGCCGCCCGCGAAGTAGGACGGCCGGTGTTTTATGCCGTGATGATTATCGTCATCGTGTTTGCACCGCTATTCAGCCTTGAAGGGGTGGAAGGCAAACTGTTCCAGCCGATGGCGATTTCCATCGTCCTGGCGATGCTGGCCTCGCTGATAGTGGCGCTGGTGGTGGTGCCCGCCTTGGCCACGTATATGTTTAAAACCGGCGTCAGGGAGAGAGAGAGTTTCATCATGAAACCGCTGGATAAGCTCTATCGCAAAGCTCTAGGTGGTGCGCTAAAAATGCGCACTGTGGTGGTCGGCACAGCACTGGCATTGTTTGTCGGTTCACTGGCGCTGGTGCCTTTTTTGGGCACAGAGTTCGTACCAGAGTTGGAGGAGGGCACGCTCAATATTCGAGTTACATTGGCCCCCTCATCCAGTCTCGATACCTCCCTTGAGGTGGCGCAGAAACTGGAACAGCAGTTGATGACCTTTCCTGAGGTGCTCTACGTCTCCAGCCGCATTGGTCGTGCCGAGATTGGTGGCGATCCTGAGCCAGTCTCTAATGTGGAGATTTATGTGGGCACAAAGCCGGTTTCTGAATGGACCTCAGCACCAAACCGCAAAGCACTACAGGCGTTGATGGAAGAGAAAATGTCGGTTCATCCCGGTCTGCTGTTTTCCTTCTCTCAACCGATTGCGACGCGTGTGGATGAACTGCTGTCC
>Ga0316204_10006590_pt1 | contig 17734 bp, 16 predicted proteins | sample 6monrhotite_MG_2_FD_205661 | JGI IMG/M metagenome (GOLD analysis project Ga0316204, IMG submission 205661) | Microbial mat bacterial communities from mineral coupon in-situ incubated in ocean water Damariscotta River, Maine, United States -... | ecosystem: Environmental > Aquatic > Marine >... | reverse complement strand
TTACAGGCTATTCACCAAATCGGCGCAGTCATGAGGTCTGGAGAATATCGGCGCTGAGAGACTGCTTCCGGCCCTCCCGGCACATGGGCCGGTGAATAGCCCCGCCCGCATAACCCTTGAATATAACGGAAAAATCCGGCCAAAGCCGGATCGGGAGAACGGTTTCTCAAGGGCAAGTGGCGGAGACGAAGGGATTCGAACCCTCGAGACCCTTCCGGGCCTACTCCCTTAGCAGGGGAGCGCCTTCGACCACTCGGCCACGTCTCCGCTGACCGCTATACAGGTCTGATTACAGGAAAAACAAGGGCAAATCTGCCCGTGGCAGGAAAAATGCGCGCGCCTTGCGAGACGCACAAACAATGGCCGTATCACAGGGCCTGCCCCGACATCGCCTGGTCGGACCGGTTCCAGCGTTACACCACAGCGGTCGACCTGCCCGTCTGGCGATCACACCGCTTCACAATTGGTAAAGCCGCAGCGTTTTTTGCCTGGTGTTTGTACCCTGCTGGCAGGGAATAACGGGCCATTTGGCGCATCCAATCACAAATCAGCCAGCCGCAAGTCGACGGGGAACCTTACATGCGATTATCCATAACTTTGTTTTCTAAGGGGAAATCTTCGAATTCCCGGATCAAACGTTACAGCGTGATGCCGGTTTCCGCGCGCCGCGCACGGACCGGTGATAAGACGTGCTTTGATTGGGGCAGATGCGATCAATAGGTTGGTATCATCACCCAAAGACCCTCCCTGCACCCGAAAGGATTATCTGATGAAACCCCTGACTTTCCTTCTCCTCGCCGCTGGCCTTGGCGCGATGGTCACTGCTGCTGTCGCCGGCACAACAAAACAACCAACGCCTGCCACGACATCCAACCAATCAACCACAGGTGTCGATACGGCAACGCAGGCCGGGGCCGCACCGCAGCCGTCCTCGAAGCGCAACGCGCCAAGAACCAGGTTCTACGCCCATTCACAGCCCTACGGCGTCGGCCCGAACAACGACAGTCGCTAATCTTGCGAGACACCTGAGATGCAGCGGGATGCCCGGCGCGCAAATACCTGTGTAGAAACTCATCTCCCGCTGTGTCGGGGAGTTCGCAGGTGCGGCAATTGGTCGATTGGCCCCGGCATCATCTCCGGGGCGCAGGCCTCTTCAGGTGTTAAAGAGGAAGTGCAGCACATCGCCGTCCTTGACGGTATACGCCTTGCCTTCGGCGCGCATCTTGCCTGCTTCCTTGGCGGGGCCTTCACCGCCCAGAGAGACAAAATCGTCATAGGCGATTGTCTCTGCCCGGATGAAGCCTTTTTCGAAATCACCGTGAATGACCCCGGCTGCCTTGGGCGCTGAGGTGCCGGATTTGATGGTCCAGGCGCGGGCCTCCTTGGGACCAACAGTAAAGTAGGTTTCAAGATGCAGCAGCTCGTAGCCTGCGCGGATCAGCCGGTCCAGACCCGCCTCATGAAGGCCCATTTCTTCCAGGAACATCTGCGCCTCGTCGTCTTCGAGCTGGCTGATCTCTTCTTCGATCTGGGCCGAGATCACAACATGGGCATTGCCCTGCGCGGCGGCCATTTCGGCGACAGCTGTGGAAAAGGCGTTGCCTTCGGCGGCCTCGGCTTCGCCGACGTTGCAAACATAGAGCACCGGCTTGGTGGTCAACAGCTGCAGCATCCGCCAGGCTTTGGCGTCTTCGTCATCAACCTCGACCACGCGGGCGGGCTGGCCCTCTTCCAGGGCCGCCAGCGCCATCCGCATCAAACGTTCCTGCTGGACCGCTTCCTTGTCACCGCCACGTACTTTGCGCACGATGTTCTGCAAACGTTTTTCAATGGATTCGATGTCGGCCAGCATCAGCTCGGTGTCGATGGTTTCCGCATCCGCCACCGGATCCACACGCCCTTCGACGTGGGTCACGTCCCCGTCTTCGAAACAGCGCAGCACATGGGCAATGGCGTCAACCTCGCGGATGTTTGCAAGGAACTGATTGCCCAGGCCTTCGCCCTTGGAGGCCCCTTTGACCAATCCGGCAATATCGACAAAGGTCATGCGCGTCGGGATGATCTGTTTGGACCCGGCGATGGCGGCCAGTTTATCCAGACGCAAGTCCGGTACCGCCACTTCGCCCACGTTGGGTTCGATCGTGCAAAACGGGAAATTGGCCGCCTGCGCAGCCGCCGTACGGGTCAGTGCGTTGAAAAGCGTGGATTTGCCGACATTCGGCAGACCAACGATGCCCATTTTGAATCCCATGATGACGTCCTTTGGTAAAGTCCGGGCCGTCCTAGGGCCTCATGGTCAATTCCGCAAGCCTCAGCGCGCGCGCCGGTCCTCTTGGGCCTGAAAGATCAAGATCCAGGCGAGCAGGACGAACATCGGGTGGGTCAGCCCTCCCGACAGGATGATCGCAGGCACCCAGACGACAAACATGACAAGGCTGAGGATCACGCGCCCCAGCAACAGGATCGACAGCGGAGGCAGGAACAGGGCAAGAACATAATTCATGACAACGAGATAGGTACCGATCATCTGGTCAACACGGGGAAAGTGCTGCGCGTTGCGGCAGGTACGTCAAATTCTTCGACCATTGGCCAAGGCGGATTGATTTCCGGCGCGGTTTTGGGCATTGCACAGGCAACGCCAAATCAGAGGTTGCTGACATGACCCGTATCGACGCCAAATTCGCCGCGCTCAAGGAACAGGGCAAGAAAGCCTTTGTGTCCTATATCATGGCCGGAGATCCCGATTTCGACACCAGTCTTGAGATCATGCGCGGGTTACCGGGCGCGGGGGTCGATGTGATTGAACTGGGCCTGCCCTTTACCGATCCCATGGCCGATGGTCCGACGATCCAGTTGGCGGGGCAACGCGCGCTTGATAATGGGATGACCCTGCGGCGGACACTGGAAATGGCGACGGCCTTCCGGCAAGAGGACAACACCACGCCGATTGTGCTGATGGGCTACTACAACCCGATCTATTCGATGGGTGTGGACACCTTCCTTGAGGCGGCGGTTGCTGCGGGCATCGACGGGCTGATCGTGGTGGACCTGCCGCCCGAAGAGGACGTCGAACTATGCCTGCCGGCTAACAAGGCCGGGCTGAATTTCATTCGCCTTGCGACCCCGACAACGGACGACAAACGCCTGCCCCGTGTGATCCAGAACACCTCCGGCTTTGTCTATTACGTCTCCATCACCGGGATCACCGGTGCCGCCGAGGCAGAGGCAGGGGACGTTGCACCCGAAGTCGCACGCATTCAGAACGCCAGCGGATTGCCCGTGGTCGTGGGCTTTGGCGTGAACACCCCTGAAAAGTCACGTGCCATCGCCGAAGTTGCCGATGGCGTGGTGGTCGGATCAGCCATCGTATCGCGCATTGGCGCTGGCGACAGCGTGGCGGACGTGCTGCGTTTCGTGAAAACGCTGACCGACGGGGCGCATGCGGCCTGATCAGGCTTGGGGGAAAAGCTATACAGCGAGCGGGAATTTTGGCTCTGTCTCCACGACGGAAATGGATTCTTGCACCGCCAACGCATCGATATCAAATCGATTTATGCGGGTTGAGGTGTCTGTGTCGAAGTTGACTAGCAATGCCTCGCAAACCGCATTTCGGTTACTTTCCTTCGCGCCAACATGATAGAAATGCTCTTTCGTTTGGATTGAGTTTTCACCCCAGAGAGAAAAGACATAGTCATTTACGCGATACCTATTTTTAAGCCAGGTCGACATGATGAACGGCGACCCGTTTTTGGTGACCAACTTGTATAGTTCGTGTTCTTCCTCCTCTGACCAAGAGTCAAAATAATCAACATGACGACCCAGGTAGGGAGGGTCACAGTATACCAAGTCACTTGGCTCGACTTCATACAAGGTGTCCCGAAATTCCTGATGCTTGAACTCATAGTCCCCCTGTTTTAGGATGAATGATACAGCAGAAATCTGGTTGCATATTTTGGTTACAAGGGCTTGGGCGAAGCGGTTCGGCTTGCGGCAGAAGGGGACGTTGAATCCCCCTTTCTTATTAAACCTCATCATCCCATTGAAGCAAGAGCGGCTCAGAAACATGAAGTCCAGTGGATTACCATCTGCGTTGAATCGGTCCCTAACAGTGTAGTAGTGAGCCCCCTCGGTCTCTAGCAGTCTGGCGCCTTCTTCGATTAAGAACTGGCGTGCCCTGTCTGCTGTTATCTCGCCATCTTGCAGGGCTTTGTAGAAGCTTATGAGGTGAGGGTTACTATCGCAGAGCAACGCTCGTTTGGGTTGGACGTTGAAGGCAACGGCACCTGTACCCATGAACGGCTCGACCCACCTGTCGTAGTCTTGATGAACGCTTGTTTGGCGTATCCACTCTGCGAGCTTTGTTTTGATTCCTTGGGACTTGATTGGCGGCACTATGGTCATGGCTATTTCGCTTTCCTCCGAGGCTTCGGTTTGTTGATAAGCTCCATATCCATTCCCTTGAAATCTAGATATTCGGAGAGTTTGGTTAGATTCTTGAATTTCTTAGGATTTCTGGGGTCGGGAACCTGTAGAATGCCCTGGTTTATCCAGTACTCGTCAAAGACATCTTCCCCTAACTTCGCAAATGCACCGTTTCCTTTCAGAAGGTCTGGAATGTAGCTGATACTGCCAATGTTGGCAGTGTTTCCGCTGCCGCTACGATCACTTGCGATTTTCCACTTTTCCTCAGCAAAAAATAGCAAATCTGTGATTACCGAATTGATTGAAGAAAGTTCTGAAAGATTACGCACCTCTGTTTCGTCAATGTCGTCAGATAGTGCGCGGGTGTAGAGAATGCCTAGTGATAGGTGGGCGTTATACTCATTGTATGGGAACTGAATGTTCTTTGTGCATGTGCGATCTCGAAAATGGGCTCCGTGAGAGCCAAGCGTAAAACCGTTGCAGAAATCTTTGTATTCGGGCGTGCGGTAGGTCGTCTTGATGTCGACCGCAAATTTTACAGATTTGTCTGATTTCTTCACAAAGGAAATATCGGGATACCAGTTCTGATGCTCAGCTAAAACGAGATCGTATCCAGTTGCTTCTGCAAATTCCAGAAATTTTGGGAATAACTGAATCTCCAAAATTTTGGATATTATTTTTGTGTCCGCAGATATCGTGTAAATGGTCTGGTCAACATCGATGAAGCCCTTGATCGACCAGTCACCACAGTTCGTTGATACATATTCAGTTAGGGTTGTCCCAAGATTCCTAAGTTGAGCCAAAAATTCTATCGTCGCGTCATCCATATTTTTCTGCTCTTTATCTGTGTGTTTCTTGCATCTTGCAGTAGCCGACAAAAGCCGCACCTGCACTTTTAGGGGCGTTTCCTTTAGCCACTTCTTCACTGGCAAAGGCTAACCGTTGGTGTTGTAGAGTCAGGTGTCTGACTTTGTGGCGAGCGCAAACAAAGAGGGGTCCATTGGATATTTGGTGGCCCTTCGGCATCGCATCTGCAATGTCGAGCACGAATAAATCAAGACTAGGGTGGCGTTCTGGCAAAAAACTCATTCGGACATACTGCCCGAAGTTCGACCGATCAGGAACCCAGATAGTACTTTTAGTCGAACCCGGTAAGGGCTTGACTATCCCGCACCACTCCACATCAGGGAACATCACGAACAAGGAGCTTCGCTTCACTCGCACAAGGGCATTTGCCTAACCCTGTGTCGACCCCAAGTATCGCAGCAGCAGTTCTTGGGAGCAGCAAAAGCGGAAACAAAGGAGTGACGGATTGACCACCCCATCACCAATTGGTAAACTAAATTTACCAATTACAAGATTGAGTCTCTCATGCCTGTCATCACCAACATCGACGACCTCAAACGCCTTTATCAGCGGCGGGTGCCCAGAATGTTCTACGACTATTGCGAGAGTGGCAGTTGGACCGAACAGACGTTCCGGGACAACTCATCTGATTTTGACGACATCCGCCTGCGCCAGCGGGTTGCGGTCGACATGTCCGGGCGCAGCACCAAAAGCCAGATGATCGGGCAGGACGTCACCATGCCGGTGGCCCTGGCCCCGGTCGGATTGACGGGCATGCAGCATGCCGATGGGGAGATCAAGGCGGCGCGGGCGGCGGAGGCTTTCGGGGTTCCCTTCACGCTTTCCACCATGTCGATCAATTCAATTGAAGACGTGGCAGAGGCGACCACGGCACCTTTCTGGTTTCAGCTCTATACAATGCGCGATGCCGATTATGTCAGCCGCCTGATCCAGCGGGCCAAGGACGCAAAATGCTCCGCGCTTGTCATCACACTGGACCTGCAAATCCTGGGCCAGCGGCACAGGGATCTGAAAAACGGGCTGTCCGCCCCACCCAAGCTGACCCCAAGCACCATCGCCAATCTGGCGACAAAATGGGCCTGGGGCCTTGGCATGCTGGGGGCAAAGCGCCGCGAATTCGGCAATATCGTCGGCCACGTAGACGGCATATCCGATGCGTCCTCTCTTGGGGCCTGGACCGCAGAACAGTTTGATTTGACATTGGACTGGAACAAGATTGCCAAGCTCAAGGAACAATGGGGCGGCAAGGTGATCCTGAAAGGTATCCTGGATGCCGAGGACGCCAAGATGGCGCTTAAAGTGGGGGCAGATGCGATTGTCGTCTCCAACCACGGTGGCAGACAGCTTGACGGGGCGTTGAGTTCGATCAGGATGCTGCCGTCGATCATGGATGCGGTGGGCGACAAGGTCGAAGTCCATCTCGACAGCGGGATCAGGTCCGGTCAGGACGTGCTCAAGGCGCTTGCGATGGGGGCCAAGGGCACGATGATCGGGCGGGCCTTTGTCTATGGGCTGGGTGCGATGGGACAAAAAGGTGTCACTGCAGCGCTGGAGGTGATCCACAAGGAGCTGGACACCACAATGGCGTTGTGCGGGGAGACATCCGTGACCGATCTTGGGCGGCATAACCTGCTGATTCCCAAGGGGTTTGGCGGCGAATGGCAGGGCTAATCAGGACGGTGGCCGGGGTACTTGTTCCGACCGCCGTCGCAGCGTCGGGATCAAGAGCAGCGCCGTGATGCAGAGCAAAGCGGCGACCACCACAAAGGCGCTGCGCAGGCCGAAGGCTTGAGACACCAGCCCCATCAGCGGCGGCCCGAAAAAGAACGCGCCATAGCCCAGAACCGACGTCCGGCTGATCGCTGCCAGCCGTTGATCGCGCGGCACGATGCGTCCGACCAACGCCAGCGCCAGCGGAGCCACAACCGAGATACCCAAGCCCGCAACCGCAAACCCGGCCAATGCAACTGCGACACTGCCCGCAACACCCGCCAAAAGAAGCCCCACCGAAGACATCAGCATGGCCATCAGCATCAAGGTCGTGTCGCGAAGGCGTCGGGCCAGCCAATGACCCGACAACCGCCCGATCCCCATGGTCAGCCCCATCATCGCGGGGCCAAGTGCGCCTTCGCCCGGTGCGCCGCCCAGGGTGCGTTCGATGTGCAGCGCGGACCACCCCTCGGACGCGGCTTCGGCCAGAAACGCGGCCATCACCACCAAACCTGCAAAAAGAACAAATCCATGTGGCATTTCGCCTGCCAGCACCTCGACACCCTGAGTGTCCAACTGCGGGGCGCGGTCGCGTGCGGCAAAGGCAAGAGTCAGCAATGTCCCGGTGAGCAGCACAAAGATCGTTATAGTGTCAACCTGCGCCTCACGCAGCGCGCCCGTCACAAGGGCCGCTCCGGCGTAGGCGAAACTGTACAAGGCGTGGTTCAGGTTCATCAACGTCCGCCCGGAGTGTTCCTCGATCTCGGACACGCGGGCATTGACCAGGACGTCAACCACACCCGACCCCATTGCCGCAAGCGCCATGCCAAGCACCAACAGGGTCAGCGTGTTCGATAGCCCGGACGCGAACATGCCCAGCGCCACGATTGAAATGCCCAGAGTCAGTGCCATGCCGCCAAACACCCGCTGAAACACCGGCACCAGCCACATCGCGAGGATGGCCCCGGTTGACGCGACCAGAAGGGCAATGCCATACGCCCCGTCAGAGGCCCCGACATTGGCCTTGATCACCGGCATCTGCGCAAAATAGGTGGCCCAGGCCGCGCCAATGGCAAAAAAGCCCGCAAGCGGCTTGCGGGACAGGTAAAGATCGCGTTTCAGGCTCATCCGCAAGCCGTGGCACGGGCCGCAGGTTTTGCCAAGTGCTTCGCGGCGATTTTGCCCTTTCCCCAAAAGGAAAACCGGTCTATACGCGCGGCTTCACGCGGGGATACAGCCTTGGAGGATTCCCGCCCTTACATATTGGAGATTACAAATGGCCGGAGAGATTCCAGATCTTGAAGCCCAGGAACGGACGGGGACAGGCAAGGGCGCCGCTCGTCAGGCACGCCGTGATGGCATGGTTCCGGGGATTGTTTTTGGTGGTGACACAGATCCACTGCCAATCAACATCCCGTTCAACAAACTGCTGACAATGCTGCGCAAGGGCCGGTTCAAGTCCACCCTGTTCAACATGAAGGTCGAAGGCCACGATGACGTGCGTGTCATCTGCCGCGACGTGCAGCGTCACGTGGTCAAGGATTTGCCGACACACGTCGACTTCATGCGTCTCAGACGCACGACCAAGGTCAACCTGTTCATCAACGTCGAAGTGACCGGCGAAGAGGATTGCCCTGGCCTGCGCAAGGGCGGCGTGTTGACCCTGATCCGTCCGGAAGTCGAACTGATCGTGACTGCGGCTGACATTCCCGAAAGCCTGGTGATCGACGTGTCCGCGCTTGAAATCGGTGACAACCTCACGATTTCCGACGTGGCCCTGCCAGAGGGCTCCAAGCCCACCATTGACCGCGACTTTGTCATCGCGCAGGTTTCCGCTCCTTCCGGTCTGGCATCCCAGTCCGATGATGAGGACGAAGGCGACGACGCGGCAGATGCAGCTGCTCCAGAGGCAGACGGCGACGCGGACAGCTAAGCCGGTCTTCTGGCCCGTACGAGCATTATTGAAGGGGTCGCCGCGGGCGGCCCCTTTTTCCTATGGTATCCAGGACGTATGTTTCGGTGCGATAACTAGAGCGTCGTCAAGACAGCGGCCCCTGGAGTATTTCACGCCAGCTATTCAGTCCAGGGGGCGCCTCTGCTAAAGAGCCGGGGACTAGAGTGGAGCGCCCCCATGAAATTGATCGTTGGCCTTGGCAACCCCGGTGCCAAATACGCGCGCAACCGGCATAACATCGGCTTTATGGCACTGGACCAGATCGCGTTGGATCATGGCTTTGGCCCTTGGAAGTCCAAATTTCAGGGTGTCATCAGCGAGGGCCGGTTAGGGTCCGAGCGGACGGTGCTGCTCAAGCCCGAAACCTACATGAACAATTCCGGCCAATCGGTGCAGGCCGCGATGCGCTTTTACAAACTTGAGCCTCAGGACGTGATTGTGCTGCACGATGAGATTGATCTGGCCCCCGGCAAAGTCAAATGCAAAACCGGTGGTGGCCACGCGGGCCATAACGGGTTGCGGTCGGTGCACGCCCATATCGGACCTGAATATGCCCGTGTGCGGCTGGGCGTGGGCCATCCCGGACACAAGGACGCAGTGCCGGGCTATGTATTGCGCGATTTTCCCAAGGCGGACGAGCCGTGGCTGGACGACGTGCTGCGTGGCATCGGCGATGGCGCGCCGTTCCTTGCGGCGGGCGATACCGGCAAATTCATGAACGCGGTCGCCTTGCGGGTGTCCCCGCCCCGATCGGGTACAGGCACAAAAAGCCCGGCAAAGGCCAAGGCCACACCGCCACGGTCTTCTCTCGCGCCTGAACCTGAGCCGGAACAGGAGACCAAATCGCCGCTGCAAAAGCTGATGGAGCGTTTTCGTTGAGCCTTGCAGACGCATTCCGAGACCAATCCGGCACCTGTGCCCGGATGGGTTCGCCTTTCATGGCTCAGCTTCTCGCCATCCTCGCCGAATGCTGGCCTGAAAACAGCGCCCTGGGCCGCAAGTTCGCCACTTTCACGGGCGACATTGGCCCGGCGGGCCATTCTCTTCCCCTCAGGATCGCCGGTGGCCTGCACGCCCTTGTGCTGAGCAATGCAGCACCCGAGCTGGCGGCAATTTATCCGCCTCATCACACCGATGATGAAACCCTGCGCGGGGCTGTTCAGCGGGCCTTACGCGATCACGAAGCCTTCCTTCTGGACTGGACCGACAGTGCCCCGCAAACCAATGAGGTACGCCGCTCCGCCGCCCTGATCGCCGCAGCACAGGTGGCGGTGAGTTATTTTGACTTGCCCATCCATCTGACGGAACTGGGGGCCAGCGGCGGGCTGAACCTGATGTGGGATCACTATGCGCTCGACATTGACGGGGCGTCTTTTGGCGCGCGGTCCCCGGCGATCACGTTCAAGCCGGAGTGGACCGGCCCCCTGCCCCCGGCCGCCCGTCCAAGGATCGCGGCGCGTGCCGGCGTTGACCTCAATCCACTCGACCCGCACGATCCCGATGACCTGCTGCGGCTGACCGCCTACCTCTGGCCGGATCAGCCTGAGCGGTTGATGATGACACGGGCCGCCGCCGCCATTGCGACTGGGCCGCTCACCAACGGGGACGCGATCGGCTGGCTTGCCCCCCGACTGGCCGACGCCCCGGATGGCCGTCTTCACCTGATCCAGCACACAGTCGCGTGGCAATATTTCCCCGAAGACGTGCAGGCCCATGGGCGCGCATTGATCGAAGCGGCAGGCAGGCAGGCCACCCCGAACCGCCCCCTTGGCTGGCTGTCGATGGAGACCGACGGCGACCGCACCGGCAAGATCGGCGCGGCCCTTACCTTGCGGCTTTGGCCCGGCGATCTGACCCTTGATCTGGGACGGGTAGATTTTCACGGCCGCTGGATCAATTGGACCTATCAGGTCGGGTAACGCTGGTGCCTGCCACGTCCCTGTGATTGGATGGCGCAAACAGCAAGGAAAACCAAATGCGCACATTCGGTAAATGGCTTGGCCGTATTCTGCTTGCCCTTGTATTGGCCGCAGTCGCGGTCGGCCTGTGGAAACGCGAAGAAATCACCCGTTTGCTGGCCGTCAATTCGTTGTTTTCCGAAGCAAAGATCGTTCAGAATTTTTCGAACATGGACCGGGCTTTTTTGCACACAGTCTTGCCGCGTGGCGATGGCCCGATGTCCGACTTGCCCTATGGGGCGGAAACCACCCTGCCCGTTGCGGTGGGCACTTGGATCAAGGCGCGCACTGTCACCTCCCTTCTGGTGATGAAAGACGGCGCAATCGTTTATGAAAACTATTTTCAGGACACCGCGCCGGATGACCGCCGGATCAGCTGGTCGATGGCCAAAAGCTATCTTTCGGCGCTGGTGGGGGTTTTGCTTGAAGAAGGCGCAATCCCCTCTCTGGACGTACAGGTCACCGACTATGCCCCTGAACTCAAGGGCGGGGCCTATGATGGTGCGACCCTGCGCAATGTCCTGCAAATGTCGAGCGGCGTGGTCTTTGACGAGGACTACCTTGACCAGAGTTCTGACATCAATCGGATGGGGCGTGTGCTGGCCCTGGGCGGCAAAATGGACGATTTTGCGGCTGACCTCAGCGAGAAGTTTGCAGCCCCGGCACAGGAATGGAAATACACATCCATAGACACACATATTGTCGGGATGGTTGTGCGCGGCGCCACCGGGCGGAGCGTTCCCGACCTGCTCAGCGAAAAGATCATCGCCCCTCTCGGCCTTGAACAAAGCCCCTACTACGTGACCGACGGTGTTGGCACCGCCTTTGTACTGGGGGGCCTGAATGTCACCACACGCGACTATGCCCGGTTTGGTCAGATGTTTGCGCAAAACGGTGCTTGGCAGGGTCAGCAGATCGTGCCTGCCGATTGGGTCGAGGCCTCCACCCTGCCCAGCGCGCGCACCGCGCCGGGCGAAATCGGCTATGGCTATCAATGGTGGATTCCGCAAGGATCCCCCCCCGGCACCTACATGGCGCGGGGCATCTACGGGCAATACATCTATGTCGACACCGGCGCGCAGGTTGTGATCGTGACCACCGCCGCAGATCGCAAATTCCGGGAAGACGGCGTGAGCCAGCAAAACGTCGACATCTTCCGGCTGATCGCGCAAAGCCTGTAAGCCATGAAACCCGATGACAGCATCAATGTTCTGGGAGGCCCGCTGGTGGTCTGCGGGACCACACCGGTTACCGGGTTTTTCCGGGACGGTCATTGCAACACCTGTGCCGAAGATCACGGCAGCCATACGGTCTGCGCGGTGATGACGGCCGAATTTCTGGCCTTTTCCAAATATGTCGGCAATGACCTGAGCACCCCCCACCCCGCCTTCGGATTTGCGGGCCTGAAACCGGGTGATCCCTGGTGCCTGTGTGCGGGCCGTTTCCTGCAAGCGGCTGATGAAGGCTGCGCGCCGGGGGTTCATCTGGCCGCCACTCACCTGCGGGCGCTCGACATTGTCCCGCTTGCGGTACTGCGTGCCCATGCGGTTGATGATGTGGATTGAGCCCTGACAATGTTCGGCACCAGTAAACCCATCTTTCAGTTCACCGGCCCTTTTGGGGTGCCGGTGCAGTTTGGTGCCAGCATCCTGCTGCTGCCGCTCATCTTCGTCTCGTTTGGCGACGTGGCAACCCTGCACTATGACCTGATTTTTGTAGCCTTGCTGATCGGGTCAATTTTCCTGCATGAACTGGGCCACGCCTGGGGCTGCCGAGTGCAGGGGGTGCCGGTGCGGCGGATCATGATCCACGGGGGTGGCGGTTTCTGCGAACAATCGCGCGCCGCAACTTATCGCCAACAAGAGGTGATCGTGGCGATGGGCCCGATCGTGAACCTGATGATCTGGGCGCTGGCATCGCTTGGCTCCCAGTTTTTTGAACTTGGGGTGCTCGCCTGGGCGCTCTATTGGCTGGCAATGATTAACCTGTTTCTGGCGCTCTTCAACCTGCTGCCCGTGCATCCGCTGGATGGAGGCAAGTTGTTTCAACTTGGCCTTCTGCGATTTCTGCCCGCCGCAACCGCCACCCGGATTTCCGGCGGTGTTGGCCTTGCCTTTGCGGTCTTGTGGCTGCCGGGTATGCTCTGGCTTTACTTCAACGTCGGCCTGGTGCTGTTCTTTTTCCCGCCCATCCGCCCACACCTTCAGATGCTGCGCCTGAAAAGGTAGCGCCACGCCAGAGCGGCGCAGGCTTTCCGTTTTGGTCAAAATGTCTTTGCAGGCAATCGCCTTTGAGGTCAGGCCCCATTCATTCTGCCGCTCAGGCGAATTTACCCATCTCGAACCCCAGCGCGCGTGCAACGGTAAAGATGTCCTTGTCGCCGCGCCCACACATGTTCATGCAGATGATGTGATCCTTGGGCAGGTCCGGCGCGATCTTCATCACATGGGCCAAGGCATGGGACGGTTCCAGCGCCGGAATGATCCCTTCCAATTCGCAACATTTCTGGAATGCCGACAGCGCCTCGACATCGGTGATCGACACATATTGTGCGCGGCCGATTTCGTGCAGCCAGGCGTGTTCCGGCCCGATACCGGGATAGTCCAACCCGGCGGAAATGCTGAAACCTTCAAGGATCTGGCCGTCATCATCCTGCAACAGATAGGTGCGATTGCCATGCAGCACACCGGGACGTCCGCCGGTCAGGGACGCACAATGTTCCATCTTGGCATTCACCCCTTTACCCCCGGCCTCGACACCGATGATGTTGACTTCCTTGTCGTCCAGGAACGGGAAAAACAGCCCCATCGCGTTGGAGCCGCCACCAATCGCGGCAATTACCGTATCGGGAAAACGGCCCTCGGCGGCAGTCATCTGTTCGCGCACTTCCTTGCCGATGATGCTTTGGAAATCACGTACCATCGCCGGATAAGGGTGCGGCCCCGCAACCGTACCAATGCAGTAAAACGTGTCGCGAACATTGGTCACCCAGTCGCGCAGCGCGTCGTTCATCGCGTCCTTGAGCGTGCCCCGGCCAGAGGTGACCGGAATGATCTCGGCCCCCAGAAGGCGCATGCGAAACACGTTCGGCGCCTGCCGCTCCACATCATGTGCACCCATGTAGACAACACATTTCAACCCGAACTTGGCACAGACCGTCGCCGTTGCCACCCCATGCTGACCTGCACCGGTCTCCGCAATGATCCGTTTCTTGCCCATGCGGCGCGCCAGAATGATCTGGCCCAGCACGTTGTTGATCTTGTGCGCGCCGGTGTGGTTCAACTCATCGCGCTTCATATAGACCTTGGCCCCCCCCAATTTTTCGGTCAGCCGCTCGGCAAAATAGAGCGGGCTGGGGCGGCCCACATAATGGGTCCACAGGTCGTTCATCTCGGCCCAGAAACTGTCGTCGGTCTTGGCGCGTTCATATTGTTCTTCCAGCTCAAGGATCAGCGGCATCAGCGTCTCGGAAACAAAGCGCCCGCCAAAATCACCAAAGCGGCCGTTTTCATCAGGTCCGGTCATAAAGCTGTTGAAAAGGTCGTTCATCTGGGGCGCTCCTGCGGGTAAATCCGACCCCTCGTTTACCGCACCCTCGCGCGCGGCGAAACCCCAAGACTTTTGCAAAAGTCTTGCCGCGTTTCCTTGCAAGGAAACGCCCTCGCTCAATCAACGAATGGACTCGGGATTGCAAAAGACCACATGGGTGCAGCCGCTTTGCGCCGCACGATGCTCCCATCCTGCGCGGCTTTGGACGTGTATAGTCGGCGCTACCAGATGCGCGGCCTCCTATGCGGGCATGAATGCCGTCCCTCACTGTGACATATCGTGGGCATCAAGGCATTATGCCGCCTCAATCAAATATCTTCAAAAGCTCGTTCTTGAGCTTGTCTTCAACCTGGTCCTTGACCGCATCCTCGACCGATTGCCCGTCCTGGCGCGCCACGCCCAGTTCATCGGCCAGCTTTTCGTCGACCTTTTGCTTGACCTTTTCCTTGGCGCGTTCTTTTTCTTCCTTGAAATTCAGGTCGATAGCGCCTTCCAGGTCCGGCTTGATCCGAGGGTTTGCCCAGGCACCGTATATCCGCACCGGCACCGCAAGTCCCCGACCCTGATTGACGCGCAGGGCTTTGGGCACAATGGTGTAATCCAGCGTTTGCGCTCCAAGGTTGACCTCGCCGCTACCAGTCGCATCGAAATTCGGTAACCCCATTTTCAGGTCCGAATTACGCACCACCCCGCGATCTATCTGGAAACTGGCGGTCAGACTGTCAAACACCGTCGTGCCCCCCTGCACGTCGAAGGATCCCAACAGATCGTCCAGATCAATGCCTTCGATGGTCCCACGCCCGATGTTTATCGCGCCCTGACCTTTCAGGGACCGCATGATTGCATCGACACTCTGCCCGACGCCGAGAAACGAAAGCGACGCATCACCTTGCCCTGTAAACCGGCTCAGCCCGGCCAGATCGGTCAACAACGGTTTGACCTGAATGCCATTGCCGCGCAATTTGCCACCGACAGACAGGCCGTTGCGGTTGTTCATCACAAATTCACCAGTCAGAACACCGCCATATCCCTGAACCTCGCGCAGTTCGACCACCATGCGAGACCGGTCATTGGTCAGCAACGTCCGTGTCCCCCCCAATGCAAGTGCGCCCAGATCAATGCTATCAGCGCGCAGTGAAATCGCGCCGTTAAAACTGGCCAGTCCCGAGGCATCAATTGCCGCCTTCGACCACCCAGTGCCTGGCGCTGCACCGGTGTCGTCCTGATCCGCCCCCGTCAGACTGCGCAAGTCCAGGGCCCCCGCATTCAACTGCGCATTCACCTGCGGTGTCCCGTTCAGCACGATGTCTGCCCCACCACGCAGCGTATTGCCACCAAGGTCCGCGACAAGGTCTCGCACGGCCAACCGGCGATCCGGCGTCAGGGTGATCTGGCTTGTTATCTGCGCGCTGCGGCCCAGTCCTTTGGGCAGATCCAGACCGCCAATCCCCAGTGCCGCCAGAAAGGCCCCACTGTCAGACATGTCCAATCTCAGAGCACCCGCAACCGCCCCTTGCAATGAACCACGGCCGTTCAGCTCGATTTCACCGCCCTGTGCGGTAACCGTCATCGCAATCGGCTGCACATCCCCGGCCAGAAAAGACGCAAACCGATCAATACGCGCCTCCAGTGACACTTTCTGCCCCGACGGGCGCAAAGCCGCCGCAATCTGTGCCGCACCCTGACGTTCCGGCCAGTCCAGCGCCAGATCAACTCCGGTGTAAGACACCAGATCGGCCCCTTCTGCGTCATAGATCAGGGTGGCATCGGTGATCACCAGTTTTTCAATGGAGAAGGTACGCGGAGTGCCGGCTGCTGGCGTTGTCGTTTCGATCTGGGCATCGCCGCCGCCATCCGTGAATAACCAGCTCGCACGCCCGTCAGCGCGGCTTTCCAGCCGGACGGTGGGGCTTTCGGCGACGATGTTCGTGATACGGATGTCACCGCGCAGCAATGCAAGCGCATCGACCCCGATAGCGGCATTGCGGGTGCTGAGCATCGCGCCGTCCTTGGCCCACTCGGCGTTGCCAACCTCCAGTCCGCCCGCGCTAACGCCCAGCACGGGCCAAAATGTCATGCCCACATCACCCGATATGGTCACATCCCGGCCAGTGAGCTTTTGCAACTGGTCTCCGGCAATCTCCGCAATCTTGTCCGCCGGCAGCAGCAAAACGCCCACTACCATCAAAACGATCACCAGCAAAACAGCTCCGATGATCCGTATTATCCACTTCATCACTCATCCTCCATCCCGGCCTTTCGCAGCCGCGTTGCTTGGACTATAGCCACAACATGAGCACAAACCCACCAAATCTGCGTCCCGATCTCGCCCCTGCTGCGAAAATCAGCAATCCCGCCCGTCCCGGCCAGCCCACAATCGGCATGGTCTCGCTTGGCTGTCCCAAGGCATTGGTCGACAGTGAACGCATCCTGACCCGCCTGCGGGCCGAAGGATATGGTGTGTCGCCCGATTATGCCGGGGCTGATGCGGTGATTGTGAATACCTGCGGATTTCTGGATTCGGCAAAGGCGGAATCGCTCGATGCCATCGGTGAAGCCCTGACCGAAAACGGTCGGGTGATCGTAACGGGGTGCCTGGGCGCCGAACCCGATTACATCCGCGAACACCATCCCCGGATCCTGGCCGTGACCGGCCCGCACCAATATGAACAGGTTCTGGACGCGGTACATGCCGCTGTCCCGCCCAGCCCGGACCCCTTTGTCGATCTGCTGCCCGCGCAGCAGGTATCGCTGACGCCTAGGCATTATTCCTATCTAAAGATTTCCGAGGGCTGCAACCATAAGTGCAAGTTCTGCATCATCCCCGACATGCGCGGCCGACTGCAATCGCGTCCCGCCCATGCCGTGCTGCGCGAAGCCGAGCGGCTGGTTGAAAACGGTGTGAAGGAACTGCTGGTCATTTCACAGGACACCTCGGCCTACGGCGTTGACATAAAACACGCCGAGGAGCGGGGCCACCGCGCCCATATCACCGACCTTGCCCGCGATCTGGGGTCTTTGGGCGCCTGGGTGCGGTTGCACTATGTCTACCCCTATCCGCATGTGCGCCAGCTGATCCCGCTGATGTCCGAGGGTCTGGTGCTGCCCTATCTGGATATTCCGTTCCAACACGCGCATCCCGATGTTCTCAGACGTATGGCCCGGCCTGCCGCGGCGGCCCGCACGCTGGACGAAATCGCCGCCTGGCGTGATGTTTGCCCCGATCTTACGCTGCGCTCGACCTTCATCGTCGGGTATCCGGGCGAGACAGAGG
>Ga0316204_10006589_pt1 | contig 17738 bp, 15 predicted proteins | sample 6monrhotite_MG_2_FD_205661 | JGI IMG/M metagenome (GOLD analysis project Ga0316204, IMG submission 205661) | Microbial mat bacterial communities from mineral coupon in-situ incubated in ocean water Damariscotta River, Maine, United States -... | ecosystem: Environmental > Aquatic > Marine >... | reverse complement strand
TGATGATCACGTCGGCGAGATCGAACGCCAGCTGACGGTGCGAGACGGCGATGATCGTGCTCGTGCCCTGGGCTCGCAGGCTGGTCCACAGCTCGAGCTCGGTGGCGACGTCGAGCGCGCTCGACACATCGTCGATCAAGAGCAGCTCCGGCTGGGTGAGCAGGCTACGCGCTGTGGCGACTCGTTGGGCCTGGCCGCCCGACAACCGGAGCCCCCGTGCCCCCACCCGAGTCTCGGCACCGTCGGGCATCTCGGCAAGGTCGGAAGTGAGGGTTGTGAGCTCGAAGACGTCGTCGAGTGGCAGGTGATCGCGGCCGAGCCGGACGTTGGCAGCGATCGACTCGCTGAACAGTCGCGGGATCTGCGGGAGATAGGCCGCCTGGGGTGGCACCATCCACGCGGCGATGTCGTCGATGCGCTGACCGTTCCATTCGATCGAGCCGTCGTCCAGATCCTCCAGCCCGGCGATAGTTCGAAGGAGTGTCGACTTGCCCGCGCCGACCTCGCCGGTGACGACGACGAAGGCTCCGGCAGGCACCGACAGATCGATCCCCCGAATGCCACCGCCGGTGTCGGCGAACACGGTGGTGAGTCCCCGGAGGTCGAGATGGTCGAGGCTGACGCGATCCGGGTCATCGTCGCGCGTGCGCATGCGATCACCGCGTTCGATCGTGACCTCGCACCGCTCGACGAGATCGGAGACCCGGCCGGGCGGCATCATCTCGCCCATGCGCTCGTAGGCCACGATCGCCTGCTCGCGGGCGGTCACCAGGCGAGCGGCGAAGCGGGGAACACGACCGAGCTGGACGGCGTAGGCGACGAACAACGCGATGTCGCCGACGGAGAGCGACCCGTCGCGCATCGACGGCACGAGTACGAGCAGGGTGAGACCGATGGTGACATCGGCGGTGGACGACGCCATGCCGTCGATCGACTGCTGGAGCACGGTGTCGCGGACCGCGGTATGACGCCGATGCGAGGTGTGGGTCTCGAGCCGCCGAATGGCCGCTTCCTCACGGCCGGCCAGCCGGAAGGCCAGCATCCCCGCGAACATCTCGCCCAGGTAGGAATTGACCGTCGCCGCGGCGCGTCGATCAGCTGCTCGTGCGGCGTACAGGCGGGGGGTCAGGTGTCGTGTGACGAGGGTGACCACGGCCAACGGGATGAGGGCGACCAGGGCGGCGCCGACATTGATCGTCGCCATGATGATCAGGGCGCCGATGCCGTAGAGCATGATCCCACCGCCGTCGAGCCACGAATCCGCCCAGATCACCGTGTCGCGGGTGTCGTCGTGGAAACGGGTGATGGCCTCCGACGGACTCAGCGGAAGCTTGGCCGCTCTGGGCCCGCCGCTCACGGTCTGGGCGTGAAGCATGTTGGTGCGCACCATCGTGCTGACCGACACCCACCAGCGAATCACGAACCAGATCGAGATGGCGAACACGACCCATGACGCCGACTCGGTGACACCGAGCGCGATCAGCAGGATCGAGATGGATTCGGTCTCCGCCAACCGGTCGAAGACGAGCTTGAGGAGCCAGCCGGTGAGCAGCGGGCTCAGGTAGTAGGTGGTCCAGAACAGCCAGGTGAATGCCCAGATACGAGCGCGAAACGTCGCCGTGCGCCAGGCGAAGAGATCAGGGCGGATTTCGCCGGCCATCACGGTGCCCCCGGATCGAGCAGCGCCGCGTCGACCTCGCTGGCGGCGCCGGTGGCCAACAGGCGGGCGTACCGGCTGCCGGGCTGGGCCTGCAGCTCGGCCTGGCCGCCGAACTCGGCCACCCGTCCGGCATCGAGGATCAGGATCTGGTCGAGCCGCTCGACCGTCGACAGTCGATGGGCGATGACGACGGCGGTTCGGCCTTCGATGAGCCGGTCGACCGCTCGGGTCACCCGTTCCTCGGTGATCGGGTCCACCCGTGACGATGCCTCGTCGAGCAGGACGAGATCGGGCTCGCGTAGGAACAGGCGGGTGAGCGCGATCAGCTGCCCCTCCCCCGCCGACAGCCCGCTGCCGGCAGGACCGAGCACCGTGTCGAGCCCCTCCGACATCCCCTCGACCCAGTCGAGCAGACCCAGCTCACCCAGAGCGGCACGGACACGCTCATCGCTGATCGTGTCGTCGAACAGCACGAGGTTGTCGCGAATCGACGCGTTGAACAGATGGACGTCCTGCGACACGACGCCGGTCCGGGCCCGCAGGTCGCGCAGCGGGATCGTCGAGATGTCGACCCCACCGAGCGCGACCACACCCTCGGACGGATCGACGAGGCGAAGCAGCAGCCTCGCGAGCGTTGTCTTCCCGCTTCCTGTACGCCCCAGCACGCCGAGCGTCGTGCCCGCCGCGATGGACAGCGAGACATCGGAGAGAACCGGGCTTCCGTCCTCCTCATCGTCATAGGTGAATGTCAGGTCTTCGAGGGCGAGCGAGAGCGGACCCGACGGGAGCGATGCACGACCCTCGTCGGGGATCGCCGACCGTTCATCCATCAGCTGAATGGTGCGAGCCATGCCCCCGGCGGCGCGCTGCACCCGCTCGGTTTCGTCGGACAACTGCCCCAGCGGCTCGCGGAGGATCTGGGTGTATTGGAACACCATGTACGCGGTGCCGAGGGTGATCGATCCCCGCGAGAGCAGCGCGGCGTCGAGGGCGAGGATGGCGATCCCGCCGTAGACGAAGACCGCGTTGGAGGCGACCCAGAGAATGACACCCTGCTTCTCGCGCCCGAGCATCGCCCGCAGGAGTCGAGCACCCGCGACCTGGAAGCGAGCCACGGCGTGGCTGCCCCCACCATTGCCCCGAAGGTCATCGGCGCCGGTGAGTCGTTCCTCGACCTCGCCGAGCAGCAGCCCCATCGCCGCCTGCTCGGAGGCCGCTTCGTCGACTGCTTGGTTGCGCAGGGCGTACATCGTGCCGACAGCGACGGTCAGGTACACGGCGAAGCCGATCCCGATCCGCCAATCCTGGGCGAGCATCACGATGACGATCCCGGCGAGTGTGACGGCGGCGGCGACCGCCTTCACCGCGAACTGGGCGATGAACTCGCTCAGCGCGGTGACATCACCGTCGACCCGGCTGACCAGCTCGCCCGGACTCGTGCGCCGATGGAACCCGAGGTCGAGTCCGAGCACGTGACGAGTCAGGTTCGACCGGAGCTCGTTGGTGACCGTCCAGGCGAGATCGGCCGCCGTCCACGCCACCAGGACGGCCATGAACTGACGAGTCAGCCCGACCGTCGCATAGATGCCCGCCAGGACGAACAGTCGAGCCGACGAGCTCCCGCTCAGTGCATCGTCGATGAAGCGACCGATGAGGATCGGGCCGAGAAGCGGAAGACCACCGGCGACCGCCAGGACGGCGGACATCGCCGTGACCCGGGCGCGATGGGGCGTCAGAAGGCCAAAGAGCGCGCGCCAAGGAGAAGAATGCCCCATGGGTCACGACGCTAGTGCCGCCCGGCTACCAACCCTTCGGGATTTCCGGGCCTGTCAGCCGACGTCGACGACCTTCGAGATCGATCCGTTGTGGGAGATGGCGTACACCTCGCCGTCGAGATCCTGCAGGAACGAGACCACGGAGCCGCCCGGGACATCGACCCCGAACCAGATGGCGCCCCCGCTGAACTCGTCGTTGAACCCTCGTAGCTCGGGTTCCTTCCAGTCGGCCCAGAGATAGGTGCCGTTCAGGCCGACGATGTCACTGCCCCGGTAGACGAAGCCGCCGGTGATCGATCCGCCTTCTGGGCCATTGGTCGTGTACTCGTACGTCGGTCCGGTGTGACTGGGAGTCACCGGGTCGCCGGCCTCGTGCAGATATGTGCCTTCCCAGCGATCCCACCCGAGGTTGGCGCCGAGGCCGGCGCCGTCCGCGACCGGCAAGCGGGTGATCTCCTCGCGGGTGTTCTGCCCGACGTCCGCGATCCACAGGTCTCCCGTGCCGATGTCGAACGAGAACTTCCAGGGGTTGCGCACGCCGACGAGAAAGATCCGATCGTCGCCCGCAACACCGACGAACGGATTGTCGCCCGGGAGCGTGTAGCCCGTTGCCCCGGACGGATCGATCCGGATCATCGCGCCGAGGACGGTATGGATGTTCTGGCCGTGCTCATCGGGGTCTCCCCCGCTGCCGCCGTCACCGAACGACGCATACAGATGGCCGTCGGGGCCGAAGGTGAGATGACCTCCGTTGTGATTGCTGTGGGGCTGGTCGATGACCACCAGTTCGTCGGGCGAGCCCGATGGTACGCCGCCGATGAGCGCGTACTCGAGCACGACCGATCGTTGCGCCGCCGTGGCGGATTCCGCCGTGAACGACAGGTAGATGTGTGCGCCATCGGGGGCGACAGCCACTCCGAGGAAGCCGCACTCATGGCAACCGGTGGCGGCATATGGCGCGGGGACCGTCCAGATCGCCGTGGCACCCGCTCCCCAGTCCGGCGCACCGGAGCCGTTGCCGGGCACCCGCTTCAACACACCGCCCTGCTCGACGATGTAGACCGATCCATCGGTCGGGTGGGGTGCGGCGGCGACCGGCGAGGACAGGCCGCTGAGCACGGTGGAGAACCCGAGCTTCAGTTCGGCCGGGTCGATGATGCCGTCGGCCAGATAGTTCAATCGGAAGATGAACGTGACGGCCTCGCCACGGGTAATCGCCCGAGCCGGCTCGAATGTCGTCGGCGAGGTACCCGTCGTGAGCCCCCGCCACAGGAGCCAATCGACGGCATCAGTGTAGAACTTACCGTCAGCCACATCAGCGAAGCCGCTCGCGGGCGCACCGGTCGGCTCCCCGACCAACCGGAACAGGAAGGTGGCGAACTCGCCGCGCGTGAGCGCATCCTCGGGGCCATAGAGCGTGTCGGTCTTGCCGGTGGTGAGGCCCTCACCGAAGAGCCAGTCAAGCGCTGCCCGATAGTAGGCACCCGCGCGAAGATCGACGAACGGAGCCGTGCCGGCGGCCACCGGCTCACACATCATCCGCCACAGGAAGGTGGCGAACTGTGCCCGCGTCACCTCATCACCCGGCGAGAAGTGGGTGTCGTCGGTGCCGATGGTGATCTCGTTGAGGAACGCCCAGCCCACCGCATTGCTGTAGAACTGGCCGCCGGGGACATCCACGAACGGCTCGGAGCCGACCGCGTTGGTGATACACGGGCCGGGGGCATACCCGTCCACACCTCCGGCGGAGGCCGGCGATGCCCTGAGCCCCACCGCGGCGATCGCCGCGATGATGAGTGACAGGCCGACCGCCCGCATACGGCCAATTCCTGCCTGAGTTGTCATGATCGCCGAAGATACCCGGTCCTCGGTTCGAGGTGGGGTCGGGCCACGACCCTCAGCGCATCAGGATGGGGTGACCGCCCTCGATCATCAGACTCCGCAGCGTGAGGATGTCGTGGGCTTCATGTTCGAGCAGCGGCGGCTCCTCGGGGTGGAACCAGCCGATGTCGTCCAACTCGGGAGTGCGGATCGCGATCGAGTCGGGATCGGTGCCGTCGGCGAGGCGCGCCATGAAGATCGTGTCGAGACGCCGGTAGGTCGAGTCGTGAACCATCCATGGATTCGGGTCGAGATCGACCTCGATCCCCAACTCCTCCCGCAGCTCGCGGCGTACGGCCTCGGCGGGCAGCTCCTTGCGATCGATGAACCCACCGGGGAGGCCCCATCCCTTGCGATAGACCGGGCGAACCATCAACCAGCGGCCGTCGTCTCGCTCGATGACTGCCGCCGCTCCGGCGCTCCAGGACGGCGTGACCCGACGGATGACGAAGCGACGAGCGGGCATCGGCAACCGACCGAAGACGGTCAGCGCGAATCGATACAGACGACGGCTCGAACCGCCGAGCCGTTCACCGGTCATGACGCGGCCTGACGGGCGGCCACCAGCTGCTCGAACAGCGGCCCCGCCGCCGCCACCGGCGTCCGGCGATCGTCGTGAACGGTGGTGACGAGGTCGCGGCCAAAGGCGTCGCCCACCGTCACCCCGACCTCCTGGCACACGAGCATGCCGCCGAGGTAGTCCCAGCCGCCGTGTGCTTCGCGGTCGTAGTCGACGTAGGCATCCAGTCGCCCGTCGGCCACCGCGCAGAGATCGAGGGCGGCTGCGCCGAGAGCACGGTATTGGGCCCAGCCCGGGTTACAGGGAGGGAGTCCGTTCACCCCGACGATGGCGTCGCTCAGGTCGACGGTCTCCCGCTCGGGAAGCAGGACGCCGTCGAGCCGGGCGCCGCCGCCGCGCACAGCGTCGTAGCGAACGCCGGCGGGATGGTCGTGCACCACTGCGGCCCGGGCACCGTCGTCGTCGACCACGCACAGGCTCGTGGCAAACCACGGCAGCGGTCGTGAAGCATTGGTCGATCCGTCGAGCGGGTCGAGAACGGCAACGAGCGCGCCATCGCCGCCGCCGACCAGGCCGGATTCCTCACTGAGAACCTGAATGCCATGCCGCTGGAGCACCTCCACCGCGGCTTCATCGGCGACCAGATCGCTGGTGTACTGCCCGTCTCGTTCACCCGACAGGCCCCAGTCGTGTTGGGTACGAAACGCGGCGACAACGGCGTCGACCGCCTCGTGCAGGACGGTGAGGAGCGTGGCGTCGTCCATCGCGGCAGTGAACCACAAGACCGGCCGATTTCCACTGACCCTCGATCGCGCGACGCGTCGGCACCAAATCATGGCAGGCTTGTCGGCGATGGCAGTGATCGATCTCCAGGGGTTCGTCGCCGATCTCAAGGACCACGTGGCTGAGCACGGGTTCCACGTCCACGACGAGCGCCACTTCATCGAGACCTATACAAACCGGCAGACCTGGGAAGTCGACCTTCACCCCGATCGGGCGTGTGATGGACCCCTCGACATGCACGTCGCGCTCGAGGTGGACCCGAGGACCACGATCTCATTCGAAGATGAGGTCCTCCGAGTCGGCGAAGGCGGCGAACCAGATGGCGCAATCATCATCCCCGTCACGTTCAGCTTTGCCCTTCCGCCGCTCCCTGCCGGCCCAGACCTGCTCGTGCTCGCCACCGACCTGGCCGCCATCGGCGGGATGGAACTCCCGCTCGAGGTGTCGGCCGTCGACAGCTTCGCTGCCGTCACAGACGCTCCCGAGCGAGCGATCGCCATCGTCTCTCGCGTCGAGGTCAGCCTGGCCCGGATCTATCTGGGTCAGGAAGTGCTGTGCGATGTCCTCGACAAGTGCCAGAGCGTCGCTGAGTTCCTGCTCGACCGGGCACCCGCGTGGCTCGATGAGGGCCTCAGCTAGCCGAGTCAGCTCTGCCGACGGAGCATGAAGATGGTCGACACGAAGCTCATGACCAGCTCCTTGCGTTGGTTGAACACCTCATTGCGGTACACGAGCAGGCCCCGATCGGGCTTGGATGCTGACTCCCGCATCGAGTCGACGGTCACACGTACCGTGAGCTCGTCACCGGGCCGAACCGGAGCGACCCAGCGCAGTTCCTCACCACCCGGCGATCCGAGGCTCGACTCGCCCAGCGTCGACGCCAGGAGCTTCATCATCACCGAACCCGTGTGCCAGCCGCTGGCGATCAGCCCGCCGTAGACAGAGTCGGCGGCCGCGTTCGGATCGGTGTGGAACGGTTGCGGGTCGAACTCACGGCCGAACTCGATGATCCGCTCTTCGGTCATCAGGTGCGGGCCGACCTCGAATTGCTCACCCTCGGTGAAGTCGTCAAAGAACCGATCGTGGAGTTCCACGGGGTCAGGGCTCACGAGTTGGAGTCAGTCCGCCGGCTCACGGAGGGCGTCGAGCGCCTCGTCCGCGTGCGTGAGCATGTTCGTCTCGCTGCGAATGGCCCGGACGAGCCGGCGATCAGTGCCGATGACGAAGGTCGCCCGCTTGGCGGGCAGCGGACCCACGCGCTTGGTGCCGAACATTCGGTGGACCTCACGGTCCGGGTCACTGAGCAACGGGAAGCCGAGACCGTTGGCTTCATCGAATTGCTTCTGCCGATCCACCTGATCGGCGCTGATCCCCACTCGCTGGGCCCTGAGTTCGGCGAACTCGGCGGCCAGGTCACGGAAATGGCAGCTCTCCTTCGTTCAACCAGGAGTCATGGCCTTGGGGTAGAAGAAGAGCACGACAGGGCCGGACTCAACGAGATCGGCGAGGGCGACAGACGACCCGTTCTGGTCGAGCAGCTCAAAGTCGTCGACGAGATCACCTTCGTTCAACGTATCCTCCAGGTCGCCGGATCATTGAACCTTAGTCCGGCGCGGAGATCTCGAACGGCGGTTGGCCGGTGCCGGTGAGACAGACCTCATGGATGCCTTCGGCAACCACATAGTCGCCCGACGCCGCCACCTCGGTCAGTACGCCCTCCACCTCGAGCGGAACGTGCGAACCGAGAATCTCATGGGTGTCCTCGGCCTCGGCGATGAATGCCACGCCGTGCCAGGTCACCGTACCGGGAATGTCACCGATGTCGACCTCACGATGAGCGACGAGCTCAACCATCACATGGCCGCCATCAAGCAGTGCTGGGCCGCCATAGCCACCAACGTTCACCTGCGTATCCATGAGGGACTCCTTCCTCTCTTCTCATGGTCTCGCCTGCCACGAACGCGGCCTACGGTCGAAGGTCACCCACCGCCTCGAGCACGGCGTCGATCTCCTCCTCAGTGTTGAAATAGTGAACGGATGCACGCACGACGTTGTCGATACCCCGTTCGGGGAAATCGAGCCGAGCAGACATCGGCCCTGAGGTCGACACATTGATGTTCCGCTCGCGGAGAAGACCCTCGATGACCAGCGAGTCATGGCCTTTGACATTGAACGTGACGAGCGCCGAGAGCCGAAGACCCTTGTCGGTCACCCTCACCCCGGGCATCGACACCAGGCCGCCACGGAGGCGACCGGCCAGCCGTTGGTTGCGCGACGCAATCTCCTCGATACCGACCGAGCTGACGTAGTCCAGGGCAACCGCGAGTCCTGCCTTGCCGGCGTAGAAGAGCTCGAAGGGTTCGAAGCGTCGAGCCCCCGGGAGAGGGGTCAGCTGCATCGGTGCGTCCCAGTCTGCGCCCGATCCATCAACACCTGCCGGGTTCGCCATCCGGTCGAGGGCAGCATCGCTCGCCCACACCATCCCGGTGCCCCGCGGCCCTCTCACGTACTTCCGACCGGTGAAGGACAAGATGTCGCACCCGATCTCTTCGACGTTGACGGGCAGCTGCCCAACCGACTGGCAGGCGTCGACCTGGTACAGGATCGGCGTATCACGCAGGATTCGGCCGACCTCTGCGACCGGGTTGACCAACCCGCCCTGTGTGGGCGCATGCACGATCGAGACCAGTCGGGTCCGATCATCGAGGAGCGATTCCAGTGCCGCGACGTCGACCTGCCCGCTGTCGTCATCCGGCACCACGACCAGCTCGGCGCCTTGGATCTCCGTTGCCCGGAGCAAACCGCCCATGTTGCTGGCGTACTCGGCCTTCGTCGTGAGGATCCGGTCACCGGGCGAAAACCGCAGGGCGGAGAAGCCGGCATTCCACGCCCGAGTGGCCGACTCCACGAATGCCCAATTCTCCGGCTCTCCGCCCAGCAACGCCGCCGCGTTCGTGTAGACGACATCGAGGTCCGCCTCCCGCGCCTCCGCCGTCTCGTACCCGCCGTGAAGCGCCTCCTCCTGGAGATAGTCCACAACCGTGTCGACCACGATCGACGGTGGCAAGCTCGCCCCCGCGTTGTTCAGATGGGCGACAAACGCACATCCTGGGGTTTCGCGGCGAACGGCATCGATGTCGATCGGCACGGTACCGTCAGCTGCCTCGAACGGCGAGGTGCGGGTGTCCTTCGAAGTGGGGGCGCTCGTTGATCGAGGCGATGCTGCGCTGAAACTTGGACGAGACCATCACTCGACTGACCGACGAATAGTCGACGTCGAACCTCATGTAGTCATCAGAGGGGAACTCGAGGCAGCGCCCGAGATAGGCGTTGATGACACCGCCGTGACAGACCACGGCCACCCGTTCGCCCCGATGGTCGGCCACGATCCGGTCGACCTCATTGACGACATCGTGGAAGAACTGCACGTGATCGAAGTCCGCGTCGAGGAAGCCCGAGGCGATCCGTTCGCGGTATGCCTCGGGGTCAGTCGCCTTCAACACCTCAGTCGGCACATACGTCGAGCCCTCGTGGTCGAACTCGCGGAGATGGTCCCGGATCGTCGGCGTGAGTCCGGACATCTCCGCGAATGGCGCGGCAGTTTGCATAGCCCGGTTCATCGGGCTGCTGTACAGCGCGTCGATCCCCGCCCCCATCAACCACTCGCCGACCTGCCGAGCCTGCTGGTGTCCGACCTCTGCCAGATCCGGGTCAGCGGCACCATCCGCATCCTCTACATGAACCGGCCGACCATGCCGAACAAATACGAGTTCCATTGGTGCGATTCCTTTGATGCGAAGACGGCGAGTTGTTCGCCCGCCGGGGCGAAGAACTCGGGAAGTGAACGAAGCGAGTTCTGCGAGCGTAGAGAACGACGTGGGCCTGGTGGGAATTGAACCCACGACCGAGCGATTATGAGTCGCCTGCTCTAACCACTGAGCTACAGGCCCGGCGGGACCCTACCCGACATGGGTCGACGATCTGAACGCGAAACGACCCGCACCAGCGGTGCGGGTCGTGAATCTCGTTGCTCCGGGGGTGGGGCTCGAACCCACGACATTTTGATTAACAGTCAAACGCTCTGCCAGCTGAGCTACCCCGGACTGACGGATCTTGACGATATCAGTATCAGCCCGTCGATCAGACCAAGAATTCTCCGGAGTTCACGAGTCGAGTGGTAGCGCACATGGCAGCAACCGTGGACATGAACAGCAGCAACCAGATCAAGGTGCTCGTGCAGATAGGGCGTGACCCGCAGCCGTGACTCGTCGACCTCGAAGAACCGACGAAACCATGAGCAGAACATCTCGATGAATGCCGGGTTCGAATTGGCGAAGTGCACGGAAGTCCCTGCCTTTGCACATTGCAGCCTGTTGGGGCCTCGGCGCCGCGCGGTTCGTCGTGGCTGTGGTTCGAACTCGACGTCTCGACCCACAACGAGACCGAGCTCTTCGCCACACCGAGCTCGGCAGCGATGTCGGCGAGGGTCCAGGATTCGGCCCGAAGCTCACGTGCTCCTCGGCGCTCCTCGACCTTGCCTCGATATCCCACACCGCCGAACCTACGCCGCGGGTGTGACGGCTTCCGGCGGTACCGCTCAGCTGGTCTCGAGGTAGTCGCGGAGTCGGTCGCTGCGGTGGGGGTGGCGCAGCTTGGCGAGAGTCTTGGCTTCGATCTGGCGGATGCGTTCGCGGGTGACACCGAACTGCTTACCGACCTCTTCGAGGGTTCGGGGGCGGCCGTCGTCGAGACCGAACCGGAGGCGGACGACCTCCTGCTCGCGGTCCGAGAGCTCGTAGAGCACCTCGGTCACCGCCGCGGTGAGGAGGTTTCGGGCCGCCACATCGACCGGGGCGACTGCGTTCTGGTCTTCGATGAAGTCGCCGAGGTTCGTCTCGTCTTCCTCCCCGACCGGCGAGTCGAGGGACAGCGGGTCGAGTGCGATGCGCAGGATCTCGCGCACCTTCTCGACGGGTTCGTCGACCTCTTCGGCCAGCTCTTCGACCGTGGGCTCCCGTTTCAGTTCCTGGTGCATCTGGCGCTGGACACGCTTGACCCGGTTCATGGCTTCAACCATGTGAACCGGGATGCGGATGGTGCGGGCCTGGTCGGCGATAGCGCGGGTGATGGCCTGGCGGATCCACCATGTGGCGTACGTGGAGAACTTGAAGCCCTTGGTGTGGTCGAACTTCTCGACCGCTCGCATCAGGCCGAGGTTGCCTTCCTGCACGAGGTCGAGGAGCACCATGCCCCGACCGACGTAGCGCTTGGCGATGGAGACCACCAGTCGGAGATTGGAACGAGTCAGTTCGTCACTTGCTCTGCCACCGTCGCGGACAAGACGGTTGTAGCGGGCCACATCGCCGGGCTCGAGGGTGCCCAGCTCACCGGATTCGGCGAGCCGTTCCAATGTCTCCGCTGCATCCATTCCGCGCTTGATCCGCGCGGCAACACGGACCTCTTGGCGGGTGTCGAGGAGCGGCACCTGCCCGATCTCTTTGAGGTAGAGACGCACCGGGTCGTCGGATCCCCCACCTTCGGCGGTACGGGTTCGGTTGCGGTTCCGTCGGGTGGACGGCTCTTCGACATCGTCACCGATCGATGCGGCGAACGCCGCGGCCCGTGCCACTCGGGCATCGTCGATCTTCGGCGCGTCGGGGTCTTCTTCCTCGGTCACCACAGATCCATCGGGACGCTGGGGGACGGAGATCTCGGGTGGGACGGGCGACTCGTGTTCCTCGTCGAGGACGACACCCGCGGCCGCGCATGACTGACGGACGCCCTCGATGATCTCGGGATCGAACTCCACGTCCTTCAAGGCATGCACGACCGCGTCGAGGGAGAGATGGCCGGACGCGGCTGCGGAATTCAGGAGACCGGCGAACTCGGCGGCCGCGAAGTCAGGTAGCGCTGCGGCAACAACGGCCTCGCTCATAGTCCCCTCCCCTCAGCATGCTCGATGAGCCACGGTAGCAACTGTGGCACGGCCGTCTCCCGCGTACTGCGCTCGGCGACCAACTCCAGCTGCTTCTTGACCCATTGGATCGCCTCGGCGTAGCCGCGGCGTTGTTCGGTACCTTCGGCCATGCGGGCCGATCGTTGAAGGTCCCGCATGACCCGATCCCCGGCGAGTCGAGCCAAGCCGGCGAGCACGTCGTCGGTTTCGGCGTCGCCGGCTTCGACTGCGAGGCGCCGCAACAATGTGCCGGCTTCGGGGCCCGCACGATCGGCGGCGGCGACGAGCCCGTCTTCGGCCAACGCTTCGAAGGCCTCGCGTCTGAGAGGGTCGATGAACAGGCCCGCGCTGAGTAGGCCCTCGACCTCGGCGGGCCGATGGATTGCCAAGCGGATCGCTTCGTCCTCAGGGGTGAGCCGACTCGGCGCCGGTGCCGAGGCGTCCGGGTCCACGCGCGTCCGCTTGGGCATCACGCTCGATCGTTCGCCGGCGAGAAGCTCACGCAGCCGTGAGACATCGACCCGGCAGCGGTCGGCTACCTCGATGACGTATTGGTCCCGGACCAGCGGATCGGGGTGTTCAGCCACGACGTCGAGCGCGTGCTCCGCCGTGCGGGCGCGCCCCTCGACCGTCGAGAGGTCACCGGCCGCGAGAGCTCGCTCCAGGCGGAACTTCAGGAACGGGGTTGCCTCGTCGATGGCGCGCTGCAAGGCCTCCGGGTCCTCGCGAGCGAGATCGTCGGGGTCGACACCGTCCGGCAACGCGGCCACCCGAATGTCGAGTTCGTACTCGCGCTCCCAGGCGTAGACCCGTTCGGCCGCGGCGATACCGGCCGCGTCTGCGTCGAACGACAGGATCACCCGATTGGCCGAGAACCGTTTCAGCAGCTTCACGTGGTCCTCGGTGAGGGCGGTGCCGCAGGTGGCGACGGCCCGGGGAATTCCACCGGTGGCGTAGCCGATCACATCGGTATAGCCCTCACAGATGATCGCCTCGCCGGCCTTGACGATGCCGTCACGATGCGTGTGCAGTCCGTAGAGGATCTTGCTCTTGTCGTAGACCGCTGCCTCGGTGGTGGTGTTCTTGTACTTGGGACCCTCGTGACCAGGGAGTATGCGGCCACCGAAACCGACCGCATCGCCGCGCTCATCGGTGATCGGAAACATGACCCGGCCGCGGAATGCGTCCTGCTGACGACCGGCCTTGTTCACGAACCCGAGCCCCGAATCACGCAGGTCGTCGTCCTTCAACTTGAGACGACGAGCGAGCTGGTCCCAGTCATCGGGGGCCCAGCCGATCCGGTAGGTGCGGACGAGGTCACCGTCGTAGCCCCGGGATCGGAGGTAGCCGCGCGCTTCGCCAGCGTCGGGGCCGGTCAACAGGCGGTCGTGATAGAAGGCCACCGCCTTCTCCACCGCGTCGAGCAGCGTCCGTTTGCGGGCGCGAGTCGCTCCCTCGTTCTGGGATGTGTAGCGAAGCTGGACGCCATAGCGTCCGGCCAAGGACTCGACAGCACCGACGAAATCGAGATTGTCGATCTCCTGCACGAACGAGATGGCGTCTCCGCTGCGCTGACAACCGAAGCAGTAGTACACGCCCTTCTCGGGGCTCACCGAGAGCGACGGCGTGCGCTCGCCGTGCAGGGGACATCGAGCCATCCAGCTACGGCCGGATCGCTTGATCTCGGTGTGTTCGCCGATCAGCTGAACGAGGTCGGCCGCGGCACGAACCTTGGCGATGTCCTCGTCGTGAATACCCATCGCCCGGAACCTAGCAGCGAGGTGCGACCGGCTCCCCGGCCAAGTAACGCTGGGGGCTGTCCCCCGCGTTACTTAGTCGAGGCGGTCAGCGAGGTAGGACTCCAGTTGGTCGATACTGACACGGTCCTGGGCGCGGGTGTCACGTTCACGAACAGTGACGGCGCGGTCGTCGAGCGTCTCGAAGTCGACGGTGACGCAATAGGGCGTGCCGACTTCATCCTGGCGGGCGTAGCGCTTGCCGATCGACTGGGTCTCGTCGTAGTCAGCCATCCAGCGGCCCTTGACGATGTCGAAGATCTCGTGGGCCGTGGGAGTGAGCGTGTCCTTCTTTGACAGCGGCAGCACCGCCACCTTGTACGGAGCGAGGCGCGCATCGAGGCGAAGCACCGTCCGGGTGTCGTCATTGACCGTCTCCTCGTCGTATGCGGCCATGAGGAACGCCATCGCCGTGCGTGTGGCGCCGGCGGCCGGCTCGATCACGTGGGGCGTGTAGCGCTCATTGTTGGCCTGGTCGAAGAAGTCCAGCTTCTCGCCGGAGTGTTCGGCGTGCTGGGTGAGGTCGTAGTCGCCACGATTGGCGATGCCTTCGAGCTCGTCCCAGCCCCACGGGAACAAGTACTCCACATCACTGGTGCCCGACGAGTAGTGCGAGAGCTCGTCGTCATCATGGGCCCGCAGGCGGATCTTGTTCGGATCCATGCCGAGGTCGAGGTACCAGTTCATCCGCTGCTCGCACCAGTACTCATACCACTCCGTCGATTCGCTCGGCGGGACGAAGAACTCCATCTCCATCTGCTCGAACTCACGGGTGCGGAACACGAAGTTGCCGGGCGTGATCTCGTTGCGGAACGACTTCCCGATCTGGGCGATGCCGAACGGCGGCTTCTTGCGGCTGGTCGTGAGCACGTTGGCGAAGTTGATGAACATGCCCTGCGCGGTCTCGGGGCGCAGGTACACGTCAGCTGCGGTTTCGGCCACCGGGCCCGCCTGCGTCTTGAACATCAGGTTGAAGTCGCGTGCCTCGGTGAACGTGCCGGTCTCGCCGCACGTCGGGCACGTGTCGGGATCCTCGAGCTTGTCGAGTCGATGGCGGGCGTTGCAGTTGGTGCAGTCCACCAGCGGGTCGGAGAAGTTGGCGAGGTGACCGGACGCCTGCCAGACCTGCGGGGGTGAGAGGATCGATGCGTCGAGGCCGACAACGTCATGGCGCAGCTGCACCATCGAACGCCACCAGGCGTCCTTCACGTTGCGCAGCAGCAAGACGCCGAGCGGGCCGTAGTCGTAGGTCGAGCGAAAGCCGCCGTAGATCTCCGCCGACTGAAAGACGAAACCTCGACGCTTGGAGAGGTTGACGATCTTGTCGAACAGGGCCGGATCGGGGGTGTCGCTTGACATAGCGCCGAAGGTTACCGGCCTCACGCTCGCCGATGCGCCAATATGGAGGCCGTGCAGCCCCAAGTATCTCCGTTCGCCGGCGACCCCACTGCAGTCATGGGACGCCGGACTCTCGCCTTTGTGATCGACGCCCTCATCGGCACTGCGATCATCTTCATCATCGTGGCGGCCACGTTCACGACCACCGAGTTTCCGTCCGCGGTCGCGGCGGAGGACGCGTGCGCGGCAATCGAGTTCTTCTCCGACGATCTGTGCATCCAGAGCGGCACCAGCGCGTGGGTCGGCGAGTCGGGCGACGTCGGACTCCTGGTCGTGCTCTGGGGCGCCTTCGTGCTGCTCAACACCATCCTCATCCCCGGATTCACGGGCTGGAGCCTTGGCAAGCTGATCATGGGGCTTCGCGTGGTGAAGCAGGACACGTTCGAGCTGGCCGGCATGGGCCCCAACATCGGCCGCGGCGTGCTGTGGATCGTCGACTCGTTCCCGTGGTTCCTCCCGCTCGTCGGCTTCATCGTCGGATTGGCGACCCCGGGCCATCGCCGCGTCGGAGACATGGTGGCGAAGACGTTTGTGGTCGACAAGTCACTCGTCGGTCAGCCGATCCCCGTGCGCGGAGTCGGTAGCGAGCCGAACGCGGTCGCACCGGCGCAGGGATATGCGCCACCCTGGATGCCACCGGCCCCACCGGGAGCCGGGATCGCACCACCTCCGCCATCGACCGCACCTCCACCGCCCCCGGGCCGGCCACCCGTGGGGACGCCACCACCGCCCGCCCCCGGTCAGCCACCGACGCCGGCGCCATTCGCTCCACCCTCGGGCGCGCCGATCATCCCCGCATCGTCGCCGACCCCGGTTGAGCCAGACGCAGCTGCACCGCCGGCGTTCCCGCCGATCCCCGAGGCCCAACCGGAACCCGACGTCGCCGTCGAGCCCGAACCCGAGCGGCGACCGGGCGTCGACGTTCCCCAGTGGGACGAGGCCCGCAACACATACATCCAGTGGGACCCCGAGCTGGCCGAATGGATGGAGTGGAGCGAAACCGGCGGTCAATGGGTTCCCATCAGCCGCTGACAGCGACGCCGCTCGATTAGATCTGGGTCTGGTCCAGTACTGCGACCGAGCGAAGCCGCCGCTCGAGATGGTGCTCCATCATCGCGGTCGACAACAGGTCGACTTCGCCGGTGGCTGGTCCCACGGGCTCGGCGAGTGCCCCAGCGAGTCCGCCGCCGAGTATCCGGCGCAGGATGTCGAGCGCACCCTCCGAAACGGGTCGGCCCCGCCGGCAGTCGCGGCACAGCACACCGCCGTCGTTGAGGTCGATCGCCTCGAGTTGCTCGGTCGCTCCACACGACACGCACTCATCGACTTGTGGCTGCACGCCCTCGTGCGCCAGGAGCTTGAGAAAGAACGCAGCGACGACCAGCGGCGAGTCATTGTCGTTCAGGGTGCCCAACGCCCGAACCAGCATGACATGGAGACGGGGGTCGGGCTCTCGGTCCTGGGCGACCTGCTCGACGCATTCGAGCATGGCCTCGGCCCGGGCGAAGCGGTCCGGATCAGTGCGAAGTCCGACGAATCGGTTGATCGTCTCGACCTGGGTGATCGTGTCGAGGTCGCCACGCCCGCGGTAGAGCTGTATCGATACATGGCTCAGCGGTTCCAGGCGCGATCCGAACTTGGACTTCGTGCGACGTACACCCTTGGCGACACCGCGCACCTTGCCGTTGTCGCGTGTGTGGAGCGAGATGATGCGATCGGCTTCGCCCAGTTTCCACGCCCGCAGCACGACGGCCTGGTCGCGGTAGAGACTCATGTCAGTCGCCTACGCCCCCGAAGCGACGCTCACGGTCCTGATACTCGGCGATCGCGCTGAAGAGGGCATGGCGATCGAACTCCGGCCATGGCGTGTCGGTGAAGAGCAGTTCGCTGTACGCGAGCTCCCACAACAAGAAGTTGGAGATGCGGTACTCGCCTGACGTACGGATCATCAGGTCGGGATCCGGCATGT
>Ga0316204_10006588_pt1 | contig 17739 bp, 13 predicted proteins | sample 6monrhotite_MG_2_FD_205661 | JGI IMG/M metagenome (GOLD analysis project Ga0316204, IMG submission 205661) | Microbial mat bacterial communities from mineral coupon in-situ incubated in ocean water Damariscotta River, Maine, United States -... | ecosystem: Environmental > Aquatic > Marine >... | reverse complement strand
GCCAGCCTTGTTATTCTTCAGTTCTGACAGCCTTGAAATTTTGATGTATGACCACGCTCGGGCACCGAATGCCGGAGTGCTGAGTCAACTTGCTTTGATGTTGGCTTTCTATGCCGCGTGGCCGCTGGTGCCGTGGCTGATTTGGAAAACTGTCAACGAGCATGCCTCAGAGCGGCAAGATAGTGGCTTTTCTCATAGAAACATCATTGGAAAACTGGTGGTTTTGGGTGTTGGTTCCAACCTGCTTCATTTGACCCTGTTGGCAGTTGTCTTGCGTATTTTATATTCGCCGCCCGGTTGGGGCTTTCTGCATTTGGTGGACTCAGTTGTTGAGCTTTGGATTCAGAATGCAGGTGTCTGGTATTTTGTCTATCTGGTATTCTGCTTGGGTATTTATTATTTTCTGACAAAAAATCGAGTAAATAATGATTTGCCGCCACCCATTTATGAAGTTCGGTCCGGCAACAAAATTCTGCCCATAAATATTACAGATATTAGCTGGATTGAGGCATGCGGAAATTATGCGCAGTTTCACACAGACCGGGGTGTTTTTCTGGTGCGGAAGTCTTTGTCAACCATCGAGCGGGAAACAAAGGGACATTCAATTGTTCGGTCTCACCGTGGGGCGCTGGTGAATACCGCTTTTGTTGATGCCGTTGCCCGAGATACAGCAGACGGTCAATACCGCGTAGAATTACGGTCGGGCGAAACTGCCCCACTTAGCCGCAGACGGCTATCAACATTTAAAGCAGCGCTGGCACCGCGTTAAGGCAGTGCGCCCTTTCATATATATTTATCAACCGTTCGCCCCAGCTCGTTTGTGCTGTTCCCCTGCTGTGTTGAAGGTGTTTTATCCTTTTACAACACCGAGGAACGACAATGAGAAAAACACAATATTTTGGCTCCGGGCATAAAATCAGGGCTGCAATTGCTTGCGGATGCCTTGTGGCGATGACCACCTCCTTGCAAGCGCAAGCGCAAGCGCAAGCGCAAGAGCAAAGTGGTGTGCTGGAAATCACGCCGGGCTCACCTCTTTTCAAAGTACCGGAACTGAGAGATTACGAGGCGCGCTATAATAGTTCTTTCTCCAAAACCGGAGAATTTACCCTTCAGGTACGGGTTACCGGCGACGGCAAAAAACTGAGCATGATTGACATTATTCCGGGCGAGAATGTCGTGATTGTGGCTCACCGTCAAATCGATGTTGCAAGCCAGCTAGAAGAATTTTCCGCTGGGCCAAACTTTGCCTGGGGACCGGAATTTATTGTTAAGCAATCTAATGGAAAAGCCTATGATTGGACCCGGGTGTCCGTAGGTGGCGGTGAACCCAAACGTGCTGCAGGCTCCGTTGCCAATAGTGGCTCAGTCAGTGAAATGTTCTCGCCGCTGCTCGCAACCCTGATGCCGATGGGTGTGGGCAGTAAATTCAGGTTGCCGGCAATGTATGCTCGTAAGGGCGAGATTGCCTCATCCGAATTTGATGACTATGAGGTCACGGGCCGGGAAAGGTTGGAAACCGCGTCTGGATTAAGCTGTGAGTGCTGGGTGATTGACAAGAAAACCTGGGGCGGCAGCCTTGAGCGCATTTGGGTGGCGCGCGAAGCCCCCTACGTATTCAAACGGCACCGCGATGTGGGCGGCTCGCGCAGTTTTGTTTCGGAACTGACCGGCTACCGTGCGTTGGAGAAATAGAAAAGCCGCACCTAGACAAGGCGCGGCTTTTATTTGGGAGCTGGTGACTTAAGCCGCGCTGGGTGCTGCTGCGTTTACACTGTCATCCACATGGCTTGAGAAAGCCTCAAAATTCTTGATGAACAGCTCGACCAAATAGCGGGCCTTGTCATCGTAGGCTTGCTTGTCTTCCCATGTATCACGCGGGTTGAGGATCAAGCTATCAACACCCGGCACTTCCATCGGCACTTCAAAGCCGAAGTTAGGGTCGATGCGCATGGGCGCACCGTTCAAACTTCCATCAAGTGCTGCATGCAGCAGGGCGCGCGTGTCTTTGATGGGCATTCGGTTGCCAATGCCGTAGACGCCGCCTGTCCAGCCGGTATTAACCAACCAACAATTAACCCCGGTTTCAGCAATTTTTTTCCGCAACAGATCACCGTAAACGCTGGGGTGGCGCGGCATGAAGGGTGCGCCGAAACAGGTTGAGAATGTGGCCTGTGGTTCCTTAACGCCGATTTCTGTGCCCGCCACTTTGGCAGTGTACCCGGATAAAAAGTGATACATGGCTTGTTCGGGTGTTAACCGCGAGATGGGAGGCAGAACGCCGAAAGCATCCGCCGTTAGCATAATGATATTTTTGGGTTTGCCGCCGCGGTTATGCTCGCTGGTATTGGGAATGAAGTTAAGCGGATAAGCGCCGCGGGTATTTTCCGCTAGCGAGTTGTCATCCAGATCAAGCTCGCGGGTATCCGGGTCCATCACTACATTTTCCAGCACGGTTCCGTACTTGCGGGTGGTGGCGTAGATTTCCGGCTCAGCTTCCTCGGACAGGTTAATCAGTTTGGCGTAACAGCCGCCTTCAAAATTGAAGACACTGTCGTCAGACCAACCATGTTCATCGTCACCTATAAGCGTGCGCGAACTATCAGCAGACAGTGTGGTTTTGCCGGTGCCAGAAAGGCCGAAGAAAATGGCGACATCGCCCTCTGGGCCAATGTTTGCCGAGCAATGCATCGGCATGATGCCGTCTTTGGGCAGTAAGTAATTCAGGATTGAGAAAACAGACTTTTTGTTTTCGCCCGCATATGCGGTGCCTCCGATCAGCACCAAGCCCTTGCTGAAGTTTACAGCAATGATGGTTTCGGAGTTGCAGCCCATTGTTGCAGGGTCGGCCTTGAAGCTTGGCAGATTGATTATGGTGAACTGCGGCGCCATGCCTGCTTTTTCGTCTTCTTCAGGGCGCACGAGCATGGTGCGGCAAAACAGGCTGTGCCACGCTAGCTCACCGATGGTGCGAACTGCAACTCTATGGTCAGGGTCAGAACCGCCCCATAGGTCTTGGACAAACAGGTCTTTACCTTTGGCATGCTCAAGGAACGCGGCGTGGACAGCGTCGAAATTTTCGGGTGTCATCGGGCGGTTAACATCGCCCCACCAGATTGTATCTTCAGTGGTCTCATCCCGAACGGTAAACTTATCGTTGGCAGAGCGCCCGGTGCAGCGACCGGTCTTGACGACCAGAGGTCCATCCTTGGCGATTGCGCCTTCGTCGCGGCGAATCGCTTCCTCATAAAGTTGGGACGTGCCCAGATTCCAATATTGATTTCCGGTATTGGTGATGCCTTGGGCATCCAAACTGACTGTACTGTGACAGGTGCCAATGATCTGCAACCTATTGTCCTCCAACATGAATTTATTGTCGCGTATTTACCCGCGGCCTAAGCGATAAAAGTATCAGGTAACAATTGTACTGCGCTGCCTGACCTGTGAACGCGTATGCCCATCTCTGGCCCACCCCGAGATTGGGCGACAAGCTTGCGGAAACAGCATGATAAATCAACCTGAATCTCAGCGATTTCAAAATGATAGCGCTGTCATACGCAACTTAGCAATCTGGACTATTTGGTCAGGTTCTATACTTCTTCAGTCTGGCGCGGTGGTGCCTCAGCCGGGCGCGGATTTGAGGTCGCAGGTCGCCTTCAGGCGTAATAAGTAGGTGTTCTGGCTCCGACTCGGCGCCTGATCGAAGGCTTGACCCAGAACCTGACACCGGTTTGCCACGTTTTGGTCGCAAATCATGCTTAACGCTTTACGCCAACCTGTATTAGTCTAGAAACATAGGCTAGTTTCAGTCTGATACGGATCCGGGACAGATAAAAAAGGGGACCCCAGATGACAGCAACCATCGCGCTGGTGGACGATGACCGTAATATTTTAACGTCGGTTACGATCGCTCTTGAGGCGGAAGGGTTTCGGGTGCGCACCTACCCTGACGGGCAGAAGGCCTGGGATGCGCTTTCAAAAAACCCAGCTGATCTTGCAGTGCTCGATATTAAAATGCCGCGTATGGACGGTATGGAGTTGCTACGCAAACTGCGCGAAGTGTCGGCGATGCCGGTTATTTTCCTGACCTCCAAAGACGAGGAAATTGACCAGTTACTGGGCCTGCGCATGGGGGCTGATGACTATATTGGCAAACCGTTTTCCCAACGGTTGTTGATTGAGCGTATTCGCGCATTGCTGCGCCGTGTTGAGATGAATTCGAAAGACGCTGAAGACGATGAACCCGTTGACGAGAGCGAAGAGGTTATGGTGCGCGGCAACCTTATTCTCGATCCGCTGCGTCACAGCGTAACCTGGTGCGGCGACGATGTTACACTGACTGTTACTGAGTTTTTGATTTTGCAAACGTTGGCAATGCATTTGGGTCATGTAAAAAGCCGTGACCAGTTGATGGATGCAGCTTACACTGATGATGTCTATGTGGACGACCGAACAATCGATAGCCATATCAAGCGGTTGCGTAAAAAATTCAGAATGGTCGACAATGAGTTTACCGCGATTGAGACCCTTTACGGCGTTGGCTACCGGTACAAAGATGGGTAAGGCACCAAACCAACGTGGCGGCTGACAAAAGCAAGAAACACCCTAATTCAATGAGTGCCAGCCTACCGCGCGGCCAGCAGAAAAACTTGCATCCAAGGCACTATACACGGGGCCTATCGCCCTTGATGGTGCGGATCATGTTTGTCAACGCGCTTGCCTTGGTTATCTTGGTTGGCAGTGTTCTTTACCTTAATGAATTTCGCCAAAACCTGATTGATGCGCGCACCGATTCGCTGTCTGTGCAAGCCAGTATTATTGCAGGTGCCCTGGGCGAGTCGGCAGTGGCTGGGCCAGAATCGATTGATATTGACCCAGCACCCGCTCGCCAAATTATCACTCGTCTAGTTGGCCCTACCCAAAACAGGGCGCGCCTTTTTGACACCAACGGCGGCATGATTGCGGACAGTCTTTTTCTGGCGGGCGATAAAGAAGTTATTGAAGAAGCGCTCCGCAAACTGGATTATCAACCTTCGCTTAAAGAGCAAGTTGTTAACCGGCTGCACGATTTTCTGGATGCGATAACCAAAGATATTTCAGCGCCGCCCAATATCGACCGACCCACTGTCAGGGCCTCCGAACTCACTGAAGTAGAGCAAGCGCTTGCCGGAACTTTAACTAGCCAACTTAGACAGCGTACTGACGGTGACCTTGTTATTAATATTGCGGTGCCGGTCCAGCGTTTTAGGCGGGTTCTTGGCGCGTTTCTGTTAACCGCGCAAACTGATGACATCGACACCATCGTGCGCGCCGAACAGATGTTAACCATCAAGATATTTGTCGGTGCGTTTGCGCTAACTATTTTACTATCCTTCTTTTTGGGCCGCACATTGGTTCGCCCTATCAGGGTTCTGGCGCGCGCCGCCGAGAGAGTTCGCCGCGGCATTGGTCGCGAGGAAAGCATTCCGGAATTTGCCGAGCGGCGCGACGAAATAGGCGACCTGTCCCGGTCGCTTTCGGATATGACAGGTGCGCTTTATACGCAGATTGACGCAGTGGAACAATTTGCGGCTGATGTGGCGCATGAAATTAAAAATCCACTCTCGAGTATGCGCAGTGCGCTTGAGACAATTCAGATGACTGATAAACCCGGTGTGCGCGAAAAACTAATGGCGATTTTGGAAGACGATGTGAAGCGTATCGATCGTTTGATAACCGACATTTCAGATGCCTCGCGCCTTGATGCAGAGCTGACGCGCGGTCAAACGGCAGAGGTTGATCTGGGTGTTATGTTGGCGACACTGGTTGAGGTCTATAAAACCACTGGAAAATTGGGTGATATTGACCTGGCGTTTGCCGATGGTGAGGCAGGCGTGTTTCTTGTGTCCGGTATTGAAGCGCGTTTGGGTCAAGTTTGGTGCAATTTGATCGATAATGCGATTAGTTTCAGCCCAAAAAATGGCAGAATTCAAATAGGTTTGACTGTAAAGAACCGCACTGTGTTTTTGACGGTGTGTGATCAGGGGCCGGGCGTGCCGGAAGGGTCAGAATCCAAAATATTCAGCAGATTTTATTCGGAACGACCCTCAGAGGAGCAATTTGGCAGTCATTCTGGTCTTGGCTTGGCGATTTCGAAGCAGGTTATTGAGGCGCATGGGGGTACAGTGGTAGTTGAGAATGTTGCGGCAGGTGATGGTTCTGAAACCGGAGCCAAATTTATCGTGACTTTGCCGCTAGCACCCGTTTAATTGAATCAAGCGGCCATTCGCAGTTCAAAGACTTACGGGGGACAGTGTGCAAACACTACACGGTACCATTGTCGATGTGGCAGGCTCAGGCGTACTGCTAAGAGGGCCGTCAGGGTCAGGTAAATCCGATTTGGCACTTAGGTTGATTGATCGGGGCGCCACTCTTGTTGCGGATGACCAGTTTTTGACCCGCAAATCTCGGCGTGGATTGACAGTGTTTTCGCCAGACTCACTATTCGGCCTGCTTGAAGTGCGTGGACTTGGCATACTTTCTGTGCCTGCAGTCAAGTCGACCATTTTGCGGCTGGTTGTTGATATAGTGGGGGCTGTCGATGTTCCCAGATTGCCTGAACAGGCTTTCACGGACATCGAAGGTGAAAAAATACATACTTTGAGGGCGAATGCATTTGAACATTCAACCCCAATTAAAATAGAGTTAGCTGTCAGGGATTTAAAACGGATCGGCAATGAGGGTGTAAGCGATGGATGACAAGGTCAAAAAAACCAAGGTATCCGCTTCGGCGTCCTCAGCCGGGCCAGGCGCATCCTTCAAGCGACAATTGGTTATCGTGACCGGATTGTCGGGGGCCGGCAAATCTGCGGCGTTGCATGCTTTTGAAGATATCGGTTTCCAGGCGGTTGATAATTTACCGCTGACGATGGTTGAGGCACTTATTGATGACCAGAACCTAGAGTCGACTGACCGACCAGTGGTTATCGGTATCGATAGTCGCACGCTTCATTTTTCACCTGACCTGTTTGTAGAAGTACAGAAAAGACTGCGGGCGCGCAAAGACCTTCGCTTACATGTGCTTTTCATGGATGCTTCAGATGATGTTCTTACCAAGCGCTTCTCTGAAACTAGGCGGCCTCATCCACTGGGCGACAGGCAACTGCTGCGCGCGGCAATTCAGCAAGAACGCGACATGATGACAGTAGTGCGAGAGAATATTGACGGTATTCTTGATACCAGCACCCGGAGCGGCGCGGAAACTCGGCGTATAATCCGGCGGCGGTTCGCTAAAGAATCCGATGACTTGATCGTAACATTCATGTCTTTTGGGTTTGCGCACGGTGCGCCGCGCGATGCAGATATCGTTCTTGACGTTCGGTTTTTGCGCAACCCTCACTATGTAGCCAGCCTTAGAAGTTTAACCGGTCGTGATGATGCCGTGTCCAATTATGTTCGTGCGGATGATTCGTTCCCACCTTTTTTGGACAAAGTTGAAGGGCTGCTGAAATTCTTGCTGCCGCGGTACCAAGCCGAAGGAAAAGCCTATTTAACCATTGCATTTGGATGCACAGGCGGTCAGCATCGGTCGGTCGCAACGGCGGAGGCTGTTGCAGGACAAATGTCAATCGACGGCCTTGCGGTCAATTTGTACCACCGGGAATTATCGAGCAGCTGATGACGCATAAGAGGAATATGAATCAATGATTGGGATGGTTTTGGTTACCCACGGCCGGTTGGCTGAAGAGTTTATTGCTGCAACTGAGCATGTGGTTGGCGCGCAGCAAAATATCCAAGCTGTTTGCATCGGCCCCGACGATGACATGGAACAGCGACGTTTGGAAATTTTGGAAGCGGTAAAAACCGTTGATAGCGGTGACGGTGTGGTTCTATTAACCGATATGTTCGGCGGTACGCCGTCTAACCTTGCTATTTCCATTATGGAAAAGGGCAAAGTTGAGGTGATTGCAGGCATTAACCTGCCGATGCTTATCAAGTTGGCCAGTGTTCGGCAGGCGCTTGTGCTTGAAGAGGCGGTGGATGCAGCCAAAGAGGCAGGCATCAAATATATTAATGTTGCCAGTCAAATCCTCGGGAAATAGTCATGGGCGCTGACGGTGAGGGCGTGTCCCGGTCGGTTGAAATTGTAAACCGGCGCGGCCTGCATGCGCGGGCATCTGCGCGTTTGGCAAAAAAAGCAGCTGAGTTTCAAGCGGTTATTAAAGTGTGCAAACATGATACCTGTGTGACCGCTACATCCATTATGGGTTTGATGATGTTGGGTGCCGCCAAGGGGGATACCATTAGTGTATCTGCTGAAGGCAATGACCGGGATGCCGCCGTTGATCAGATTGTTGATCTTGTTGCCGACCGGTTCGGCGAAACTGAATAAACATATCAATTTTCTTATATAAAGAAATCTTTATCTTTAATTAACTCCCTGCTATATAGACTGCCAATTTACAGTGCAGTTAAAGTAGGACCTTCCATGACCGATTATAAAGTAGCCGATATTTCCCTAGCAAACTGGGGACGCAAAGAGATCAACATCGCAGAAACCGAAATGCCGGGCCTGATGGCGCTGCGCGAAGAGTTCGGTGCAAGCCAACCACTTGCTGGCGCGCGTATCGCTGGTTGTTTGCATATGACAATTCAAACAGCCGTTTTGATAGAAACACTGACGGCGCTGGGCGCTGAAGTGCGTTGGTCCAGCTGCAATATTTTCTCAACTCAGGACCACGCCGCCGCTGCTATGGCTGCTGCGGACATTCCTGTATTTGCCTGGAAGGGCGAGACCGAAGAAGAAGCTGAATGGTGTATTCACCAAACCATTAAAGGCCCTGACGGTTGGGTGCCGAACATGATTTTGGATGACGGCGGTGACCTCACCGTGATGATGCACAATGATTACCCAGAACTAATGGCGGATGTTCGCGGTGTTTCAGAAGAAACAACAACTGGTGTGATGCGCCTGTATGAAATGGCCAAAGAAGGCCGTTTGCTGGTGCCTGCTATCAACGTGAATGACAGTGTGACCAAATCCAAATTTGATAACCTGTATGGATGCCGCGAATCGTTGGTTGACGGTGTGAAGCGCGCCACAGACGTTATGATTGCCGGTAAAGTGGCGGTAGTGTGCGGCTTCGGTGATGTGGGTAAAGGCAGTGCAGAATCGCTTCGTAGCCAAGGCGCTCGTGTGATGATCACTGAAATTGATCCCATTTGCGCACTGCAGGCAGCCATGGAAGGCTATGAAGTTGTGACGATGGATGACGCGGCTAAGTTGGGCGACATTTTTGTCACCGCAACGGGCAACAAAGACGTTATTACCGTTGATCATATGCGCGAGATGAAAGACCGTACGATCGTTTGCAATATCGGTCACTTTGACAGCGAAATTCAAATCGCTGGACTTGAAAATTTCAAATGGGAAGAAGTGAAGCCGCAAGTTGATGAAGTTGTTTTCCCTGACGGAAAACGCCTTATCGTTCTAGCTAAAGGCCGTTTGGTGAACTTGGGCTGCGCTACTGGTCACCCAAGCTTTGTGATGTCTGCTAGCTTTACTAATCAGGTTCTTGCTCAAATTGAACTTTGGGAAAACCACAAGAATTATAAACTCGACGTTTATGTACTTCCGAAGCATCTGGATGAAAAAGTGGCGTCTCTGCACTTGGGTAAATTGGGTGCGAAATTGACTACGCTAACCGCTGAGCAGTCTGACTACCTGGGCATTAAGACCCAAGGTCCGTTCAAACCTGAACATTATCGTTACTAGAACGGGCTAATCCGGCAAACGGACCAGAGGAGATACGTATGAAAGAATATCTATTTACCAGCGAGTCAGTTTCAGAGGGCCACCCCGATAAGGTTGCCGACAGGATTTCTGACGAGATTGTTGACCTTTACCTTGGTGCACAGCCCGACGCTCGGGTTGCTGCTGAAACTATGGTTACCACAAACCGAATTATTGTTGCCGGTGAAGTGCGCGGACCTAAAAGCATTACCGGCGACGATATCGAGCGTGTCGCACGGGATGCGGTTAAAGATATTGGCTATGAGCAGGATGGTTTTCATTGGAAAAATGCATCGTTTGAAAATTTCCTGCATGAGCAATCAACTGATATTGCGGCGGGCGTAGATGCCGCTGGCAATAAGGATGAAGGCGCTGGCGATCAGGGTATCATGTTTGGCTATGCGTGCGACGAAACAGAAAGCTTAATGCCTGCTCCGATCGACTTTTCACACCGTATTCTGAAGTCACTTGCTGATGCGCGCCACGCTGATGCAGGTTCGGCGCTAGAGCCCGATAGCAAAAGCCAGGTAACCTTGCGTTATGTTGACGGTCGCCCAGTCGGCGCTACCAGTGTTGTAGTTTCTACGCAGCATAAAGCAAATGTAACTCAGGAAGAGTTGCGCGAGCTTGTTCGCGGTCACGTTGCAGACGTTTTGCCCGAAGGCTGGATGTGCCCGGAAGAAGAGTTTTATGTAAACCCTACCGGTAATTTTGTAATTGGTGGCCCCGACGGCGACGCTGGATTGACCGGCCGGAAAATCATCGTGGATACATACGGCGGTGCCGCACCGCACGGCGGCGGCGCCTTCTCGGGTAAAGACCCAACCAAAGTTGATAGGTCAGCCGCATACGCCTCTCGTTATTTGGCGAAAAATGTGGTTGCAGCAGGGTTGGCGGATAACTGTACCATTCAATTGGCTTACGCCATCGGTGTTTCAAAGCCTTTGTCAGTTTATGTTGACCTATGGGGCGACAAACCGGTGGTTGATCCGGCACGCCTTGCGGTGTTTCTGCAAGAATTGGTTGACCTAAGCCCACGAGGAATCCGCGAACATCTTGGCTTGAACAAAGCGATTTATGCACGTACCGCAGCGTACGGTCACTTTGGCCCTAACGCGCAGGCCGACGGAGGGTTTTCTTGGGAAAAAACCGACCTGATCGACGCTTTGAAATCTGAATTTGGCGCTTAACAACTAAATCACATGACTGCCACGATCAATTGAACAGCTTATAAACAGACACTGGTCTTTCTGGTGTCTGTTTTTTTTTGCCCGTTGTAGCCTAACGCTTGTACTGGCACCTGTTCCAGCGTTAGGCTGCGTTCATGCATATTTGCGCGAAAAAATTCAGTGTCTGAAGTCGGCGAAACTCTTTCGCCCCTATGGCTTATCTTGGCTATAACGGCACTGGTTTGGGTGGGTGCCAGCCTTTACGCCTTCTGGCGTGCAGGTCGCATGTCGGACCGCGCTCGGTCATTGCAGGATCTGGCAGACTTTCTGGATACAATGATCAAAACAGATCACCGAATTCCAGTTTGGCTATGGCCCGATGGGCGGCTGCAGGCTGACCCCGCCGCGCTTTCAATTGCAGGATTCCCCGAAAGCGTTTCTCGGTTGGACGACCTGATCGGCGAAGCGGGGCACGGCCTACCGGAAGAAACAGTGCAGTTAATTCGCGGCGGTGTCGAACAAGGCCTTGATGTACCGTCACCGTTGGTTGTGGATAACGGCCCCGGTAAAGCGCGGATGATTATTGACCTGCAATGGCTTCCCGCCCGGGACGCCCGCTGGCCCAGCGGTATTATGTGGCTCGAGCAATCGGTTGACCGGCCTGTGCGCACCAACAGACTAGGTGTGCGGGCGCTGGAATTGCGGTTGAAAGATCTAACTGGTGCTTTCAATCATTTGCCGTTTCCTGTGTGGCTGCGAAGCCCCGATTTTAAATTGCTGGAGGTGAACGACGCTTACGTTAAGGCAATTGACGGCGGCTCCGTCGCCAATGTTATCGAGCGGGGGTTGGAATTATTCGGCAATGCAGGCCCTGCTTCAGCTAGCAAGGCATTCGCACAAGGGGCACCGCTTAGAGAACGTCGTTTTGGGGTTAGCGAAGGCCAGCGCCGTGCCTTTAACGTAACCAACACGCCGCTGGATAAAGAAGGCAATAGCATGGGCATTGCCGTCGATGTAACCGGCGAGGAAGAGGCACTAACAGAATTGTCTCGTGTGTTGGAAAGCCAATCTGAAACATTGAACCGGCTGCGTAGCCCGGTAGCAATTTTCGGACCGGGTCAAACACTACGTTTTTACAATAGTGCTTTCACACGTTTGACCAGTATCTCCGAAGAACAGTTGGCAGGAGGCATCCGCCATAGCGAGCTGTTGGAGGCAATGCATGAGCGCCGCAAGCTTCCAGAGCAGGCCAATTTTCGAAAATGGAAAGAAAGCATATTAAAACAATATACGACGCTGTTGGAACCGTCAGAGGAAATGTGGCACTTGCCTGACGGTACCGCCCACAGGGTCGTAACCCAGCCGCACCCGCTAGGTGGACTGCTGATATTATTTGAAGATGTTACCGATAAATTGGCGCTTGAACGATCCTACAATACCCTAATTGCGGTGCAGCAGGAAACGCTGGATAATATGCGCGAAAGCGTTGCGGTGTTCGGCACCGACGGTCGGCTTCAGCTTTCGAATCCTGCTTTTAGCGAGATTTGGCAACTCAGTAGCGCGCAAGCTAGTGGATCGCCTCATTTGACTGAATTAGTCGGCTGGGCGAAATTAAGTAATAGTGCGAGCGCCAACATTAACTTCTCCGAAAACTTGGTGACCTGGATTGCAGCTCGCAGTTATAAAACCGGCAAGTGGTACCGCGGCGACGGTGTTGTTATTGACTATACAATTGTGCCCTTGCCGGACGGCGGTGTGATGCTCACGCAAACGGATGTTACCGATAGCTATAAAGTTGAGCAGGCTCTTCGTGAGCGGTCGCAAGCTTTGGAGGCGGCAGATAAGCTGAAAAGCGAATTCATTACCAATATGTCCTATGAGCTGAGAACCCCGTTGAATACCATCATTGGCTTCGGTGAACTGCTGGACCAGAATGTCTTTGGGCCGCTAAACGATCAGCAAGCAAGTTACGTGAAAAATATCCTTAGCGCGTCTGATGATCTCAAAAACTTAATTTCCGACGTGCTTGATTTGGCGGTCATCGAATCCGGTGAATTGTCGCTTGAATTCGCGGCAACGCCGATTGCTGAAATGCTTGGTGAAGCGGCTACTCTGGCGAAGGAATTGGCGCACAAGGCATCTACCAAATTGGAGTTGAAGATCGACGACCAAATTGGCACCATTATGGCCGATGGCTCGCGGGTTAAGCAGGCCTTCTATAATATGGTTTCTTCAATGCTTGGGTTTACGCGCCACGGCGGTGAATTGGTCATTGAGTTGATTGATATGGAGGAAGAAATCCATGTGTGTATTACCAATGTTGAATCTGGCCTGACGCCTGCGGAACGTACCCGGTTACTGACCACAGTTGCTATGGGCGTCTCACCAGGCGCGCGCAGGGCCACCGGCTTGGACTTAGCATTGGTGCGCAGTATTGTGCGACTTCATGGCGGGCGCGTAGCCCTTGATGCCGTGGGTGAGGCGGGGCTTAGCCTGTCATGCTACCTACCGCGGGAACGCCCATCTGTAGGCGTCTCCTGATATGATGAACTGCTAATGGTCGAAATGTACCGTGAAATACTGTCCGACGAGGCGGCTACCGAAAGCTTTGCTGCTGAAATGGCACGGTTGGTGAAGCCTGGCGATCTGCTTGCGCTTTCAGGCGACCTGGGAGCTGGGAAAACCACCTTTGCCCGCGCGTTTATTCGCGCGTTCTGTCACGCCGGTGATATCGAGGTGCCAAGCCCTACCTTTACCTTGGTGCAAACATACAGTGCGCCGGACGGAACTGTGGTTTTTCACAGTGATCTATACCGCCTAAAAGGCCCAGACGAGATCGAAGACCTTGGATTAGAAGATGAGCGTGAAGATGCAGTTTTGTTGGTGGAATGGCCTGACCGGATGCCTGCGGATTGGTGGCAAGACGCCCTTAAAATAGGATTGGCACACCATACAGACGGGCCAGAAAGCGGACGCCGCTTAGTGGTAACATCAGAAAATTTGGATTGGCAACGTCGGCTAAATAACCAATTTGGACAGCAGGCATGAGGCCCGGAAACCCAGAAGTTTATACCATCGGGGCCGGACAGTCGTTCGTTGACCAGTTGGCTCAAGGGCTTTTTGATAGATACGGGCACGACCCGCTTTTACTATCGTCTGTGACCATACTGTTACCCAATCGTCGGGCTTCACGGTCGCTGCGCGAGGCTTTTTTGCGCATATGCGACGGCAAGCCAATTTTGCTGCCGACCATGCGGGCGATGGGTGATATAGACGAGGGCGAAATCGAATTTTTAGGCGCAGGATTGGGGCTTGACCTTTCCACTATTGTGCCGCCGATTTCACCGCTGCGACGGCAAGTGCTATTAACCAAACTTGTTGAGAGACGACCCCTGCCAGACGCCGCCGGAAAAGGGCTAGCACCTGCGCAGGCTTGGCGGCTGGCCGGGGAGCTAGCGCAGCTTATCGATCAAGTTGATACCGCTGGTCTTTCTTTTGAAAAGCTTGAGAAGCTGGCACCGGATACCCTCGCCAAGCATTGGAATGACACGCTGGTGTTTCTTCAGGTAATCACACTCCATTGGCCAGCTATACTGGCTGATGAGGGAGCGCAGGATCCTGCTGCTTACCGCAATCAAACGCTGGGGGCACTGGCTAGAATTTTTGAGGCCAATACAGGCGGCGGCCCAATCGTTGCCGCTGGATCAACCGGATCAATTCCAGCAACCGCACATTTGCTCAAAATAATTTCGCGGTTGCCGCAGGGCTGTGTGGTTTTGCCAGCACTTGATCAGGCACTTGAAAATGACGTCTGGACCTCGATTGATGACAGTCACCCTCAAAGCAGTTTGAAAAGATTGCTGGAGACGATAGGTGTGAGCCGGGATGAAGTAGAAGATTGGAGCCAGTCCGTATCTGGCACAGGTGATGATGGTCGAGCAATGCTGGTCCGTAGTGCCTTACTGCCTGCCCCGGCGACAGAACAGTGGCGAGACCTGGGATTTCGAAAGCGCGCGGTGGAAGATTTATTTGGCAACTTGACGGCGATAGTAGCTGCCTCTCGGCGAGAAGAAGCCGGCGCTATTTCTGTCATCATGCGTGAAGTATTGGAAACGCCGGGTAAAACTGCGGCCCTTGTCACACCAGACCGGCAATTGGCGTTGCATGTTCGCGCAGCGCTGCGTTCTTGGGGCATTACCATTGACGATTCTGGCGGTGACAAGGCGATCAATAGCTTGCCGGGGCGTTTGCTCGGCCTGATTGCTGCGGCGGTTAGTGATGGTTTCGGACCTCTGTCTACCCTTGCTTTACTACAGCATCCTTTGGTTGCCGCTGGTTTGTCGCGCGAAGGGCTATTGTCTCTTGTTCGCACACTAGACCAGCAAATTCTGCGCGGCGTGCGGCCAGCTGGCGGCCTTGACGGCATTCGTGCTCGGGCCAAAGACTTTGTTGAGGCTCGAAAAAAAAAGAACGCTGCAGCGCGGGTGGAAGATACAGGTTTTCTAAAGCAGCTTGAAAGCGTGCTCGCAATTTTGCAGCCACTGGAGCAATTGTTGGCCCAGCCGGGAACGGTAGATAAGGTGCTGGGTGCCCATATTGATGCGGCGGAAAAGCTCTGCGCGTCTGTTGATACGCCTGGCGGCGAAGCATTGTGGCGAGGTGACGCGGGGGCAGCGCTATCTGACCACCTAACTGATCTCATCATTCACAGTGAAGTGCTTTTGGTTCCTACTGCTGAAAGTTACAGCGCTTTCTTCGCCGAAATGATGGCCAGCGTTACGGTGCGTTCAAATTGGAATCAACATCCCCGGCTTGCCATTTGGGGGCCGTTGGAGGCCCGGTTGCAGCGCGCTGATCGCATGATACTCGGCGGCCTGAACGAGGGGGTATGGCCCGGGGACCCGGCCACTGACCCGTGGATGAGTAAAGCGATGCGTGCGGAGTTTGGTTTGCCGTCGCATGATCGGCGTATCGGCCAGTCTGCTCATGACTTTGTGCTGGGCGTTAGTGCGCCCGAAGTTATTTTAACTCGGTCGGAAAAAACTGATGGTACGCCAACAGTACCAAGCCGCTGGTGGTTCCGCATTGAAGCGGTTGCAGGTAGAAAAGTTCCTCGGGCCAACAAGTATGTTCAATGGGCTGACTTGTTGTCTGCGCCGAACTCAGTTGTGCCGGTGTCGTCGCCTGCGCCCAAGCCGCCCGTTGCGGCGCGCCCAACCCAACTTTCGGTTACGCAGGTACAAGAATTGATGCGGGATCCATACGCATTGTACGCCAAGAAAGTTTTGCTTCTATCTAAATTGGACCCCATAGATGATGCGCCGAATGCAGCGCAAAAAGGCACGTTGCTGCATGAAGCACTGGAAGTGTTTATGGCAACCGAAGGCGCAAAAGGCGGCGCAGAGGGTTTGGCGCGGATGATGACAATAGGGCGCGAGATTTTTGCGCCGGTTATCAGTCAACCGGCTGTCTATGCCTTTTGGTGGCCCAGATTTGAGCGCATCGCCCGTTGGTTTGTGAACAATGAACAAAACAGGCAGGTGCTGTTTGAACCTGTGCTGATTGAAGGGTGGGCACGACATAGCGTGCAATACGGCGCTTCGGTGCCTGAGTTTACCTTGATTGCAAAAGCTGATCGGATCGACCGCAACCACGCCACCGGCGCCCTTGAAATCATTGATTATAAAACTGGGGAGACCCCGACGGCCAAACAAGTTGAAGCAGGATATGCACCCCAGTTACCGCTAGAGGGATGGCTTGCAAACGCTGGCGCCTTCGAAGGGCTGGACGCTACTGATGTTGAAGAGCTTGTGTTTTGGAAACTGTCCGGCGGTGATCCGGTGCAGGAGGCCAAAAAACCGATCAAGGATGTTTCGGCCTCCATTGAACAGGCAGCTGAGGGTCTTAAAAAACTGGTCACAGTGTTCGCCGATGCGAAAACTCCCTATTTGTCCAATCCAAGACCTCAGATAACCGGGTACGGCGATTATGACCATCTGGCGCGGGTGAAAGAATGGCGTAATACGATTGATCCCCTAATAGATGAGCCAGACCTTGTCGGTCAGGAGCCACCGTCATGAGCAGCGCGGCAGAGAAATCGCCCTCTGTGGGCATGACTTTTGATCAGGCAAGGGCAACCCACCCCAGAATTTCTGCGTGGGTTGGGGCCTCGGCAGGTACAGGCAAAACTCATGTGCTGACAGCGCGTGTGCTACGGCTGATGCTAACTGGTACGCCGCCGCAAAATATTGTTTGCCTTACCTTCACCAAGGCCGCAGCGGCGGAGATGAAAAACCGGATTTTTGCCGAACTTGGCCGTTGGACCACTTTGTCGGACGAGGACCTTACCGCCGAGATCGCATCGAGAGTGGATGAGCGCGCGGACACGGAAATGCTGGCGACAGCCCGCCAACTGTTTGCCTGTGTACTGGATTTGTCTGGTGGTTTGCAGATTCAGACATTTCATAGTTTTTGCCAAGCATTGCTTGGGCGGTTTCCGCTTGAGGCTAATATGTCCCCCGGGTTTGAAGGCATTGATGAGGCCGATGCGACCGAGCTGATGCAATCGGCAAAAGATCAAATGCTGGCTGCAACACGCGAACCGCTGGCGCTTGAACTGCAACAAGCGCTAGACGTAGTTGCTGGTTTGGTAACCGAGCGCACCTTTGATGAAGTAGTCGACAGGCTTTCGTTTGAGGCACCGATTTTGAAACGCGCAGTGCGGGCATTCGGCGGTGTTAGTGGCCTGATGGACGAGTTATACCGACGCCTCGGTGCAACACCGGGCGGATCAGAGCGCGA
>Ga0316204_10006587_pt1 | contig 17740 bp, 13 predicted proteins | sample 6monrhotite_MG_2_FD_205661 | JGI IMG/M metagenome (GOLD analysis project Ga0316204, IMG submission 205661) | Microbial mat bacterial communities from mineral coupon in-situ incubated in ocean water Damariscotta River, Maine, United States -... | ecosystem: Environmental > Aquatic > Marine >... | reverse complement strand
AGGGCGTGTACGCTTATTTAAGTTTTTACTGGTAACGCGGCTATGCTTCAAAAATATTTCGGCGCTCTGTATCGAAGAACAATGGACGAGTCCTACGAGCTTGCACGCCTTGCGGTGGCCGATGCATTGCGGGACGGCGGTAACTGCCTCGACTGCGGTGCGACACAGGGACATGAATACGACTACTTGCAGCGATCCATTGGCATGCAACTCGACCGCTACACCGGCATTGAATGGAATGCGGAGGCTGTCGCAGCAGGGCAGGCGAACGGCCGCAACATTGTGCAGGGCGATCTCAACAAGGCCGTCGAGTTCCCGGATGAAAGCTTCCAGTGCATCTTCGGGTTCTCCGTTCTCGAGCACCTGTTAAATCCGTGCAATCTACTGCGTGAAAACTATCGCTGCCTGAAGCCGGGCGGCACGCTGGTGATTCTCACACCGAACATCAGCACCTTCTTCACAATGGCTTTGCTACTCGTCGGAAAAATGCCGTCGACCGGCCCGCATCCGGATTCAGATGCATTGCTGCAAAGCGAGGAGACGTTCAAGGTGAGCAGCGAGGATCAATTGCATGACACAGAGTCCGATACACCGCTGCACCGACATCTGGTTGTATTCAGTTATCGCGTCTTGAAGTCTTACCTTGAAATGCTGGATTTCAAGGAGGTGAAAGGCTACGGGTTTGGTTTGTATCCGTTCCCCAATTTTATGCAAAAGCCGTTGGAGAAGATTGACCCGTATCACTGTCATCAGATGGTCTTCGTGGCACGCAAGTAATATCGGGCTTCAACTCGACAATGTAGCCAGCTTGCGCCATCATCTGGGCTGCCACCGGGGAAGGCGACCATTCTAGATGTCACTATTTGCGGAACTGCAGCGACGTAACGTATTCCGAGTAACGATCGGCTATGTTGTCTCCAGCTGGCTACTTGCACAGGTAGCAGACCTGGTTCTGGAGAACATCGGTGCGCCGCCCTGGGTTATGCAGACCATATTGCTGGTTTTGGCGCTTGGCTTTCCGATCGTGGTGTTTTTTTCCTGGGCCTACGAAGTCACGCCGGAAGGCGTTAAGCGGGAATCTGAAGTCGACCGCTCGCAGTCGATAACGCATATGACAGGACGTAAGCTCGATCGGGCAATAACGGCTGTCCTGGTTATTGCATTGTCCTATCTTGCCATTGACAAGTTTTTCCTGACCGACATTGATGCACCGCTGGTTGTGCAACAAGCGCCGGCTGAGATCGTTGCGGATGAAGCCGACACCAAGGAACTTGGTAAGTCGATTGCTGTACTTCCGTTTGTCAATATGAGCGCCGACGAAAGTAGTCTGTATTTCTCCGATGGTCTTGCCGATACGGTCCTGCACATGCTGGCCCAGATTCGTGAGCTGCGCGTTGCAGCCCGTACTTCATCTTTTCAGTTTCGCGATCAGGCTTTGGATATTGCTGATATCGGTGCGCAACTAAACGTTGCGACGATACTTGAGGGCAGCGTGCAACGGTCGGGCGACAAGATTCGTGTCACGGCGCAGCTTATCGATGTTAGCAATGGCTACCATTTATGGTCGGGTAATTTCGATCGCGAGCTTGTTGACGTTTTCGCGATACAGGATGAAATAGCAAATGAGGTTGTCACAGCGCTTAAGGTTTCCTTGCTAGGAGAAAGTGAGCAGCGCCTGCAGCGCGATCAAACCGAAAGTGTGGAAGCCTATACAGAATATCTGCTCGCGATTAACGATTTGAGCGCAGTCAGTTCGAAATCGTTAACGAGTGCCATCGAGCACCTGCGGGCAGCAGTTCAACTCGACCCGGATTATTCTCGTGCCTACGCGATGCTGGGGCGAGCATACGTATATCTCTATGATTGGGGTGGCATAAGCCGTACAGAAGGCATATCGGCGGCGCGAAGTGCGGCGTCGAGAGCCCTGGATCTGGTGCCGGAATCTACAGAAGCGCTTGCGGTCCTTGGTGTTACGGAAATACGGGATAGCAATCTGAAAGAAGGCGGTGCGCTACTAGAAAAGGCTTTGGCCGATAGTCCGAACAATGCGTTGGCGATGGAGTATTACGCGGAATATCTTTTTCAGGACGCGCGACCGGACGAAGCCATTGCGACTCTCCGTCAGCTGATTCGAATCGACCCGCTATCGGAGGCAGCACATGTGATGCTGGCGCAGATCCTCAGCAGCGTAGCGCGATACGACGAGTCCGCTACAGTTATCGAGCACTTCAAAACGGTTTCGCCAGATTCGACTGGTATCCAGGACATCGAATTCTTCGGCGAGTATTACCAGGGTAACTTGGCAAATGCGATTTCCCTGATGACCTCGACAGTGACGGAAAACCCCAACCCTAATGACCCCGACCCGGAGGGTGAGGCGTTGCTCGGTGCTGCCTACCTGGCAATCGGCCTGCCCGACGAGGCCGCCCGTTGGTACGACCGGGCGATTGAAGTGAATGGCGAGCATCCGGTATCTCGTGCAGCGCCACTTTTTCTGAATTACTACCGAAGAGAAATCGACGAAGGCAGTGTGCGTTTGGCGCAGCAATTGCTGTCTGACGGAATTGCCGAGCGAAATGGATCCCGGGTAATTGCACAGATCATACTGATTGAGTATGCGCAGCAGTCGGGTCGACACGACGTTCCGCTCGAAGCATTAGATAATCTCTATCCACACTTATTCGATGAACCGCCCCGCGATCTGGACAAAAATGGGTTTGCGACCTTCCTGGCCGGTTGGGCGCTAATGCAAAGTGGCGCTACTGAAAAGGGCTCGTATCTGATCGAACAGAGTGCGCAATTGAGTGAGCGCTATGAAGAGGTGTACGGCACAGGCCTTGGGTCGGTAACCAACAGGCTTGCTCTCGGTGACACCAAAGCCGCGCTTCGGAAATTGTCAAAATTCAGCGCGGACCCACATGCTGGGCTCTATTACAGAATAATTTTTGAGCGTAGCAGTCTGTTCGAGCCGATTCGGAGTGAGCCGGAATATATCGAAATACGCGAAATGTATGAAGCGAACGCAGCCGAGCAGCAGCGGCTATTGAAAGAGATGGCATTGTGAAAATAGTTCAGAGTCTCGCATGCGCGAGTCTGTCAAGCTCTGCCGATTCCATGCCCGGCCCGCTCGGGGACAGCATGGCAGAGAACCCGATGGGCTTGATCGATGAGATTGATGGTTTTCCGGTACGTACCATCGATTTTATCGACGGCGCGATCAGTGCTGAAACGACACTCAGCACGGTGGAAGACAGGGATCTCGACCCGGCTTTGTTTGCGGTACCGGAGGGATATACACAGCAAAATCCGTTCGCGGGCCAATAGTCGCAAGGAGATTGCTTGTAGCGCGTGGATTACCGTATAATCCTGCGCGAACGCGGTGCTGCGCATTTTGGCATACCGCTACCAGAAGTTTGGTAGAGAAACCCCGCGTAGGGGTTTTTTGTTGCAAGTAATAATGGGCCAATGGCCCATTTTTTGTTTTAAAACAATGAGTTATAGGTTTTTGGATGACACAGGACGAGCTGGCTAAGCTGCTGGAGCCCACCATTGAAGGGTTGGGCTACGAGTTGGCGGACCTGGAAGCACGGGTTGGCAGCCAGAACGGTTTGTTGCGGCTTTTTATCGACAAGGAAGATGGTATTGGCCTTGAAGACTGCGAAAAGGTCAGTCTGGCGGTGAGCGCGCTTCTCGATGTCGAGGATCCATTGCCGGGTCAGTACAACCTGGAAGTGTCTTCACCGGGTGCAGACAGGACGTTGACCAAGTTAGCTCATTTTGAACGGTTTAAAGGTGAGACGGTAAAAGTACAGATGCGATTCCCGATTGAGGGACGCAGGCGATTCCGGGGCAAATTGTTGTCGGCGGATGAAGAGAACATTGTGGTCGAAGTTGATGGCGAGTCGCATACATTAAAAATGGCGACAATCGATATCGCTCGACTGGCGCCCTGAGGATCAAGCCGAGCTGGGCTGATTTGGAGTTTTAGTAATGAGTAAAGACATATTGATGGTTGTTGACGCGGTCTCAAACGAGAAGGGCGTTGAGAAGGACATTATCTTCGAGGCCATCGAAGCCGCATTGGCATCTGCGACTCGCCGCAAGCATGGTGAGGATATTGAAGTACGCGTTGCAATCGACCGCGAAACGGGCGACTACGAAACGTTCCGTCGCTGGCTGGTATTCGAAGACGAGTCCACCGAGCTCGAGACCCCCGACCGCGAATTGCGCATGATCGATGCGGTCGACGTGAATCCGGAAGCAGAGCCAGGTGGCTATGTTGAGGAGCCGATGGAATCGGTTGATTTCGGCCGCATTGCCGCGCAGACCGCCAAACAGGTCATCGTGCAAAAGGTACGTGAGGCGGAGCGCGAGCAGGTCGTAGAGGAATATGTTGAGCGCGAAGGCGAACTCCTGTCTGGACTGGTTAAGCGCGTTGATCGCAATGGCGTGTACATCGACCTTGGCGGCAACGCAGAAGGCTTCGTTGCTCGTGACCAGATGGTGCCGCGTGAGCCGGTGCGCCCACAGGACCGAATCAAGGCCCTGTTGACCGAGGTTCGTTCAGAGATTCGCGGCCCGCAGTTGTTTATGACGCGTACCTCGCCACAATTTCTGGTCGAGTTGTTCAAGATTGAAGTTCCGGAAGTAGGACAGGGCTTGATCGATATTCTGGGCTCTGCGCGCGATCCGGGTCTGCGTGCCAAGATCGCAGTAAAGAGCAATGACAGCCGTATTGATGCTGTCGGCGCCTGTGTTGGTATGCGCGGCTCGCGGGTCCAGGCAGTCTCGAATGAGCTTGCCGGCGAACGCGTCGACATCATCCTTTGGGATGAGAATGCAGCGCAGTTCGTTATTAACGCGATGTCGCCTGCTGAAGTTGTGTCAATTGTCGTCGATGAAGACAAGCACAGCATGGATATTGCGGTTGATGAGGACAAGTTGTCGCAGGCGATTGGCCGCGGCGGGCAGAATATTCGGCTTGCAAGCGAACTCACCGGCTGGGAATTGAACGTTATGACCGCTGCGGATGCTGATGAGAAGAGCGACTCGGAAATGAAAGAGTTGATCGCATTGTTCTCCAAGCAGCTTGATGTTGACGAGGAAGTCTCGTTGATTCTGGTGCAGGAAGGGTTCTCAACGATCGAAGAGGTTGCATATGTACCTGCGGCTGAATTAGTTGAGATCGAAGAATTTGATGAGGACATTGTTGAGGAACTGCGTAATCGAGCGCGCGACGTTCTTTTGACGCAGGCAATTGTCCAGGAAGAGAAAATTGACGAGACCGAACCTGCCGAAGACTTGTTGAGTCTTGAGGGTATGGATAAGAACCTTGCTTTCGTACTTGCGAGTAAGGGTGTGGTTACGCGGGAAGATCTTGCTGAGCTCGCCACCGATGATTTGCTCGAAATGAATGAGATGGACCAGGAAAAGGCAGCAGCCCTGATCATGAAGGCGCGCGCACACTGGTTTGAAGCAGAGGAACAGCAGGCCTGAGTATCGGGTCTAGCGGAGTTTAAAGAATGGCTGATGTAACCGTTTCGCAATTTGCTGAAGTACTGAAGGTTCCGGTGGACAAGCTGCTGTCGCAGCTTGATGAAGCTGGAATTAAGGTCAGTGGTTCAACTGACACAATCAGTGAAGACGCAAAACTAGAACTGCTGACGCATTTGCGCCGCAGTCACGGGCAGGATGATTCGCATGCCGGTGATGCTGCGCCCAAGCGCATTACGCTGAAACGCAAGTCGAATTCGGAGTTACGTCTGTCTGGTGCACAAGGCCGGTCGCGTACAGTTAATGTCGAAGTTCGCAAGAAGCGCACCTACATAAAGCGCGATGTGCTCGAAGAACAAGCGCAGCAAGAGCAGGACGAGCTCGATCGCAAGCGCAAGGAAGAAGAAGATCGGATTGCCGAGGAGCAGCGTGCAATTGAAGCCGCTAAGGCGGAGCAAGAGCAAGCGGTAAAAGCTGAAGAAGACGAGCGCAAGAAGGCAGAGCAGGCCCGCATCGACGCCGAGGACGACGCTCGTAAAGCCGCTGATCAGGCTGCGGCTGCGGCGACGGAAGAGAAAACGCGTCTTGAGAAGGCCGAGCAGGACGCGCGTACTCGTCGCACCAAGGACAAAACGAAGGGCAAGTCTGCCGATACCAAATACGGCCGCAAAGAACTGCATGTTGCTGGTGACAAAAGCGGCCGACGCAAGCGCAAGAGCCCTACGCGACGACGTCCGGTTTCAGTTGGCGGCGACTCGCAGCATGGATTCGAGCGACCCACAGCGCCGGTTATTCGTGAGGTGGAGATCGCGGAGAATGTTTCGGTCGCGGATCTTGCGCAACGTATGGCGGTCAAGAGCAACGAAGTTGTAAAAGCGCTGTTTAAGATGGGAGCCATGGTCACGATCAATCAGGTTATTGATCAGGACACAGCAATCCTTGTGATTGAAGAATTCGGCCACGAGCCCAAGCTGGTGACAGCTACAGAAGTTGATGAGCAATTGCTCGCTTCGGAAGCAACGCTGACGGGCGAGGAGGTTTCCCGTGCTCCTGTCGTTACGATCATGGGGCATGTCGATCACGGCAAGACCTCATTGCTTGATTATATTCGCCGCGCCAAAGTTGCTGACGGTGAAGCGGGCGGAATTACGCAGCACATCGGTGCGTACTCTGTAGAGACCGAGAAGGGCAGAATTACCTTTCTGGATACCCCTGGACACGCGGCATTTACGGCTATGCGAGCTCGTGGCGCTCAGGCAACTGACATCGTCGTCTTGGTAGTCGCTGCCGATGATGGTGTTATGCCGCAAACGATTGAAGCGATTCAGCACTCGAAAGCAGCTGGGGTGCCTTTGGTAGTCGCAGTGAACAAAATCGACCGGGAAAATGCCGACCCGGAGCGGGTCAAGAACGAATTATCGCAGCACGAGGTTATCCCTGAGGACTGGGGCGGCGAGAATCAGTTTGTGAATGTCTCTGCGCTCAAGGGCGACGGCGTCGATCAGCTGTTGGACGCAATCTTGTTGCAAGCTGAAGTGATGGATCTCAAGGCTGTTGAGACCGGACCGGCGCAAGGTATCGTTATTGAGTCGAGCCTCGAGAAGGGTCGTGGTGCGGTCGCAACGTTGCTCGTTCAGGCAGGCACATTGAATCAGGGCGACATGGTCATTGCGGGTGAAGAATACGGTCGCGTTCGCAACATGTTTGATGAGACGGGTAACTCCATCAAGACGGCAGGTGCATCACAGCCAGCGGTCGTGCTTGGACTCTCCAAGACGCCCGGCGCCGGTGAAGACTTCCTGGTCGTCAAGAATGAGCGCAAGGCACGCGAAGTTGCCGAATTCCGTCAGGCCAAGTCACGCGAAGCCAAACTTGCACAACAGCAAGCTTCCAAGCTCGACGATATGTTTACGCAGATGAAGGACGGACAGCTGTCCTCCGTTTCGGTTCTTATCAAGTCGGATGTGCACGGTTCGGCCGAAGCGCTCAAGGATGCTCTGCTTAAATTGGCGACGGACGAGGTCAAGGTCAAGGTTTTGGGTTCCGGGGTCGGTGGTATTACCGAAACAGACGCAAATCTCGCCGCCGCATCCAATGCTGTCATTATCGGTTTCAACGTGCGCGCCGACGCGGCAGCGAGAACAGCAATCAAGGAATCCGGTGTTGATGTCCGCTACTACAGCATCATTTATGAAGCGATCGACGATGTTAAGGCGGCGTTGAGCGGGCTGCTTGCCCCAGAGATTCGTGAGCAGATTGTCGGGCTGGCCGAAGTGAAGGACGTATTCTCATCGCCGAAGTTTGGCGACATTGCAGGCTGTATCGTGACCGAAGGCTTCGTTAAGCGTTCCAACCCGATTCGTGTTTTGCGCGAAAACGTCGTTATTTACGAAGGCGAACTCGAGTCGCTGCGTCGATTCAAGGACGATGTTAACGAAGTGAAGTCCGGTACCGAATGTGGCATCGGCGTGAAAAACTACAGCGATGTCAAAGTCGGTGATCAAATTGAGTGTTTCGAGCGAATAGAAGTCGCTCGTACGTTGGACTAATGCCACGCGAATATTCACGTAATCAGCGCCTCAGTACCGAAGTATTGCGGACGCTAAGCCAGTTGTTGCGCTTTGAGACAAAGGACCCACGCTTGCAGAACGTTTCTCTGACCGGTGTGGATCTGTCCCGTGATCTAAGCGTGGCCAGGGTGTTTTACAACATGATGGACCCGGCGGATAGCGTTGAGCCAGTCGCAGAAGGGCTGCAGCGGGCCTCCGGATTCCTGCGCAGTAAGCTTGGGCACGAGCTTAAGATTCGTCATGTTCCCGAGCTACGCTTTATTCACGACGACAGTGCTGAAGAAAGCGCCCGCATCAGCCAGTTGATCGATAAAGCCCTTAACGCCGACAAAGCCGAGTAATTGCATGAAAGAGACCGGAAGACCTCGGCGCGAGATAGTCGATGGCCTGCTGCTGCTTAACAAACCGGCGGGCCTCAGCTCAAATCAGGCACTGCAGCGTGTCAAATGGCTGCTAAACGCAAAAAAGGCCGGACACACTGGCAGTCTTGATCCTGCAGCGACCGGAATGTTGCCGCTTTGTTTCGGCGAGGCCACTAAAGTTTGCCCGTTCTTGCTGGATGCGCACAAGACGTACCGAGTTACCGCCAAGTTGGGGGTCGCTACGGATACAGGTGACGCCGAAGGCACCGAAACGGAACAAATGGATGTGCCGGACTATTCTGTCGAACAATGGCGTGAGGTACTGGCAGGTTTCATGGGAGATACTACGCAGATACCGCCCATGTACTCCGCGCTTAAGAAAGACGGCAAGCGTCTCTATGAGCTGGCCAGAAAGGGCGAAACCGTTGAGCGTGCCCCGAGACCGGTTCATATTGACGCAATTGAGCTGTTGGAAGCGGCCGGAACCCGGCTGGTTTTCCGCGTGCATTGCTCCAAAGGGACGTATATCCGCGTGCTGGTCGAGGATATTGCAAAAGTGGCTGGCACGGTCGCGCACACAGCACGCCTGCATCGCGAGGACGTTGGCGACTTTCAGGCAGCGGATATGCTCGATTTGAGTGTTCTGGAGTCCGCGGCGGAGTCGGGGCTCGAGTCGATACGAGAGCATCTGATGTCTCCCGATGTCGCTTTGGCCGGATATGCCGCTGTTTCGGTGTCTGCGGCAGACGGCAAGCGGTTTTCAGGCGGCATGGTAGTACGAGGATCTGAAGAGGGCCTGCAGGGCCTGGTACGAGTATATAACGATGAATCGTTATTTTTGGGCATCGGGGAGGCATCCGGCGACGGGTCCGTCGCTCCGAAGCGTGTGTTTCTGATGGGTGAAAAAAACCCGTAGATATTTGATTTTTGACTGTTAATAGGCTCGAACAGGCGCTAGAATGCGCGCTGCAAAAAGGGCTTAAAAGAGAAGATTGGAGTAAAGGTAGATGTCACTGTCTAGTGAAGCAAAAAGCACGATTGTTAAGGAATATTCCCGCGGAGAAGCCGACACAGGGTCTCCCGAAGTTCAGGTAGCACTGCTATCTGCAAGAATTTCTGAGCTTACCGGCCATTTCGGTGAGCATAAAAAAGATCACCACAGCCGTCAGGGTCTCCTGCGGATGGTCAACAAGCGACGCAAGTTGCTCGACTATCTGAAGGGTAAGGATGTCGAACGGTACCGCGAGCTGATTTCCCGGCTCGGTCTTCGTCGTTAACCGACGAGTCATTCTGGTTTTGCGATAAATTTGTGTCGTTCCCTTGCGGGACCGCAACGGATCGCTGTTGCCAATAATTCAAGAAGAGAAGCAAAGTGAACTCAACTAAGAAATCATTCCAGTTCGGCGAACACGAAGTCACGATCACAACCGGAGGCTGGGCTCGACAGGCTGATGGTGCTGTCATGGTAGATATGGCGGATACGCAAGTCATGGTTACCGCAGTAGGCAGGAAAACTGCTGATCCGGGTCGCGACTTTTTCCCACTGACCGTTAATTACCAGGAAAAAACCTATGCTGCGGGCAAGATCCCCGGCGGCTTTTTCAAACGCGAAGGTCGCCCGGCCGAGAAAGAAATTCTCGTCTGTCGTTTGATCGATCGCCCGATTCGTCCGTTGTTCCCGAAAGGCTTCAAAAATGAAGTCCAGGTTATCGCGACGGTGATGTCATTGAACCCTGATGTTGATCCGGACATTCCGGCACTGATCGGCGCTTCTGCGGCACTCGCTATTTCGGGAATGCCTTTCGCTGGCCCCGTCGGCGCGGCAAAGGTCGGTTACACGGACGGTCAATACATCCTGAACCCTGGCCTGGAAGCTCTTAAGACGTCCGAGCTGGAGCTGGTTGTTGCCGGCACCAAAGACGCTGTCCTGATGGTGGAGTCTGAGGCCAACGGTCTATCTGAAGAAATCATGCTTGGCGCCGTAATGTACGGACACGAGCAGATGCAGGTCGCTATTGATGCAATTAGCGAGCTTGCTGCTGAAGTCGGCAAGCCTGCCTGGAACTGGGAAGCACCTGCCGAAGACGAAGCACTTGCCAGCGCTGTGGCTGCACAAGCTACAGAGGGCATGACTGCCGCCTACCAGATTACTGACAAGCAGGAACGTCAGGGCGCTGTTGGCGCTACCAAGGATGCCGCCGTAAGCGCACTTGCCGACGGTGATGACGCACAATGGTCAGCAGAGGACGTCAAGGGCGCTCTGTACAAGCTCGAAAAGAGTATTGTCCGCAGTCGAATTATTGCCGGCGAACCGCGTATTGACGGTCGTGATGTGTCAACCGTACGTGGCATTGATGTGGAAGTTGGCGTTTTGCCACGCGCGCACGGATCTGCTGTATTTACACGCGGTGAGACGCAGGCAATTGTCGTAACGACGCTGGGTACAGGGCGTGACGCTCAAATCATCGATGCGATCGAAGGTTCCCGCAAAGAGCCATTCATGCTGCATTACAACTTTCCTCCGTTCTGCGTTGGTGAAACTGGCTTTGTCGGTTCTCCGAAGCGTCGCGAAATTGGCCACGGTAAGCTTGCTCGCCGCGGTATCCAGGCGGTTATGCCGAGTTTCGAAGACTTTGGCTACGTTATTCGAGTGGTCTCGGAAATTACTGAGTCCAACGGTTCCAGCTCAATGGCCTCCGTTTGTGGCACCAGTCTGGCACTAATGGATGCTGGCGTGCCGATCAAGGCTCCGGTTGCCGGCGTTGCGATGGGCTTGGTTAAAGAGGGCGACAAGTTTGCTGTTCTGACCGATATTCTCGGTGACGAAGATCATCTCGGCGACATGGATTTCAAGGTTGCCGGTACTGACGACGGCATCACTGCATTGCAAATGGACATCAAGATCCAGGGCATTACCCGCGAGATCATGGATAAAGCACTTGAGCAGGCACGCGAAGCGCGACTGCACATCCTTGGCGAGATGAACAAGGTTCTGAACACGCCACGTGAAGAGATGTCCGAGTTTGCACCTTCGATTATCGCGTTCAAGATCGATCCTGAGAAAATTCGCGACGTTATCGGTAAGGGCGGGGCAGTTATTCGCGCTATGACCGAAGAAACCGGCGCCAGCATTGATATCGATCAGGACGGTACTGTTCGGATTGCGTCTATTGATGGCGAATCGGGTCGTGAGGCACAGCGTCGTATCGAGCTGATCACAGCCGACGTTGAAGTAGGTCGTATCTACGAGGGTAAAGTGGCTCGTTTGATGGACTTTGGTGCTTTCGTGACGATTCTACCGGGCAAGGACGGTCTGGTTCATATCTCCCAGATCTCCAACGAGCGGGTAGAGAAGGTCAGCGACAAGCTCGCTGAAGGCGACGTCGTTCAGGTCAAAGTACTGGAAGTTGATCGTCAGGGTCGTGTACGACTGTCCATGAAGGATGTTGAGGCAGCGTAAGGCTCCAGGAACTCGATTATCCGTGGCGGCAGGTAAAATCTTGGCCGCCACGGTGTTCCACCTTCAACAAAACCAACGTGCCCGCCTGCCTTGGCGAGCTCAATCGTGACTTGTTCAGAAAGCTGATCCTCATTTGGGATCACCCCCGGGGTCATAAACGGATCATCCAGCGCGTTGATCACCAGTGTTGGTCGTTCGATTCCACTCAGGAAACTGCCTGAGCTACAGCGGTCGTAGTAATCCTGCATGCTGTCAAAGCCGTGCAAAGGTGCTGTAACAGCATCATCGAACTCGGCGAAAGTCCTGGCCGCCATAGCCAGTTTCCAGTCAAATGCGGCGGTGTGCTTGTTAAACTTTCGTTTAACCGAAACCTTCATCCTCTTTATTAAGTAATGCTGGTAAATCTTTGAAAAACCTTTATTTAATGCGTCCGCACATTGATGAAGATCGAGCGGTGCGCAGACAGCGACGGCAGCGGCCAGCGGCGTGTCCGATGTGGCTTCACCAAGGTATTTGAGCAGGATATTGCCGCCCAGGGAGTAACCAACGGCCAATAACGGGCCGTCAAAGTTTTCCTTCTTGAGTTGTTGCAGAAAAAAGCGAATATCGTTCGTTTCACCCGCGTGATAGCGCCGTGGCAGCCGGTTGCGGTAGTCACCACAGTCTCTGGAGTGCAATACACAGGAACGCCAGCCGCGTTGATAGGCGGCACGCACAATCATCTGTGCGTATGAGGATTCCGCAGATCCCTCAAGCCCGTGCAGAACCACCAGCAACGGGGCTGATCTATCCAGCCGATCGGCTTTGATGGGCCAATCTACTGCGGTGGCGTCACCGTCCGGCAGTTCCAGCGTATCGCGGCGCATCTTAAGTGGCTTTGGTAGTGACCATGGCATGGACGGATAGAATGTTTGCGCTTGACGATTCCTAAGCCACCATGGCGGTTTGAACTGGCTTTTAATGATCATGGCAAAGGCCGGTGATAAGGCAAAAAAAATGGCCCCCCGCTTGCGCAGGGGGCCCGCCGTGGAGTGTTGACTCCTTCAGGCAGCAACAGGGGGCGGGGGAGCGTATCCCCGTTGCTTGAATCAAGATATTGCGTCTATGGCCCGGATGTCAAGGGTCCACGTCCGAATTTGTTTTACTTGGCTGGGATAGCTGCTCGGCGACCACTAGCTGCGTTTGTTCGCTGAGCACGGCGATATCCCAGTTCTTGAGTGCCCAGTCCCAGATGTCAGCAACGGGCCCGCTCGCGAGCTCTGAGGGCGGTTCCTGCGCAAGCGTCTCGAAGGCCGCATGCAGGGTATTTGCGGCATTCTTGAGTGATATTCCGCTCGCTCCATGGCTTTTACTCAGCTTTTGCCCAAATGCGTTAATAGCGACCGGAATATGCAGGTAACTGGGGGTCCGATAGCCGAGCAGATGTTGCAGCCAGATCTGTCTTGGGGTCGAATCCATCAAGTCGATCCCACGCACGATATCGGTTATTCCTTGCAGATGGTCATCGACCACAACGGCCAGTTGATAGGCAATCAGGCCATCCTTGCGAAGCACCACGAAATCACCGAATTCGGACTCAAGGCGTTGCGACTGCTTCCCTTGAAGGCCGTCAACAAAAGAGATCTCGGTATTGTTCGTCACAACCCTGAGGGCGGTTTCAGCGGCATTGGAACCTGCGCGGCATGTTCCTGGATACACAGGGCCCAGCTCGCGTCGAGAGCATCCGCAGCGGTAGGCGACGCCTTCGGCTAGCAATTTGGCCAAAGCTGCCTCGTGGCTGCTGCGGCTGTCGCTTTGATAGAGAACCGGCCCGTCCCATTCCAGGCCGTAGACTTCGAGTGCCTTCAGAATGTTCTGGGTCGCGCCCGCTTGCTCTCGCGGTGGGTCGATATCTTCCACGCGCACATACCAGCGGCCGCCACGTGTGCGAGCCTCAAGGAAGCTCGCCACGGCGGCAATAAGGGAGCCGAAATGTAGTGGGCCGGTCGGGGATGGTGCGAATCGCCCGACATATGGCCCGGTGCTTACCGGTGAATTACCGGTATCGATCGTCCCGGTCTCTGAACTGGCGCTCTGCTAGTTCACGCCGTTCCTGAGCTTCCAGGCAAAGCGTCGCAACTGGCCGTGCCTCAAGTCGCTTCAGACCAATTTCTTCGCCGGTCTCGTCGCAGAAGCCATAGCTACCTTCTTCAATACGTATCAACGCCTGGTCAATTTTTCGCAACAATTTGCGTTCTCGGTCGCGCGTGCGGAGCTCAAGTCCGAATTCCGACTCCTGCGTAGCGCGGTCATTGGGATCCGGGAAGTTGGCGGCTTCGTCCTGCATATGGTGCACAGTTCGGTCGACTTCGAACATGAGTTCGCGCTTCCAGGAGCTCAGGATGTCGTTGAAATGAGCAAGTTGCTCGTCACTCATGTACTCCTCGCCACGTTTTGTCTTGTACGGCTCAATCCCGTGAATGGGGCCACTGAGCATATCGCCACGGGCTCTGGGTTTACGGGTAGGCGTTTTGCGTACGGGAGTCCTGCGAGCGACCTTTTTCTTGGCCACGGTCTTCTTCTTGCTGGGGGCTTTCTTTTTGCTCACTTTTTTTGCGACCTTTTTGCTGGGGGCTTTCTTTTTGCTCACTTTCTTCTTACTGGCCTTCTTCGGCACAGCCTTTTTCTTGCTCACTTTCTTCTTCGCAACCTTCTTCTTCGCAACCTTCTTCGGTGCAGCCTTTTTCTTGCTCACCTTCTTCTTGGCAGCTTTCTTCTTGGCCGGTTTTTTCTTGCTCACGGCTTTCTTGGCCACAGCTTTCTTAGCAACCTTTTTCTTGGCTACTTTCTTCTTGCTGGCTTTTTTTGCCGGGGCCTTCTTTCGAGAGGTCGTCGTCTTCTTCTGCTTCTTACTCGCAGCCTTTTTTGCGGCCATGTGTAGCTCCTGCCGGATCGAGAAAAGGGCGGGATTATACATGTCTGGGGGCTGCATGGAAGCCTATTTTTTCGGCTTTTGCGGGCGGATCCGCGGCAACCTGAAAGCCGCGTACATAGGGGCCTGCGAGCATCGTTTTATTGTTCGAATTACATTACACTAACCCCATTTGACGGGCCATTGGCTTCTATCTGCACATGCGATTAAGCAAAATCAAGCTCGCCGGCTTCAAATCATTCGTTGATCCCACCACAGTGACGTTTCCCAGCAGTCTGGTAGGCGTGGTTGGGCCCAATGGCTGTGGTAAGTCCAATGTTATTGACGCAATCCGCTGGGTAATGGGCGAAAGCTCTGCCAGCCGATTGCGCGGCGATTCTATTACTGATGTTATTTTCAACGGCTCCAGCTCGCGCAAGCCTATTGGTGCGGCGTCCGTTGAGCTCCTGTTCGACAATTCCGAAACGACTCTTGAAGGCCAGTACGCGAAGTATGCTGAGATTGCGATTCGTCGTGAGGTGTCACGGGACGGCATATCAAACTACTACCTGAACGGCACGCGTTGTCGTCGTAAGGACATTACCGGGGTCTTTCTGGGCACCGGGCTGGGCCCGCGCAGCTATTCAATCATCGAGCAGGGGATGATTTCGAGGCTGATCGAGGCTAAGCCGGAGGAAGTACGCGTATTTCTCGAGGAAGCGGCCGGTATCTCCAAGTACAAGGAAAGACGCCGCGAGACCTCCAATCGCATCAAACACACGAGAGAGAATCTTGATCGGTTGAAAGATGTTCTCGATGAGGTCGAGAAACAGATCAAGCATCTGGATCGCCAGGCAAAAACGGCCGAGCGGTATAGTCGCTATAAAGACGATGAACGGCGTACCTCTGCTGAGTTGCTTGCGCTTCGTACCAGTCAACTGGACGAAAGTGCCAATTCTGCTGACCGTCAGCTGGCGGAACGTCGGACCCAGCTTGAAGCGGCTATTGCCAAACAGCGCAAGCAGGAAGCCAGCCTCGAGGATGCGCGTCAGCGACAAAGCGAGCGCAGCGATGCCTTCAATGTAGTGCAAGGCCGTTTCTACAAGGTCGGCTCTGAGATCGCTCGACTGGAACAATCAATTGAACATGCGCATGAACTCCGTGAGCGCCAGAGCAGGGACCTTGAGCAAGCAAGGCGTGGCGCGCGGGAAATTCTCGAGCATATCGACAAGGATCAGACGGAAATTGCTCAGCTTGAGCTGACTTTGAATGAACTGGTACCGGGTCTCGAGCAGGCACGTCAGAGTCAGTTGGCCTCGGGTGAGTCCTTGCTGCAAGCGGAATCTGCGTTGGCGGATTGGCAACAGCAGTGGGATGGGTACTCGGCGAAGTTCAACGAGTCGCAACAGATGCGAAATGTTGAGCAAACAAGATCGGAGCAGATCGAGTCACGCATTCTCAGTTTCACTGAGCGACGCAAGAAACTCGATGAAGCGACGTCTGGTCCCAGCATCGATGAGCTGAAGGTGTCATTCGACGAGTTGACGGTTCTGGAAATGGGCCAGCGGCAAGCCCGTGATGAGTTCGACCGTCATCTCGCTGACATCGGCGAGAAGATTCGAAAGCTTCGCGAACAAGATCAAAAGCTAACGCGTTTGGTGGACGAGCGCCGTTCTCTGCTGAACACGGCGCAGGGTCGATTCGCGTCACTTGAGGCACTGCAAAAAGCGGCGCTGGGCGAGGGCGATGGCGACATCAAGTCCTGGCTTGAAGGGGCCGGTCTCGACGGCAATAAGCGAGTCGCGCAGTCAATCGACGTGTCTGAGGGCTGGGACCGCGCTGTGGAAACGGTGCTTGGGGGTTATCTTCAAGCGGTCTGTATCAGCGACATCAATTCACTGACAGACAGTATTGCAAGTTTCAAGTCGGGTGACGTGACCTTCCTCGAGCAGGCGCATGGTCAATCGAGCGCCGAGGGTGCAGGCAACTCACTTGCGGCGCAGGTGTCTGGTGCACCGCTGGCATTGCAGAGTTTGCTCGCCAGCGTGCGAGTTGCCGATTCACTGGGTGCGGCGCTGGCAGTTCGCGAGAGTCTGGACGAGAACCAGTCGGTTATCACGGCCGATGGCATCTGGATGGGCAGGGATTGGCTGCGTGTCTCCAAAGACAAGGATGCGAAAGCCGGTATATTGGCGCGCGAGCATGAGATGCGTCGACTCAAAGCGGATACTCGCGAACTGCAGGCAAGATTCGATAGCTCGCGCAAGCTCTTGCAGGACGGCAGAACACGACAGAATCAGTTGGAAGAGCGGCGTGAAACATTGCAGCAAGACGCTGCGTCGCTATTGGGTGAGTACTCTGAGACGAAGGCCGCGCTTGATTCGGCAAAGTATCGACTCGACCAGGCGGACGCGCGCAAGATCGCAATCGCCGCAGAAGCCGATGAGCTCGGTAACGACCAGATCACAGCGGAAGAACAACTGCGTGAATCCAAACGTCGGTTTGATCAGGCGGCGGAAGTTATCGGCCAACTAGACGTCGAGCGCTCAAGTCTGGAGGCGCGCCGTGACGAATTGCGCGCAGAGTTGCAGCGCGTGCGTGAGCAGGCCGATACCGATCGGCAAACAGTGCAGAACATAACGATTCAGTTCGAAAGCCGGCGCACGAGTAAAGATTCTGCGGCCCAAAACCTTGCACGTATGAAGTCTCAACTTGAACAGTTCCAGACGCGGGAAACCGAGATCCACGAACAGCTCGAGCAAAGCCAGGCGCCGTTGGCCGGCAACAAGGAATTGCTCGAACAGCAGCTGGCTGCTCGCGTCACCGTCGAAGAAGAACTCGGTGCCGCACGCAGGCTCGTTGAGGAAGTGGAGACTGAGCTTAGAGACCTGGATCAGGCGCGCATGCAAATCGATCAGGCGGTTGAGGAAGAGCGCCAGTCGGTTATCGAGGCCGAGATGAGTGC
>Ga0316204_10006586_pt1 | contig 17744 bp, 11 predicted proteins | sample 6monrhotite_MG_2_FD_205661 | JGI IMG/M metagenome (GOLD analysis project Ga0316204, IMG submission 205661) | Microbial mat bacterial communities from mineral coupon in-situ incubated in ocean water Damariscotta River, Maine, United States -... | ecosystem: Environmental > Aquatic > Marine >... | reverse complement strand
TATCTGAGAATCGGTTATCGGATCTGTTGATCAACTTCATGCGTGATGTTTGCAAGTGACGGAGAAGATTTGATACTTAGTTATTTCGAGCGTTTTTTCTTTTTGGGTTTTGTTTTGCTGTTTGCTAATTCAAAATCAATTTTACGTTGATCCAAATCGACACGAGCAACCAATACACGCATAGAATCACCTAAGCGATAAACTTTACCAGCACGTTTACCACGTAATAAATGATGCGTTGTGTCATACTCATAATAATCATTATCCAAAGCAGTAATGTGCACAAGCCCTTGTACGTAAATATCATTAAGCTCCACAAATACACCGAATCCTGTTACATCAGCAATCGTACCTTCAAATTCTTCACCCACTTTGTCCATCATGTAATCACATTTCAGCCAATCCGTTGCATCGCGCGTTGCCAAATCTGCACGACGCTCAGTGACAGAGCAATGTTCGCCAAATTCTGTCATAGCTTCCAAGGAATAAGGATAGGGTTTCTTTTTAATGAGATGTTTAATTGCGCGGTGCGTCAACAAATCCGGGTAGCGTCGAATCGGTGAAGTAAAGTGACAATAACCTTCATATGATAGACCGAAATGCCCTAAATTCTCCGGATAATAAATGGCCTGTCGTAAAGAACGCAGCATGACAGTTTGTAATAGATGTGCGTCTGGGCGTTTCGCAACACGGCGTAGTAAGTTTGAATAATCTTGTGCACTAGGATTAGAACCACCTGAGAGGCGCAGACCAAATGCTTTTAGAAAGTCACGCAATGCAAATAATTTTTCTTCTAAGGGACCTTCGTGAATTCGATAAAGCGTGGGTAGTTTTGATTTTTCAAGAAAGCGCGCTGTTGTCACATTGGCTAAAAGCATCGCCTCTTCGATAATTTTGTGTGCTTCGTTGCGGTAGCGTGGAACAATACGCTTAATTTTTCCATCTTTTCCAAAAACAATTCCTGTTTCTGTCGTCTCAAATTCAATCGCACCACGCCATTTTTTTTGTTTTAGCAGCTGTTTAAAGAGTTGATATAGGTTGGTTAAATGCGGCATTAAATGTTTATCACCCGGCTTTTTCTTGGCTAGCCAATTGGCTACGGTTGTATAGGTTAGACGTGCATGTGAGTGAATGACTGCTTCGTGAAATTTGTAACGTGTTACCTCACCCTTTTCATTGATATTCATTTCACAAACTAGGGCCAGACGATCAAGATTGGGTTTTAATGAACAAAGACCATTAGATAATACTTCGGGTAGCATAGGGATAACACGTGAAGGAAAATAAACGGAATTTCCGCGCTCTATCGCTTCTTTATCCAGATGCGATTTATGCTTTACATAGTGAGAGACATCCGCAATAGCAACGTAGAGTTTCCAGCCGCCCTGCTTTCGCGATTCGCAGTAAACGGCATCATCAAAATCACGCGCGTCTTCACCATCAATGGTTACAAAAGGCAAATCACGAAAATCCTCACGGTCACGCAAATCTGATTTTTTGATTTCATCAGAGAATTTCTTAACTTCATTTAGAACGGGCTTGGGCCACTCAAAAGGCAAATCATGGGAACGAATCGATAGTTCGACTTCCATACCAGGCGTTAAATGATCACCCAGTATTTCCGTTATTTTGCCAGAAGGCTGACGTCGTTTATCGGGTTGGGTTAGGATTTTTACGATAACATAATCACCGTGCTTTGCCTTACCTTGTTCAGCGGGCGGGATGATAATATCTTGGGTCATTGTCTTATCATCGGGATCAACAAAAGCCATCTGCCCCTCTCGATAAAAGCGACCAACCACTGTTTTTGTATTGCGTTCCAACACCTCAACGATAATACCTTCGCGTCGATTACGCCGATCAACACCTGTCACACGCACCAAAACACGATCTTGTGGGAAAATTCCACGCATTTGCCTTGCTGTTAGAAAAACGTCCGTACCTTCATCATCAGGAATTAGGAAACCAAAACCATCACGGTGCCCTTGCACGTGGCCACTGACCAAAGCCATTTCTTCTAATAGAGCAAATTTGCCACGACGCGTCCGGACAACTTGGCCATCACGTTGCATCGCACGCAGGCGACGTCTCAGACCCTCTTCCTCTTCTTCTATTTTTAATTCAAATGCATCTAAAATTTCATTAAAAGCAAGTGGCTCACCAACACGCTCTAGGTGTTGTAAGATAAATTCACGACTGGGTACTGGGTGGGTATAATTTTTTGTTTCACGCTTTAAATGGGGGTCTTTTTTTCGATATTGTTTTGCCACAATCTATCCCTATGATATTCTTCAAAGTATCGTAAGTATGGACTGAAAATTGACAACATGCGAGTCATATTCACCAAAAGGATTTGAACATGAAAAAAAGTCTTCTCGTTATATCACTAACAACATCTTTGCTCATGATAGGTGCCTGCTCTAGACATCACTATCATGATGCTAGCGGCTCCTACCATCCTAATGGTTATTTTTGTCAACAAATCACTCGTAAATTGCATGCTGATGCGCATCGCCATAACGAAGGCATTAAGCTGACTGCTATCGATAGAGCGAAGTTAATGAAAAGATATGAGCAGTATGGTTGTGATGAGCATCACCTGAAATTAAAACGCATATACGATCTAAATTAGCCATCTTGGAATAAATTCTGCGACATTTTTTAATCCTTTCTCTGATTGCTTGTATTTAGGGTCAAGCTGACGAACAAGTCCCCAAAAGTGCTTTGAGTGATTCAGATGTACTGTGTGTGAAAGTTCATGAATCAACACATAACGTACCATCTCAAATGGCAAAAATAATAATTTATAGTTCAAGCTAATATTGTGTTCTGGTGAACAACTACCCCACAATGTTTTCTGACCTTTTATACTGACTCCTTTATAAGGCAAGCCAACTTCGTGGCTCACTTTCTGTAGCCACTCTGGCAAAATTTCTTTGGCGAGTTGCTTTACCCATTTTTTTATTAATGGTGAACATGATTTAAAATCTGTGATATTCCCTGTGAAAATAAGGCGATCATTAATATGTCTTAGAGAAATAGTCTTTGCGCTGGGTAAAAAATGGTAACGTAGGTCCCATGATTTTTCCAAGGCGTTGAGCGTGATACTCGATGGCAGGTCAAGGCGACGTTCTGGATCGACGATTGTTTGTCGAATGACATCGGCATGTTTTTCAACCCAAGAGCGTCGAGCTTCGAGGAATCGCAGTGCATCATCTAGATTTGCACGGTAAGGGAGAACGAGCTCTAAACCTTTTGCAGGATCGATTTGTAGGCTGATATTTCGTGCACGTTTGCTGCGGCGTAATGTATAGGGTGGTGGCCAATCGATTGTCATACTAAAATTTTACCGAGAGGTATCATAGTAAATTAAAGAGTTGATAACAAACTAATCCAACAACTGCGACTGACAGGATAAAGAGTAAAATTTTCTTCGTTTTTAGCGTATACATCGTCGGCACAACAAACAATGTAAATAAGGTCCCAATAAACATACCAAAAGCAATGACCAGGCCGATATCGAAACGACTATGCGCACCTGCACCCGTTGCTAAAAGTAGCGGCACAACACCCAGAATCATCGCAGCAGTTGTCATTAAAACGGGGCGCAGTCGAATACCTGCAGCTTGCGTAATCGCATCATGTAAAGAGATTGAAGGATTATCTATACGTAACTTATTGGCAAAGTCGACCATTAAAATGCCGTGCTTGCTAATCAAACCAATCAAAGTAATCAGCCCAATTTCCGTATAGATATTGATAGTTGCTAGCCCCCAGTTAATTGGTAATAAGGCACCGCAAATAGCCATTGGCACACTGGTCATAATAACCAGAGGATCACGGAAGCTTTCAAATTGTGCAGCTAAGACTAAGAAAATAATAATAATGGAGAAAACAAAAGTATAAAGTAAGGCCTCCCCTTCTTGGATAAATTGACGTGACTGCCCTCCATAATCGTAGGTCATCCCTGCGGGTAAATGTTTTTTAGCTTGAGCACGCAGATAAGATAAACCTTGATCCAAGGTATAACCCGGTAACATTAAACCCTGAATAGAGGCTGAATTGAGTTGTTGGAAATGTGATAAGGAGTTAGGGCCAATATTATTTTTTATCGTTACCAATGTCGATAAAGGAACCATATTATCTGTTTGTGTCTTTAAGTAGATTCCATTAAGGGCTTTTGGATTATAACGAAAACGCTGTTGTAATTGCGGTATCACTTCATAGCTACGGCCTTGTAAGTTAAAACGATTGATATAATTACCACCCAAAGAAGCAGCTAAGGCACTTGCGACACTTTCCATTGAGATATTCATTTGAGCTGCCTTGCTTCGATTAATCTTAAGGTTAACCTCAGGCTTATTGAATTTCAGCGAACCAACGACATACATAAATAAGCCGCTTTTTCTAGCATTTTGAACAATTTGATCCATCACTGGATAAATATCTGAGAAGTCGCGTGTTGTCGTAATCACAAAATCAACAGGCAGTGAGCCTCCACCCACTGGCAAAGGTGGTAGTGGAAAAGATTGAATTTGAAGTCCTGCCACTTTATTAAATTGCTTTTGTAAGGCTTGGTTCGCTTGTGCTTGTGATTGCTTTCTCTTATCCCAGGGTTTCATAATAAACCCAGAAATAACGTTATTCACTGTACCCATTCCATTAACTATAAAATAGTCTTCACTGGAAGGAACGTTACGATAAATTTTATTGAATAGGTTAGTGAATTTTTCCATATAGTTTAAGTTTGCATCTTTAGGTCCTGTGGCGGAAACAAAAACAACGCCTTGGTCTTCGGTTGGAGCCATCTCAGATTTTGATGTAACAAACAGAAACAAACAGCTAAGCAAAACAACAAAGGCAAAAAATACAACGACAGGACGATAACTAAGTATGTTACTCAATTTTCCTTGATAAAAGGCTTTGAGGCGATTAAATCTTTCATCGATGTAATGGACCAGTTTTCCCCTACCGATATCAGAAGTTAACAATTTTGAGCACATCATAGGCGATAAAGTTAAGGCAACAATACCAGAAATAATCACAGCACTGGCTAATGTAAATGCGAATTCTTTAAATAAAGCACCCGTTAATCCACCCATAAAACCAATAGGTGCATAAACAGCTGCTAAGGTAATTGTCATAGAGATAATGGGTGTCGCAATTTCGCGAGCACCTAAGATTGCGGCCTCAAACGGTGCCATGCCCTCCTCAATATGTCGGTACACGTTCTCTACGACGACAATTGCATCATCGACCACCATGCCAATAGCGAGCACCAACGCCAATAGTGTCAGCAAATTAATTGAATAACCTAGAGCCAGCATCATGGCAAAAACACCGACTAGTGAAAGCGGAATGGTGAGCATGGGCACGACAACAGTTCGAAAAGAACCCAGGGCCAAGTAAATAACCAAGATAACAATTGCAGCCGCTTCTAAGATGGTAGTGATTACTTCATAAATTGAGGAGCGAATATATTTTGTTGCGTCATAAACAATTTTAGCATGTAGAGAAGGAGGGAATGCATGTTTGATATTCGGCAATACTTTTTTTACATCAGTAATAACGGTTAAGGGGTTTGCTGTTGGAGATGCCTTAATGCCTACAAAAACAGCCCGTTCTCCATTAAAAATCACAGAAGAATCGTAAGTCTCAGAACCAAGCTCAACTTTAGCAACATCTTTGAGATGCACCAATGTGCCCTTACTTTCCTTGATAACGATATTCCCAAAATCTTTTGCACTTTGAACATCGGTATCCGCATTAACAGTAATGTAAATATATTTGCCTTTGGTTCTACCTGCAGCCGCTTGAAAGTTATTGCGTCGCAGCGCTTCAGTAACATCATTTGGTGAAACACCGAGTGCAGCCATGCGTACGGTATTCATCCATACGCGCATAGCAAAAGAGCTACCTCCCAGTATTTCTGCTTCCGAAACACCAGCCACGGTTTCTAGTTTGGGTTGGACTACACGTGAGATGTAATCTGTTATCTGTTCATTGGTCATCTCTTTACTATTAAAGCCAAGATACATGAGTGCTGTTGATTGACCTGTCTGTAGCTGAATGACAGGATCTTCTGCAGCTTTGGGCAGTTGACTTTTAACTTCGGCGACTTTACTCATGACACTAGTAAAGGCGACATTGGGATCGAAGTTCAATTTCACAAAGGCACTGATAGTGCTGGTATTATCCGTACTCTCAGAGGTCATGTAGTCGATACCTTCGGCGCTGGCGACCTCTTTTTCGATGGGTGTCGTAATAAATCCCTGGATTAATCGCGCGGAAGCACCTGGATATGAAGTGGTGATGGTAATGAGGGTATTTTCAACCTTAGGAAACTGACGAACAGGTAAATCGAAAATGGCGCGCAGACCCAGGAAAAAAATCAGCAAGCTAATAACCGTTGCCAGCACGGGACGTTTAATAAAAATATCGGTGAAGGTAGTTCGCTTCATAGGTTTAGTTTAATTTAACAGCGTTGTTAATGATAACGCGAGAACCTGTGTGTAATTTCAGTTGTCCTGAACTCACAACAATGTCTCCTTCTTTAATGCCTTTTTTGATGGCAACTTCGGTGTCTTTGCGTGGACCCAGCGTCACAAATTTCTGAACGGCAATCAAGTCGGGTTTCCCGGTCTTTTTATCTTTGCTCTTTGAGACGATGTATACCGAGTCACCATAAAGGCTATAAGTAATCGCTGTTTGTGGAACCGTGATCACATCTTTTTTCGCAGGCAAAATAACTCTGACATCAGCAAAAAGCCCAGGGTATAACCGCTTATCTTTATTGGGTATCTCCGCTCTTACAGAAATGCTTCGTGTATTAATATCAACTTCGGAGTCTGTAGCCTTAACCTGTCCGATAAATGCTTCTCCCTTATAGGCATCAGTAAAAATTTTCACTTCTTGACCCGGGCGGATGTCTTTCATGTTTTGTTCAGGAATGGAAAAGTCCACAAATAAAGGTGTCAGTGATTGCAGGGAAACCATAGATTCCCCAGGTTTTACATACTGCCCAACATTGACTAGGCGAATACCTAACTTGCCTGCGAACGGTGCTTTAATATTTTTCTTCTGTATCATCACCTGAGCTGTTTTCACCCCTGCTTTAGCTTGTAGCATTTTGGCTCGTGCGTTATCTACTGCTGATTTAGATGTAGAATTGCGTTGTAATAATTTAACTTGTCTTTCATAAGTAAGATTATTAAGGCGGAGCTGGGCAACATTGTCATTCAATGTTTGTTGATCGACCTCATCATCTAGCTGAACAAGCGGTGCTCCTTTTTTAACAATTTGGCCTGATTTAAAGAAAATTTGAACAACTTGCCCATCCACTTCTGAATTGACGCTAACGCCATTGAGGGCTTTGAGTGTACCAACAGCTTTGAGTTCAGGTGACCAGGTTTTTTTGATGGCTGTGGTTGTTGAAACTGCGACGGGTGGCTGTTGAAAATTCGCAAAAAATCGCTTCGTAAAGAAGACACGGACACCATACCAGGCAAACGTACCACCGAAAATAATAAGAAGAATGACAATGGCCAGTGTAAAACGCTTCTTCATTAGGAAATCCATATTCAAAAATAATCCCGCATCATACCATTTTTACTGGATTTTAATAGTAAAAATGGAGAAGATTGCTGTCACAAATGCCCCGGTAGCTCAGCTGGATAGAGTGGTCCCCTCCTAAGGGACAGGTCGCAGGTTCGAATCCTGCCCGGGGCACGATTATCTACAAAAATAAGGACCATAAGCAATGCCAAATACGCGAAAAGAATCCGATAGTATGGGAACCATACATGTGCCCGCCGATCAATATGGTGGCGCACAGACTGCACGCTCACTTCACAATTTTGCAATTGGTCGAGAAACCATGCCACCCGAATTGATTCGTGCCTTGGGCATTCTCAAAAAATCTGCTGCCCTTGCGAATAAAGACGTTGGCAAATTACCTAAAGAAAAATGTGATTTGATCGTGCGTGCTGCTGAAGAAGTCATCGACGGCAAGCTCGATGATCACTTTCCATTAAAAATTTGGCAAACAGGCAGCGGCACACAGACAAATATGAATTCGAATGAGGTCATTTCTAACCGTGCCATTGAGTTGGCAGGTGGCGAAATGGGCAGCAAAGACCCTATCCATCCTAATGATGATGTGAATATGTCACAGTCCTCAAATGACACTTTTCCGACTGCGATGCATATCGCTGCAGCTGAAATGATGGTTAAAAATTTAATACCTGCCATCACTGAGCTTCGTGATGCGCTGGCAGACAAACAACGAGATTTTAACGGGATAATCAAAATCGGCCGCACGCATCTCCAAGATGCGGTGCCCCTTACGCTCGGCCAAGAATTTTCCGCCTATATTTCTCAATTAAACGCTAACTTAAGTGCAATAAATGATGTTTTGCCACATCTCTACAGGCTTGCGCTGGGTGGCACGGCTGTTGGTACAGGCTTAAATTCTTCCCCTGAATTTGCAGTTAAGGCTGCGGATTACATTGCTGACATTACTGAGCTGCCTTTTATTTCTGCACCCAACAAATTTGCAGCCCTAGCGTCGCACGATGAAATTGTATTGGCCAGTGGTGTCCTCAAGGCCCTTGCATGCGCTTTAATGAAAATGGCTAATGACATTCGTTGGCTGGCCTCTGGGCCGCGCTGTGGTATTGGTGAAATCACCCTGCCCGCTAATGAGCCTGGTTCTTCCATAATGCCTGGTAAGGTTAATCCGACGCAGTGTGAAGCGATGACGATGGTGTGTGTTCAGGTCATGGGGAATGATGCGGCGATTGGTTTTGCTGGATCGCAAGGTAATTTTGAACTCAATGTTTATAAACCTGTCATGATTTACAACTTGATTCAATCCATCTATTTGTTAGCTGACTCTTGTCGTTCGATGCGGGAACATTGTGTTGTCGGTATTGAAGCGAACAAAGATAAAATCCAACAGTATCTCAATGACTCTTTGATGTTGGTCACAGCGTTAAATCAAGTGATTGGTTATGACAAAGCCTCTGAGATCGCTAAAAAAGCCTACAAGAATGGCAGTCGATTAAAAGATGCATGTCTTGCGCTCGGCTATCTATCTGCTGAGGAATTCGACCAGGCTGTCGATCCGAGTAAGATGGTTTAAGCCATCCTTGAAGTAGAGTCGATGTGGGCAAGCAAGCACATTTCCTCACAAGGCCTGAAAGGCCGACATAACTTGTAGCCCAGGGTAAGCGCAGCGCGTCCCTGGGTTGGGGTGCAACATAATATTGAGCGCTGAGTTTTTTATGTATGCAAACCATTCCTAGGGCTGCGGCATGTAAACATGCCTGACCCTAGGCTACAAGTTATGTCGGCCCTTCAGGCCTCTTAAAGTATAGTGTTTGCCTAAGAACAGCTTTATTTATTCGACATTATTCACGGATTTATTTTCAAGTTTTTTAATCCAATCCTTAGCGTCTTTTGAGGAAGGGTCAGCGTCCAGTGATCGCTTAAAGAAATCTAGCGCTTTCACATTATCATCCAGCTCGTGGTAACACGCACCCAGATTGTAGAGAACCACATGTGTTTCACCGAAGTATTTCAGTGACTCTATGTAGTAAGGGATGGCTTCTTCGAACTTATCAGCTTCATGAAAAAAGAGCGCGATATTACAGTAGCAGTCTTCAACTTCTGGCACCATGTAAAAGTTGTCTGCAATTTTTTGCATATGCGCAGAGAGATATTCCAGCGTGTCCGTATCAACTTCCTCATCGAGGAGTTCACACATGCGTTCATTAACCAAATCAAAAACATAAGGATCCCAGCCAGACATCGATAAGAGTGCCGCATAGACTTCCAATTTCAGTTTTTGATTATCATTACAAATTTTGTCATGCAAAACAAAATAGTCACCCGGGCTAAATCCTTCGATATAGTGATCCAATGCCAATGATGTTTCTGGATAATCTGAAAAATGAAGACCGCTAGCAAAAACGGCCGTCGTAATCCCTTCACGCTGTGTTTGCAACATGGCATCACCACCACTTTTTTTAAAGTAACGGGAGATTGCAGCAAAATTTACCATCACAGAAAAGCTGCCATGAAAAGCAAGTTCAGGATATTCCAAATCGTCTTGTTCTTCTAATGTTGAGTAACCTTTGTCAGAACACAATACCAACATTTTATCGTTGGATATCGCCTTGAGATGTTTCATTGCATCAAGCGTTGCAATGGGAAATAAAAAATGTGATTCACTTAGATTCTGTTTAAATTCTTCTAACACGGTATTGTAATTAGCATCATCGTAATAAGTGCCATTGATGCTTGATGCTTTGTGCGTGACTTCTACCTTTTCCCAATCTCTGGGCTTGTTGGATTCCATATTGTCAGGAGATGTATTAAGTGAAGTTAAAGATTCAAATAATTCGCTCTTTTCTACGGTAAAAATATCGCTTTTTAGGGTGTCGAAAATATAATTCGCAACGACGACGAGCGGATTTTTTAATGATCCTGCTTGCAACGTTTCCCCTTTTTCGGTCAGGGTAATCGTCGTATCATTTTCAAGATCCAACATAGCGAAATCTAAAAGGCCTTGATCAAGATAGGGCTTAAGTCTTGGGTGCGAACGCCAGAATTCTATATTTTTCTCTGTGAAGTCTGACATCACATAGCGAAACTTAATATCAGTCAGTCCCAGACGTTTTTGCATTGCGATTAAAGTTTTAATCAAGTAATAGCTGAACTGGCCCGGACCTGTACCGAGCTCGAGAATGTAAAATGGCTGTGCTTCTGAATCTGGATTTTTCACAATCCAATCTTGCACAAAACGGATAACGACGTTGGCATAGCAATTGGCGATAAATGGATTGCTCGTCACATAAAAAGGCACATCGGCTGCCCAGGCATCGATGCCCTCGGTGTCATAATAGGCCCTTTGCGCAGCCCAAAAAGCGGAATCTGAAAAACGTTTATTCTCTTCGATGACTATGCTCATGTTCTATCCTAAACAAAAGCGTCAGTATAACCTTAAGGGCTATTGTTGCAAGACCGGCGCTTGAGTTTCAGCATCAGGGTAACGAAACCGCCCCATGAGCATTACCAGCAGCTGCAGCAGCATCTGAGGATGCCGTGTTTTCAGTACCGCTAGGTGCAATGCCTTTTAAAAATTCTGATATCGCACAAGATGGACCCATTCTGAGAGATGTTAATCTTTCCGGGCTTACAATTTCAGATATATGAAAATGTTTGAATAAGGCATCGATCATGACTGTATTACCGCCTTCAATAGCAATATCCAGTATGGTTTCACCCTTTGCATTTTTCATTAATAAGATTTTTTTACTTGCAGGATCAGCAGCAATTTCGCTGAGACAAATATCGACTATTAATTTATAAGAAGGTAGCGCACTTTCACCTAATGCTTGAATTTTAGTTTCAGCTAACAAATGGATTGCTGTACTTTTTCCCGTAGTCTCATTGTATGCAAAAGTAATTTTTTCTGCATTCCGTGAATCCATATGATGTCGAACTATGGCTCCAACACTACCCCATCTACCAAGTACAATCCCAATCATCATTGGCGTTCGGGCGGAATGTTCCGGTTTTTCAAAACTGAAATAGCGTGCATTAACGTCAGCCCCTGCTTCAAGTGCACGAATGACTGCTTGATCATTATCATCTTTGCTAACAAGCGCACGAAATAATAGCAAATTTTTCGGGGTTGTTGATTCTGCTATACGTTCGGGAGCAGTTGCTGCTGCGCCACTCTTTAAATAATTATCAACACGATCGAATAGGCCCATAGATTTTTTTGGAGCTGGAGCGGCTGCGGCTGCCGCCCCACCCTCTGCTATTTCAACATCATCGGTAGTATTCAGTTGAAAGTTTCGATTCAACAAATCGATTAACGAGTGTTGTAGTTGTTTTCGAATCTTTGCTAAAAAAGCTTTAATGTCTGCATCATCTTCTTCCTCTTTACCGGATGCTGCAGAAGCTGCACCTGATTCTTCTGGCTCAATAGCAGCGAATATTTCTGCAGTAATAAGCTTCTTTCCTCGCTGACAAAAATTCGCCCACTTTTCTGCAGAAAAATAGACACGTATGGATTTCAAAAGATGCACCATCAATACTTCACGTGGCACATCATTTGACTTAGAAGATGCATCAATAAGATCGACAATTGCACTGATGTCTTCAATCGTTGGATTTTGTGTGATCGCTTCAGCCAAAGTTTTCTTAGCATCACTCGCTGAAGGCATCGTCAGTAATGTATAGATTATAAAGTCGAGCATAGGCTCAGACACTTCCCCATCTTGAAGCTCATGTATCTGGGAAACAAGGTGTGGTGTGCCATGTGGCTTATTAAGCGCTATTGTAGACTCAGATACATTTAAACCAAGATCAGAAAAATAATTACCGATAGAAGCATAAAGTTTTGTGCCCTTGAATTTTTTTAATTCGTGTTTAACCTGCCTCTGACTATAGTTCTTGCTATTACCAGAAAATAAATAATTATATGTTCTCGGTAAAATTTTGCGGAAAAGTTCTTCATGCCTGGGTCCAGAGAAGTAGCGATGATTTGAAACATTTGTTGATAGTGTCGATAAAAATGATCGTGCTGGATTACCATCAGTCATTGCCTCAGCTTTTTTTGCAGCCGCTTCATATGGCGCCTTTCTAAAATGCAGGTAGTTATACAATGCAAGTCGACCCCAAGGTGTTAGGTCATCAGGTGGAGAGAGTGTCTCGGTAATCTCTGGAGAATCTTCTCTAGCTGTCGCAAATTTTGGTGACGTTTTAGTCGGTGAGCCATGTCTTTTATGAAAAAGGTGTAATTCAGCTGTTGCTAAACGTGTTGCACCATCTGTTTGTGAGTTTTCAGATTTTGTAGAAGCAGTATGACTGCCAGGAGAAACGGTATAGTCTACTCGTGTTCGAAGTGGATTAACGATCTCTAGATTTTCCCAAGAAAGTGCATTCATTTCAGAGCGGTTTTCACTGCTTTGGAGAATGATTTGTGCTTCACGAATATTGGGAGTGAGTTTGGCAGAACCATTCCCACATGTTGGATCAATCAAAAATAAATGGACCGGGATATCCTGTAGTTCGGGATCTTTAGACATTTCCTCAGCAACTAGGATCGCACTCAGTGCAGCATGACCAAAGCCACTCATATTCACAGCGGAAAGTTTATTCTTAACATGAGCAGCTCTAATAGCTTCCAGTGCATGTCTTACATTCTCATCCTCATCACTTTTTCGTGAGCTCTCTGATGTAGTATATATATGTGCGTTATGTCCAGGAGCATCACCATTTAATGCTTCATGAGAGAAGTCAATTATGTTCTGTTCAGATTGTAATTCGTTAAAAGATAGGGTAACAACAGCCTCAACTCCTTCAGTTGCTGGCTTTGCTTCTGCGGTTACTTCAGTATCAGTTAGGTTAGGATTTGAATATTTCGGGAGTTTAGATACATTTTCTACTGTAACGCACTCTCTATTAAATTCTTCCATTAATGTTTGAATTTTTACGTAATCAAATACAGAGTTTTCTTTTAGTAATCTTCTTATATCATTTATTGAAGATTGAAGTTTTGCTGTGTTTGCGATATTCACTACAAAAATTATGATAGCTTTTGATAGGGATGGACCTTGCATAAATTTATCTTTATTGCCATCAATATTATTACTTAATATATGCGCTAAGATGTCACGCAGATTACCCTCATCTAAACCAATAGCGAGTAAAAAATCAATCATAACCTCCATTGGTTGATAATTTGTATCTGAAATAGTAGAACCATGATCACTTGATTGTGCACGACATAGACGGTCATTCAATGCTATGAATCGTTCGCGGGGCAAGCTATCGGCTTTAAGCGCTGTTATAACATCAGAATATTCTTCACAGATAGCTCTCGTTACACTCAATGCTGTTTTCATATACTCGCCCCATGGTTTTAGTCATATTTTATGGGCTATGATAACAGCGAAAGCTTAAAGAAATATTAAATATTAGTGAATTTTAGAGACTTGTACCGATACGATTCCAGCGTATTTTCTTGTCCCAAGACGCTTTTGAGTCCCAGCTCATCCAAATAAACTAATTTTACTGTAAAGAGCTTGTTGGTAGAGATGTATCGTGTCAGCTAAAGGTTCTGAGAATACATTTTTTTAGGGTAACGAAGCCGTCCCCCGAGCATCAGCAACCTGGGAGGATACTTTTTCTTCAGGGTAGCTAGGCGCAATGCCTTTCAAAAATTCTGATATGGCACGAGATTGCTCTGTCTCAGTTAATTGTTCTGGGCTTACAATTTCAGATATATGAAAATATTTGAATACGGCATCGATCATCACCGTGTTATCACGTTCAACAGCAATATCGAGTATAGTTTGGTGCTTTGCATTTTTCATTAAGAAGATTTTTTTGCTTGCAGGATCAGCAGCAATTCCACTTAGGCAAGTATCGACTATATCTTCATAAGAAGCTAAAGCTTTTTCATCTAATGCTTGAATTTTAGTTTCCGCTAATAGGTGGATTGCTGTACTTTTCCCCGTGGTCCCATTGTATGTAAAATCAATTCCAGCTCCACTCTCAGGATTTATATGATATTCAAGTATTGCTTCAACAGGCCCCCATTTACAAAGTGCAATTGCAATCATTATTGGCGTTCGGGCGGAATGTTTTAGGTTTGCTGGATTGAAATAGCGTGCATTAAGATTAGGCCCTTTAGTAAGGGCATCGAGCACTGCTTGGTCATCATCTTTGCTTGCCAGAAGAGCAGAAAATAATGGCTTATTTTTTGGATCATTCGTTTCTTTCATGCGATCGGTCGCACTTGCTGCTCCGCCATCATGCATATAAGTACCAATACGCTTGAATAGGGTTATTGATCTTTTTGGAAGTACATCGGCTGCGGCTCCACCTTCTGCTATTTGAGTATCAGCGGCAGTATTGAGCTGCAATAAATCGACTAGCGTTTTTTGCAGTTGTTTTCGGATCGCAGCTAAAAAAATTTTAATGTCTGGGAGATCTGCATCGTCTTCTTCCTCTTTACCTGATGCTGCAGCGGCTGCACCTGATTCTTGAGGGTGAACTGTATTAAGTACCTCTGCTAGAATAAGTTCATGTCCTACTCGACAAAACTCTTCCCATTTTTCCAAAGTAAAATAAGCACGTATGGATGTCAAAAGGTATTCTAACAATGTTTTAGATAGAATAGTATTTGACTTAGAAAATGCATTGATAAGATCGACAATTGCACTTATGTCTTTAATCGTTGGATTCTGTGTAATTGCTTCTGCGAAAGTCAACGTGGGATTACTTACGGAAGACTTTGTGAGCAATGTATTGATTATAAAGTTGGACATATTCGAGGACACTTCCCCTTCTTGAAGCTCATGTTGCTCGCCAAGCTCTACTTTATGATTCCTAGGAAGATCAGATATGTTTCTTATCATTTCTGGCAGCATCTGCATAATGACACTTTTAAGACGCCTGAATTCTTCGTCTGTTCCAAAATTAGCTTTTTGCTTTACCAATGCATCTAGTGTGGCTTTCCTAGGTTCATCTGCTTTAGATAGTAGATAGGCATAGATTGTTTTTGATAGACAAGGACCGCGCATAAATTCATTATCATATCCGATCTCTATATCGAGACTATCATTGAGTAATTTTTCTAAGAACGTAGTTAGTTGGTTTTGAGTTAATTTGGAAGCGATTATAAAATCGACCATAACCTCAGTTTGCCGATAATTTGTATCTGAAGTAACGTGAGTATGATCATTATTTTGTGGAAAATTGTTAAGATCAGTCAGTGCCTTTGCTCGACTAGGATCTACTGCTTGTTCAGCCTTAATCGCCGCTATAACATCGGAAAATTTGCGACAGACAGCTTTCGTTACACTTAATGCTACTTTCATATACTTGCCCCATATATTTTATGGGCTATGATAACAGCGAAAGCTTAAAGAAATATTAAATATCAATGAATTTTAGAGACTTGTACCGATACGATTCCAGCGTATTTTCTTGTCCCAAGGCGCTTTGGAATCCCAGCTCATCCAGACGAACATGGCCTTTCCGATAAAGGCTTTTTCAGAGACGAATCCCCAATCGCGACTGTCATCACTATCATCTCGATTGTCACCCATCATAAAGTACTTGCCTTTAGGAACGACGAGGTTATAGAAATTATGTCCCTTAACCGGGCAGAATTTATTGTCTTTCGCACACATGTAAATACCATGCTTGACGCCATTAAGATTTTCTTCGTATTTGTCGACTTTCCAAGTGATGCCATCTCGTGACTCAGTTGACTGACCAACGAACTCTTGCTTCATTTTCTTGCCATTAATATAAAGCACTTTATTGATATAGCTAATACGATCGCCTGGCACACCGATAACGCGTTTAACAAAGGTAAAGTGATGATTGACTGGCCAATAGAACAAAGCGATCTGCCCTGTTTTAGGCTCGGAAATTTTTAAGATTTTTTTATGCCAAACAGGCAAGCGTAATCCATAGTCAAATTGATTTACCAAAATTAAATCGCCAGGAACGACCGTTGGTAACAAAGAACCGCTGGGTACAGTATAGGGTTGGACGAGAAAGGAACGTAGTAATAACACGATAAGAAAAACGGGGAATAATGAACGTGAGTAATCAATAATAACGGGTAATTTCGCATCGGGATCTTTCTTTTTGCCTCGATGTAATAACCAATTGATAAAGGTTACAACACCACTGAATACAGTCAAACTCAATAAAACAAGTGGGAAATCCATAATCATAAGATTTAAAACTCCATGTCAATCGGCATAGCATTAGAAGGCGCTGAAACAGCAACACCACGAAAGACATAAATATAATGTCCTTTGATAAAACTGCCTACTTGGAAAACTTTAATCACAACTGCATTGGCCCCTGCCTTTGCAGCCATTTGCTTAGCAAGCGCCCATATTTGTTGTTGGGCTTGCGTGTCATTTTTAGCAAAATGCTTTTCGATATTGATATGTCCTAAAACAGGTACTCCATCTGGCCTTACTTTGAGTGCTCTTACAACGTCGGGCGATGTGGGGCTGCGTTTCACTTGCGTTGGCAAGAGAACGCCTCGCGGCACGTAATGGGATTGGGGAGCAAGAAAAAGAATGATGGCTACGGCCATCAGGCCAACGATTGTGCTAAGCCACTGGGATCCATTGGTAGTCAAAGTATTTCCTTATCGAACAAAAGTGAAAAGGCATTCTAACGCAGTCTAATCATTTCGTCATCCTGTGCTATAAGCGGGGTTGTTACAGATTTTGGACGATTAGCACGACTTTGTTTTCAAGCGTCATCGCGAGGAACATAGTGACGTGGCGATCTCCTTGCAGCATGGGAGATTGCTTCGCCTACGGCTCGCAATGACGAGCTAGGTATAAGCAACAACGCTGATCAAGTCATAGGATTGTAAGTTGGTGAAAAGACATTAATCCGAGCCGTAAAGCTTACCCAGCAAGGTTTTTAAACTATCTGTGCTTTTAATTGGTACACCTGTAACAGCACTTGGAATTGTTTTCTTTTGGCTCTCTACTGCTTTTTTTAAGGCATTCGATAATAATGCTTGTGTTGAAAGAGTCTGTGGTGTGCCAGTATTGCCTGAAAGACCTGCCAACTTGCTATAAGTATGATTCAAGTGAATCGGCACTAAAACACCTGTTCCCGGCGTTAGCACAGTACCTTTTAAATGATTGACACGTTTTAATATTAGAACGCTTGTATGATAG
>Ga0316204_10006585_pt1 | contig 17745 bp, 21 predicted proteins | sample 6monrhotite_MG_2_FD_205661 | JGI IMG/M metagenome (GOLD analysis project Ga0316204, IMG submission 205661) | Microbial mat bacterial communities from mineral coupon in-situ incubated in ocean water Damariscotta River, Maine, United States -... | ecosystem: Environmental > Aquatic > Marine >... | reverse complement strand
TGGCTAACCGTGGTGTGAAGTTCACTATCTGTGCGAACACAATCCGTGGTAAGAAAATTAATAAGAACAAGATCAATGAAAACGCTGTTATCATCCCATCAGGTGTAGCAGAAGTTGCCCATTTGCAACAAAAAGGTTACTTATACGTTAAACCTTAATTGGATAACGCTATAAGCTTTTAAAAACGGGCGCATCGCGCCCGTTTTTTTATGCCTTACATCCAGACAATAAAAAAGCGCAACTCAAAAGAGTTGCACTTAAATACTACCAAGTTTAGCTATTAACTAATCTTGGAAACAGTAGTATCTGTATTACCCTGATTATCAATCCAGGTGATTTCCAGTTTATCGCCAGCCTTGGCATTCTTAAAGCGAAATGAAAGAAAAGGATTTTTCGAAACACCGGGTCCCCAAAGACAAGTCAGTAAAGGTTTGCCATTATGTTTGCAATTCACTTCGGTAATGTATTTTGCAGGAATAGCCTTACCGCTTGCTTTGTCTTTGCGAAGACCTGTTTCCATTGGGTGGAAAATAATGGCCTTGACGGTAGCGCGATTGTCGCTAGTCCAGGCACGAATTTTCATTTTTTTCTTAGCCATAATTTTTAAGCCTCTTGATTCTTTAATTTGCCAGGATTAACCGCCACAGCCGCCGAGTGTGACTTTAACGGACTTTTTGGCTTTATGTAGTTTGCCACCAGCTTTGACGATGGCAATGACGTCAGACGTCTTACGCATTTTGATGCGGCCCGTAACAAAGCCTTCAGTATTAGCCGACAAAATGTAGCTAGCACAGAGCGGACTGACATTTTCAGGAACCAGAATAGAGATTTGTTCTGCGTTAGGGATTGAAGTCTTCACCGTTATTGAGACAACGGCACCATTTTCAGCAATATCTGGCGCTTCGACTTGAATGTCGCTACTGGTCGAAGACTGTTTGGAGCCCAGAAGGGCGCTTAAGGCTTCGTCGACATCTTTGGCATCAAAGGCTGCCTTAGGCCATGCAGCCAGAACGGCCTGCGGGGTTAATAACCCAGCACCAAGGGCAACAGCGATAGTGCCTGTTGCCATTGAGGCTTTTAAGAGGGTACGACGTTGATGGTTCATTAGGGAAACTCCTCTAGCTCAAATTATTTTTAAAACATCAATACGATATACAGCAATTCTTATACCAAAATAAAAACTTTAATAAAATCATTGCCATACGATTTAGACTTGATTGATCTTAGCAGTTTTGCTGCACTTTGCACCATAATCTGTGGGTGATATTGCAATAATTGCATTACATGATCAAAAAAGCCTTTAACGATGAAGTTATTTTTAACAATTGACGGTTTTATCTTGAAGAGCGTAAGTGGCTTGTATAGAATGCGCGCTTCTGATGCGGGGTGGAGCAGCCTGGTAGCTCGTCGGGCTCATAACCCGAAGGTCGTCAGTTCAAATCTGGCCCCCGCTACCAACTCTATAGACGGCTCGAAGCTATGATTGTCATTTGCAGTCATTGCTTCGAGCCGTTTTTCTATCTTTCTTTTAAATTTCATAGGATTATTCCTCATCGAGATTTTCAGGATTCCAGCTAAATCTCCGTAGAGATCGATTGATAAGTCATCTTTGTCTGTCCTAGGGGTCATTATCCGTTGGCACTGATATACCGATATATCTCTGCCCCTGCCACCTACTCCTGCCGACAGCGGCTCATGCTAGCAGCATGATCGTCATCAACAGATGACAGGCCATATAGGGTGGGCTTGGTGGCCAAGCGATTGCCGTAGCGACATCGGAGCAAGTTTGAAATCGTTCAGGTGCAGCAATAGCTGTTAGCAATACAAAACTCGCGATATGCTAATTTTCCATTTCTACCATTGACTCATTCTTAAGGATAGTAATATACTTGCTTGCACAAGCAAATATATTGAAGCCGATGTTTGATAGATGCATATACTTTAATTTGGTTACCTTAACGCGAAAGATCAGTAAGATTTGGCAACAGGAATTTGAACGTCTTGGTCTTACCCCTTCGCATGGTTACCTTCTCTTTGCCATTAAAGAGTTACCCGGTTCCACACAAAAGGAGCTAGGTCTTTTAATGGAGCTTGATGCTTCTAATATTACACGCCTTATTGATGGGTTAGAAAATAAAGGGCTGGTAAGGAAAACTGCTCGCGGCAAAGGTGCCAAATTTTCTATTACTGCGGAAGGCAATGAAGCTTATATCGCAGTTAAGAACACCATGGACTCTTTATACGCCTCAATGCAAAAGCGTTTCGGGCCACAACAATTTAAAGGCTTTGTGAACGACTTGAATAAAGCAAAACAAACTATTCTTGAAGAAAGATAAAACCTATTTGAATACATTGAGTTATTTTATAACAGACAACGTCGGCATGCCTTTTTAAACTACACGACACCTGTGGCGCTTGAAAAGAAATATGCTTGAATTTAATTGTCCGTTTTATCGGGGGAACCTCAGGTTAATTTTTTATAGTTGTTTATCACTGAAGGAGGGTATATGCGTAGTTCAAAAATTGTGATGATATGTTTAACCGTGTACGCGATCGCTGTGTCTTCGACCTATGCCGCCGAGGAGGCATACGCGATCACACGCACACTATCTGCCGATAGTGCCAACCGCATTGCCGTTGTCGCACAGCAAGCGTGTAAGAAGAAGGGTTACCAAGTCGCGGCAGCGGTGACCGATCGTTATGGAAATCTGTTGGCCTTTGTTCGCGATCCGCTGGCGGGTGTCAATACGATTAAGGTGGCGCAACAAAAAGCCTTTACTGCGGCAACGTTCCAGATCCAGACGCTCGATTTTGACGAGCGTTTTCCGTTTATGCGCGATCGGCCAAACCTGATACTTATCGGTGGCGGTGTACCGATTATTGTAGGTGGACATATGTATGGTGCGGTTGGCGTTTCGGGCTCGCCGCGGGCGAATAAGCCCGGCGGTAACGATGATACCTGTGCACGCGAAGGCATCAAGGTCCTGCAGGAGACGCTGGAGTTTGCCTCATAAGTATCACATCAGACACCGGCGGGATGGGTAGTGTTGGGTTTCGTAGCCTGCCTAATGTCTTTCATGATCAGACAATGGATGTAATCAGGACTTAGAGGAGGTGTCCTACAAATCATGAATGCAGCAAAAGATCTAATGGAAAAGTTAAAGCGTCAACAATTTAAAGACTTTGTGAACGACTTGAATAAAGCAAAACAAACTATTATTGAAGAAAGATAAAGCCATGAGAATATCATCCTTAATAGCAATATGCGTCGTATCGTTTTTCTGTGCTAATTGCAAAGTTTATGCTCAGAAAGCTGTTTGGCCTGCTAAAACGACCTACCATTATGCAAATATCGATGGCCACAAAATTTTCTATCGCAAAGCAGGAAACCCTAAAAACCCTACGATACTGTTATTACATGGCTATCCTTCATCATCACATACCTATAGAGAGTTGATACCTCTACTTTCAGGTCGATTTCATGTCATTGCCCCAGACAACCTGGGTTCCGGCTATAGTGACAAGCCTGACCCTAAAATCATGAACTATAACTTTGATGTGCTGGCAGGAAAAATTACAGGCTTGATAGAGACGCTTGATCTAAACCAATTCATCATCTATATGCAAGATTTTGGGGCTCCCGTTGGCTTCCGTATCATGATGGCTAACCCAAAAAAAATAAAAGCCATCATCGCTCAAAACGCTAATGCTTATTTAGAAGGCATCCCTGAAGCCAAGCAAGCTTTCTTTAATAATGCCCAGCTTGACAAGTCTCCTGAAAATGTAAGAAAGCTATACGCTTTCACCAGTACAAATGCAATTAAGAACAAGCAATATTTGAGAGATGTAAAAGGGAAAGAAGAGATTATGAGTCCTGATAGCTGGACTTTTGATTCACACTTTCTGGAAAGTGATAATGAACGACGCATTCAGGTTGCTTTATTTCAGGATTACAAAACTAATCTGGATTCATACCCTCAATGGCAAAGCTTTCTCAAGAAATATCAATTTCCAACCTTACTAGTTTGGGGAAAGAATGATCCTGTTTTCACAGCCGCAGGGGCAAAAGCTTACTTAAAGGATGTACCTAAAGCAGAGTTACACCTTATTGATGCGGGCCATTTTGCCGCAGAAGAAAAACCCGTCGAAATAGCAAAGCACATTGTAAATTTCTTAGAGCCAAGAAAATAGTTTTTCGCTTCACCCTTACATACATCAGATTTGGAAAGTTGCTTTTGTAAAGTAGTACAACGGTGCCACTGCTCCAATCAGGACGGGCTGGGTGGAAGCATCAAACGCCATGCCTATGGCATATCCTTATTATTCTGTAAGAAAAGGCCCCTTCCGACAATTCTGCCGGAGGGGGCATGAAAACCATTGTTTTTTCAAAGGCTTCAACCGGCACCTTTTTATCTTGAGGTGGATTGAGTGATAGCGAGAACATAAAGCACGAACATTTTGTTCTTTGCTAATCGCATAGATCTCATTCAATGCTTCACCCACACTGCCTGAGGCGAAACCGGAAACTTCATGCACGGTGACGTATTCGTTTTTCTCTCCATTCATCAGGTGCTTGGCGAGCTGTCTAGCTCCGCCTCGCTTACTCGCTTTCAGGATCATCGTCCTCGTCCTTGCTTACCCCTTTAAACCCCAATGCCTTGCTCCGGTTTTGCCTGATCCACTGGACGGAACAAGCCGCCTCATTGAGGGCTTTGAGCACATCCATATTTACGGGAAGTGAGCCAGAGTTAGCGGCCTTGGTCAATTGGTTGATGTTATTGGTTATGCGTGATTTCCCCAGAGCCGAGAGCAACTTGGCCAACTCCTGATGATCCTTGACCGGTTTTTTCCCGCGCGTGCGTCTAGGGGGAATGTCATTGCCAAAGATAAGCCAGCGGATATAGGCCGCCAAAGGCCTGTCCCCGGCGGCCAGTTCCAGGGCTTTACGCTCACCTTCAGTGAAGCGCATGCAAAAGGGGTGGGATAGCTATATTTTTGATTTTTGATGGGTTTTTTGGAAGGTTTCTCAGGCATTTTCTACCCCCTTGCTTGCAGGAGCAGAATTGATGCTGTTACAAGCCGCGCCATTCGAAGTGCGGACGCCCTCCATTTCAGAAAGTAACGCAGCTTTTTGGGGTAGCTTAGAGGTGATGTCGAAAGCTGTAACCAATGGTAGATACCGTTGGTAGCCAACCCCCGCTACCAAATATAAAAACCTAACTATTCGATTTAGTTAGGTTTTTTTTTGCCAGGAATTTACCAGGTGCTCAGCCATATCATGAAGATACTTGATAGGGCTATTATATAGTGTGGGTGTATCGATATATCCTAGACTAACATTATGAGAATAATGATAATATCCGTGCAAAGAACATGTAATTAGTGAGAATGATGCTACATAATAGTAATATTGATTCAGAGCAAGGATTCATCAACCTGAAGTATTCTGGAATTGTCAGACTTTCCGGATCGCAAAACGGCGCGTGAAGAGGTCTTTGACTTAAGTCGGAAACACAATATTGCGCGTTCGCTCGTAGAAGCACATGAAAGTGACATCAAAATGTCAGAGAGTGATGTTGTCCATTTTGCAGCGGGTTTTGATAATAGAGAATTGCCGCCGGATTATCGATTGGCCTGTGTTGTGGCCACAGATACTAAAGATGATCGGCGGCTGGAAATAATAATCTCGCTCGATGGTGTTAATGTGAAGTATTTTCTGGAAAGAGATGCGGCGCTCATGTGGTTGTTAGCCGTATGAAGCGCCCGCCAGAAAAGCCTTTATGGTATTGGGAATACTGGAATTTTGGTGCGAAGGTGTTATACTCGCGCCAGTTTTAAAAACTTGTTCGAGCATTTAACAAGTGGGCCCCGAGGCCCATTTTTTATTTTTGGGGCTGATAAATGGGCCGTATTAGTGCCACAGTAACAGAATTGGTTGAATCCATTGTCACGCCGCTGGGCTATGAGTTGGTTGGAGTGGAATATATTCCTCAGGGTAAGCACTCTGTACTACGGGTGTTTATCGACAGCGAAGATGGCGTTGTGCTTGAAGATTGTGAAAAGGTCAGTCGTCAGCTCGGTAGTGTGCTGGATGTAGAAGACCCGGTAAAAGGGCAGTATCTGCTGGAGGTTTCGTCGCCAGGGCTGGACCGGCCAATGTTTAAGCTGGAAGATTACGAACGCTTTAATGGCCAGTTAGTAAAAATGCGTTTGCATGACAAGCAAGATGGACGCGGTAAAGTAAAAGGACGTATTCAAAATGTTATCGGTAGCGAGATAAGCTTGTTACTTGATGATGGAGAACAAATAGAGGTTCGCTTTGATAATATCGATAAAGCGAATCTGGTACCTGAGTTTTAAATTGATAGGCTAAGCTTGAAAACGGTTGATACCGATTTCATTTTATCTTGATGATAACCTGAGTTTAGGAATAGGGAACGATGAATAAAGAGATCCTGCTAGTGGCAGATGCGGTGTCCAACGAAAAAGGTGTGGACAAGCGCGTTATATTTGAAGCCATAGAAGCGGCGCTAGCGATGGCGACCAAGAAACGCTATAACGGCGATGTTGATATTCGTGTTGCAATCGATACCGAGACCGGCGCTTATGAGACATTTCGTCGCTGGGAAGTGGTTGAAGATGACGGTATGGACCAACCGGAACGTCAGACAACATTGAGTGCAGCACAGCTCGATCAGCCAGATATTGAAGTCGGTGATTTCACAGAAGAAGTAGTAGATTCAATTGAATTTGGTCGTATTGCAGCACAGACAGCCAAACAGGTCATCGTACAAAAGGTTCGCGAAGCTGAACGAGAGCAGGTTTTTGAAGCTTATAAAGATCGCGAAGGTGAATTGATCATGGGTATTGTTAAACGTGTTGAACGTGGCAATGTCTTTATAGATTTAGGTAGTAATGTTGATGCGATTATTCCACGTGAAGAGATGATTCCACGTGAATCGGTACGCCCGGGAGATCGCCTGCGTGGCTATCTAAAGGAAGTACGCACGGAAATCCGCGGGCCACAACTATTAGTGAGTCGTACGGAACCCAATTTCCTGATGGAATTATTTAAAATTGAAGTACCTGAAATTGGTGAAGGTTTGATTGAAATTCTGGCAGCAGCCCGTGACCCAGGTTCACGCGCAAAGATTGCGGTAAGAAGTACTGAAACAAGAATCGATCCTGTTGGTGCCTGTGTTGGTATGCGTGGTTCACGTGTACAAGCAGTTTCAAACGAGCTGGCGGGTGAACGTATTGATATTGTGCTGTGGGACGAAAACCCGGCACAGTTTGTTATTAATGCTATGGCACCCGCGGATGTTGCTTCAATCGTGGTTGATGAAGAATCTGAGAGCATGGACATTGCTGTTGCTGAAGATCAATTGTCACAGGCAATTGGCCGTGGTGGTCAGAATGTTAAAATGGCAAGTGACCTCACAGGTTGGACGTTGAATGTTATGTCTGAGACAGATGCGGAATCCAAGAGCGAGGAAGAAGCAGAAAAAGCACAAAAAGTCCTTATGGAAGCACTGGATGTTGATGAAGAAGTCGCTGTTATCCTGGTGCAGGAAGGTTTTACCAGCATTGATGAAGTGGCCTACGTACCCGTGAGTGAAATGCTGGAAATTGAAGAGTTTGATGAAGGCATTGTTGAAGAGTTACGCCAACGTGCAAAAGATGTTTTGTTGACTCGCGCGATTAGTTCAGAAGAAATGGCAGAACCTGATCAGGATCTGCTTGAAATGGAAGGCATGGATGAAGAGACTGCGAAACTGTTGGCTTCTAAGGGAATTAAATCCATGGAGGATTTGGCAGAGCAGGCAGTCGATGAATTACTTGAGATTGAATCGATAGATGAAGAACGTGCTGCAAAATTAATTATGACTGCACGTGCACCATGGTTTGCTGAAGAGTAAACGGGGCTAAGGTAGGAATCAGGGGAAACTAGATGGCTGATGTAACCGTCAAACAATTTGCCGAGGTCGTAGGTATCACTATCGATCGCCTGTTAGAACAATTACAGGAAGCTGGTCTGAAAAAAGACGACGCTGATGCCAATTTAACTGATACAGAAAAAATGGATCTGCTGAGTCACTTAAGACGTAAGCATGGTAAAGATGAAGATGGGGCTGAAGATGAAGGTCCTAAAAAAATTACACTAAGCCGAAAATCAACCAGCGAATTGAAGGTGGGTGGTTCACAGGGAAAGGGTAAATCAGTCACTGTCGAGGTTCGCAAAAAACGCACCTACGTAAAACGTAGCATTGTTCTTGAAAAAGAAACTGAGCGTGTAGAACAAGAACGTGCCAAACGTGAAGTGGTAGAAGCCGAACAAAAACGTTTGGAAGACGATGCCAAGCGTAAAATTGAAGAAAAAGAAGCGCAACGTAAGACGGAAGAAGCTGCCTTAGAAAAAGCGGTAGAAGATCGCAAAGCAGCAGAAAATGCAGCCCTGCGTCAAAAATCTGATGAAGAAACTCGTAGTAAGAAAGCGGAAGCTGCACCAGCAGCCCCTGCTAAAGAGAATAAAGACGATCGTAAAGGTAAAAAATCTCGCAAGGATGAAAAGAAAGATGATCGTGGCACTAAATATGGCCGTAAAGAGTTACATGTTAATGCAGACAAATCAGGCCGCCGTAAAAAGAAAAAACGTAAGATAACATCGATACCAACTGCTGAAACAGAGCATGGGTTTACCATGCCGACAGCACCGATCGTGCGTGATGTTGCTCTTCCTGAGACGATCAGTGTTACCGACCTCGCGCAACGTATGTCCGTAAAGGCAGCTGAAGTGATTAAAGTCATGATGAACATGGGCAGCATGGTCACCATTAATCAGATGCTGGATCAGGATACGGCGGCGGTGGTGGTTGAAGAAATGGGCCATCGTGCAGAACTTATTAAAGATGATGCCGCTGAAGAAGCTGTATTCTCCGCCGTCGATGAAGAAGAAGGTGAAGCCGTAACGCGCGCACCTGTTGTGACCATCATGGGCCATGTTGATCATGGTAAAACCTCTCTGCTTGATTACATTCGCCGCAGTAAAGTCGCTTCAGGAGAAGCCGGTGGCATTACACAACACATTGGTGCATACCATGTTGATGTTGGTGGAAGTTCGATTACCTTTTTAGACACCCCGGGACATGCGGCTTTTACTGCAATGCGAGCACGTGGTGCGAAAGTGACTGACATTGTTGTCCTGGTGGTTGCGGCTGATGATGGTGTGATGCCACAAACCAAAGAAGCTGTTCAACATGCCAAGGCCGCAGGTGTACCGTTGATTATCGCGGTAAACAAAATTGATAAGCCGGAAGCCGATGCCGAACGCATCAAAAATGAATTAAGTCAGTTCGAAGTTATTCCTGAAGACTGGGGTGGTGACACTATGTTTGTCAGTGTCTCAGCGCATACCGGTGAAGGTGTCGACAAGTTACTGGAAACAATTTCACTACAGGCTGAAGTTCTCGAACTTAAGGCAGTTAAAACAGGCTCTGCGCGCGGCACCGTTGTGGAGTCTCGTTTGGATAAAGGCCGTGGTACTGTCGCAACTGTGCTGGTACAAAAGGGTACGTTGAAAAAAGGTGATATTTTATTGGCCGGTCTTGAATTTGGCCGCGTCCGCGCCATGTTAAACGAATACGGTAAGCCAATTGATGAGGCTGGGCCATCGATTCCGGTTGAAGTTTTAGGTTTGTCCGGTACCCCAGGTGCAGGTGATGAGGCAGTAGTCGTTGAGAGTGAGCGCAAGGCACGTGAAGTTGCTGTACTGCGTCAAGGCAAAAACCGTGACGTTAAATTGGCACGACAGCAAGCTGCCAAGCTGGAAAACATGTTCTCGAAAATGGCGGAAGGCGAAGTTAGCTACCTGAATATTGTTTTAAAAGCTGATGTTCAAGGTTCTATTGGTGCGATTAGTGACGCCCTGGAAAATCTTTCTACTGATGAAGTGAAAGTAAAAATTGTCGTAAGTGGCGTTGGTGGTATTAATGAGTCCGACGTTAACCTTGCAGTTGCCTCTCAGGCGATTGTGATTGGCTTTAATGTCCGTGCCGATGCCAGTGCCAAGCGTTTGATTGATGAAGAGGAAGTCGATCTTCACTATTATAGTGTTATCTACGATCTCATCGACGAAGTGAAGAGTTCCATGACCGGCATGCTGGCACCGGAATTCAAAGAAGAGATTATTGGTCTGGCCGAAGTACGTGATGTCTTCAAATCACCTAAACTGGGCGCAATTGCCGGTTGTATGGTGGTGGACGGTACGGTCAAGCGTAGTAACCCGATTCGTGTTCTGCGTGATAACGTGGTTATCTATGAAGGTGAGCTGGAATCGTTACGTCGTTTTAAAGATGATGCCAATGAAGTCAAGCAAGGGACTGAATGTGGTATCGGCGTTAAAAATTATAACGATGTTAAAGTGGGCGACCAGATCGAAGTTTACGAGCGTATCCAGGTTAAACGTGAACTGTAAGCGTCGTTTTTATTAACTGCATTTCAAAGTACCAGTCGATCACTAATGCCAAAAGAATTTAGTCGCAGTCGTCGTGTTGGGGAACAACTCCAGCGCGAGATTGCCCAGCTACTCCAGGTCGAAGTCAAAGATCCACGTGTTGCCGGTGTCACCGTGCAAGCGGTAGAAGTGAGTCGGGACCTTTCCTACGCAAAAGTTTTCTATACCATTATGGCGGATAAGGATCTTGAAGAAGTACAACAAGGTCTGGAAAAAGCAGCCGGATTCCTGCGTCGTGAACTGGGAAAAAGTCTGGTGATGCGACACGTGCCTTCATTAAGGTTTAAGTATGATGCCTCAATTGAACGTGGTTCGAGTTTATCTCAGCTAATTGATGAAGCCGTCGCCTCTGATCGTGACAAGAATGAAGAGGATAAGTAGTGGGGCGCAGGCGTGATAAAGGTCGTCCGGTAGACGGCATTCTGTTGTTGGATAAGGCTATCGGCCTTAGTTCGAACAAGGCATTGCAGGAAGTAAAACAGCTTTTTAATGCTAATAAAGCCGGTCACACCGGTAGTCTTGACCCGTTAGCAAGTGGTCTATTGCCTATTTGTCTGGGTGAGGCGACCAAGCTCTCCAGTTTTCTACTGGACTCCGATAAGCGTTATGAAGGTACCTGTAAGCTGGGTACGGTCACTAGCACAGCCGATGCGGAAGGTGATGTGATTGAGACCAGACCGGTGCCCAAGCAGGAAAAGGCCCAGATTGAAGCAGTCTTCGCACGTTATACTGGCGATATTGAACAAACCCCGCCCATGCATTCTGCTATTAAGCAAAACGGCCAGCCGCTCTATAAGTTAGCGCGCCAGGGGATCGAAGTTGAGCGCCAGCCCCGTCAGATCCATATTTATGAGCTGAGTTTGCAGGAGCAGCACGCGGAAGAGCTCGATATTTTCGTCAAATGCTCCAAGGGTACCTATATTCGCACCCTGGCCGAGGATATTGGTCGTGATCTGGGTTGTGGCGCTCATCTCGGCAGCCTGCGTCGCACTGGCGTGGGCCCGTTTGCGATAGAAAAGTCTTATACCATAGAACAGTTAAGCGAAATTTTGAAGCAGGGTGGCCACGCAGCCCTTGATGCCCTGTTGCTGCCTCTGGAGGCGGCACTGGGCGATTTTCCCGAGATTCGACTCTCTGATAATGGTGCATTTTATGTTCAGCAGGGTCAGCCTGTACAGGTGGCACAGGCACCCACCGAGGGTTGGGTCAGGCTTTATAGCCCGGATGAGCGATTTTTGGGGGTCGGTCAAATCCTTGAGGATGGTCGTGTGGCACCCAAGCGCCTGCTTAAGGTTAGATAATGACCAGACAGGCGAAAAAATAGTGATTTTCAGTGAGTTGCGCTTGTATCCACCTTGCCCGCACAGTTACAATACCGCCGCTTTTTTCACCACAGAACCGACAGGACAACAGGAGTAATTCATGGCGATTAATGCCGAACAAAAGTCAGCGATTGTTACAGACAACGCCCGTGGAGACGCAGATACAGGCTCCCCAGAAGTACAGGTAGCGATTTTGTCTGCCCGTATTAACGACCTTTCAGGTCACTTTAAAGAACACAAACATGATTTCCATTCACGTCAGGGTTTGCTGCGCATGGTTAGCAAACGCCGAAAGTTGTTGGATTACCTCAAAAAGAAAAATGCTGAGCGTTACCGCAGCCTCATCGAAAAACTTGGTTTGCGTAAATAATCCAACCGACCGAAGATAAAAAAGGAAATCACATGACCCCCGTTGTAAAAGAATTTCAGTTTGGTAAAAACACTGTAAGGTTAGAGACGGGGGAAATTGCCCGCCAGGCCACTGGTGCGGTAATGGTTAGCATGGGCGACACCGTCGTTCTGGTAACCGCTGTGGTAGAAAAAGAAGCACAACCGGGACGTGATTTCTTCCCGATGACGATTAATTATACCGAGAAGACCTATGCGGTCGGTAAAATTCCTGGTGGCTTCCTTAAGCGTGAAGCACGCCCCAGTGATAAAGAAACCCTGACCTGTCGTCTGATTGACCGTCCAATCCGTCCATTATTCCCCAAAGGCTACACCAACGAAGTTCAGGTCATCGCTACCGTGGTTTCGATGGACCCTGAAATTGACTCAGATCTTCCAGCCATGATCGGTGCCTCTGCCGCACTGGCCATTTCGGGCGCACCTTTTAACGGTCCTGTTGGTGCCGCCAGAGTGGGTTACAAAGATGGCGAATATCTGTTGAACCCAACACGTTCAGAATTGAAAGAATCAGATCTGGACTTGATGGTTGCCGGTACTGATAGCGCGGTACTGATGGTGGAATCAGAAGCCAAAGAATTATCAGAAGACGTTATGCTAGGTGCTGTTGTCTTCGGCCATGATGCGCTAAAAGTTGTTGTTAGCGGTATTGAAGAATTTGCTAAAGAAGTCGGTGTTCAGGCAATGGCCTGGGAAGCACCTGTAAAAGATGAAACGCTGGCCAAACTGGTTGCGGATGCTGGTGCAGCCGGTATGCAAGAAGCCTATACCATCAGCGACAAAATGGAGCGCTACACCCGTGTCGGTGAAGTTGCCAAATCGATTGTTGCTGCGGTTGCCTCGGAAGATGGTTATAGCGAAGAAGATGTCTCTGGTGCCGTTGACAGCTTGAAAAAGACCGTTGTTCGTGGACGCATTATCAATGGTGAGCCACGCATTGATGGTCGTGATACCAGTACGGTTCGTCCGATTAGTGTGCGTGTCGGTGTTTTGCCACGAGCACATGGTTCTGCACTGTTTACCCGTGGTGAAACGCAGGCGTTGGTTGTAGCAACACTGGGTACAGAACGTGATTCACAGGTTATTGATGCACTGGAAGGCTCCTACCGTGACCCTTTCATGATGCAGTACAACTTCCCTCCATACTCTGTTGGTGAAACAGGTCGTACTGGTATGCCCGGTCGTCGCGAGATTGGCCATGGTCGTCTGGCGAAGCGTGGTGTTCTGGGCAGCATGCCGGATATGGAAGAGTATCCGTACACTATCCGTGTTGTCTCTGAAATTACTGAATCCAACGGTTCAAGTTCTATGGCCTCAGTCTGTGGTACTTCATTGGCGCTGATGGATGCCGGCGTACCGGTTAAGGCACCAACGGCAGGTATTGCCATGGGTCTGGTTAAAGAAGGCGACAAGTTTGCTGTCCTGAGTGACATCCTCGGTGATGAAGATCACCTTGGCGATATGGACTTTAAAGTGGCCGGTACTGAAAAGGGTGTTAACGCCCTGCAAATGGATATCAAGATTGAAGGCATTACCAAACAGATCATGGAAATCGCACTGAATCAGGCGAAAGATGGTCGTATGTTCATCCTTGAAAATATGAATAAAGTCCTGTCTGAGCCTCGTGCAGATATGTCAGCGTATGCTCCACGTTACATCACCTTTAAAATCAACCCTGACAAGATTCGTGATGTCATCGGCAAGGGTGGCGCAACCATTCGTTCGATTACAGAACAAACTGGTGTTGGCATTGACATCTCTGACGATGGTCTGGTGAAAATATCCTCAGTCGATCAGGCAGCAGCGGAAGAAGCCCAGCGTCAGGTTGAGCAAATCACGGCAGATGTTGAAGTCGGTAAAATCTACGAAGGCCGCGTTGCCAAGTTGATGGACTTTGGTGCATTCGTGACCATCCTGCCAGGCAAAGACGGTCTGGTGCATGTCTCTCAAATCTCTGAAGAGCGTGTCGAGAACGTCAGTGACAAGCTGAGTGAAGGTGAGACGGTTAAGGTTAAGGTCCTGGAAATTGACAAGCAGGGTCGTATTCGTCTGAGCATGAAGGCTGTGACGGCAGCATAATATGACATATCGGCAAACGTTTGCCGCTGTTGTTTGAGAAAAGGGGCCAAATGGCCCCTTTTTTTCATCTCGTTATTGCACAAATGTTGATGAAACAGGCATGTAGATAGTGTTTATGCAATAACGGGGTAAATGCACTTAGAAAATGGCCCGATTGTTGCAAATTCATGAGCATGTTTAATGGATCACTTGTATGGGAGTGAGCATGCAATACTGGAAACGTATTTTAATACTGGGCCTGCTCGTTTCAGGCCTGATTGCCTGTAGTAAACCCGCACCACCGGATGATGTGCATTCAAAAAAATACGGCATGATCTATGGCAGCGTGCTGGCGAATGAAAAAATCACGGCAGTGGATTTTTTTGAATACGGTAAAACCTATGTTCGCTTTTTCACAAAAATCCCACGTTTGCTGGTGTACGAAAACGGCACATTCATGGCTGAGAATTTAAAACCGGGTAAGTATGTGATCGCCGGTTTTCGCGCAGGTAAAAAAAATCACTTTAACCTGGTGCGCAGTGAACAGCAGGCATATCAACGGGTGATTCATGTTAAGCCTGGCGAATTGAAATATGTCGGCAGTTATCAAATTCATGTCACAAAGAGCCGGTTATTAGGCAAGGGTAAATTTGAAATTGAAGAAATTCTACGCCCGGGTGAGCGTCAGGTACTACGGAATCTTCAGGTGGTGACAGCAGGCACCGGCTGGCAGAAAATGATTGAACGACGTTTGAAAGAGCTTTGGCAATAAGCCAAACGTGGTGACAAATTAGCAGCAGAATCTTTAAACCTCAGTTATCAGTAGAAAATATTGCACTGGCTTTGCTGTATTTGAATGCTTAACAAATTATGCAATGAGCCGATAATATAGCTATTGAATAAGGCTGTTGCTGGCATGAAGATAAATCATACGATTCTGAGTATTGCCATATTTTTATTCCCCGTGATCTTTGTGACGGCTGTGTTCGCCTTAATCGAACAGGCATTTCCCAATACAATAGCCAGCCCTTTGTGGAACAAACTATCCATACTTCCAGATTTGTTTGCCAGTAATTTTTGGGTAGCACTTAAGCTAATGCTGTTCGATGTCCACCTATTGGCCATTCAGTTTGTTCAACAGGCCGATGTTGTCTGGGGGGTATACTGGAGTTTGAGTGATATTATCTTGCTCATTATCACTGCAATGTTATTTCTGCCTGTATTAATACGTTGGGCATCATTCAGTCGTAAGCAAAAATACTATTTAATTGCATCAATCTTATTGTGTTGGTCAGTGTTGTTTGAAATCTGGTTAAGCGGTTGCTGTACTGGAGGACCGGACTGGTGGCTGGAAGTATTCTTCTTATTCAAAGCCTATGTATCAAATCCGTACCTGGACACCATTAACTGGCAAGGTTTATACCAAAATGTTGCGGACGTTTCTTTGATTCTAAGAGTGTTACTCTTCATCAGCGGCGTACTTGTGCTTCGGCTAGTTGTTTTAAAAAAATAATTACCCACTAGCCATCAATTGCAAATTCGATGCGTTCGGCAAGTTTCTTCAGAGCCTTTTGCGCGCAACTGGCATCTTTATCACCGCCGGGTGCTCCACTAACACCAACGGCGCCAAGGTTGTAACCACCGGATACGATCTTAATGCCACCTTCCATGACAATAAGGCCATTGATATGGTTTAACTCCTGTTGAATATCCGGACGGGCTTTTCGAAATTGGCCACTGTTGGACCACGCCATGACGGTCATATTGGCTTTTCGCTCGGCAATTTCAAGCGTGAAGCGCGAGGCTAAATCATCGCGTAGGGCCGCACGCATTAAACCAAAACGGTCAACCACTACAGCACTAACGTGATAACCCTGTTTACGGCAGGCAAGAACACTTTCGTTCACAATATCGCGGGCCAGATCCATGCCGATTGACTTATCATTTACAACATCAGATGCCAGAGTTGTAAAGGAAAAGCTGGAAATGAAAAGTGCAAAGGATAATTTTTGAAAGAGTGAATAAGTCATCGTTGTAACCTTTAAGGATAATAATGTAAAAGGATGCCGGAACACGAGTAATGGTGCAATACTGATGGGTACTGAATTTCGAACTAAGGTGACAATAAAGTGATGCGATCCACATAGAGACCAAACCATGCACCGCGACCTTTTAACAGTACACTATCACCTGGTTTGATTTGACTTAAGAATACCGGACTTGCATGTAGCGCTTTACTGGGGAAGATAAATTGCTCTGTATGTAAACTACCTACCGTGCTACCTCTACCACCAGCGGTTCTGGATTTGCTCTGCACCTGAATGATTTGTTGCTGAGGCTGAGTAATGAAAAATCCTAGCAGCGTAGTGACGCCGTGGAGTATAGCGACATAGCTAAAGATGTAAATAAGTATAAATAAAATACTTGATGTAAGTATATTGCTATTAAAGGGGAACTTCATGTTTGGGTGGATATCACTCCGATAAATGCGTATTGCTGCGGCGACAAAAAGGTAACTGCCGACAATTACTGCAGCAACGGTAAGAAATATTTGCCCACTTTCTGTGAATATAATTTTCGAAACAAATAAACCAATAGAGGCTAATACGATGACGCTGACAAAAGGCCAGCCCATCGCTTTATCAGCCCAGTCTTTCTTTTGAGGGAGATTTTTTCTCTGTCGTATTGGGTGTGGAAACAAGTGAAATACCTATAAATGTATTTACTCGCTGCTTACAACGGTGTCACGCAAATAAAGTGCCCAGAATTTGCTTTCAGCATCACTTATGACCACCCGGTTCGCAACTTGCGCCACATGGAATAGCTGATTGCCCTTAATGGCCTTGATGTTTGTCGTGACAGATTTTTTAGTTTTGTCTTTAAATTGGCACAAAAGGATCTTCTGAGAAAACTCAAAACCATTTTGTTGGCCATTTTTTACGGGGATGACATGTATATTTCCGCATTTTCGTTTTGAAAGTTTGGACATGGTGTTGATGAACTTTTCGGGTACAAATCTCTCAGGATTCTGGAAGGTTTGTATGGTGACCATTCGTGTCCAGTTTTTTAGATTCTCATCGGTTTTAATCATTTCCAAAATGCTTAAGGTTTTGCCTTTGCGCCGATTGGCTATTTTATAGCCCTCAGGGATCTTAAAGTTAAGCCGCTCCGATGCAATCGCAATATTTGTGGTAGCAATTGAAGTGCAGAAAAATAACGTTATCAGGCTAAACAATGAGTATTTCATCTTACTGTCCTTGTTTAAAATAAATTATAATTATTTAATAACTACGTGTACACCAACCAACTTCCAATGAACGCCTTCATAAATATAACTCAAGGTGTAGTGAATTTTTGAGGGTTGAGTAGGGTAGTGACCCTTTATGGCGAGCACACCATTTTCATCAACAGCAGGTGTGCCTTCGAACACAGGCTGTGTAATTTTAA
>Ga0316204_10006584_pt1 | contig 17745 bp, 16 predicted proteins | sample 6monrhotite_MG_2_FD_205661 | JGI IMG/M metagenome (GOLD analysis project Ga0316204, IMG submission 205661) | Microbial mat bacterial communities from mineral coupon in-situ incubated in ocean water Damariscotta River, Maine, United States -... | ecosystem: Environmental > Aquatic > Marine >... | reverse complement strand
ACATAAGTCTTTTTCTGTCTTAATGCCTTTCGCCGCTTTGCGGGCGAAGGCTTCTATTTCTGATTGTTTCATCGGGCTTATCTCCTAGGGGAATATAAGCAGATACACAATCTAATTTACAGTCTCTCTTTTCTACACATTTTAGTAGACACTTGCTATCTCCTAAAAATATTTTTCAACTCCACAACCTTAATTACTGCTCTTTCATAAAAGCAGAAAAACTCAACTAATAATTTATTCCTTATGCAAATAATATATACCATCGTAATCCTCCAAAAGTGAAGCGCTTCATGCATATTCTCCATTAGCATGCTGGTTTCAAAGCACCCTTTATTTTTTGCAGCGCTCTTTGATAAAGCATATTTTGTTGAAACCAGTTATTAGTTTTAAATTGAACATCTTCTACAAGCAAATCTTCAGCAAGCTCTCCTTTACTTATGTGCGGCTCAATTAACTCATCAATGAGCATTTCAAGGTTCTCCCTGATCCATGACTTTGGATTTTTATACTCTCTATGTGCCTTCTTAACTCGACTTCTAAATTTTTTAATTGTTTCCTCCATATCAAGTCGTTTGAGGTAATCTAAAGCAGCACTGACATCCTGTTCGTTCTCATAGTTCAAGTGTTCTGCCACCTCTCCTAGCCTAACCCTCTCCACATAGTTATCTAAAACACTTTTTGCCTTTGCATAATTCATTGGATATGACATAACTTAATTCCTCCTTATTTTTTTTTAACGGTGACCTATAGTGATAATCAGCCCATCTTTTTCGACTGCATAAATAGGCTTTTCAGAAAGGCTCCTATAGACATCATATGTTTCTAAGCACTTCATCCTTCTTAAGTCGCTTTTGGATAAATATATAATAGTTGCACCATGATGGTCAGCCTGCTCAGGCCCAAAAGAAAAAAGAGCAACTACCATTTGTTGATTGATTCCCCTTTGCTGCATTCGTTTTACAGCATGATGGCTATACATCCTTTGTTTCTTCTTTATTCAATGGCTTAAGTGCTTCAAGCAATTCATTTTGTTCTTTATTCGTTAAAGGCTCGCTCTCCTTCCCGAAGAAAGATTCATATTTCACTTTAAACGCATCAGCCTGATTCTCAGTTGGAAATATTTCTCTATACATTGGACCATCGTAAAATGACGCCTCAAATGGGCTATTAAGCGCGTGCTCCAATGCAGAAACCGCACAGTCTAGCGAACTTAAAAATACTGCTAAAAAGAATGTTCTTGTAACATTCTTTTCTTTCAATATTTCATCAAGCTTAGTTAATACATCCCTGTTCAAGGTAAGATTAATCTTCTTACGTTTTTTAGGAATAAATGCATAAACATAATGCTCATAAATAGAATTTTCTAAAGTATTAACAGGTCGGTCTTTCAAATCTTCTAGAGCTGACTCTAGCCAAAGGTTTAATAGCTCATCCCTTCTTATTATTTTTGGTATATTCCTTATTCTTCCTGGTATATTGTTTAATTGAAGGTTTTTCCAAACCTCTTCTTCAACAAACACCGTAATTTTTATTTTCTCAGATTCAGATTTCATATGCCTCTCCATACGCGAACCATACAACTTCGTATAGAATCTATATATACTCCATTTGGAATCTATCCGAAAGATAAAGGTGTTTTACGCTTTAACCATATGTTTTATCCTACATCTATATAAGTTACATACTTTACGCTTATCAAGAAAAAAGCAGAATGAAAACGCTACCCTTTAATGCTATGGATGCCCGATACAAGCTTTCGGGCATGACGGTATTTTATAATTAACTACCACTCAACCTCTAACCCTTCTTGTGCTAAGAAATATTCAGGGTCATCCCCTTTTCTAGGATCCCGCGTCAAGCAATAACCCCAATAAGTTACCAGCACATAAAGCACTGCAATAATCAAAACACAGACTTAGCATGGGCGTTAACAATAATCGGGTCAGGCCTGGCATTTACTACCAGCTATTAGACATCAGCAAAAAGCCGAGATCCCTACATGGTTTTGGGATATGCCATTAGGTTATGTATGTGAAGTTGCTAGTGCCCGTCTTTCATTAGACAGTTTTATCCCTCTTACAGTTATGCAATTAGCAGTTTTGGCTGATAGAAAGCATACGACAGTACAGCAGCACTGCCAAAGAGGCAGTATCAAAGCAGTGAAAGACAAAAAGGCATGGAAAATTTCTCCTCATGTAGCACTGGGCTATCTAAAGTCTATCCAGTCAGAGCCTTTTATTAGCAATTATAACCATGAACAGTATAAAAGGGATTTAAAAAACTGGTTGGAAACGGGTGTTGGGTCTTATATTAATAAAGATGCAATTAAGAAGTTTTATGGAGACTTACTTGATTAACAGGCTCAGTACGCAAAAGAGGTATCTAGTGGTCTAGTTTAGCAGGATCATGCCATCATTCAGTATACTTTACTCTGTCCGATAAGGTACACTCTTATCAATAAATGCCGACGAATTAGGGCAACCACAAAATGCGGGAAACAAGACCCGAAATTAATTAAACCAGCAATCAGTGAAGCCCCGCACCCGTTGCAGCCTTCAGCCATGTTTCCATATCTTTAACTGGCCACAGGCACTGGCTTGATTTCATTCCTTTTACAGTCACAGGACGCTCATTGAGTTTGGCAGAAGTACTATAGGGTAAAAGATCCATCACATTACCACCTTGATGATACAACAGCGCATCCAGCTCCATCATTCGCACCGTACGCATTGAGCCCTGCACAGATCGGTCGCAACTGGTATCAAAACGAGTCGGAGTCAAAATCGCCAACGACTTTTCAATTAAGTCGAAATCGTAACCAAGTTTTAGCAAAGTGTTGGCAAACAGATCCTGAAACCAAAAATCTAAATTGGCAAAATGCTCTTTCTTTAACCCCGCCATAAAAAGCACAAAGCGCGTTTGGTCATGGCAAAACATCACACAGTTGCGACGATCGATGGTGTAGAGGTTTGCATGCCAACTACCCAGAGGGTTGGACTCCACCAAAGGCTGATGGCTCACTTCAGGCAGCTTTGCCGCCAGCTTTTTTGTGCAGTGAATAATCATCTCTTTAGCCCAGACCCCGCAGGTTCTGGCAGCATTTAGAAATTAAACTGATCTCGAACTTGATTTCGGCCAAGAAGGCCCCCAAATTTTTTATAACTATTCATCTCCTTCCTATATCTGCCAGCAACAATAGAAGGACTAATATGCAGTTTTTTTGCAAGCTCGCGGACATCTGCAGTAGATAAAAGACACCTCTTCTTCCACGCTTTCATTGGGATTAGAGCTTCCAATGCCATTTCATCTGCTTCTTTCTCAATATCATCTAAATCCGCCTGACTCTCAAGGTTATCAAGAAAAATTGATTGTTGCTCAAGATGAAGCGCTACATGTGCCAGCTCATGCATGAGTGTAAACCAAAAGTTATCCAATCGGTCATGACGCAAACACAAGGCGATAATAGGATTGCCTTTCTCCCCAAGCATGACTGCGCCATCCAAGTAAGTTTTTGGAAGGTGAGGCTCGATGATTAAATGAATACCATGGTGGTTCAAAAATTCCTGTGCACGAGCAGGCCCATTCTCGGCCCAGGATTCGCCAGCTAAGCGCTGCATAAACGCTAAATCCACAGAGCCATTAATATACTTCTGAGACAGAGGTCTCTCAGAAGCCCTTGTTTGCACACGAACCTGCCATGCCCATAACGCAAGCTCATCAACCACCTTATCATTGCTGCGCTGGTGTGCAGAGCTCCGAAGATAAGCAGGTTCAATTTGCACATTGGCAGGGATGGATTGTGCAAACCGCGAAACCCATTCCTCACTATATTCTTGTAGGTCTTTTATTTTCCCTTTGAATCCCTCAAAATAATCGCGCTCCAACATCGCTTTTAACACGGACGTATCCCAAGAATCGGGGCTGCTCGAAAGCGTTGCATCCTGATCATGTAAAAGCACTTCAGCAGGAATGCCAAGTTCACGGTGAAGGTTGCGCATCATATTAATGCTTAGTTTTCTTTTGCCACTAAGCACCTCAGACACACGAGACGCAGAGCCAAAGTAAGGTGCCATGTCTTTTTTAGATAAGCCCTGTTGTTCCATTCGAAATTGAATGGCCTCAACAGGCCCAGGTAAATCAATAGGGAAGGCTTTTTCTTCATATTGTTCAATAAGCAATGACAACACATCCAATTCATCAGCTTGTGCAGAGCCTTCTTGTGGATTGCTATCCATCAAGTCTAAAAGGCGAGCTAATGCTTGCTGATGTTCATCATTGTTTTTAATTAGTTTCAGGTGCATATCACTCCTCCTTAAAACGTTTTTTTGCTGTATTCGGCATGAGTTCCAACCCATTCTATAACCACGAGGTTATTCTGATAACGTACTTTGACCACCAAACGGTAGTGATTTCCCTTTATATTAAAAATGACTCGGTTGTCGGATAAAAAGTCGGCACTCCCATACCTATTTTTAATATCTTGCGAAGTTTTCCACTCGCTGTCTTTGGCTTCGTAATACCAAGCATCAAGTGCTTTTTTTGCATTGGCGTGGCTCTTTCCAAAGCCTGTTAATTTTTCACGACCCAATACGTTCATATAATCTTATGTCCATTGCATGTGCGAATTATAGTTACCATTTTGGTAAATGCAACTTTAGTTATCATATTGGTAATAACATACGTATGACACTGTTTACACCAAATATTCTACTCATGTCAGCCAGCACTCAGAATAGCCGCAGCGATTCCTTTGGCTGCACCTTTCACCAAATCAATAGTCATTGATATTCCTTCATCAGCGAAGCGCTTTTTGGTTTTCTCCCAAACTGTATCGCTCCGGATAGCGTCTAAAAATTCATGCCCTTCCCATGTTAGCCGCTGCGCAAAGAATGCTTGCACACCAGCCCCCATTGTTTTCGCTACCTGCCCATGTATTAGCCCTGCTTCAATGAGAAGTGCTACGTGATAGGAAGCTGCCGCCGCTTGCTCTTCTGGAAAGTGTGATAACTCAACAGCATCAGTATTTAGAGTACACTCTTCGGTCTTGGTCAAAATTTCTCGTATCAAATCCCAGTCGCGTTTCATATTAATTCCTTAACTTGCCAAGTAGCTTCTCTCAATCAAAACTTTAGCTTTCTCAAAATCCAATTTGCTTTTAACTGTTACTTCTAGGTGCCCCGTTCCCCAGTGTCCTTTATCCGTAACATCTGCACTAAAGCCTTCTTCCAGTTCAATTTCTGAAGGATCCAAGTGAAGGTGAATCAAAACCTTTGGATTTTGTTGTGGTGCCCATACCTGAACACTGGCAAAGTTCTTAATGCGTTTTAGAGCTGTATAAAACTTCAGCTCTTTTCTTTGCACTTCGTCGCCTAGGCTGTCTGCGAAATCACACACCAATTCATATAATGCCAATAGCTCTTCGCTAGCCTGGCTCTTTCTCGCTTCATGGTAGTCATTCCTACCTTTCGCACTCACTTTCTTAGCTGCCACTTGATTGTCAGCCACCTGTAAAGCACGAGAAGAGGAGCCTTTCACTTTACCACTATCACTAGCTGTTTGAGCATTCATCAACTCCAGCAAAAGCAGCTCATCACCAAAGTATTTATAACGCATCAACTCAACATTACGGTTAATCTGCTGCACTGCATGCCCATCAAACTTGTTAAAGTCTGCCGCAATACAAATAAGCCGCGTACCACCCCACTCAATTGCCTCTGCTTGCTCATGACCTATTTGCTTCATCACCAACAGCTGAAATTCCGCCTGATGATCAAGTAACCAGTCCAAATAGTATAACCCCTGATTGATTACGTTTTCATTACTATGACGCTTATATTCAATAATTACTGGGCATCCATTTTCATCAATACCCAAGGAGTCAATTCTGCCTTTATGCGTTTTCCCTGTTGGATATTCTGTAGCTATAAAGCGTACGTTCAAAAACGTATCCATGTGCTTTTCGATAAGCTTCTGTAAATCCTTTTCCAAAGCTGCGACCTGACCAGCCAGTTCAACAGCATCACTCTTCCCAATAGAGAACATCTTTATATCACTCATGCGGAATACTCCTCGTCGGATAAACTCTTTACTGCTACTTCCCAAACTCGAACACCACTAACCCGCGAATCAAGACCATGCCTCTCAGCATTCATTCTCCTGCCATCACATAGCAATGTTTATATCCTTCGCAAATGACTTCAATTCAGGCTCATCTGAGCTTCCACATATCAAACGAATTTTATCCTTGAAGTCTTCGGCATCGTCGCCCGCAGCCTTAATCAATGGTATGAAATAATCACTACTACCTAGAATTAATTCGCGGCACTCTGCATTCTCTACCACCGGCGTAAGAACTCTTCTTACTACCTCACCTGGCTTTTCCCCCAGCTCAGCGTGTTGCTTTAGAGGTTCAGCAAACACAAGAAATTGCTCACAAGAAATATCATCGTGGTTAATATACGCATCTCTAATCTGCTTAAAAGTCACCTTTAACTTATTTTTATTTATTGAGTTATAAAAAGCACCGAAAAACTCATCAACTAAAGCATGGGCTCCTGATGCCATGTCAGTCAGTAATTCTTTGTATGCGGTAACAGCATCTTCAGGCAGTTGAGATATATGATGATTGCTAATTAGAATTGACAGAACTTTGAAATTATAACTATTTTTATCAGACAAACTGGTTTTCCAATCAGCCAAACTTAATTCGTTAAAATAACCAACCATTTGCTTAGTTACATGATTTGTGATTTTAAGGTTTAGATTCCCTGCATGAGTAAAGAATAAAGGGCTAGGCACAGTTTCCGCCACATTAGTCACGGTTATTTCTTTTTCGGCAACTTCATGCCAAGCACTCAGTCTTGTAAGGAACTGTTTTTCAGAAACCTGAAGGTTAGTGAATATAACATCATAATTTTTGAGCACGCTAATTACATGCATGCTTGACGTTCCAACAGGTTTGTTAGTCAAATGCACAAGAGTAGCTTTCAGTAGTGGCTGGTTCCAAGCAGATAACAACTCAAGTAAATCTCCATAGCACATGTAAAACTCAATTACCTTGGAAATTTCTGCGACTGTGTCTGCATCGGTCACGCCAAGCTGAGCTGCACAAGGGTCTTCTTTCTGATGGTTGACTGGCTGCACCTTCTGAATAAGAGTTGTTTGAAATCCTTGCCCATAACTTATTCGCATTGCGAGCAAGTCAAAGTAACCAAGTGTTTCAGGCGTTACCTGCGTTAGTAAAGTATAAAGAAGCGGTTCATCAAAAGGTTCAAAAGGTTTTTTCTTGGTCACAGCCTTTTTAGCTATCAAGAAGGCATGAAAATTTGCACTGGTTATTCCATTGTTACTTCTTAATTCATCAAGTTTCTCATTCGTTTCGTTAAACTCAACTCCTTCTGGTCTTTCTAGGTACTTAACTGGCTGGACTCTCTCCATATGCTCAGGATCAAAGTTAGCGCACTCTTTATCCATCTCTTCAAAGTCATATTCAACTGGATATTGTTCATATTCAGCTTTTGCCTCACCTAGGTACCCCAGAAACGTTTGTGGTGAGAGTTTTGTTACAGGAAACAACTCGTTAATTAAAAGCGGTGATTTGGTTAAATTTAAAGACCTTTGCATTTCTTCTAAAGCAATATACAAACCTTTACCAATAGGGTTTCCTGCGTCTTTCTGCTTAACAATTTTAGAAAACTCTAGGAGGGTTTCACGGATTAAATTTTCTAATTGCTCACTAGAGACCTTTATCATCAGGGTCTGAAGAGTGCTATTAAATGCAACAGTCGTTATTTCAGTATCGGAGTACCTCCTTAGTAGTTCGCTCCAAATCGCTTGAAATTGCAGACTTTCTTTTACCTGTTCAGGCTCCGCTAATTCAATATTCTTTAACACTGATACAGCTGAGTCTAAATCGTACTCTGACTTGCTTATCACATCCTCAAGGACATCAAAGAAGTGTTCATGTTTAGATAGCTCACTTAGCGACGAAATATTGTTTTTTCGCAATGCAGGAACTGTGCCTCCCTCTCTGAGGGCCAGCTCAAGCTCACGATGTAGTACAACTTGGTACGCCTTAGATACCGGCACATTAAACGTAAGCGCCGCCATATTATTTTGCATGTCAGCCAAGCTTGAAAAGAATTTTTTTTCAGCTCCCAAAAAGTCTTCGCTTATAATTTTTTTCAATGGAGCTTCATCTATTGAAACGTTTTTTAGGGAAAATAGAGCCATGTATTTTAGTTCAATTTCATCGCCCCATAGTTTTTTTAAAGCTACTAGGTCATTAATGAATGCAATTATATCTCTAGGCGTAAACCTTTCTTTAAGTAGATCGAACAAACTCATTACAATTGTAACCTGATTATTTTCATTATCCCCAAAGGCTTCTTGAAATAAATGTTCAAAGTAGGCTTTCCAGTCAGTTAAAATCGGAGGCGAAACCCTATAGACTATAGAAAAAGTTTTATTGATGAATTGATCCGCGATTTCTACACCCTTCTCAGTTACAAAAGCATCTCTTAAGTGAACCCTATCAAAAGGAATTATAACCCAAATTTTATCATACTCGGAATGGCCCTCTGCAAAAAAAGTATGAATCGATGACCATAGTTCCTTTATGTTCTGTGGAGGCAGTCTATCCATATTATCAAATGCAATAATCAGCCCTTTCTTTAAGCCTTCAGATATATCAGTCATCCACTCTTTAAATTCTGTTACAGAAGGCTCACTATCAGAAATTGCCTCATGTGTTGTATAAGAAAGCTCTCGCCCTTTATATATGTAATACAAAGTAGCCAACCCTTTTGCAGGGTTTTGCCACTTAAGAAGGCTGTGAAGTAACCATAATAGAACACCTATAATCACAGCACTTAAAGAAAACAGAATTTTTGCAATAGAAACGTAGGCTTCTGGAAACCCTAGTTGATCTATTAGGTCTGAAGAAAATGATAGGATTGGTGTCAGCACAATCATTGCAACTACCCAAAAAATTCCTGCTCTAAATGCAGGCGACTTACTATGATCCACAGTTTTCTTTCTTGATAATAGGAAGCTAAGTTTTTCTTTCCAGGTGCAGTAGTGATCATTTCCCTTCAGATCTTTACATCTGGTTTTACTAGAGAGCAGATTTTCTGCAAGAAGATCGCTAGTTAACCCTTCAAGAAAAGATTTCCGCTGTAGGTCTTCTTGATGCCCCCAGGCATCATAAACGTAAATATGGTGTGACTTAGTAAGCTCTGTTTCTAGGATACTAATTACATTGGACTTTCCTGATCCCCAGGCTCCATCAAGTCCAATTAGCTTACTAACACTTGAAGCTCGGATTTGATCAGCAATGCTTTTTGCTACCTTCTCTTGAGGTCGCCCTTCAAACAGGTCTTTTCCAATTGGCTGATGGTTAATAAATTTGGGAAATTCGGCTTCGCTCATAGCGCGCTCCTACTGTTGACTTCATGCTCTAAATCACCATGGGACTTAAAACTTTTTCTCACATCAAACTTGCCAGTAACTGCAGCCGAAATAAGGGCTGTGCGGCGCTCGTGCATAAGCTGTATTGAGAGCTCGGCTTTAGAAATTAAATCATCGAACTTTTGATTCGACAGTTCCACTGCTTCAATAATTTGCTCTATTTCACAAGTTGAAGGTAGTCCAATCTTTATTCCACCAACGGTTTCAGTATTTAAATTAAGCTGAGTTCCCATTTTTCCAAGACCAAGGTAAGCCTCGCCAGCTTCAAAAATATAATACAGAAATTTATTATTAATTTTTAGCTCTGGAAAATATACAAAACCATCATGGATGCAGACTTTTGATATTGTTAAACAAGGCTTTCCAACTGTCCCTGCTATACTAACAAACATCTGATTGGGCTCTAACTTAACACTGAGAGATGCTCCCAAATCTGATAAACGCTGGGTTGTGGATGTTAAATACATACCAGCCTTTGATACGTCTGCAATTCGAACCCAAGCATACTCTCCATTTTCATCGAAATACTTTTGATCATCGATTGGCCTCGGGCTAGCTCCTCTTTTAACTGTCGAAAGATGTTTAATAAAAATCACTTCCCAATGCTCAGGAACTTCACCTAGCCACTCGATGCCGGAGTCGCGCATGGGGGCGTTGGGGTTTAGGCCTTTGGTGACGGCATGGCTGATGACGGCCTGCCGTTTTTCTTTGAGCAGTTTGATAAGCTGTTGTTGTTTTTCGACCAGGGTATCAATTTTGGCTGTTTCGTGGTCGAGGAAGTTTGCGATATTTTGTTGTTCATTTAAAGCGGGCAAGAGCTTTCTCAAATATACAAACCGCTCCGCTTTTATGCCTTTAACAGTACTTCCAGATGCAAATAAATATAATGATTGTTGAAACTCTTGAGACATCACCAAGTATTTAAAATAATAATTATCTAAATCATTTTTCTTTCCACAAAACTTTATCACCCTCTGAGCTAACGCTATGTCAGTTTTATCGACATTTGCCACTTCTCCCAAGGGAGCCTCTGTAGTAAAAAGAAGGTCTCCAATGTTTGGCTTTCCTCTACTCATTACATCATCATAATCTTCAGTAGCTATAAACTCTTGAGATAAGCCATAATCCAACAAACCATTCTTAATATTTCTAGCTGTTACTAACAAAACTCCATCATCAGTTTTATTTGGTGTTTTCCCTCGGTAGTCTACAATTGAATGCAGGTACTTCTTAAAACCAGCCACTCTCCAATGGCTTGGAACCCTTCCAAACCACTCAACCCCAGAATCCTTATACTCAGGATAAGTCTGATACTTGGCAGGCATTACGAATGCACCTCTTGCAGCAGCTTCATGATTTCTGAGCTGACGGCATCGAGGTCGGCATCAATCTCTGCAAGGTCTCGGGGTGGTTGGTATTGATAGAAATGGCGGTTAAAGGGGATTTCATAACCCACAATGCCGATCTCACCGTCCTGCGCATCGGTCTTACCCGCATCAATCCAGGCATCAGGCACATGGGGAAGCACCTCTTTGGCAAAATAGGCTTCGTTGATGGCGTTGACCGATTGGGATGGGTCGAGCGCCACGTTTTCGTTGTCGCGCAGATCGCTGTCGGGCTTGAATTCAACGGTTTTGCCGTTCACATCAAACAGGCCGTAACTGCTGTTCGGCTTCGTGCCTTTGTGGACTTTTCTGATCACCTTCTCGGCATCGGGATTTTTCCAGCTTACGGCTGCGGTGATCTGTTTCTTTTCTTTGGCATCAAGGCTTACACCTGTTGATTTAATCGCCGCATCATAACCGTTCATATCATCACATGGCTTTGCACCCAGCTTTTGCTGCAAGGCAATGGCTTTATCCAAAATATGCTTTTGCGTTGCCCATGTTTTGGGGTTGAGCAGGTCTTTGATCTGTTTCTCTTTCAGCTCGGAGAAATGCGATTTGAAACGGTTGCGGATGCCTTCTTCGTGGGCGGATAATGAACCATAACATTCATCGCCATACTCAGCATACATCCATTCCATGGCGGCGTTTAACGGCTTGGGGGCAAAGCGCAGGGTGGCGATGCGTTCATCGCTGAACTGATAGGACTCGCGCAATGGGCGCTCGATGGTGATGCGGCGATAACCGAACTCGTGGCTATCAAAGATTTTGCTGGAGAATGTTTTTGGTGTTTCGGTTTTGGGGTTGTCCGATTGCCTGCCGCGATTGCTCTTCTGCTCTGCGGGTTTATCGAGCGCACGGGCATCCACTACTTCAAAAGCTCCAAAGCTGCGGGTGATGGTGGCAATATCATCCTCGCCCATCTCATTGCGCTTGGAGCCAAGGCTTTTGCGCATCTTGCCGCACAGGTTCACACCATTGATGAGCTGCACTTTGCCTTTACGCTCTTCCGCCTTTTTGTTCGATAACACCCACACATAAGTGGCAATGCCAGTGTTGTAAAACATATCGGTGGGCAGGGCGACAATGGCTTCAAGCAAATCGGCTTCCAAAATATAGCGGCGGATTTCTGATTCACCTGAACCCGCTCCACCAGTAAATAACGGCGAGCCATTGAGGATAATGCCGATGCGGCCACCACCCTGAGAACCATCGCGCAACTTACTAATCAAATGCATCAAAAAGAGCAGCGAACCATCCGATACCCTTGGCAGCCCTGCACCAAAGCGACCATCAAAACCTTTGATGCTGTGCTCATCTTTGATTTCTTTCTCAATCTTCTTCCAATCCACACCAAAGGGCGGGTTGGACAGCATGTAATCAAATTTATCGGCATAAAGCTGATCCTGCGACAAGGTGTTACCCAGTTTGATGTTATCCACTTCCTGGCCTTTGATCAGCATGTCCGCTTTGCAGATGGCATAGGATTCAGGATTTAACTCCTGACCAAAAGCGCGAATCACGGCGTTGGGGTTCAATTCAAACACATACTCCATGCCAGAAGATAAAAAGCCGCCTGTGCCTGCTGTAGGGTCGTAAATCGTGCGGATAATGCCCTCAGTGGTAAGCGCCGCATCGTCTTCCATGAATACTAGAGAAGTTGTAAGACGGACGATGTCGCGAGGTGTAAAATGTTCACCGGCTGTGTCATTCGAACTTTCAGCAAAGCGGCGAATCAGCTCTTCAAACACTAGCCCCATTTCATGATTGGAAATAGCTGTGGGGCTTAAATCCATAGTCCGGACTTTCTGAACGATTTTGTACAATAAATTCGCATCGGAGAGCTGACCAATAAATTCGGAAAACTTGAAGTGCTCAAAGATCTCACGGGCATCTTTACTGAAACCCTGAAGGTAGGACTCCAGATTATCCTTGATGCCTGCTTCACCCAACTTGGAAAGATCCATCTTCGACACATTAAAAAACGATAAGCCATCCGTAGCACGAAGTACCAGTTTCTCTTGTGCCTCTTCGGGAAGATTCATTTTAGAAACTTTCTCATACTCAGCCAACACAGCTTCTTTACTCTCCTCCAGCACACCCTCAAGGCGGCGCAGCAGCGTAAACGGCAAAATCACCCGTCCATATTGGCTCTGTCTAAAGTCACCACGCAGAAGATCCGCCAGAGACCAGATATATGCAGCTAAATTGTTCGGTGTTTCGCTCATGAATGCCCCTCAGTTAAAAGGTTCTATATCAGATAGATGCTCTCGAACAGCCACGACATGACTTTTCCAAGGTTGGATTTCCAGCCCTGAACCATCCACGTCAATAGGCGATAACTTTGATCACGCACCTTCTGCTCCAAGTTTTAATTCAGATAATCTATCAAACTCCCTCGCCTCTTAACCTGTTCGCTAGTATAGACGTTGTCCCCATGTCATTCCACTTTGAAACTTGATTTGTGCCCACTGCTTTAGAGGTAGGCCAAATCAATAGTACCGCGTAAAGAAGTAGTCCAATCAATTTACTCCCAAGCTTGTGAAATTAGTTATTCTAGACTTTACTCTTATTATTTTCGGCATCCGGTTAAAAAATGTTTGTCATAGTAACAATTTGATGCAGGGCTTGAGGGAGCTTTTGATAAAACATGTTGCATTATTTATCAATTCGCCAGCCATTGTCACGGACAACACTGGCTGCGAGCGTGTCGAATCCTCCCGATGTTATGCGCGTGTGCACAACGACAAGTGGAGCTGAATTATTACATCAAACTTTTCACCTTTGCTTATGCGTTGATGCGAGAAGTTGTTGCTATTCTTGTTAAAATATCGCGTTAAGTCGAGTCGGTAAAGACCTATTTTGATCCTTTACCGACTTTAACGAGTGGGTCAGGTGGGTGTTTTGAAAAAAAACATGCTCTGGGGTGAATAGTGCAAATTGTTGATGGACGACCTCCAGTCGAAGTTTGTTCTACCCTTGCCCAGCCATAAGCTTCTAGTAACTCAAGAATCTTTCTTGCTTGCTCAGAAGTTTTGGCACCAGTAATATTTAATTTATACAGGCTTCCCAATTTAAACGGATTAGATAACCTGCCATCTATTACTCTATCAATTATCTTTCTAGCAGCATCTACCCCGACCAAATCACTCATGCCATAAATACGCCTTGCGTGACTTTCTAGGAAAGAACACCAATCCACAGCTTTTAATGCTGCCTCCTTACTCACACTGGTTAAGGCTTTGTCCCCATTGTTAGCTATATGTATAAGTAATGCCAAAGCAGGCATTAGCTGAGGATACTTGCTTAAATGGGCCTCTACCCCTGCATGCTCTTCAGCAGGCATACGTTTCATTAAGTTAGTGTACCAGTCCACAAAAATAACCTGTGCACCCTCAGCGAATCGAGCCTTGCCAGATACATTGATTGCAGAAGCAAATATATTCTTCATGGATTGAGCTAATTGTTGGTTTGGCTTCCTGTCTCTGTATTCAAAAGAATCCATATTATCAGGGTATACAAGCAGCTGAAACCGTTGAAGCATACCATCATCCCCCGCCTGTCCATGCTCGGAACTATATACTAACCCAGCTAGTTTAGAGGGCTGTATGCCACCCAAAACAGACACACAAGGTCCTGTATTTAAACATAAGTGACCATGAGTCATGGTGTCATAGCTAAAGCTTGAGCCTGTGCCATTCCACGCTTCCAAGTAAAAGGATCTAGCGTCTTCACTATTGATAACATCCATAGACTTCATCCAACCCATAAGCTCATCTCTTAGCTGAATGATGCCATTCTCATTCTCACTCAATAGCTTGATAAGCTTTTCCACCGATCCAGCGTTAGTTATGTACCTTGTCTCAATTGGTATGGTTGGTTTATCTACTGGATGGGTTGGTATGGGCTTCTTATTCCTCACAGCTTCAGCAACACGCCTCTTTAATTCTCGCACCTCAGCTTCATAAACCAGCTTGCTTATTTCTGCTTTTTCACAGTCATTGGCGTAAGCTGCCTCGGCTCGCTTAACCAACATATCAACACCTGCTGTACCTGCAGATATTGATGGTGATTTCATTGTGGAGGGTCTGCCAACTAAAGCTCCCCATAGATTAGGCACAACCAACCAGTCATCATTTGCTTTGGGGTGGATTGAACACTTCTTGCCTACTACCCCACCAAGCGCAGTCATTATCGATACGGCTACAAATTCGATTGGGCAGCACGTTCTTTCCACGACATCTAATACATAGTCTTTGAATACGTCGGGTAGTAGGTGAGGATTGAATGCTGGAATTGGCAGCAATGAACTTGGTAATGGTTCAGGGTTTCCCCACTCTTTAGAGTTTACAAAAGGGGCCGATGGGGGAGTCGGCAAACTCGGTAAAGCCTCTTTTTGACCTTTTACGACTTTACCGAAATCGCAAAGTGGGTATTCCGCAGAATCTTCAGAAGGCGTAACAGCCCTCTTAATGCCAGCTTTAACAGCAGCTAACCCCTGCTCTTTGTGTACGTCATTCCAATCAATATTACACCCTTTCTTACCTCTTGGAATAGCTACCAAACCAGCTACAGCGTTAGCAGCTTTAGTAGCCTCCACAACTCCAGGATTAAAAGCTGTCTTCTGGTCATTATCTGCTGCAATAATAATTGTAATGTCAGATCGCTTCTTCCTTATGGCTAGGGCTACTTTATATAGATTTCCAGCAGTGAAAGCCACAGCCACATGGCTGCCAGTGGCCTCTCTTACAGAGGCTCCTGTAGCATAACCTTCACATATAATTATCTGCGCTAAAACACCTTCTTCATCACCTGTAATACCGTGGAAGCCGCCTGAGGTACAACCACCCTTACCAAACATCTTACTTCCGTGACTATTAATAAACTGTAGAGAAGAAATATTTCGATTGATTTTGATTGGTATAACAAGCTTATCATTATGAATACGTAGCCCATAGGCTTTAACACCCTTCGCTTTTAAGTATGTATGATCCTCAGCTATGTCATAGCCTTTCCATGCTTTCGCAAACGCTTTAGCTACTTCTGCTTCTCTACCTTGTGCAGCTTGCTGCTCTTTCATTACTTCTATTCTAGCCGGGGCTATATCCACACAGCTCATGGTCTCATCAGCTTTAAAAGCAGCATCCTTGAATGAGCAGTTAAATAACTTCTTGATTAAAGAGAATCCGTCACCTGCTCCGCATTGGTTACAGATGTATGTGCCGTCACCACCCTTATTATCAAACCTAAACCTGTCTTTGCCGCCACATGATGGGCATGGATGATGCTTCCCATCCAGGGAGGATGAATCAACACCAAGCCTTGTTAGGATTATATTCCATTGGCCATTGGCCATGGTTTTACTGCAATTTTTGTTGTGCATAAAACAACTCCTTCAATACAGGTATTCTCCCTACTCCAGGAAGGGAGAATACCTGTTTAATATCCATTCTGTTGTCGTGTTTATTGTTTTTACGGCTTAGAAAGAGCTTTAATATCACTGTAGCGCCAGGCTGTGATGCGCACACCGATCTTTACTGGAGCTGGATATAAACCCTGTTTGACCCCAGCCCACCATGCAGATCGTGAAATTGGCACAATCTCTAATACTTGTTTTATCCTAATTAGTTTAATATCGTCATCCATAGCAACTTCCTTGTGAATTAGTCTTATTTACATTGTACTGTTGTGTATCAATATAAGTTGGACGAAGTTTATGAAGTTGTAATTGTCTGTAGTCTGTACAAAAGCTGTCTTTCTAGAGACTTTTCGTACGACTTTTATACCGAGGGTTATTCATGGCTAAAATGGGTCGGCCTAAAAATAATATTGTAAAAAAGTGGCGTACTAGAGCTTGGTATTGCCAATTGGAAAAGCTACTGGGTGTAAAAAATAGCCCCTTTAAGGTTGATAAGTTCCTAGATCTACTTGGATCGGATAAAGGGTCTAAATTTAGTCGTTATATGAAAGGTGAAGCATCACCTGATGCCTCATCTACAAAATTAATTTATGCGGCACTCATAAAAAAAATGTCGCAAGATGAAAGGTTTGGGCATGATAAAGAAGCTCATATTCAAAAGTGCAACCAAGTTTTTTCGTATTTAGATCATCCGATATGGCAGGCTCTATCGGGAAATAAAAGTGTGCAAGCTGGCAAGCCCAGACTGGAAGAAAGTATATCTACTGATGACTATACGACAGAAGGCGGAAAGATCTGCATGCTCGGTGGTGAACCGTTCTCAGAAACTGTGAACGTTCCAGACTCTTCAGAAAAGTATACCCTAATGAAGACAGGGCCTGAACTGGTAAGGGCAGAACCTGAAGACCTGTTTCATTTGCTGGTTTCGGGTGCCGTGGGATCACCTCAAGAAATTCTTTTAGTAGTTTTAATAAAAAATATTGAAGTATACCGTACCATGAATTATAGAACTCAAGAAATTTTTGAAAGCTTATGTGAAAATATCAAGAAGGCTAATGATGTACTCGAGTCTGATTTTTATATTACGGCAAATGACATAATTGAATATATATCGCTATGGGAGCGAATGGGCAATTTGAATGAAATAGAGGTCCCTGAATACTTGCGCTTAAAATAATCTTAATTAGATTATCTAAGAAGCTATCGCGGATTCAAGTCCCAAGTGCAACTCCAGTGAGTTTGGTCTTGGTATTGAAGAACACCTCGTGAGGTGTTTTGTATCCCAGCGTTTTTCGAGGTCGATGATTGAGTCTTTGCATAATGAAGTCAATCTCCTGATGAGAGAGAGTGTTAAACTTTCGGCTCTTGGGAATGTATTGCCTCACCAGCCCATTGGTATTTTCATTTAAGCCCCTTTCCCATGATGCGTAAGGGTTTGCAAAGAACATATCTGCTTCAAGGGCTTTGGCTACT
>Ga0316204_10006583_pt1 | contig 17745 bp, 13 predicted proteins | sample 6monrhotite_MG_2_FD_205661 | JGI IMG/M metagenome (GOLD analysis project Ga0316204, IMG submission 205661) | Microbial mat bacterial communities from mineral coupon in-situ incubated in ocean water Damariscotta River, Maine, United States -... | ecosystem: Environmental > Aquatic > Marine >... | reverse complement strand
CTGCCAACCAGCGTTGTCTCTGGAGGGGAACCTGCGCTTCCCCTCCCGCGCAAGTCTCCTCCTTCGTCGTCGTCGCGCTGCCCCCCGGTCTGGAGGACCCTGTGCAGTGACTCTCGGGTCGTCTGGCAAGCCCACCTGGGTTTGCATCCATTGCGAAACCTGGCCGGTTTTACAGAGTGGGATGGCAGCAGAACAACACCTGGGCTCCGTCGAAAACCGTCCACGTGTTCGCAAGGTCTTGCCTCCTGATGTCGCCTTGCGGCGAGGCATCTGACGTCGCAACACCCTCTCCCGTGTGACGCTGGGACGTCGCGTTCCTCAGAGGGGCCTCTTCGCAGTTGGCGCGCGCCGTGCGGCGCGTGCTGGCGAAAGATGAGGACTTAGCGAGGGGGACGGTAGGATCCGCAACGGTACGCAATCGCAGTTGGCGCGCCCTGCGGCGCGGTTGGGCGAAAGGTGGGGGCACAGGGGCTGTGGGCTCAGAGATCCCTCAGAAGCTGACCTCGATGATCTGGTCGTAGGCGAAGCCGTCGGTGCCCAGGTTGGCCGGGGTGTAGGCCGCGTCGTAGCCGACGTAGTCGTTCTCCCAGTAGTTCTGGACGAAGTTTCCTATGCCGGCGTCGTAGCCGAACCAGGAGTCAGACTCACCGAAGTAGGTCGCCTCGCAGTTCCAGGCGACGCCCAACCCGACCTGCCAGGTCTCTTGGATGTCGACCCCGATCGGCCCTGAGTCGATGTAGCCCTCACCCGCCGGAGCGCTGACAGCGCTGGACCAGAGCACGGTCCAGGGGTCGTAGTCGAACTCCCGGGTGTGCACATAGAAGTCAACGTCACAGGTCTCCGGGGGGCTGAGGTAGACGCTGAAGGAGTCGAGCGTCGCGTCGCGGTACGCCTCGAAGACGTTGCCGCGGAAGTAGTCCGCGATGGCCCAGCTGCTGCCGGAGCCGCCGATCGTGTAGGTACCGCTCGTCGCCGCGTCGGTGTCCTCACCAGCGTCGGTGTCCTCACCAGCGTCGGTGTCCTCACCAGCGTCGGTGTCCTCACCAGCGTCGGTGTCCTCACCAGCGTCGGTGTCCTCACCTGTGTCCGCGTCAGCGGAGCCATCATCCTCACCCGCGCTGGTGTCGTCGTCAGTTTCACCGGTGTCTACGGTGTCGCTGTCTTCGCCCTCACCGCTGTCTGAAGCGACGCTTGTGTCACCGGTATCACCGGTTGTAGCCGTATCATCTACATCGCCGGTGTCGCCGGTGTCGCCGGTGTCGCCGGTGTCGCCGGTGTCGCCGGTGTCGCCGGTGTCGCCGGTGTCGCCGGTGTCGCCGGTATCGCCGGTGTCGCTCGCTGAACCACCATCCGTCGAGCCGCCATCACCCGTCGAACCACCGTCCGTCGAGCCACCATCACCCGCCGAGCCACTGTCTTCGGTCGAGCCACTATCATCGGTCGAGCCACTGTCGTCCGTCGAGCCGCTATCGTCCGTCACGTCACCGGTGTCCGTCACGTCGCTGTCCGTTGGCTCGCCCGTATCTTCTGAGCTTGCATCATCGGTGTCTTCCGGCGCGCCGGTGTCATCCTCGTCGACATCCGAGCCGCCGGTGTCGTCAGCGCCGCCAGTGTCGTCAGCGCCGCCGGTGTCCGTCACAGTGCCCGTGTCCGTCACGGCGCCCGTGTCCGAAGCCTCTCCGGTGTCAGCATCGACGCTGTCGCCTGTATCCTCAGCGGCACCTGTGTCCGTGCTGCTTCCGGTCTCACCGGGCTCCGCCGTGTCATCGGCTGCGCTGGTGTCACCACTGACACCAGTGTCATCGCTGACGCCGGTGTCATCACTCACGCCGGTATCAGCGCTGCTGGTATCAACATCAACAACAGCGTCACCTGTGTCACCACCGGTATCCGCGCTGCCGGTGTCCTCAATGGCAGAGGTATCAGCGCCAGTATCGCCGTCGTTGGTGTCATCGCTGACCCCGGTGTCATCGCTGACGTTGGTGTCATCGCTGACGCCGGTGTCATCGCTGACGCCAGTGTCAGCACCGGCGCCAGTATCAGCACCGGCGCCGGTGTCATCGCTAACGCCGGTGTCATCGCTAACGCCGGTGTCATCGCTGACGCCAGTATCAGCACCGGCGTTGGTGTCAGCACCGACGCCAGTGTCAGCACCGCCAGTGTCATCGCCGGTGTCGGTGTCCTCGACGCTGGTATCGCCCGTATCGTCACCGCTCGAATCCGAGCCCTGACCGGTCTCCACACCGCCGCCGGTATCAACGCCGCTGGTCTCGGTGTCATCCCCATCCGACGTATCGGATCCATCCGACGTATCGGGTCCATCCGACGTATCGGGGTCGCCGGTGTCGCCGCTCACCGCCGAGTCGGCGCTGTCAGCGGTCGTGAGGAGCCCGAGGAGCCCCGTGTCCAGGGGATCCGGAGCAGTATTTCTGCAACCGGTCGCAAAGAGTCCGATGAGTAGAAGCAGGCGAGCAGGCGACATCTGGTCCCTCGAAGAGCGCTCTCCCAGACGGACCGTGGCGGGCAAAGGTTAAGCTCAGTTGATGGTTCAGGCGCCCGCCAGGCTCGGCGCGCCGCCTCGGCCCCTGCGTCAGATCGACCTGGCCACCCACGCCATCGGCCGGGACACCGCGGCCGCGGAGCGCTCACTGGAGGCGGTCAAGGTCCACGTCGCGGGGCTGCCCGAGCCTGATCTCATCGCTCGAATTCTGAGCCGTAGAGAGGCCACCCAGGACAGCGCTGGCCTCCCGTCCGATGTCATCGAGACCTTCAACGATGTAGCGCCTTCTCCGTGGGACTCATTGAGCGCTTGCACGCCGCGCTCCTCACCGAAGTCGATGAGCAGCGAAACACACCGGGTGCGCTCCGCGACATCCAGAACTGGATTGGTGGGGACGCTGATGTGGCACTCGCCACTTCGAGTTCCCGGGAGTTCGCTGATGTCCAGCTGGAGCGTCGAGGTGTACCAACCTGGGTGAGAGAGCCGCTTGTGCTGCTCGGTTGACTGGTTCATCAGACCGCTTCTTGCGTCGCCGGCCCGCGTGTTCCATCCTCGCGGTCCACCCCCCGAAGGGCAGCGATGACTGATTCCGCATCCAAGAGCGCCGTCACCCGATGGCTTGAGCGCGCCAGCCCCGTCGTTTTCTCCATCTGGGCCATCTCAGCGGCGTTCACGACCTACTTCTGCATGTACTCATTCCGGAAGCCCTTCGGCGCCGCGACCTTTGAAGAGGCCGGCATCGTCAGCGTCTTCGGCCTCGCGATGAACTACAAGATCCTGCTGATCATCTCGCAGGTCATCGGGTACTGCCTCTCCAAGTTCATCGGCATCAAGGTCATCTCCGAGATGCACGAGAAGTGGCGAGCCGTCACCATCGTCGCGGTGCTCGTCTTCGCCGAGCTGTCGCTGGTGCTCTTCGCGGTGGTCCCGCGGCCCTGGAACGCGCTGGCCATGTTCATGAACGGCCTGCCGCTCGGCATGGTCTGGGGCCTCGTGTTCGGGTTCCTGGAGGGCCGCAAGCTCTCGGAGCTGCTCGGGGCCGGCCTCTCGGCCAGCTACATCGTCGCCAGCGGCGCGGTGAAGACCGTGGGCGTATGGATCATGGACGCGGGCGTGAGCGAGTACTGGATGCCCGCCGCCGTGGGCGCCATGTTCTTCCCGCTGATGCTGGTGACCGTCTGGATGCTCTCCAAGCTCCCGCCGCCCAACGCCGAGGACATCGCCGCCCGCACCAAGCGCGCGCCCATGAACAGCGCGTCGCGGATGGCCTTCCTGAAGACCTTCGCGCCGGGCCTCATCCCGCTGACCGTGCTCTATGTGCTCCTCACCGCGTACCGGGACTTCCGGGACAACTTCGCCCGGGAGATCTGGAGCGCGCTGGGCTACGCCGAGGCGCCGGAGATCATGACCACCAGTGAGATCCCCATCGCCGTTGTGGTGCTGGGCACCCTCGCGCTCTTCATGGTCATCAAGTCCAACCGCTTCGCCCTGCTGGTGATCCACATCGTGATGATCTCCGGCACGGCGCTCATCGGGCTCAGCACCCTGGCTTACCAGGCGGGGATCCTGCCGCCCGCCGCCTGGATGATCGCCGTGGGCCTCGGCATGTACGTGGCCTACGTGCCTTACGGCTGCGTGCTGTTCGATCGGCTCATCGCCGCGGTGGGCTTCGTCGCGACCGCCGGCTTCATGATCTACGTGACCGACGCCTCCGGCTACATGGGCAGCGTCGTGCTGCTGCTCTACAAGAACTTCGGTCAGGCCGACCTGTCCTGGTTGGATTTCTTCTTGAGCTTCAGCTACGCCACCTCGATCGTGTGTACGTTGTGCTTTGCAGTGAGCCTTGTCTACTTCTCGAAGATCACCAAGGGGATCGAGGAGCTTAAATCCCACGCCGAGCAGCCCGCAAAGTAGCGTTCACACTCGCCGCCGCGTTCGTCGCGGCGGACGCGCGTGCTGAGCAGTCGGTCGGGGTGCCGGAGGCCAGGGCGATGATCGCCGAGCTGGTGCCCTGGGTCGAGGCCGCGGAGGGGCGCCCCTTCCTGACCGTGCCCACGGTGGACATCGGCTCCCGAGCGGCGGTGAACCAGCGGCTGCAGCTGGACGCGTCGCGGCGGGGTGACCGCAGCGGGCGGGAGGTTCCGGACTGGGCCCGGGAGTACGACCAGGCCCTCGCCGAGGAGTCGCTGGCCATCTACACCCACGGCGAGGAGAAGATCTACCTCATCAAGGAGGCCTTCGAGCAGCTCATCGAAGAGAGCGAGGGCTGGGAGGTCCAGCTCGATCCGCTGCTGCGCTGCGTGCTGGTTCACGAGATGACCCACGCCCTGCAGCACCAGTACTCGCCCTGGATCACCGACACTTCCTGGCCCTCCGATACGACCGTGCCGCTGGCGTCGCTGGCGCTGGTGGAGGGGCACGCCGAGCTGTCCGCGCTGGCGTACTGCGAGGAGAACAGCCCGGAGACCGCGCGCTTCTTCACCAGCCTGAGCGCGCCGTCCATGCTGACCTACAGCCCCACGCCCTCGGACCGCTCGACGCTGATCTACGGCTACGGGCTGGCGGTCGCCCGGCAGCTCGAGGAGGCCGCGGGCCGCGAGGCGATCTGGGCCGCCCTGCACGAGCCGCCCCCCTTCGAGCTGCTGCGCGAGGCGGTCGAGCCCGGCGAGATCGAGGGATGGTCCGACCCGGATCTGCTGCGAACCTTGAGCAGCGAGCTGGTGTCTGACCCGGACTGGGAGGTGGTCGCCGAGGTGGGCTCGCCGTCCGAGGTGCAGCCGCTGTTCGAGGGCTCGAACGACGTGCCCCGCGCGCTCGCCGGGCACGGCCTGTTCGCCCAGGCGGACGATCGATCCGTGGTCATGCTGGCCTTCATGCTGGAGTCCGAGGAGGCCGCGCTGGCGCTGGTGGACCGGCGCCGGGAGTCCATCCGCTCCGCCCGGTTCGACATGAACGCCGACGTCTACTTTCTGGGCGACGTGGCCGTGCTCAGGCCCACCTCGCTTCAGCTGAAGCCGCTGCGAAAGCTCGCCCGCGAGGACGGCATCCTCGACACCATGCGTCTGGAGATCGGCGACTACCGCGAGTACTGGTTCGTCGACGGCGCGGTGGTGATGGGGGGCTTCTTCGATCAGACGGCGATGAACCAGAAGGACTTCGTCGCGCTGGCCTCGAGCTTCCGCGAGCGGGTGGTCACCGTACCGCCGCCGCCGCGAGCGCCGCCGCCCGAGGTCGCCGCGTGGCTCGACGCCATGGCCGAGGCCGCCGAGCACAGCGCGCCGCGGGTGAGCTGGCAGTACCGGCTGGATCAATACGCCGACCGCCTGGAGGCCGGGGACGCCAGCGCCTGCCAGGAGGCCGGCGAGCTGGCGATGAAGGACGTGCCCGACGACAAGCGCGGCGAGGTGTCGGCGGCGGTGCACGCGTGCGCGGTGATGGTGGCCGATCTGGAGACCGCGGACGCCATGCTGGTGCTGCTCGACCCCGGCCAGGAGATCGACGCGTTCGCCGGCCACAACCACGTCCTGCTGCTGCGGGACGCCCGACGCCCCTCGGACGCCCTCACCCTCGTGGAGCGCCTGCCGGTCTCGGGTGATTCGGAGCTCGTCTTCTCGCTGCGTACGCTCCGGATGGTGCTGCTGAGTGAGGCGGGGAGGCTGCCCGAGGCCGCGGTGATGGCGGCCTCCGACGACGTGGCCCCGGACGCCCGGGCCTACGTCGCCTCCCAGCTCGCGGAGGAGGGCGAGCACGCGTCCGCCATCGACATCCTGGAGGACGCCTGCCCGAGGCTCGACGGCGGGCTCCGGCTCCAGTGTGATGGCTTATTGGAGCAGCTCTCGCGCTGACGGGTGTCACTTTTCGCGGCCGCGGTGTCTCACTCTCCGCAAGGGACATTCCACCACAGCCCCACGGAGGCGCCATGCGTCAATCCACCGCTCTGCTCATCGCCGCCGCTCTCTTTACCGGCTGTGACCGAGACAAAGACGCCAGCACCGACGACACGGACAACACGGACAGCGCCCACCACACCGACGGCACCACCGAGGCCGGGCCCACCTGGTACCAGGACGTCCGCCCGGTGGTCTTCGACGCCTGCGCCAGCTGCCACAACGGCGAGGGCATCGGCCCCGGCGACTTCCAGACCTACGCGGGCGCCTTTGAAGGCCGCGACCTCATCTCCGCCTACCTCGCGGGCGGGCTGATGCCGCTGCCCAGCGCCGATCCCGAGTGCCGCCCCTACAAGGGCCACGAGCGCATGCGGCTCTCCGACGAGGACCGGGCGATGCTCATCGACTGGGCCAGCGGCGACGCCCTGGAGGGGGACGCGGAGACCGCGACCGAGGCCGAGATCTTCTCCGGCGTGCTCGCGGACGCCGACGTGATCATGCCCATGCCCTTCGAGCACACCATCACCCCCGACGACGACGGCGGTGAGTACTTCTGCATGACCCCGGAGAACCCCTTCGACGAGCCCACCTACGTCACGGGCTTCGACGTGGAGCTGGGCAACCAGGAGGTGGTGCACCACATGTGCCTGTTCGTGGACTTCCGGGGCAACGCGGGCGAAAGCTACGGCGTCGACGACACCTCCGAGGGCTTCCAGTGCGCGGACCCCATCATTGAGGACGACTGGTTGCCGCTCCATTGCTGGACGCCGGGCATGGAGCCCGTCGAGTTCCCCGAGGACATGGGCCTCTTCGTGGCCCCGCAGTACCAGCTCGTGCTCCAGATGCACTACTTCGTCGAGGGCGACGCGCCCCAGACCGACCTCTCCACCTACAAGTTCCGCACCCAGCCGAGCGTGTCCCGGGAGGTCTGGATGGAGATCGACGGCCCCGAGGACTTCCAGATCCCCGCTGGCGACAGCGAGCACAGCGACCACGCGTACTGGCGCAACAACGACACGGACTACGAGATCCTGGGCGCCTTCCCGCACATGCACAAGCTCGGCAGCGGCTACCACTCCTGGATCGAGGCCCCGGACGGTACGGAGGACTGCCTGGTCCAGGGCGAGTACGACTTCGACCACCAGATGACGTACATGCTGGAGGAGCCGCTGGACTTCCCGAAGGGCAGCAAGATCGGCGTGGAGTGCACCTGGGACAACTCGGCGTCCAACCCCGACCAGCCCAGCGATCCGCCGCAGGACGTGACCTGGGGCGAGGGGACGACCGAGGAGATGTGCTACCTGCTCTACTACCTCGCCGAGAAGGAGTAATGCACCGGCTCCCGGCCGCGCGCGGGCTCCTCATCGGGCTCGCCGGGCTGGCCCTGACCGGCTGCGGCCAGCGGCCCTGCGCCACGGCGGAGGAGCCGGGTCGGGACGGTTCGCTGGTGAGCGCCAGCTTCGATGGGCCGTCCGAGGCGATCGAGACCGTCACGCGGCACATCGGCGGCGTCATCATCTACCAGTGGTTCGAGGTGGCGACTGACTGCGCGGTGGGCGGTGAGCTGAGCGCGCTGGATGAGGACGAGGCCATCGCCTACCCGCTGCTGCAGTCGCCGGACGACCCCGATCTCTGGGGCGGCTGGCGAGAGCGGGAGGTCCGCGATGAGCAGCTTTGGCTGGACTGGACCGACGCGGCCGGGGGCTGCTACGGCGAGGACGCGGGCTGCGGCGGCTGGCCGGAGCTTGAGCACACGCTCCAGGGTCCATGGCTGAGCGCCGAGGAGTGGTACGACGAGGTGTGGTGGCCCGCGATGATGGGCGTCTGACCGCGCTCCGCGCTCCGCGCTCTGGCACATCCATTGCAGTGGAGGAACGTCGGGAGGAGCGATGACAGCGCTCAGTCTCCAGCAGGCACTGGCGAGGTTCGACGCGCTCCAGCGCAGGGACAACCCGGGTGTCGAGGCGAGGCGGGCGGACCGCCCGGATCTGGCGGCGCTCCACGCTGAGGCGCTGGTGCTGGCGGACGCGATCCGGCGGGTGCAGCGGCGCCCCGATCGCGCGGCGACCGCCGCGCGCATGGCCAGGGCCTGGCGGACCACCGCGGCAAACTTCGCGCGCAATCAGTGGCGGGTCCGCTCCAGAGACAGCGACGTGCTGCGGCCGATGTACGCCATCTACTCGATGCTGGACGCCTGCAACCACCGCTGCGTGTACTGCGACGACCACACGGGGCAGGGCCACTTTGAGGCCATGGAGCGGGATCGACGGCGGCTGGACACCGACGGAGTCTTTGAGCTCCTGCGCGTGCTCCGCACCGGCGTCTCGGCCATCTTCTACACCGGCGGCGAGACCATGATGCGCCCGGATCTGCCGCGGATCCTGCGCCGCGCCTCCGAGCTGGGCTTCTACCCGCAGACCCTGAATTCCAACGCCACGCTGGCCCACAAGCGGCTCGTGGATCCCGCCTGGAGCAACGTGCTGGAGGACGTCGATGTGCTCAGCGTCAGCCTCGACAGCCTCTCGATCAGCACGCTGACGGAGATGTACGGCGCCCCGACGCGGCCCAAGGAGGACATCCTCCGCAACCTGCTGGCGCTGCGCGAGCTGGCGGCGGAGTACGGCTTCCGGCTCGGCATCAACGCGGTGATTCAGCCGGGCGCCGTCGGACACGCCCGCGACGCGCTGGACTTCGCCAACGCCTTCGGCGTCACCTTCGCCGGGGTGACGCAGAACCTGGAGGCGGGCCCGCTCCCGGGGCTGATGGAGGCCCCCCGGTACCAGCAGCTCGCCGAGACCATCCTCGCCCGCCACAAGGAGGGCTTCCCCTTCATGGGCCCCAGCGCCTACAACCGGGGCGTGTTCCTGGGGGAGCGGTTCACGGCCGGCGGGCGCCCCGTGGGCTGCCGCCCCGTGCTCAAGCCCTACATCGAACCCGACGGGATCTGGGAGGCCCCCTGCAACGCCACCTCGAAGGCGGAGAAGGTGCGGGTCAAGCTGCTGGACTTCGAGAACCTGGATGACGCGTGGGCCTGGGCGGACGCCCGCGCGGGCTTCGACGGCTACCACGAGCGCTGCGGCGGGGACTGCCTCTGGGCGCAGCATGTGGGCGCCAACTACTACTACTACGGCCTCTTCCACCCGCTGAAGGCCATGCGGGAGGCGTGGCGATTCACCCACGGTCCTGTCGGCTGACGGTTGTGCCGTTTCTCACAGCGGCCTGTTCATCCTCCCCCAGAGACGCTGGGCGACAGGCGCGCTCTATCTCTGAGCGAGGCCCTGGAGTACGGCCTGGATACGCGGACCATCGCGGTCCTGGATCGCGGGGCGGGCGAGGATGGGGTGGCGCTGGAGGTACTCCACCTCAACCCGGGGCGGCTTCTTCCAGTCGTCCAGGCGCTGAGCGAACAGATCGGCGATCTGAGCCCCCTCGAAGACGGAGAGGGCCAGGGAGAGGGAGCGCTGGTAGGCGTGATCGTGAACGCCCTGGTAGAGGCTCACCAGCCCGGGCAGCGCGTCCAGACCGTTGCGATCGGCGAAGTCCAGGGCGTAGCGGGCCAGCGGCGAGGGGTACATCTCCTGGGCGACCAGCGCGGCGAGCGTTGAGGGTTCCGCCCCGCTGCCCACCACCAGCGCGTTTCCGGTCTCCCGGGAGCCGCTCCGCCCCAGGCAGCCCTCCAGCGCCCGGTTTCCCCACTCCCGGGACTCCGGAAAGGCGAAGGCCAGCGCGCAGCGAAGGGTGTGGTCCGCGCCCTCCCAGACCTCGCCCGCGGCGCGGCGGGCGCTGACATATTCGGCCTCGGGCGCCACCGACAGGGCCTCCCGGAGCAGGGCGAAGGCCTCGACCTCCCGATCCGTGAGCCACGCGTCCGGCGCCTGCCCCCGCCGGGCGCGGATCGCCAGCTTGAGCGCCCGGGCGCTCGCCGCCGCCCGGACCACAAAGGCCGGGCTCTCGGTCTGGAGCCAGAGCGCCGGCAGCTTCCGGTGGGCCCCGTCGGCGTGCCAGACGTGGTTCCAGAAGTACCAGACGAGGCCCTCGTGCTCAGGCACCAGCGGCTCACTGGCGGCGGTTGGATCCACCCAGCGCGCCTGCATCACCGCGACCCAGCCCCGCGCCGTCTCGTCAAAGTCCCGGGTCAGCACGCTGGACCGCAGGCACTCCTCACAGGTCTTCGCCCGCTCATCAAACAGCAGCGACCTGAGCTCCGGCCGGGAGCGCTTGCCCGTCTGCCGCTCGACTCTGCGCGACGACGTGTCGCTGCCCCGACGGGGGAGCACCCACCGCCGCGCCGCGGTGGACCAGCGAATCTGGATCAGATCGACGCTGTTCACCCTGTCCCCCTATCCCGATTGACAGCCTGTCCTCTCACCTGGATCCCCACGCCGCTCCCTCGGACAGATTGTCGCCGATCGTACCGGATCAGCCCCAAAAAGCGTGGCATAAGCCTTGCTTATCCAGCGGGTGGGAGGTCGCTATGAGTCTCATTCGCGCTGCGGGTAAGCCCGCTATGGGCTGGCGTTTGCTTGGCGGCAGCGTGCTCATCGTCGCCCTCTACTGCACCCTCACGGGCGGCTGGAGCCTGCCCGCGGAGCCGCTGGCGCTGATCGTGCGCGTACTGTTTACGAGCGTCTGTGTGCTCTCGGCGGCGTCCTTGCTGGCCTTCGGCCTCACGCTCATCCCCGCCCTCGTCTTCACCCGCTGCGGCGCTACCCCGATCCACCGGGACGGGCTCCCGTCGTCGGACCACCTCCTCCACACCGGCGCGATGGTCTGGATGGCCCTGTTCGTCGCGGTCTACACCATGCTGATACTGAGCCTGCCCGGTCTCTTCGAGGGGCTGTCGACCCCGTACACGCAGGCGTTCCTCGCGGGAATGCTCGCGCGCAGCATCTGGGGCATCGCGGCGATCACCGCGCCGGTGGCGCTGGTGTTGACGCTGGCACAGCGCCATTACCAGCGGCGGCGCCTGCCCCAGCTCCAGCGCGCGCTCCCCAGCGCCTCCGAGACCTCCGATGCGACCTGATCCACCTCGCGACCGCTCCTGGCTGGGCTGGCGGCTGCTCGCCTTTACCACCCTCGCGATGGCGGTGTTTCGCGCCGTCGCGGGCGACTGGCCGCTGCCACACGAGCCGCTGAGTCTGATGATCCAGCTCTTCTTCCTGGGCCTGACCACGCTGGCGAGCGCCGCCATCGGCGCGCTCGTGATGTCGGTGATCCCGGCGCTGGTGTACACGCGGCTGGGCGCGCGCCCCATTCACGCCGTGAGTCAGCGCCCGCTCCGGAGCGGCTGGCGGCGCGGCGCCCGGGTCTGGTTCGGGCTGTTCGTCATCAGCGGCGCGATGATGATCGCGGCCAACCCGACCTACTACCAGATGCTCCTGGAGATGCCGGGGGACTACCTCGCGCACGTCCTCTGGGTGGGCGCCCGGGGCCTCGCCATCCTCACCGCGCCGGTCGCGGCGCTCGTGCTCCTGATGGACCGCGATCGCCTGCCGCGCCTCGGCGACGCTCGAAGAAATCAACGCCGCGCTGTGACGGCAGCGAACCTCAACGGACGAGAAAAGTAAGGAGATCGAAGATGAAGACTCAGACCCGCTCCCCCATCCAGTCCAAGGTAGGCTGGCTCCTCACAGCCCTGCTCTTCCTCCCGCTGGTGGTCGCGACGCTCGGGCCGCTCATCACCGCTGATCCGAAGCACGCCCTCATCCTGGAAGCGCCCATGGCGCTCGCAGCGGACACGCTTCATGTGGTCGGAGTGTGCCTCGCCTACGGTCTCTTCATGTCGATCGTGCCGGCGCTGGTGTTCACCCGCCTCGGCAGTCGCCCGATCCCGCAGGGTTCCGGGCCGCACATTCGCGTCCCGCTGCGCTTGATCATCCTGGTCTTCATCGCATCGGTCGCGTTCAACCTCGGGCTGGACTTCTGGGAGCAGCCCGACGCGGTGCTCTCCGTCCTGCGACGGAACCCGATCGGCACCTATCGGTTCACGGGCTGGTTGCTCAGCGCGCTCCCCCTCACCGTCGGGTGGACAGCGCTCTATGCCCACCGCCAGCGCCGCCGGCTGCTCCCAGCGGCCTCCCTGGAGCGGCTGACCGGGTAACCTGCTGGGGTGATCCCCAGGCTCCTCACTCCCGCGCTGCTGGCAGCGGTCTACGCCCTGGCGCTGTGGGTGCGCTGGCGGGATCTGGGGGCCTCGCTGATGCTGGGGGACGCGACCGGCCCCTGGCTCGTCGCCCTGGCCGACCCCATCGGGGGCTCGCCGCACGCCTCGCCCTTCGGCTGGGCCCTGCACCCGCCCTACGCGATCTGCATGGCGCTGGCGGGCTCCTTGTGGGAGGCGGTGGCCGGGATGCAGGCCCTGCACGCGCTGGCGGCGCCGCTGGCGGCCTGGGCGGTGCTGCGGTTCCGCTCGGATGGCTGGGCGGCGGCGCTGGCGGCGGGGGCGCTGGTGGCGCTGGACCCGGGGCTGGTGAACACCGCGCTGTCGGGCTCCAAGGGCTACCTCGGGGCGACGTGGCTCGCCGCCGCGACGCTGGGGATCGCCGCCCGTGGCCGGTGGGGCCCGCCGCTCGCCTGCGGCGCCTTCGCGATCGCCGTGATGAACCACCCCTACGCCCTGGTCGCCGCGCCGCTGCTGCTGGCGCTGCCCCGAACCCGCTGGACAGCAGGCGGGATCGGGCTGGCGGCGCTGCTGCTGGCGCCGCGAATCCTCCGGGCCCTCGGCGAACCCGCGCCGGGCTCGGGGGGCATCGAGCTGGACTTCCTGGAGGCCGGCGACGCCTGGCTGGATCAGGGCGGGATCGGCGCGCTCGCGCTGCTGCTCGCGCCCTTCGCCGGCCTCGCCGATCGCCGCACCCGCCCCCTCGCGGTGGGGCTCCTGCTCGCTGTGCTCGCCGCCGCGCTGATGAGCCTGAAGCTAGGCTACATCCGCGACTACCACATGCGACTGCTCACGGTCCCCGCCGCCGCTTGCCTCGCGGGCCTGCCCCGACACTGGGCGGCGCTCGCGCTCCTCGCCCTCCGCGTCCCCGCCCATCGGCTGCCGCCAGACCGGCCGCCCCAACCCGGCACCCTCGGCCTCACCACTCACCTCGCGAGCGCCCTCGACGCCGCCGATGCGCCGCGCCCGATCCTCCTCGACGCCGCGCGGATCTCCGGCGTGCCCGCCGCCGAGCCCGCCGCCGTGGCCCTCGACCTGCACCTGCGCGGCTGGCCGCTCGTGGACCTCGCCCCCGGCGGGACCGTCGCGCTCCTGGTCACCGCCGAGCGCGAGCACATGCCGAGCATCCCAACGACGCCCCCCCGCGTCCTCTCCGGCGACCGCTACCTCCTCGTCACCACCGACGCCGACGCCCTCGCCGCCGACCTCTGCCCGATGAGCCCGCGCTTCGGCGGGGCCTGGGACTGGCTCGCGGTCGCGCACCCGGAGCTGACCATGGAGGACGCGCCCGACTGGCCCTGCGACTGACGCTGTGACTGACGCTAGAGCGCTGAACGCAGCTGCTCAATGAGCCAGCGCGTCGCGGGGCCCGGCGGCACGTCCCGGCGGTGGATCGAGTAGAGCGGCACCAGATCGCTGGCGGTCTCCCGCCCCCCGAGGTTCAGGTGCACCAGCCGCCCGGCGGCGATGTCCTCGGCGACGTCGTGGGTCGGCATGCTGCCCCAGCCGAAGCCGTTCAGCAAGAGCTGGTGCTTGGTGCCGAGCTCCGCCAGCCGCCACGTGCGAGAGCTGACCACGCCGACGTCCCTGCCCTCGGTGAGCGAGCTGCGGTCGGTGACGACGAGCTGGATGTAGTCATCCAGCGACGCCCTCGACAGCGGCTCGGACGACCGCGCCAGCGGGTGATCGGCGCTGGCGACCGGGATCAGCTCCACGGTCCCGAGCGGCTCGGAGACCAGCGGCTCCTGAAAGGAGACGAGGTTGGCGTTGCTCACGCCGACCCGGAAGCCACCGTTCAGCACGAGCTGCGTCACCCCGCCCAGCGCCTCGGTCCGCAGCAGCAGCCCCACCTGAGGCCAGGCTGTCTGGAAGTCCGCCAGCATCGCGAGCAGCGCGCGGGTGGGAAAGAGCATGTCCACCGCCAGCGACACCTGCGGCTCGATGCCCTCCTTCATACGCTGCGCGCGGGTCTCCATCACATCGACGCGGTGTCGAATGGAGCGGGCGTCCTCCAGCAGCATCTTCCCCTCGGCGGTGAGCACCGGCCGCCGCGCCGAGCGATCGAAGAGCTGCACCTCCAGCAGCCGCTCCAGATTGGCGATGGCGTAGCTCACAGCAGACTGAGCGCGCCCCAGACTTCTCGCGGCGGCAGAGAAACTTCCTGCCTCCACGACACTCAAGAAGACTTGAAGCTGATCCAGGGTCAGAGCGGTCGGTTTCATCCGCCGATCGATACCCGGGTTTCCCGCCGTCAACAAACCGTGTGATCCTGCCTTCCCACCCCAGGAGCCTGTCCATGTCCCAGCGCCCGCACCGCGTCGCCACCTTCAGCGCCCTCGCCGATCGTGATCCCACCTACGCCCTCGCCGCAGGCGTGGATCTCGTGGTGATCCGCTACGACGAGAGCGTGAGCGTGCTCTACGGCCGCTGCCTGCACCGGGGGGCGCTGATGTCAGACGGCTTCGTCCAGGGCGACGACCTGATCTGCGGCGTGCACGAGTGGGACTACCGCATCGAGACCGGCGTGAGCGCCTACGCCAACAAGGAGGTGCTCCAGAAGTTCACCGCCTGGATCGAAGACGACGGGGTGTTCGTGGACGAGGCGGAGATCGCCGCCTGGGCGGAGGCGCACCCGCAGCCCTTCGAGCGAGACGCCTACCTGGGCCTCTACGCCGACACCCACGGCGACGCGGCGGAGCCGCACAACAAGCACATCCAGAAGCTCGCGAAGCTCGGCCCGAAGGGCATCGGCCACCACGGCCCGGTCACCGCCATGGGTGTCTCCAGGGCCCTGCTGCCGAGCTGGGACGATCTGCAGTTCCTCACGGCCCAGCTCGCCCGCCGGCCGCTGATGGAGGACCAGCCCGTCGACACCGCCGTGGTGATCGGCCCCAACGCCAAGAAGCCGCTCACGCTGGACATCCCCCTGTTCGTCAGCGACATGAGCTTCGGCGCGCTCTCCGCGGAGGCCAAGATCGCGCTCTCCAAGGGCGCTCACAGCGCGGGCACGGGCATCTGCTCCGGCGAGGGCGGGATGCTGCCCGAGGAGCAGCAGGCCAACGGGCGCTATTTCTACGAGCTGGCCAGCGGCCGGTTCGGCTGGGACATCGAGAAGGTGAAGGCGGTGCAGGCCTTCCACTTCAAGGGCGGCCAGGGCGCCAAGACCGGCACGGGCGGCCACCTCCCAGGCACCAAGGTGACCCCCCGCATCGCCGAAGTGCGCGGCCTCCAGCCCGGCCAGGACGCCATCAGCCCACCAGCCTTCCCGGATCTCTTCACCGCCGCTGACTTCCAGCGGGTCGCCGACGAGGTCCGCGAGGCCAGCGGCGGTATCCCCATCGGCTTCAAGCTCTCAGCCCAGCACGTCGAGGCAGACATCGACTTCGCCCTGTCCGCGACGGCCGACTACATCATCCTCGACGGCCGGGGCGGGGCCACGGGCGCCGCCCCCAACATCTTCAAGGACAACATCTCCGTCCCCACCATGGCAGCCCTGGCCCGAGCCCGACGACACCTCGACCGTCGGGGCCGCGGCGACGTGACGCTCATCATCACCGGCGGCCTGCGCACGGAGTCGGACTTCCTGAAGGCCCTGGCCCTAGGCGCGGACGCCGTCGCCATCTCCAACTCGGCTCTCCAGGCAATCGGCTGTCTCGGTATGCGCGCCTGTCACACCAACAACTGTCCTGTTGGGATCGCCACTCAGAAGGAGCACCTTCGGAATCGTATTATCATTGAGGCCAGCGCGAAGCAGCTCGAGAACTATCTGCTGGCGACTGTACAGTTGATGAAGGTGATGGCTCGTGCTTGTGGTCATCGTAGTCTTGTGGGTTTCTGTTCTGATGATCTCACTACTTGGAAGCGTGACGTCGCTTATTTGACTGGGGTTTCTTACTCTGGTGTTGTTCCTTTGTAGGTCTTGTTCGGGTCGGCTGGGCTTTGTCGGGTCGGCTGGGCTTTGTCGGGTCGGCTCGGTTTGTCGGGGGTCGGCTCGGTTTGTCGGGGGTCGGCTCGGTTTGTCGGGGGTCGGCTCGGTTTGTCGGGGGTCGGCTCGGTTTGTCGGGGGTCGGCTCGGTTTGTCGGGGGTCGGCTCGGTTTGTCGGGGGTCGGCTCGGTTTGTCGGATGTTTGAGGTGACGCTTCGATCGGTTTTGGCAGTCGCGGGCTCGTAGTTTGAGCGTCACGTCGAGGCGCCGTCGTGCTGCCTGCTGGGTTTTTGGACTTCCCGACCGTCCTGGGCGGCGCGGTGCCCCTGGGGAGATTCGACGTGTGCTCGCTGCGCTAACGAATCCCCGGACGATTCGTCAGCGTCAAGTCGACAAGGTCTGGTGGCCGGTGACGTGCAGCTTGCGTCACACACGCCCGAATCTCCCTGGTCGGGGCACTTCGCCATTGGCGGTCCCAGTGCGCCCTCAGCCCGCAGGCAGACGACTGAACGTCTGGTAGCCCTCTAGAATCGACTGGAGGTGTCGAGGACGTTCCCCCTGCCTGCGTAGCCTCACCGCCCTCGTCGACAACGGCGCAGGCTTACCGTCATCGAGCCCAGGAGGGGAGAGGAGAGAGGTGCGGGGTGGACCGGGACACAGGTTGGAGAGGCTCCGCACCCACTGTTGCTTCAACAACAGCCCCCCGTCGTTGCGCGGAGGACTGGATGGGGGATTCATCGCCGCCACCGGGCTTGTTGGCGCAGCTCGCCAACCTGGTCGGCGCCTGCGACCGAGTGATGCAACTCGAGAACGTCTGCAGGACTCACGGCCCGCGACAGCCCTTCTGAGTTTGTCGCCGTCGACTCCCAGTCTTCAGCCCGCGCCCGGGTTGGCGAACCTGCGCCACCCAGCCCGGTGGCGGCGATGAATCCCCCATCCAGTCCTCCGCGCAACAATCGGAGGCTGCTGTTGAAGCAACAGTGGGTGCGGAGCCTCTCCAACCTGTGTCCCGGTCCACCCCGCACCTCTCTCCTCTCCCCTCCTGGGCTCGATGACGGTAAGCCCGCCAACGTTGTCGAGGAGGGCGATGCCGTCACGCAGGCAGGGGGAACGTCCTCGTCACCTCCAGTCGATTCTAGAGGGCTACCAGACGTTCAGTCGTCTGCCTGCGGGCTGAGGGCGCACTGGGACCGTTGAGGCGAAGTGCCCCGACCAGGGAGATTCGGGCGTGTGTGACGCAAGCTGCACGGCACCGGCCACCAGACCTTGTCGA